>Ga0335077_10000764_pt1 | contig 36593 bp, 47 predicted proteins | sample Lox_Sample_31_FD_207151 | JGI IMG/M metagenome (GOLD analysis project Ga0335077, IMG submission 207151) | Soil microbial communities from Loxahatchee National Wildlife Refuge, Florida, United States - Lox_Sample_3.1 | ecosystem: Environmental > Terrestrial > Soil > Wetlands | place: USA... | reverse complement strand
GAGGTCCGCGACCAGGGTCTCCCCGACGCGGGCGAGGGCGCCCGCCGCCTCGAGGACGGGGACGAAGGAGTCGAGCTCCCCCACGTTGAGGGAGGTCGGGCGCTCCACGATCTTGGGCGGACGCTGGAAGCCGTGGCGCCCGAAGTGGTCCGGCGCGTAGATCAGCATCGACTTGAACTTGTACTTGTGGAGTCCGGCGTTTCCGCGCCCGCCCTGCTTGCCGGCGCCCCGGCCCGCCTTGATCCCCCGTCCGTGGGTGCGGAGACCACGGAACTTTCGGGTACGGCTCGGCATCTTCCCTCCTACACCATCCGCCGGACGAGGTCGTTGATCGCCTTGCCGCGGTAGCCGAGGGCACCGCCGAGACCGAACGGCTTCTTGGTCGAGCGCCAGCCGCCCTTCGGGGGCTTGAGCCGGAAGAGGGGCCGGAGCCCGGCGACGGGCGGGAGCCCTCCGGCGAGAACGGACTGCGTGAGCTCGGGGAGGTCCTTCGCGTGGATCTCCTTGCCGAGCGTCTCGGGACCCACGCGGGCGCCGCTCGCGGTCGTCCCGCGCTCGTGCAGGAGGATGCCGACCGTCTCGGGGTCCGCCTCGCCCCACGTGATGTACCCCTGCGCGCGCACGAGCATCCCCTTGTACTCGGGGACCTCGGGAAGGACCGTCGCGTGGTTCGCCCGCGTAAGGTGGAGGAAGCGGAGGGTCTCCGCGATCTCGTGCTTGGCATGGATCGTGCCCCGCACGCGAACGACCATCCACGCCATCGCTAGGCGCCTCCCGACGGGGGCGGGCCGCGACCGCCGGTGGGGGGACCCCGTCCGGGCGGCCCTCGACCCGGGGGGCCCCGGCCCGGCGGCCCGCGGCCCGGACCGCCCCGGCCCGGGCCTCCGCGGCCCCGGCCACGGCCCCGACCGCCCATCGGCCGGGCGCCCTCTTCCTTGGGCGGGAGGATCGACATGCCGACCGGTCCGCGGACGATCTTGAGCCGTTCGGCGTCGGCGGGTTGGACCTTGAGGCCGGAGAGCGCCGCGAGCGCCCCGTAGGCCGCCTGCGCGTAGTTGACGGTCGTCTTCGTGTGGCCGTCGGTGTAGCCCCAGGCGTCGGTGATCCCCGCGAACCGCAGGACCGGCTTCGCGACGTCCCCGACCGCGAGGCCGACGCCGCGCGGCGCCGGCTTGAACGTCACGACCACCGAGCCGGCACGCCCTTTGACCTCGAAGGGGAAGCTGTGCGAGCGGCCGCACCCGCACTCCCAACTGCCGCATCCGCGCAGGACCTCGACGATCTCGAGCTTGGCGCGGTCGATCGCGCGACGGATCGTCGGTCCGACCTCGCGCCCCTTGGAGCGTCCCAGGCCCACGAACCCGTCGCCGTTGCCGACGACGACGGTGACCGCGAACTTGAACCGCCGCCCCGAGTCGGTCATCCGCTGGACCATGTTCACGTCCAGGACCTCGTCGTGCAGGCCGGGGAGGAGCTTGTCGACGATCTGCGGCTCGCGCAGCGGAAGACCGCTCGCCAGCGCCTCGCTCATCGTCTTGATCTCGTCCGAGGCGACCTTCTTGCCGAGCTCGGTGCGGGGGACCCAGGGGGGAGCGGCCGGGGCGGAGCTGCCCGGGGCGCCCGGACCGCGTGCGGGGCCGGCGACTGCTCCGCTCATGCCGAGACCCCCGGCCGGGCGGTGAGCCCGGCGAGCTTCTGCTTGTACGTCTCGAGAGGCTGGGGGAGGGGTTTCGGAAGGTGGGTCCCGCTGAGACGGTCGGCGGCCGGGAACCCTTCGTCGCCGTGAGGGATCTCGAGGCCCGAGTCCAGCAGGCCCTTCAGCGCGGCGGAAAGGCGCCCGCCCGCCGTCGGGTGGCTGATCCCAAGGTCGAGCACTGCTGCCTGCTGTCCGGAGGCTTTCGCGCGAAGGCCGGCGAGGTAGGCGGTGAGGTAGGCCGCGGGGGTCGACGCGAGGCTGGCCGCCGGGAAGTCGATGCCGCCGAGCTCGGAGGAGTCGGCGCTGGCCAGCACCCGGTCGCCTTTCGGGTCGTATCCGACGAGCGCCACGCGGACCCGGTGCCCCGAGAGGCGGACCACGGCGCGGGGTCGGCCGGATTTGAGGAGCTTGAGCCGGACCCGGTAGTCCGTGCGTCCCTCGCGGCGGCGCCGGAAGTGGACGCGGTAGCGCGGGCTGTCGCTCATGCGGGGGCCTCCTTCATGTGGCCGGCGAGGCGCAGGTTCTGGAGCAGGTGGGCCCGGCTGCGGAACATGCCGCCCTTGGCCCGGCGGTAGAACTCGCGGTAGACGGACGGCGGGATCTTCTTGGCGCCCCGCAGCTCGGCGAGGAGGTCCCGCTGGGCCCGGATCCGACGGATCCAGCGCTCCTTGCGGGGGACGCGCGAGGTCGGGGTGCCCCGGCGCGAGCCGGGTCCCTGGTGGCGTCCCTTCTTCAGCTCCTTGGCCCGACGGCGGGCTCGGACGCGGGAGGTGCCGACGAGCGGCCGGCGGCGGATGACGCCGGCCTTGATCGCCCCGCGGATGTCCGAGCGCGTGACCGCGTCGGCCAGGTCCTCCTGGCTCGCCGGGTCGAGGAAGACCCGCCCCTCCCCGCACTTCAGGATCGCGGCGGCGAGTCGGCGCTGGTTCGACAGGTCGGGCACGTCACTCCTCCCCGGCCGTCTGGATCGGGTTCAGCACCCGGATCCCGAGCTTCTTCGCCGTCTCCTCGAGGCCCAGGCGCCGGCGGGTGCCGACGGTCCGGGCGATGACCGCCGCCTGGACCTTCGGGTCGAGCGCCTCGAGCTCGGAGTCGGTGTGGATCACGATGGGTCGGTACCCGCTCGGGGCGAGACCGCGGACCCGCGCCGGCGAGCCGTAGCCGATCGAGACGACCTGTGAGCGGTAGCCGTAGTGCCGGCGCTGCTTGGACTGGAGGCCGCGCGGGCGCCGCCAGGCCCCGTCGCGACCGATCCGGTAGTACCGGCCCGAGGCCTGCCGGAAGAAGACCGGCTGGCGGCGTCGCTGGGTGCGGCGGACGCGCAGCAGCGCGACGGTCCCGGCGGGGAGGCTCGGGCGCTTCGGCGCGCCCTTCGGCTCCTCCGGTTCGGGCGCTTCCTTCTTCGCGGGCGCGGGGGCCTTGGTCGGGCCGGGCTTGGCCGCTGGTTTGGCCGCCGGCTCGGCCTTCGCCGGGGCCTTCGCCGCGGGCCGGGCCCGGGGCTTGGCGGGCGCCGCCGGGGCCGGCTCGGCCGCCGGGGTCGCCGGGTCCTCGTCGGCCATCAGCTGGCCTCCTTGAAGTGGGCGCGTTCGGTGAGGTAGATGCCGTCCTGGAACACCCGGGGGTCGTAGTCCCGGATGTGCGTCGTCCGCTCGATGTTGGCGGCGCTCTGGCCGACCTGCTCGATGTCGGTGCCGCCCAGGATCACGAACTCGCCCTCGACCTGGGCCTTCGTCCCTCGGACGAGGTGCGACGTGCGGGGGTACTTCTCGCCGAGGAAGTTCTCGATCACGAGCTCGTCGCCCTTGACCGCCACCTTCATCGGAAAGTGCGCGGCGACGACCTTCATCTTCGCCTCGACGCCGAGGGTCAGCCCGCGGCCGAGGTTGCGGACGTGCGCGGCCCAGGTGCCGAGGAGCGCCTGCGAGGTCTTGCGCCCCGCCGGGAGGCGCAGGGTGAGGGTCGCCTCTCCGCCGGCGACCTTCAGGTCGAGCACCTCCGAGGGGAACGGGCGCTCGACCGAGCCGAGCGGCCCCTTGGCCACGAGGCGGCGGCCGTGGAGCGCGAACGTGACCCCCTTCGGGACCTCGACGACGGCGTGGGTGCGGTCCGACTCAGTAGACATAGGCGAGCAGCCGACCTCCGATCTTCTTCTCTCGGGCCTCGCGGTGCGAGACGACGCCCTGGTTGGTGGAGAGGACGAGGAGGCCGAAGTCCTGCGCGGGGAGGAAGCGGGCCTCGAACCGCTCGAGGCGGTCGTACGGGACGCTGAGGCGGGGCTTGATCACGCCGCACGAGTTGATCCGGCGGGCGAGCTTGACGTCGTACTGGCCGCCCCGGCCGTTCGGGACGAAGGTGAACTCCTCGATGTACTGGTGCTCGCGGAAGATCCGCAGGACCTCGGCGATCAGGCGCGAGGTCGGGCGAAGCTCCACCGTGGGCTTGCCCTCCTGGTCGGCGTGCCGGAGGCTTACGAGGGCGTCGTTGAGAAGGTCGTGCTGCATCGAGGAACTCCTACTGGTACTTCTGGAACCCCAGGTCCACCGCGACCTCGCGGAAGCACTGGCGGCAGAGGTGGAGGCCGTAGCGCCGGACGATCCCGCGCTTGCGGTCGCACCGCAGGCAGCCGACCTTCCGCCCGAACATCTTCTTCGGTTTCATCGGTCCTCTCCCCTCAGTCGAGCAGCGTGACCCCGAACGCGCTGGTGAGGAACGCCCGGGTCTCCTCCCTCGTCGAGCGGAGGTCGGGCGGGATCGGCCGGGACTGCACCCGTCGGGTCCGGACCCGGTAGCCGGCGCGGCCGAGCTCCACCGCGACGTCCATCCCGTGGATCCCGATCGCCGGGTCGTACTTCATCCCAGAGAAGTCCGTGTAGTCGGCGATCCCGAAGGAGAAGTTGCCGTTCCGGTCGATCGAGTCGGCGTCCAGCTGGCGGTCCCGCGCCTCGAACGCCCGCTGCAGGAAGTCGACGGCGGCGGCGCCCCGCAGGGTGACCTTCGCGCCGATCTCCTGGCCCTGGCGGATGCCGAAGTCGCGGTTGGTGGAGTGGGCCCGCGTCGCCACCGGCTTCTGGTGCGTGACCATCTGCAGGACCTTCTCGGCCTTGGTCCGGGCCTCGCCGGACTCCCCGACCCCGGCGTTGACCACGATCTTGATGACGCGGATCGCGCGCAGGCCGGTCGCCGCTCCGCTCGCCGGGGCGGCGGGGGCGGTGCTCGTCTCGGGGGCGCTCATCGCTCAATGCCCTCCGCGACCGTGACGTCGGGCGCCTTCTGCCCGACGACGAAGACGTACTCCTTCGTGGTGGAGAACCCCTCCTGGAAGTGGACGAGGTTCGCTTGCGAGGAGTTGCGGACCTCGATCCGGTCGACCCGCGCGAGCTGGCCGACGTGCGAGCCGCCCGCGACGAACGCGAGCACCCCCGGGGCGAGCTTGTAGTGGTCGAGGACCTTCTGCGTCGGGACCTCGATCTTGACCGAGTCCCCGACGCGGTACGGGGTCGAGGCGGCCACGAGGAGGTTCCGGCCGTCGTGCAGCGTGACCTCGACCCGTCCCGACGGGACGGTGTGCTTGAAGCGGACCTGTCCGATCTTGACGCCGGCCTCGGGTGACGGGATCTTCACGAGGACGAGCTTGCCCCGGCGGTTCTTCACCATCCGGTAGTGGGCGTCAAGCGGCGCCGAAAGCGACAGCGTGTCCATCAGCCCGACCCCGCGGTCGAGGTTCTTCACGAACTGGCCGTCGACCTTGACGTGACCCTCCCGGGCCAGGATGCGGGCCTCCCGGGCGCTGCGGGCGATCCCGAGGACGTCCCGGAGGACGAGCTGGAGCGGGACCGACTGCTCCTGGGCGTGAGGACCGGGCCCCGGGCGCTTGATCCACTTGGTGCCCTTGCGCGGGATCGTCCAGGTGCGCGGGGCGGCGGCGCGCTTCAGACGGAACGTCATGTCCCCTCCTCCGACTTCGGGGACGGGGGGCTCTTGCTCCGGCGGCTGCCCTTGGCCGGGGCGGCCGCGGGCGCCGGCTGCTCCGGCTCCTCGTCGTCCGCCTCGGCGTCCGTCTCCTCGGTCTCGTCCGGCTTGGCCGGGGCGGGCGACGCGGCCGGCTCCGCTGCCTCCTCGGGCTCGGGGGCCTCGCCCCGCTCCTCGGGGGTCAGCTCTTCGGGTCGGACCTTGAGGGCCTCGCGCCGCCACTCGTCCGCCAGGTTCAGCCGGATGAGCAGGAGGTGGGCCGTGCGGATCGGCAGGGGCTTGAGCTTCTCTTCCCCGCTCTTGAGCGTGACGTTGTCGAGCGTGACGCTGTAGCTGCGCCGGTCGACCTTCTGGACGCGCTCCTCGCGGCCGACGAAGCTCCCCTTCATCACCCGCACGGTGTCGCCCTTGCGGAGCGGGACCGAGCGGCGGTGGAACCGCGCGCGGAGCTCTCTCGACAGGGGGACGGTCATACGGAGCCGGCGCTCGAAGATGTCGGCGTCGTAGACCGCCTTGCGCTGGCGGCGCGGAGATTGAGGGGAGATCGACATAGTCCTCCTAAATGATGATGGACGACGCCGCCGCGACCCGCGGCCATCGCTCGGCGGCCTCCTTCGCCACCGGTCCCTTGATCTGGGAGCCCTTCAACTCGCCGGTCTCCGTCGTGATGACGGCGGCGTTGTCCTCGAACTGGAGCCGCATCCCGTCCGCGCGGTGGATCGGGGAGCGCGAGCGCACGATCACCGCGTGCAGCACCTGGCGGCGCATCTCGGGCGTTCCCTTCTTCACGGAGACGATGACGAGGTCGGCGATCCCCGCCCGGGGGTAGCGCCGGTGGGTGCCGTGCCAGTTCCGGACCGCGATGATCTCCACGACCTTGGCGCCGGTGTTGTCGACGCAGTCGAGGCGGGCGCCCTTCGGCAGTCCGCGGCCGCGACGGCCGGCGAGCCCCTTCATGCCTTCTCCTCCGGGACGGGGGGCGTTCCCGAGGGGAGGGGGGCCGTCGCGTCCTCCGCGCGGACCCGGTGGGCCGCTTCGCCGAGGTCCTCGACGATGCAGAAGGAGACGAGCTTGGAGAGCGGACGGGTCTCGGCGATCCGGACCCGGTGGCCGATGGGAACCTGCAGGCAGGGGGGTGCGTGGACCAGGTAACGGCGCCGACGCTTCTCGTACCGCTCGTACTTCGGAATGTAGTGCAGGAGGGTCCGCTCGACCACCGCGGTGCGCTGCATCGCCGTGGAGACGACGGTCCCTTCGATGACCTGGCCGCGGACGGGCAGGCGGCCGTGGAAGGGGCAGTGCCGGTCCTCGCACCGGGTCTTCGGGGCCCGCACGTCGAGGCCGATGTCCCGGGCCCGGCGAGCGGACGGCGTACGTGTCGGGCTCATCGCAACCTCCGAGGACCACCAGCGAGGAGCCGCTTCGTGCGGTCCTCCGGTCGGACGCGAAGGGCCTCGGCTCTTAACGGTAACTCTCGGCCGCCGAGGAGAATCGTACCCGAGAGGGCGGATTTCGGCACCGCGAGGGGTCGGGTGCGCCCCGGCACGCGGACGTAGAGCAGCGAGAGCGTCTCGTCGACCACGACCCCATCGACCGGACTGCGGTGGGCCGGGGAGGCCTGCAGTCGGACGGGGGCCCCGATGACCTCGCCCGCGTAGGCAAGCCGGTCGGCCGGAGAGAGGCCGGAAAGGTTCCCCATCTTCGACATCCCTCCCCCTTCCGTGTCCTAGGCGCGGGGCGAGCCCCGCCGGGCGGCGAGCTCGCGCTCGCGAAGCACCGTGAGCGAACGCGCTACGTTCGTGCGCAGCGCGCGCATGCGACCCGGGCTCGGCGGCGCACCGCCCATCGCGGCGATGCCGCGCTCGCGGAGGAGGTCGTTCTCGGTGTCGGCGATCCGGCGCCGCAGGTCCTCGTCGGAGAGGGCGCGCAGGTCCTTCATCCTCAGCAGCGTCATGGTCCCTCGGGAGGCAGGACCCCGGCCGGAGCGGTGACGTCCACGACCGCCTCCTCCTCCACGGGGGGGAGTTCGACGGGCGGAGCGGGCCGCGCTTCGGCCCCCTTGACGACGATCTCGTCCGGGAGCTTCGAGTTCGCCTTCATGATCCAGACGCTGACGCCGATGACGCCCGGTTTGAGGCGGGCCTGGTAGAACCCCTTGTCCACCCAGAGGTGGACGGCCTCGCCGCAGTACTTGATCGTACCCGCCTTGAACCGCTCCGTCCGGTGCCGCTCACCGGTGAGCTTGCCCGAGAGGATGACCTGGCATCCTCGCGCCCCGGACTCCATGATCCGTCGCACGGTCGAGTGGCCCGCCCGGCGGAAGTGCCAGCCGCGCTCCAGCGTCGAGGCGAGCTTCTCGCTCATCAGCTGCGCGTTGAGGCTCGGCGCGCGCTCCTCCTGGACCTCGATCTGAGGGTTGTCGAGCTGGAACCGTGCGTGGATCTCTTCCGTCAGCCGCTTGATGAGCTCGCCCCGGTGGCCGATGAGGATCCCGGGCCGCTCGCAGATGAGCGTGACCCGCGTGCCCATCGGGGTGCGGGTGATCTCGAGACCGCCGAAGCCGGCGCGCGCGCTCTCCCCGACCAGGAAGTCCTTCAGCAGGACCCGGCGCGTCGCCTCCTGGATGACCTTGCGTTCCGAGCTCATTCGGTCTCCTTGCGCTCGGCGAGCACGAGCTCGACGTTCGTCGTCTGTTCGTTCCACGTGGTCGCTCGCCCGTGGGCCCGCGGCATGTTGGCCTTGCGGATCCGGCCGCGCGAGCTCGCGGCGACCTTGACGTACAGGCGGTCCGCGTCGAGCCCCTCGTACTCCGCGTTCTCGCGGGCGTTGTGCAGGAGCTGGAGGAGGTTCTTCGCGACCTTCTTCGGGAAGCGGCCGGGGCCGACCCCCTTCTTGTGCGCCGTCTCCTGGTTGTACCGGCGGAACGGCACCGCCCGCCGGAGCGCGACGACCTCCTCGAGGAACGTCTCGGCCCGGTCGAGCGGGAGCCCCCGGATCGCGTTCAGGACCTCGTAGGTCTTCTTCGGGGACATGGGGATCTCGTTGCCGCGCGAGCGCGCGACGGCGAGGCCCGTCTCCGGTTGGTAAGTGTAGCCTCGCATGCGACCTCCCTCACTTCAGCGGCATGAACTTCGACGACCGCGTCGCGCCGACGCCCGGGCCCGAATGCTTCTCGAACCGGCGGGTGAGCGCGAACTCGCCGTAGTAGTGGCCGATCATCTCCGGGCGGACCTCGACCTCCTTGAACTCCTTGCCCGTGTGGATCGAGACCCGGCGTCCGACGTGTTCCGGCAGGATCAGCGCGTCCCGGACGTGGGTCCGGACGACCTTCCCGACGGGGGTCTCCCGCATCCGTTCGAAGAACCGGCTCGTCTCGGTGTTGAACCCGCGTCGGATCGACCGACGGGCCCGAGCCGTCGAGATCTTCGCGAACTCCTCGAGGCTGAGCTTCTGCAGGTCGGGGAGCGTCAGGCCGCGGTAGGTGAACTCGCGCTTGCGGCGCGCCTCCACCTTCTTCGTGCGACGGGCCTTCGGCATCAGCCCCCTCCCTTCTCGCGGTCGAGGCGGCGCTTCTTACGGATCGAGCGGGAGAATCGACCGACCTTGGCTCCGGGCCAGGTGCCGCTCGAGACGGTGCTCGGGCGCCCCACGTGCTGGTGGGCGCCCCCCCCGAACGGGTGGTTGACCGGGTTCATCGCGACGCCCCGGACCTTGAAGGCCGCACGAGCGAGCGACCGGGTCGCCCAGACTTTCTTGCCGGCCTTGATGATCGGTCGCTCCAGGCGGCCGCTCCCTCCGACCGCGCCGACCTCCGCCCGGCAGGTGTCGAGCAGCCGCTTGAACTCCCCCGACGGGAGCTGGAGCGTGACCTCCCCCGCGGCATGGGCCGTCACGAGGGCGCTCGCCCCCGCCGAGCGGACGAGCCGCCCTCCGTCGAACGGCTTCACCTCGACGTTGGACACCACGGTGCCGTCCGGGATCTTCGCGAGCGGCAGGATCGACCCACGCTCGACCTTTCCCTCATGAAACGCGAGAGTGTCTCCCGTGGCGAGCCCCGCCGCGGCCAGGATCCGGACCGTCGTCCCGTCGGCGGCGACGACCTCCGCGACCGGCGCGCTGCGGCCCGGGGCCTGCTCGATCGACAGGACCCGCATGTCCCCGACGAGGGTGGCGGGAGGATGGACGATCGGACCGTGGTGCCGGTGACTGGGCGAGCGGTACGTCGGGGTTCCGGAGCCGCGCCGGCGCGAGATGATCCGCTTGCCCATCAGAACACCCCGGCCCGGCTACCGATGTCCTCGGCGGAGAACTCCTTGTCGAAACGGACCGTCGCGATCTTGCCCGCGCGCACGATCTTCGTGTTGACCTTGGCGACACGGCACTGGTAGGTCGCCTCGACGGCCTGCTTGATCTCGGCGCGGGTCGCCCGGTGGTCGACGACGAACTCGAGCTTGTTGAGCCGCTCCATCTCGTCCATCGACTTCTCGGTCACGTAGGCGTGCAGGATGATGCGGTGGCGGAGCTCGCTCATGCGTCCTCCCCCGCGAGGCGCGAACGAAGCTGCTCGACGGCGGCGTGCGAGAAGACCGTGAGCCGTCCGGCGTCGCCCCCGGGAGCGAGGTCCTCCGTCGACAGGCGCCGTGCGGGAACGACCTCGACGCCCGGAAGGTTCTGGAATCCCCGGGCGCGATTAGCCCGGCTCGTCACGACCAGGAGGCTGCGCGGCACACGTCGGCCCCGTCCCCGTCGCCGAGCCCGACCCGAACGGAGCTGGACCCCCTCGCGGGCCCGCTCGATGTCGGGCCAGATCTCGAGACGTTCGAGGAGCTCGCGGGCATCCTTGGTCGTCAGGATCTCCTCGACCGGGTCCTCGAGCACGAGCGGGAGGTGGAGCCCCTTCGGGACCTCATGGCCGCGCGCGACGGCCAGGGTCGGCTCGCGCGTCGCCGCGAGGGCGGCGGCGAAGGCGCGGCGGGCTTCCTTTCGGTTGATCTTCTTGGTCCAGATCCGGTCGACGCGCGGGGGGTGGGCCTGGCCCCCGCCGACGGTGTTCGGTGCCTGGGCCCCGCGCATCGAATCCATCAGGCGCGGGGTTCGTGCGACGCCCTTGCCCTTGCCCGACCACTCAACGGAGTGACGGCGACCCGCGGTGAGCGAGGTACCGTACGGCTGGCGCCGGTGCGACTGGGAGGCGATGACCGCCCGCCGGACCAGGTCCGGTCGCAGGGGGCTCGAGAACTCGAGGGGCAGCGCGACGGTCGCGGTCCGGGGCTTCCCGTCCAGGCCCGTCACGTGGACGCGGTGCTGGACGGACGGGTGCTCGGGAGGGCCCGCAGGGGCCCCGGTGCCCTCCGGCGTCATCAGGCTCCTTGCTTCGAGCGCGTGCTGAGGTACCGGATGTCGACCTTCTCGACCGCGACCCGCTGGCTGCGGAGGGGGGTACGGAACCGAAGGAGGCGCTTGGCCGGTCCGGGGACCGAGCCGTGGAGGAGGATCGCGGCCGTGCGGACCTCGCCGTAGTGCGGGAACCCGCCGCTCGGGGTCACGGGGTCCGCGCGGGCATCCTTCACCACGCGCAGCACCCGCATGTTGAACTGCGTCCGGCGGTGGTAGCCCTGCTGGCCGGCCTGCGGGATGCGGTAGGTGACGAAGCTCGGATTGTGGGGCCCGAGGGTCCCGATCATCCGGCGGTGCTTCGAGTTCTTTCGGGGCTGGAGCTTGACGCCCCAGCGCTGGATGTGGCCCTGGAAGCCGAACCCCTTCGTGACCCCGAGGACGTCCACGAACTCGCCTTCCTTGGCGAGCTCCTCGGCGGGGACCTCTTTGCCGAGCTGGGCGAGCGCGAACGCGCGTCGCTCGTCGAACTTCTCGCCGGCCACTCGTACCTCGAACAGCGTGGGGGTCTTCGACCCCACCCCGGTGATAAGGTGGGGCTGGGTGTAGACCATCAGACGGACCTCGTCGCCGTGGGCCTGAGCGAACGCGTGGAGCCGCTCGGAGTTACTGGCCGGATGCGACGGCATCCGGCGCTCGAGCTCCTCGATCGGGTCGGCCCCCCAGACCTCGTTGACGACCCGCTGCCCGTACGGCTCCCGCGCGTAGATCCGGGCGCCGGCCACCCGAAGCGGCGGCACCTCGATCACGGTCACCGGTACGGAGACCTCCTGGCCGGCCGTGGTCGACCGCTTGCGGTAATCGACCATGAAGGCGTGGGTCATCCCGACCTTGAACCCCGCGAACCCTTCGATCGCGGGGCTTTTGGCCGTGGTGGCCCAGGCTCGGACCCGGGGCAGGGGCCGGGCCGCGCGGGAACGGGGGGAAAAGGCGAGAGAACCTCGCCGCGGACGATGACGGGCCATGGGTCGATAGGGGGTCCTGCCTCCGGTGGGGACGGGGGAGAAAGGTACCCTATATAACGGCTCCTCGGATTTTCACCGGTTCCTCGAGGGTGGAGCGGCTCTCCACCGCCGGGCCGTGAGTCTCCGACGCGTGCCCCCCTGAACGCGCGCGTAGAGGCGGAGAGGCGCGACGGGTCGGCCCTTTCGTGGCCGGGCGCCCCAATCGTTAAGCCCGAAAACCCCTCGTCGGGCCCGGAGAAAGTTCGTGCAAGCGGTCGTGAAAGCCACGCGGGGGCCGGGGGCCGAGGTACGCACGGTCCCGGACCCGACGCCGGGTGAGGACGAGGTGCTCGTGGCGGTCCGGGCCTCGTCGGTCTGCGGCACGGACGTCCACATCTGGCTGTGGAACGACTGGGCGCAGTCCCGGATGAAGACCGTCCCGATCATCTTCGGCCACGAGCTGAGCGGCGAGGTCCTCCAGGTCGGACGGCGTGTCAAGAACCTCGAGGTCGGGGACCACGTCTCCGCCGAGACCCACATCGCCGACGGCACGTGCTACCAGTGCCGCACCGGCAAGATGCACATCTGCGAGAACGTCCAGGTGCTCGGCGTCGACCGCAACGGGGTGTTCGCGGAGTTCGCGGTCCTGCCGGCCGTGAACGCCTGGAAGAACGACCCGGCGCTCGACCCGGCGATCGCGGCGATCCAGGAGCCGCTCGGCAACGCGGTCCACTCGCTCCTCCCCGAGGACGACATCGAGGACCTCGCCGGGCGCAACGTCCTCGTCACCGGCTGCGGGCCGATCGGCCTGCTCGCCATCGCCGTCGCCAAGATGCTCGGGGCCCGGGCCGTCTTCGCGACCGAGGTGAACCCGCTCCGCAGCGGGCTGGCGCTCAAGATGGGAGCCGACCGGGTCCTTAACCCGGCCACGCAGGGGGCGGAGGTCCTGCGGACGATCCTGTCGGAGACCGGCGACCACGGGGTCGATGTCGCCGTGGAGATGTCGGGGCATCCGGCCTCGCTCGAGCTGGCGTTCGACGCCTTGACCCCCGGCGGCCGCGTCTCCCTCCTCGGACTGTTCGACAAGCCGGCCACGCTGAACTTCGACGACGCCATCGTCACCAAGGGCGCTCGGGTGTTCGGGATCTTCGGCCGGCGGATGTTCACGACCTGGTACCAGGTCAAGAGCCTGCTCGCGCGGCCGGAGCTCAAGGAGAAGATGGCGACGATCATCACCCACCGGATGCCGATCCGCGACCTCCCCCGCGCGATGGAGATCATCCAATCGATGCAGGCGGCGAAGATCTCGCTCGAGCCGAGGTGGTAGATGCGCGACCCCACGTCCTTCCTCGGTCAGGAGTACGCCGACCTGGTGCGTCAGGAGCTCGACTGGCGGCTGCGGGTCCTCGAGGGCCCGAGCGCCCCCTGGTGCCACATCGACGGGAAACGGGTCCTCATGTTCTGCTCGAACAACTACCTCGGGCTCAGCAACCATCCCCGTCTCAAGGCGGCGGCGATCCAGGCGGTCGAGACCCACGGCGTCGGCTCGGGCTCCGTTCGGCCGATCGCCGGCAACATGGACCTCCACGTCGAGCTCGAGCGGCGCCTCGCGAAGTTCAAGGAGGCCGAGGCCTCGCTCGTCTACCAGAGCGGCTTTGCCGCGAACTCGGGCCTGATCCCCCAGCTCGCCGGCGAAGGCGACCTGATCATCAGCGACGAGCTCAACCACGGCAGCATCATCGACGGCGTCCGCCTCTCGCGCGCCGAGCGAGCGGTCTACCGGCACGCGGACGTCGACGATCTGGCCCGGGTCCTCGCCCAGGCCGAGGAGCACACGCCGGGATACCGCCGGCTCCTCGTGATCACCGACGGGGTCTTCTCGATGGACGGCGACATCGCCCCGCTCGACCACATCGCCTCGGTCGCCGGCCAGCACGGGGCAATGGTCTACGTCGACGACGCCCACGGGGAGGGGGTCCTCGGCACCGGAGGGCGGGGGATCGTCTCCCACTTCGGCCTGCGACGGGACCAGGTCCACGTCGAGATGGGGACGTTCTCCAAGGCGTTCGGCGTCGTCGGGGGCCACATCTCGGGCTCGCGGGCCCTCATCGACTTCGCCTACAACCGCTCCCGCACCTGGCTGCTCAGCGGCTCGCACCCGCCCCCGGTCGCGGCGGCGTGCCTTGCGGCGATCGACGTGCTCGAGAGCGAGCCGGAGCACGTCACGCGGCTGTGGGAGCACACCCGACGGTTCAAGAAGGCCATGGCGGACCTTGGGTTCCGCACCGGCAAGAGCGAGACCCCGATCACCCCGATCATGGTCGGCGACAGCGGCCGGGCCAAACGCCTCAGCCAACGCCTCTTCGAGCTCGGCGTCTTCGCCCTCCCGATCGTCTTCCCCATGGTCGCGAAGGACCAGGCGCGGATCCGCACGATCATGAACGCCGCGCTGACCGCGGAGGACGTGACCTTCGCGATCTCGGCGTTCGAGAAGGCCGGCCGGGAGCTCCAGCTCATCTAGTGGGACGGGGGGGCGTCGCTTACCCGGGGCCCAACACCGGCGTAAATACTCGAGCGGTCCTCTCCCGGTCAAGATGGGCAACCCCGCTCCCGACCCGGAGCCGCTGCTGCCGCAACCGGCCCGCCTGTGGACGGTCGCGGAGGCGAACCACCGGCTGGCCCAGCTCGCGGAGTTGCTGCCGCGCCTGCGGACCTGGGCGACCCGCCTCGGGGAGGTCCAGGGCGAGGTCGAGCGCCTCGGCGCGTTCTGGGGCAAGGAGCTTGACGCGAGCGACCATGTCGACCACGAGCGCAAGGAGCAGCTCGACGCCGAGTGGCAGCACCTCACCCACCGCCTCGAGGAGGCGGTCGGGGCGCTGCAGCGGGAAGGGATCGAGGTGAAGGACCTCTCGGGGGGCCTGGTCGACTTCTACGGCCTGGTCGACGGGGAGGTAGTCTTCCTCTGCTGGCGCCTCGGGGAGGGAGAGGTAGGGTTCTACCACCGCCTGGACGGCGGCTACCGGACCCGCCGGCCGATCCCCGAGACCGCGCGGGCCACCCTCTCGAGCCCCCGGGACGCGAACTAGGGCTCCGCGGACTCCACCGAGTCCTCGAGTCGCTGGGCACCCCGGGCGTACCGCCCCACGTCGACCGGGCGCATCCCCATCGCCTCCCGGAACTCGTTCGCCGACGCCGGGGCGAACCCGGCGTAGTGGTTGTTGAAGAAGACGAACGAGCTCTCGAGCGCGTCCTGGCGTTGTCGAAGTCGCTCGGCCCACCGCCGCGTCTCCGCGCTCCGGTCCACCCGGACCTCTCCGTGGACCTCCTCGGGCACGGTCGTGTGGTCCCCGATGAACCGCAGGTAGACGAAGTCGGTCGTCACCTCGGGCGGGATGTCGAGGTAGGTGAGGTACGACCAGGCGAGGGAGACCCTCCGCTCGGAGAGCTCGCGACGGAGGCCGGCCCACGTCTCGCCCTCGTACCATCCCCGGTCCCGGAGCTCGACCGAGTACCGCAGGCTCGGGTCGAGCGCCTCGAGCAGGGCGGAGAGGAACGTGGTCGCTCGTCCCGGTTTGACCCAGGGCGGGAACTGGAGCAGGATCGGGCCAAGCTTCGGGCCGAGGGCGCGGGCGCTCTCGAGGAACCCATCGATAGCCTTGCGGTCGACCGCGAGCTTCGGGTCGAGGAGGTCGCGGGGGAACTTCAGGGTGAAGAGGAACCCGTCCGGGGTCTTGCGACGCCATCCCTCGACGACCGCCCGGGCCGGACTCCGGTAGTACGTGGAGTCGACCTCGACGGTGTCGAAGAGCCGGGAGTAGACCGTCAGCCGCTCGCCGTCCGCGATCCCTTTGGGGTAGACCCGACCCCACCATGCCTCCGACGTCCAGGAGGAGCATCCGACCCGCACGGTGGGCGCCATATTCCCGCCTACCTCTCCCCCAAACCCGGACTCGAGCCTGGCGCCGACCCGGCTCAGGAGGCCGCCGGCCCGGTCTGCGCCATCTGGACGGCCCGTATGGAGAGCGCGAACCCCCCGAGCAGGGCCAGCGCGGCCGAGCCGAGGACCAACGTGGGGAAGGGGTCCCCCAGCGAGAGGAGTCCCAGAGCCAGGGGGGCCATCAGCCCCGCCCCGCCGCCGACGACCCCGACCGCGGGTCGGTCCGAGCGGAGCGTGAGGAGCGCCGCGTAGCCGGCGAGGACCGCGACGAACCCGAGGAGGACGATCCCCCCTCCGATCGCCGCGACGAACTGCTCGAGGTCCGAGAACGGAGTGAGCGCCACCGACGAGCCGTTGTTCGCCGCGCCCAGCGGCATCGTGACCTGCATGCCGCTCGCCCCGGCCGAGTACAGGGTGGAGACGAACGCGTAGACCGTGATCGGCGAGTAGCCGGCCTCGGTGAACTCGAAGGTGAGCCCGCCGGTCGGAAGGTTCGAGAACGCGAACGAGCCGTCCAGCGCGGTCACCGTCTGGAACGAAGCTCCCGACTCGGTGGTCACCACCACGTCGACCCCGTCCCCGGCGGTGGGACCGCCGGACTTGTGTCCGAGGAGGACGACCCCGCCGGCCTCGAAGCTGCCGGGCGTCGGGGCGAGGAAAGCGTAGTACCCGAACAGCCCGGCGAGCACGACCGCTACGACCGCGACCCCGAAGAGCGAGCCGGCGGCCATGCGGCGGACCCGCCATCGAGGGATGCGCGGCGGCGGGAGCGCGGGGTAAAGTCCCGGTACGACCTCCCAGTTGTACAGGGGCGGAGGGTCCCGGGGGACGACCACCGGGACGGGGGCACGGCACTGCGAGCACGGGAACCACTGCGTGGGGGGCGACGGCGCGAGGACGGCGCTCAGCGGCGTTCCGCACGCCGGGCAGCGGACCGTGACGGCGGGACCGACCATCGGACGCAACCGAGCCGCCCCGGGGTCTTAGCCTTGCGTCGCGCCCTGGGCAAGCCCCACTTCCATGTGGTCGGCGTCGACGACGGGGCGTTCTCGCGAGAGGACTCCTGGGCCCCGGTCGCCGCGGTCGCGATGGCCGTCCCCTCCCGGGTCGAGTCGGTCCGACTGGGCCGGGTCCGGGTGGACGGGGACGATGGGGCGACCGAGATCGCGCGGCTCGTTCGGGACACCGGAGGCCTCGAGAGCCTCCGGGCGGTCCTCCTGGACGGGGCGGTCGTCGGCGGGTTCAACGTGGTCGACCTCGACCGGCTCCACGCGGAGCTCGGCCTCCCGGTCGTCGCGGTGACGCGGCACGCCCCGGACTTCCCGGCGATCCATGCGGCGCTCCGCAAGTGGTTCCCTCGGGACTCGGAGGTTCGGTGGCGACGTCTACGGGCTCACCGTCTGTTCCGGCTGCCGTACCCCGAGTTGCCCCTCCTGGTCGCCGCGGTCGGATGTCGTCGGGCGGAGGCGGCGGTGCTCGTGCGCCGCACGACCGTCGAAGGGCACGTACCGGAACCGGTACGGCTCGCGCACCTGGTCGCCTCGGCCGGAGGCCGCCGGGCGCTCGACTGAGAAGGGTTAAGGGGGACAACCTGCGTCGGAGCGGGGGCGGGCCTGTAGCTTAGCCCGGACGAAGCACTGGCCTTCTAAGCCAGAGAACTCGGGTTCAAAGGCGGGGGGCGCCACACGCCCCCGGCGGAGAGTCCCGACAGGCCCGTCCCCTACGCCGCGCTCACTTCGGCCTGGCACTTGGCGCAGAGAATCCCCTGGTGGTCGGCGCCGAGAGGATTCCCGCAGAGCGGGCAGGTGGCGCGCGCGTCCGCGGCCGCGATCAGCTCCTGCACGCTCGTCCGAAGGGCGGGGTTCGAACCGGCGGGGGGCGGTTCGGGGGCGCGGACCCCCGAGGAGGTCGTCGGAGGGAGGAACGCGTCGAGACGGGGCCGATAGACCCCGGTCCGACGGTCGAACGTCACAACTCCCCGGGCGGCCAGGCCCTGGAGCGCCGAGTCCATCAGCTCGCGGACCCCCCCGAAGATGTGCGCGACCTCGACCGCGGTGAGCCCGGGGGACTCGACAAGGACCTGGAGGCAGCGGGAGGCGAGCAGGGGCATGTCGCCCTTGCCGACCACCTGGTCCACGTGCCAGCTCAGCCGCGCCGGGCGGCGCACGTACCGCTGGGCCGGCAGGCGGCCAGCGCGAGGGTCCGCGAGCAGGAGGGAACGGAGAAGGTCGAGCTCGTAGGAGACCCGCTCCTCCGGGTAATAGGTCAGGACCGCGACGCAGAACGGGAGGAGACCCCGGGAGCGGCAGACTCGGATCCCTACCCTCAGGTCGTCCAGGAACGTCCGCAGGGTGACCCGAGAACCGCCGGCCGCGGCCCGGTCCTCGTCGGCCCGGCTCCGGGGCAGGTAGTGCTCGCGGAGGAGGAACCGCTGGACGGTCCGGACCGGGGGTCCGTCGCCGAGAGGAAAGAGCATCCCGGTCCCGTCCTCGTCGGTCGCCATCTTCTGGAACGGGCGCAGGAACTCCCACGCCGACCCCGGAGCCGCGGGGGGGTCTAGGCGCAGCTCGATCGGCCCCGGGGGCGGGTTCGCCTCGGCGAGGAGGTCGTAGAAGGTCGGATATTCCCGCTCGCCCACCCGCAGTCGGAACGGGGCGATCGGCGTACGGCGGCGGGCGAGGTACTCCTCGTAGGCCCGGGAGAGCGCCCGTTCGGAGTAGGCGTCGTGGCGTTCGTTCGCGAGGTTCTGGGCGAGCCGCTGCAGCTCAGGAAGGGGAACGACCGCCACCGGACCTCCGCATCTCGATAAGATGCTCGTAGAGGGAGATAAACCGGCGGGCCATCATCTCCAGCGACGCTTCCGTGCGGACGTACTCCTGTCCCCGCCGGGCGATCTGCTGCCGCACGGCCGGCTCTCGGACGAGCTCGACCACGGTCCGGGTGAGCGCCCCGGGCTCACGGACCGGCACGCGACGTCCGGTCAGGCCGTCCTCCACGAGCTCGGAAGCCCCTCCCTCGGCGGGACCGACGACCGCCGCGCCGCAGGCCATCGCCTCGAGGAGCGCGACGCTCGAGGTGTCGCTGGTCGAGGGAAGGACGAAGACGTCGCTCTGCCCCAGGAGCGCCGGCTTTTCCGACTCGGCGACGGGGCCGATGTACCGCACGATGCCGCGCAGGCGGGGGTCGTCGCGGAGCCGCGCGCGCACGTTCGCCTCCTCCGGGCCCATGCCCCCCACGATAGCGACCAGCGACGTTTCGGTCGAGGCCTCGGCGACCGCGTCCAGGAACCGGTGGACTCCCTTGTCGACCGTCAGGCGCCCGAGGTAGGTGACCAGCGGGGCGCTCTCGAGCCCGCACCGGGCGCGCCAATCCGGCGCCGCGAGGTGGGGGACGAACCGGTCGAGGTCGATCCCGTTCGGGACGACCTCCACCGCGCGCCGGAACGGCTTGCGGACGCTCTCGACCAGGTCGTCCCGGGCCGCCATCGACGGGGCGGTCGCGACGTCACACCGCCAGTACAGCCCGAGGTTCCACCACCACGCGACGCGGAAGAACTCCGGGACGAGGAACTTCGACGGGAAGCTCTCCCGCATCGCACGGATGTTCGTGTGGAAGGTACCGACGAGCGGACGGCCGAACCGGCGGGAGGCCAGAAAGCCGGCGCTCCCGAGCCCGCCGGGGGAATGGACGTGCAGGACGTCCATCTCCGCCGCCCCGCGCGGCGCCCGCACTGCGCTGAGCGGCCAGAGCGGCCAGCGGTACTGGCTGTAGAGCGGAACGGTGAGGCTCCGGAACCGTTCGACGGTGACCCCGTCCTCGACCACCTCCTCGAACGGGCGGCCGCTGACCGTGTGGGGCGCGAATACGCGGACCCGGTGCCCGAGCCGGACGAGCTGCCGGGCGAGCCCGCCGGTCACCTGCGCGACCCCGTCGCGCATCGGCGGGTAGGAGTCCGTGAAGAAGCCGACCTCCATCCCGGTACCCTCTCTACCCCGTCCGGTGTCGCCCCGGGTTCCTATGCTTATGGGTCCTCGCGCTGCGCGGGCGAGGGGTTCGTGGACTACAGCACGCTCTGGAAGACCCGTTCGAGCCGGCTCGAGTCCTTGAGCTCGAGGGACCTCGGGTCGAAGGAGACGAGGAGCGCCGAGCCGGTGTCGCGCGCCTGCCCGACGAGCCAGTTGACGAACCGCAGGGTCATGTCGAGCCCGTTCTCGGTCGTGAGGAACTCGAGCGCGTCGACGTAGACGAGCGCCCCGCCCGGGGCCTCCGTCGGCGCCCGCAGCCGGCCGCTGATCTCGCCGGGGCTCGGCGGTCCGCTTCCCGCGACCCCCGCGCTGAGGTCGACCTCGACCCGCCGTTCCGGGGGAAGGCCGGGGATCGCGGGCGGGTGAAGGGAGACGATCGCGACCCGTGGGAAATCCGCGGCGTTCGCGCGGAGCATCTCGAGCGCGTGCGCCGGCCGCTCCTCCCGGACGAGCCAGGAGCGGCCGGGGCCCAGTCGGGGCGGCACCTGCGCGGACGGCGCCCCGACCGGCGCGACCCACGGGCGGGCGGCCGTCGGCGGGCGCAGGAGGGAGCTCCAGGTCGGCTGTCGTGGGGGCGCGGTCATGTTCCGACGCTTCAGCTCGACCTCCTCCTTGATCCGGGCGAGCCGGCTCTCGACCAGCATCCGCAGCTCGGCGGGGGTGTGTCCGCGCGCGACGTGGCCGAGGACCTCGCGGAGCGCGCTGCGCACTCCCTCCTCGTAGCCCGCGGCGTACGTCCGCGCGAACTCCTCCTCCGACGTCGCCGGCTCGGGAGGGGGGGTGGGGGCGCCGTCCCGGCGCGGGGCCTCGCTCACGCGGGAGCGCGGTCCGAGCTCCCCGTCGGGCTGCCGGCGACCGGGGCGAGCCGTCCCCGGGGCTCCGGTCCCGCGCCCGCCTCGGCCGCCGGGGCGAACTTGTACCCGTAGTGGATGACCCCGGCGGCCCCCTCCTCGCGGAGCTTGCGGAAGGTCGCGCGCACCCGGAGGCCGATCTTGACGTCGGCCGGGGCGAGGTCGACGACCTGGCCCGTGAGCATCGGCCCCTCGACCGTTTTGACGAGCGCTACGATGTACGGCACCTGCATCTCGAACCCCTCCGCCGCGTCGTGGACGACCGTGAACGAGTAGACCGTCCCGTCGCCGCTGAGCTGGAACGGGACCATCTTCTCGAGCGTCGAGCGGTGGCTCGGGCAGGTCGGGCAGACGGAGCGCGGGGGGAAGTAGACGGTGTTGCAGTTGGTGCACTTCGAGCCGCCCAGGTTGTAGCGGCGGGGGGTTTCGCGCCAGAAACGTGCGACGGACATGGTCCCCCCTAGTTCACCCGCTCCAGGAGGTGGACGACGCTCGTAGCGCCGGTCCCTCCCACGTCATGCGTGAGGCCGAGGGCGGCCCCGGCGACCTGCCGGTCCTTGCCCTCGCCGCGCAGCTGCCGGACGACCTCGACGACCTGGGCGACCCCGACCGCCCCGAACGGACGGCCCTGCGCCTTCAGTCCCCCCGAGGGGTTGACGGTGAGCGAGCCGTTCATCCCGAACCGGCCCGAAGCGAACTCGGGACCGGCTTTGCCCTTCTCGACGAACCCGAGGTCCTCGAGCGCGAGCAGGGCGCTGATCGTGTAGGCGTCGTGGACCTCGGCGACCCGGACGTCCGACGGGGCCCGGCGCGCCCGACGGAAGGCGTGCTCCGCGGCGACGACCGTCGACTGCAGGGTCGTGGTCTTCTCCCGGTGCTGGACGGCCATCGTGTCGCAGGCGACCTCGCTCGCCGCGATCCGTATGGGGGTGTCCGTGTGCCGTTTGGCGGTCTCGAGCGGGCCGAGCACCACCGCCGCCGCCCCGTCCGACAGGGGGGCGCAGTCGAGGACCCCGAGCGGCTCGGCGACCTCGCCGGCGCCGACGACCTGCTCGAGCGACAGCTTGTTCCGGTAGTGGGCGAGCGGGTTCTTCGAAGCCATCTCGTGGTCGTGCACCGCCACGCGGGCGAGCTGCTCGCGGGTCGTGCCGAACTCGTGCATGTGCCGCCGGGCGATCAGGGCCCAGAGGGCGGGGAGCGTCGCGCCGAAGACGACCTCCCACTCGTGGTCCGCCGTCGCGCTCACGATCTGGTTGGCGGTCGCCTCCACCACGTCCGTCATCTTCTCGGCGCCGCCGACGACCACGAAATCGTACTGGCCGCTGGCGACCGCGAGGTACCCCTGGTGGAGCGCGAGCGAGCCCGAGGCCCCCCCGCCCTCGACGCGGACCGCGGGGAGGTGGCGGCCGGAGAGCCCGGCGTAGTCCAGGATGAGCGGGGCGATGTGCTCCTGCTCGAGGAGCGAGCCGGAGGCCATGTTCCCGAGGTACAGCCCGCCGAGGTCGGCCGAGGAGAGCTTCGCGTCCACGAGCGCCTGGAGGCCGGCCTCGATGCCGATCTCGCGGAAGGAGCGGTCCCACAGCTCCCCGAACTTCGTCTGGCCGACCCCGAGGACGGCGACGTCGCGCACGGTCAGCTCCCCCCGAGGTGGATCTTCCCCCGGAACTTGGCGTAGACCGAGTACGGGATCTCGACGCCGGGGTCGAGGAAGTCCTGGACGGGCCGCCCGAACGTCCGGTCGTAGTTGGTGATCTCGTCGGTCACATCGAAGTCGAACGCGTCCGAGCCCGCGCCCGAACCGTACCCCACCATCAGGACGCGCTCGCCCGCCGCCGCGTGGTCGAGCACGTTGGACAGTCCGATCAGGGCCGCGCCGGAGTAGGTGTTGCCGATGTAGGGAGTGACGAGCCCGTACTTCATCTGGGCCTCCGTGAACCCGAGCTGCTTGCCGACCCGCTGGGGAAACTTCCCGTTGGGCTGGTGGAAGACGACGTGCGCATAATCTGTCGGCCCGGTGCCGGCCCGGGCGAACATCTGCTTGGCGCACTCCGTCACGTGCCGGAAGTACGCCGGCTCCCCGGTGAAGCGTCCCCCGTGGCTCGGGTACCGCTGGCCCTCGCGCCGCCAGAAGTCCGGGGTGTCGGTCGTGTAGGAGAGCGTGTGCCGGACGCGGGCGATGACGTGCTCGCGCCCGATGACGAACGCGGCGCCCCCGGCGCTCGCGGAGTACTCGAGGGCGTCGCCCGGCGCCCCCTGCGAGGTGTCGGTCCCGATGGCGACGCCGTATCGGATCATCTCGGCGCCGACGAGACCGAGGCACGTCTGGATCGCGGCCGTCCCGGCCTTGCAGGCGAACTCGAAGTCCGCCGCGGTGAGGTTGGGGGTCGCCCCGACGGCCGAGGCGACGACCGTCGCCGTCGGCTTGACGGCGTACGGGTGGGACTCGGACCCGACGTAGAGCGCGCCGATCGTCTGGGGGTCGATCCCGCCGCGGGCCAGCGCGACCCGCAGCGCCTCCGTGGAGATCGTGATCGTGTCCTCGTCCGGAGCGGGGACGCTCTTGCGGATCACGTTGAGGCCCTGACCCATTCCCTCCCCGTCGACGCCCCAGACCCGCCCGATCTCGCCGGGGGTGATGCGGTATCTCGGCACGTAGGCTCCGTAGCTCACGATTCCTGCTTCCATCGATGGTTCCCTCCCGACCCTGCGTTACAGCCCTTCGAGCCGTTCGAGCAACGCCGGCGCGGCGAGCGCCGTCGTCAGGAGCGGGATGTTCTCCACCTCGGAGAGGCGGATGGCGAGCGGGTCGACCCGGCCGGGCGCCGCAAAGACGACCGCCGCCGGTTTGAGCGGGTGCGCCCGGATCGCGACCATCGGGGAGCGACCGAACTTCACGTTGGAGAAGATCAGGGCGCGCTGGGTCGTCCAGCCGTAGACCTCGACGAAGCGGGACGCGTCGATCGAGAGGATCGCCCGCGGGGCGTCGAGCACCGTGAAGCCGTGAATGTCCCGGTGCAGGTCGACCCGGCTTACGGCGCGGGCGTCGAGGCGGTCGGCCAAGGCCTTCAGCGGGATCGCGACCGTAAACTCCCGCATCCCGAGGATCCCCTCGGAGTGGACCCGAACGCCCATCCGCTGCCCGACCCGGTTGCCGTTCTGGCTGTCGAGCGCGAGCAGGCTGTCGACGTAGCGTCGGATGAACCCGGCGCCCGGACTCTGGCGACGCTCGGATTCGTAGTCGGAGATGACCGAGGGCACCGTCGTCAGCTGCTTGGCCAGGTCCCTCTGCGAGATGCCGAAATCCTCCCGCCACTTGCGCAGCGTGCGCCCCGGGTGAGGAGAGAGAACCACCTCACCGGCGATCTTCTCGCGGATATCGGCCTCCACGAGCAGTCTCCAGCGACGGCCGGTATAAAGGCCTAGGCTTGGTGTCGGTGGGGGGGCTCGACAGACGCCGACACGGGGTGGGGTCGGAGGGCGGAGTGGACTGGGCGAGAATTCCCGGACGGGGTCGGTCGGAGCCCCGTCCCTTTGAACTCGCGACCTCTACCTTGCCAAGGTAGCGATCTTCCGCTGATCTACCAGCCCACCGCAGTCGCGGACGCCCGCCGCGGCATAAAATCTTCTCCCGGAACCCGCGTCGCCGAGGAGCGTCGTACGCCCCAGTCGCCGGCGCCCCCGGACGGTACGCGTGCGGCCCCCGTGCGGAAAACCCTTATCCCTCCGGCCCCGCTCCGTCGTCCGATGGCGGACGAACCCTCGGGTGAGCCCATCGACCTGATGGTGAAGAGCGCGCGCGACCTCCTCCGTCCGGAGGAGCTCGTCCGCGAGGCGACGCGAGACATCGTCAAGGACGAGATCCGGCGACACCTCGAGAAGACCCTTCAGGAGAACCCGAAGCTCGCGCAGGACCTCAAGGACGCCGTCCGGGACCTCCTCGAGGCCCGCGCGCGCGAGTACGCGGCCGTGCTCCGGGTCGGGACCGCGACGGCCCGCCTCGGCCTCTCGGCGCTCCCGCCCGAGGTCCGGCGAGCGCTCACGGAGGACATCGTCGAGCTGGTCTCGAAGGAGCTCGGGAACATCGCCGAGAGGTCCCTCTAGCGATGCCGATGGCCGTGGACCAGGTCAAGATCTACGAGATCAAGCGCATCGACGTCGAGGGCGCGATCGTCATCGACGGCTTTCCGTCGGTCGGCCTTGTGAGCTCGATCGTCGCGAACTACCTCATCGACACCCTCGAGATGGAGCAGATCGGCATCGTCGAGTCCCCGTCGTTCCCGACCGTCTCCCTCATCCGGAACGGCAACCCGCAGCACCCGGTGCGGATCTACGCCGGTCACCCGCCCGCCGACCGGACCGGACGCGGCGCCGACCGGATCGTCGCCTTCGTCTCGGAGTTCCACCCCGCGCCGGCGGTGATCCACCCGCTCGCCAACGCGATCCTCGATTGGATCCAGGAGCAGCGGTGCTCCCTCCTCGTGTCCCCGGAGGGACTCGTCGTCGAGGCCGACCCGCACCGGGCGGGCAAGGGACGGGGGCCCCGGCTCAACGACGTGAAGGTCTACGGCGTCGCAAGCACCCGCAAGGCCCGGGAGCTGTACATCGAACCGAACATGATCCCGTTCGCCGAGGGGGTCATCACCGGGATCGCGGGGGTCCTGCTCAACGAGGGGCGGCGGCGGGGGTTCGACGTGCTGACCTTCCTCGCCGAGGCCCAGGCGGACTACCCCGACGCAAGGGCCGCCGCCAAGGTCATCGAGACGATCAACGCGATCCTGCTGCGGACGCCGCTCGACGCCGTTCCCCTCTACGCGGAGGCCGAGCGGATCGAGCAGCAGCTCCTGTCGATCCAACGGCACGCGGCCGACCGGACCCCGAAGGAGTCCGGGGCCCCGACGCCGCAGCCGATGTACCGCTAGTCGGCAACCGGTCGAGCAGCTCGCGGACGCCGGCAATCAGGGCGTCCACGTCGGCGAGCGAGTTGTAGAGGTAGAACGAGGCCCGCACGTTCCCCGGGATCCCCCGCTCCGCGTACCACGAGTGCACGCAGTGGCGTCCGGAGCGGACCAGGACCCCGTGGCCCTCGTCGAGGAAGAGCGCGGCGTCGTGCGGGTCGACCCCCTCGAGAGTGAACGCGGCGATGCTGGGGCGCTCCCGCGGAGAAGAAGGCCCGAGGAAGCGGACGCGGGGCTCTCCCGCGAATGCCCGGGTGAACCGCTCGTTGAGGTCGAGCTCGTGCTCTCGCATCTCGGCCGGGTCCAGCTCGGCGAGATACCGAAGCGCCGCCCCGGCCCCGATGATCCCGGCATAGTTCTGGAGCCCCGCCTCGAACCGATGGGGGGGCGCGCGGAGCTTGTGGTCGGTCAGCGTGCTCCACTCGACCGTCTCTCCGCCGACGAGCACCGGGCGCAGCGTGGCCAGGAGCTCGGGAGAGGCCGCCAGCACCCCGGTGCCGGTCGGGCCGAGCATCTTGTGCCCCGAGACCGCGTAGAAGTCGACCCCCAGGCGCGCGAGGTCGACCGGTGCGTGCGGGGCCGCCTGACAGCCGTCGAAGAGCACGAGGGCGCCCCGGTCGTGGGCGCGCTCCGTGATCTCGGCGACCGGCAGGGTCCGGCCGTCCAGGTTCGAGCTGTGGAAGAGGCTCACCAACCGAACCCCTCGCTCGAGGGCCCGCTCCAGCGCCTCCCCGTCAAAGCTCCGATCGTCGGGCAGCGGGAGAATGTCGACGTGGACCCCGCGCTCGTGGGCCAGCCGCTGCCAGACGATCAGGTTGGAGTTGTGCTCCCGGTCCGAGATGAGCACCCGCTCCCCGGCCTTCCAGTCGAGGCCCTGTCCGACCAGGTTGATCGCCTCGGTGGAGTTGCGCACGAACACGACCCCGTGCGGGTCCTTCAGGCCCAGGCGTGCGGCGAAGAGGGTCCGGACCTCCTCGTACCGTCGGCCGACCTCCTCCGCGAACCGGTGGAGGCTGCGGCCCGCGCACCCGGGGAAGTCCCGGTAGTAGGAGGCGCTCGCATCGAGCACCGCCTGCGGAACGAGCGACATGCACGCCGAGTCGAGGTAGGCCGGAGAGAACCCATCCTCCCTCGGCCGCAATGCCGGGAAGTCCGACCGACGCTCGTCGAGGCTCACGGGACGCCCCGCTGCAGGCCCTCGGCGGCCGCCGCGAGGGTCGCCGCGCCGATCACGAGCGCCCGTTCGTCGGGGGCGAACGTCGCGGAGTGAAGGCTCGCCGGGCGTCCCGGGACCCCGACGCCGAGACGGAGGAAGGTGCCGGGGACGTGCTCGAGGTAGCAGGCGAAGTCCTCCGCCCCCATGATCGGCCGCGGGATCTCGACCACTGCTCCGCGGCCGAACTCTCGGGTGAGGGTGGCCGCTACCGCATGCGTCGCCTTCGGTTCGTTGACCAGGGTCGGGTAGCCGACCTGGTAGTCGATCCGGACCTTGGCCCCCAGGCTCGACGCGATCGAGCGCACGCGGCGCCGCAAGGCATCCTCGAGGAGCTTGCGGGTCGCCGCGCTCATGCTCCGGACGGTTCCCTCGAGGACGACCTCGTCCGGCAGGATGTTGTTCCGGGTACCGCCGTGCACGGACCCCACGCTGACGACTGCGGGCTCCACCGGGTCGACGACGCGGCTGACCAACGCCTGCATGCCGAGTACGATCTCGCTCGCGACGAGCACCGCATCGGGGCCTTGGTGCGGGGTGGCCGCGTGGCCCCCCTTCCCACGGACGGTGATGCGGAAGGCGTCGGCGGCGGCCATCATGGGCCCCGCCTTCCAGCCGACCTGGCCGAGCGGGAGGCTCGGGAAGACGTGCTGGCCGACGATGAACTCGACCTTCGGGTTCTCGAGACACCCCTGATCGATCAGGGCTCGCGCGCCTCCGACCTGGCCCTCCTCCTCGGCCGGCTGGAAGATCAGCTTCACCGGTCCGGCGAGGGCTCGGGGAGGGCGCTGGAGGATGGAGGCCGCCCCGAGGAGGCTCGCCATGTGGACGTCGTGCCCGCAGGCATGCATCTTGCCGGGAAACCGCGAGGCGAAGGCGAGCCCGGTCGCCTCGGTCACCGGGAGGCCGTCCATATCCGCCCGCAGCGCGACGACCGGGCCGGAGCGGTCGCCGCCGATCAGGCCGACGACCCCGTAGCCCTCATCGAACGTCCGATAGGGGATGTTGAGCTCCTGGAGCGCGCGGACGACCTTCTCCCGGGTCCTCTCCTCTTGGAGGGAGAGCTCGGGTTCCTGGTGGAACGCCATCCGCCAAGCTCGCATGGCGGGGAGTGCCCGACGGGCCAGTGGTGTCCACGGCTCCCACGACCTGGCCATCGACCGGCGAACGGGGCGTCCGATATAATGCGCGCGATGAGGGCCTCAACGCGGGGGGGAGGCCGGACGGGACTTGCCGAGGCCTAGGACCCGCTCGACCTTCGGGGTCGGTTGGAAGGAGGTGACCTCGGCGACGCGGTGCCGGGTCGGTCGGGGATGGCCGAAGCGGTTGAACCAGACCGGTCGGATCCCGGCCCCTCGCGCCCCGAGGACGTCGTTCCGCCAGGAGTCGCCGACCATCACGGCCTCGTGGGGACGGACCCGGGCCGCCTTCAGGGCGGCCCGGAAGATCTCCCGGCTCGGCTTCTCGGCCCCGACGGCCTCGGAGATGATCAGGTAGTCGACGGTCCGGGTGAGCCCCAGAAAGGCGAGCTTCTCCTCCTGTTCGGCGACCTGGTTGTTCGTGACGATCCCCACCGGGCGCGAGCGGGCGACCCGGCGGACGAGGGGGACCGCGCCGGGGACCGCGCGACGAAGGCGGGTGTAGGCCCTCCGATAGAGGGTCGACAGGTCCCGGGACTCGGCGACGGTGCACTCCCACCCCGCGTCGCGCGCGAGGGCCCGGAACCGGGCCGCGCGCGCCTCGGCATAGAGCGAGGGCGGGTGGCCCACCGACCCGAGCGTGAGGTCGGTAACGCTCAGATGGTCGAGATACCGGCGCCAGAGCCGGTCCAGCGAGAGGGAAGCGAACCGTGGCTCCCGCCGGCGCACGACCGCGAGCGCGGCCCGACAGGTGAGGGAGTGGTCGAAGATGGTGTCGTCCATGTCGAAGAAGACGACCCGCGGGTCGTTCGAGGGGGACCGCACCACGCGGTGCCAGCGGGCACCAGGTCAAAACGCCATCTGGCCGAACCGGACCGAACCCGCCGTATTTTTATAGTAGTGATGGGTTAGTTATCCCGTAAATCGGGGGTCCCTGTCGGCGGTTCTTCGCCGGCATCCCCGGGAAGAACACCATGGCAAAGATCATCGGAATCGACCTGGGAACCAGCAACTCCGCGGCGGCCTTCCTCGAGGCGGGGCGGCCCGTCATCGTCCCGAGCGCCGAGGGGACGACGGTCGGCGGCGGCAAGGCCTTCCCGTCGTACGTCGCGTTCACCAAGGACGGCCAGCTGATCGTCGGCGAGCCGGCTCGCCGGCAGGCGATCTCCAACCCCGAGGGGACCGTCACCGCCTTCAAGCGGAAGATGGGCACCGATTACAAGTACACGATCCACGGCAAGCAGTACACCCCCCAGCAGCTCTCGGCGTTCCTCCTCCAGAAGATCAAGCGGGACGCGGAGGCGTTCCTCGGCGAGAAGGTGGAGAAGGCGGTCATCACCGTCCCCGCTTACTTCAACGACAACCAGCGCCAGGCGACCAAGGACGCCGGGGCGATCGCCGGTCTCGAGGTCGTCCGCATCATCAACGAGCCGACGGCGGCCAGCCTCGCCTACGGCCTCGACAAGGGCGGCAAGAGCCAGAAGATCCTCGTCTTCGACCTCGGCGGCGGGACCCTCGACGTGACGGTCATGGACTTCGGCGACGGGGTGTTCGAGGTCCTCTCGACGAGCGGCGACACGCAGCTCGGCGGGACCGACATGGACAATGCCATCACCGGCTGGATCGCCGGAGAGTTCCAGAAGGACTCCGGGGTCGATGTCCGCTCGGACAAGATGGCGATGCAGCGGGTCCGCGACGCGGCCGAGAAGGCGAAGATCGAGCTCTCCTCGACGCTCGAGACCCAGATCAACCTCCCGTTCCTCACCGCCACCTCGGAGGGCCCCAAGCACCTCGCGGTCACCCTCTCGCGGGCGAAGCTCGAGGAGCTCGTTCGGCCGATCATCGAGCGCTGCCGGGCGCCGGTCGAGCAGGCGATGCGCGACGCCAAGCTCTCGAAGGAGCAGGTCGGCCGGATCGTCCTCGTGGGCGGGCCCACCCGGATGCCGATCGTCCAGAAGTTCCTCGAGCAGGAGGTCGGCCGGCCGATCGAGCGTGGGGTCGACCCGATGGAGTGCGTCGCGCTCGGCGCGGCCATTCAGGGCGGCGTCCTGGCCGGCGAGGTCAAGGACGTCCTCCTCCTCGACGTCACTCCGCTGTCGCTCGGGGTCGAGACGATGGGCGGCGTGGCGACGCGCCTGATCGAGCGGAACACTACGATCCCCACCCGCAAGAGTCAGATCTTCACGACCGCCGCGGACAGCCAGTCGACGGTCGAGATCAAGGTCTTCCAGGGCGAGCGGCCGCTCTCGGCCGACAACGTCGCCCTCGGCAGCTTCCTGCTCACCGGGATCCCACCGGCTCCCCGCGGGACGCCCCAGATCGAGGTCAGCTTCGACATCGACGCGAACGGCATCCTCAGCGTCTCGGCCAAGGACCTAGCCACCGGCCGCAAGCAGGGGATCACGATCACGGCGGCGAACAAGCTCTCGAAGGACGACGTGCAGAAGATGGTCAAGCAGGCCGAGGAGTTCGCGGCCTCCGACCGGAGCCGGGCGGAGCTCATCACGGCCAAGAACCAGGGCGAGTCGCTCGCCTACGAGGCCGAGCGGGTCCTCACCGACTCCAAGGACAAGATCTCCGAGAGCGATGTGGCCGACGTCCGGGCCAAGGTCACCTCGCTCCGGGAGGCGATCGGCTCCAAGGACGCGACGACCGCTCAGGTCCAGTCGCAGATCGACGCGCTGACCAAGACCCTCCACGCGATCGCCCAGAAGCTCTACCAGAGCGCCGGGGCCTCCCCTCCGGGCGGCACCCCGACCGGCGGGGCACCGGGCGCCTCCGAGCCGGAGTCGACCCCTCCTCCCTCCGGGGAGACCGGGGGCGCGAGCGGTCCGGTGGACGCCGACTTCAAGGTCGTGGACGAGGGCGACAAGGAGCCGGGCGGCCCGTAGGCCGGCGGCCCGACCCCTCCCTCAGGGGGGGAGCGGCCTCGGCCAGCGACGGCCCTTCGCCGGTCCGATGTACTGCATCTCGGGCCGGATGAGCCGGTTGTCGGCCGCCTGCTCGAGCGCGTGGGCGGTCCATCCCGCGGTCCGGGCGACGGCGAACGTCGGAGTGAACAGCTCGCGCGGGAGCCCGACCGCCTCCAGGACCACCGCGCTGTAGTACTCCACGTTGGTGAACAGGCGCGCCCCCGGCTTGGCCGCTCGCAGCGCGCTCAGCGCCGCCCCCTCGACCGCCTCGGCGAGCTGGAGGCGGTCCGGGGCGGCGACCTCTTTCGCGATGCGGTGCAGGACGACTCCCCGCGGGTCGTCGGTCTTGTAGGCGCGATGGCCGAACCCGAACAGCACCTCCTTGCGGGCCAGGCGGTCGGCGATCCACGCTTCCGCCCGGTCGGGCGAACCGATGGCGTCGAGCATGTCGGAGACCTTGCTCGGAGCGCCCCCGTGGACGGGGCCCTTCAAGGTCGCGAGGGCCGCCGTCGCGCCACTGGCCAGGTCGGACTGGGTCGAGACCGCGATGCGCAGGGCGAACGTCGAGGCGTTCATCCCGTGGTCGGCGAGCAGTACGAGGTAGGAGCCGAGGGCGCGGACGTGCGCGGGGCTCGGTCGCCGGCCGGTCAGCATCGAGAGGTAGTTCTCCGCATGGGAGAGCTCTGCGGAGGGCGGGATCGGCAACTCTCCCCTCGACCGGCGCACGTACCGTGCCAGGAGGACGGGGGTTTGGGCGATCAGCCGGGACCCCTGCTCGCGCGTCGGGGGGTACGGAAAGCTCCCGTCCCCCAGAGCCGAGAGGATCGTCCTCATTGCCTCGAGCGGCGGCAGGGTCGGCGGGAGGGCGTCAACGACGCGCTCGACCGACGGCGGAGGGGCTCTCCGCTCGCGGAGGGCCGCCACCACCTCGGGCGAGGGGTCGGCGGACGGCGGCTCTCCGTACAGGATCAGGTGCACCGCGGACTCGTACGGGACCCCGGGCACGATGTCGCGGACGTCGAACCCGCGGTAGACGAGGTCCCCCGTTTCGCCGCCGACCCAGGAGATCGCCGAACGGTCGACCACGACGTGGTCCAGGCCTTTCGCCACCTCGGGCGAGCTGTTCATGCGCCCCGGAGTCCCGCTCTGCCCTTAGCCTCGCGGGGGCCGGGGTCCGTTGCCGGAAACCCTAAAGAGCCGAGGACCGTCGTCCGTTCGATGGCGGTCAACCCCACGCACCTGGTCGAGCGGCTCGTCTCCCAACGGGTGACGCTCGTCCTCAAGGATTCCCGCCAGCTCACCGGGAAGCTCCTCGGCGTCGACGAGCACATGAACCTCGTTCTGGACGAGACCGACGAGACGACCGCGGAGATGAGCCGCCACCTCGGTCGGGTGGTCCTGCGCGGTTCGAACGTCGTGACCCTTCACGCGCCGCAGGGCGCGGCCACCAAGCCGGCCTGATCGTGCCCGCCGCTTCGAGCCCCCGAGAACCGGCCCGCCCCCGTCCGAAGGGAGAGGCGCTCGCGGTGCTCCGACTCCTCGCCGACCTCGGAGCCGACCACACGGCGGTCGTGGTGACCTCACGCGAGGTCGGGCAGCGGATCGGGGTGAGCCAGCAGGCGGCGGATCGCTACCTCGTGGCGCTGGAGAAGCGCGGCCTCCTGACCCGGGCGCTGGCCCAGCGCCGTCAGCGCCTTCTCCTCACCCCGGCCGCCATGGAGCTCCTGCAGGCCGAATACCACGCCTACCGCCGAATCTTCGAGGGGCCCGCTCGGGTCACCTTCGAGGGAAAGGTCGCGAGCGGGCTCGGGGAGGGACGGTACTATCTCTCGCAACCCGGCTACGTCGTCCAGTTCAACGAGCGCTTGAACTACACTCCGTATCCCGGAACGCTGAACGTCCGCGTGACCGAGGCGGCGCTGCGGAAGGTCGGCCTCGTCACCCACTGGAAGGGGATCCGCATCGACGGCTTCCAGGCGAGCGGACGGACCTTCGGGGGAGCGACCTGCTTCGTCGCCCGCATGAACGGCCACCCCTGCCACATGATCCACCCGGACCGGACCCACTACAAGGATGTCGTCGAGTTCGTCGCGGCGGACTGCCTGCGCGAGGCGCTCGGGGTCCGGGACGACGATACCGTCAAGGTCGAACTCATGGAGTCGTGATGCCCGAGTCCCTGGCCCGCGCCGTCGCGCGGGAGCGCCGTCCCAGCCCGGCCCCGCCGTCCGACGCCCGTCGGTACGTGAACCAGTGGGTCGAGCGGGAGGCGATCGGCACCGAGGAGGTGCCGGCGTTCGTCCTGATCCTCCGGACGCGGGGATGCTACTGGGCCGACCAGAAGGGGTGCTCGATGTGCGGCTACGCCAAGGACACGCTGGGCCGGTCGGCGACCCCGACGGAACTCGCCGAGCAGCTCGACCGGGCGCTCGCCCGGTACTCGGACGAACCGTACGTGAAAGTGTACACTTCCGGTAGCTTCCTCGACGACCGCGAGGTCGACCCGGCGAGCCGCCGGGCGCTGGTGGGGGCGTTCGCGGGTCGGGCGCGACGCCTTCTCTTCGAGACGCTCCCCGAATTCGCGACCGCCGAGTCCCTTCTGCCGCTCCGCGAGGCGTTCCCCGGTGAGCTCGAGGTCGCCCTCGGCCTCGAGTCGACCGACCCGGACGTCCTCGCCCGGTTCGTGCACAAGAACGCCCCGCCCCGGGAGTACCTCGAGGCGGGGGACCGAGTGCGCCGGCTCGGCCTCCGCGCGAAGGCCTACCTGCTCCTCAAACCCCCGTACCTCACCGAGGACGAGTCGATCCGCGACGTCCTTCGCTCCGTCGCTGAGGCGCAGTCGCACTTCGACGCGCTCTCCGTGAACCCGGTCCACATCCAGAACGGCACCGTGGTGGAGTGGCTGTACCATCGGGGACGATTCCGGCCCCCGTGGCTGTGGTCCGTCGTCGAGACCCTCCGGTCCGGTGCCCCCCTTCGTGGTTCGAGCCGGCTCGTCTCCTTCCCGACCGCGGGAGGACTGCCGCGGGGGCCGCACAACTGTCCCCGATGCAACGCCCGGGTGCTGGAGGCGATCGAGACGGCCTCCCTCCGCCAGGAGTTCGCGCCCCTCGACCAGCTCGACTGCGAGTGTCGGGCCGAGTGGCAGCGACTTCGGGCGCTCGAACCGCTGGGGGTGGAGGCATGAGCGACCTCATCCCAACGCTCCCTCGAACGGCGGTCGGCGCAATCCACCAGTTCCTGCGTGCCCACGCCGGGCCGCCGAGCGGCCACGGAGGGATCGTCGGGCTCTCCGGGGGCCTCGACAGCGCGGTGACCGCCCGCCTAGCGCGCGACGCGCTCGGGCCGGAGCGGGTCCTGGGCGTGCTGCTGCCCGACCCAGGGTACCCGGAGTCGCTGCAGCGCGAGACGCGGGAGTTCGCCGAGGCGCTCGGGATCGAGCACCGCACGGTGCCGCTCGGTCCCTCGATCGAGGCGATGCGGGCCGCGGTCCCCGAGGTCCGCGACCGGGTCACGCTCGGGAACATGACGGCCCGGCTGCGCATGACGCTCCTCTACGCCCTCGCCCGGGAGCGGGAACGGCTCGTCCTGGGCACCGGAAACAAATCGGAGCTCCTGCTCGGCTACTTCACGAAATACGGTGACGGGGGCGTCGACGTCCTTCCGCTCGGCGACCTCTACAAGACCCAGGTCCGGGCGCTCGCCGTCGAGCTCGATATCCCCGGTCCGATCCGCGAGCGGGCGCCGACCGCCGGTTTCTGGGAGGGGCAGACGGACGAGGGCGAGATCGGGCTCCCGTACGAGACGATCGACCGCATCCTCTACGGGTTCGAGCAGCTCCGGACGGAGGACGAGGTCCACGCGACCACCGGGGTCCCGCTCGCGAGCGTCCACGCCCTCGCGGTCCGGGTCGCCCAGAACCGTCACAAGCGACGCCTTCCCCCCATCCCGAAGCTCGGTCTGCGGACCGTCGGGCTCGACTGGCGCGACTAGAGCCCACCAAGCTTATGCTCGACCGCCGGGTCGATGGGCCGTAACCGTTCCCGGCTTTCCATGGACCGAGCGACCTATCAGCGCCTCTATGACTCGCTAGTCACGGACGAGGACGTCCGTCGGATCGCCCAGGCCGAGCACCTCGACCCGGAGCTCCTCTTCGTCATCCACACGCACCGGGTCACCCGCGACGCGACCCGGCGCTTCTACGTGGTCAAGCGCCAGCTTCCTCGACTCGTCCACCAGTGGAAGCAGGGGCGCTCGATCCTCGAGATCGCGCGGGACTGGAAGTTCCCGCCGGTCCTCATGGGCCAGCAGATGTTGGGCGAGCTCGGGATCCCGCGCAAGAAGGTCTGGGGAACGTTCCTGCACCCCGAGACCGCGCCCGACCACCGGATCCGCAAGGAGGTCGAGCAGCTCCTCGAGGCCGACCGAATCTACTCCCCGCACGGCATGGAGCTCCAGCGGGAGCGCGGCCGCAACGGGGAGGAGAGGCTGGCGCGCTGGCTGGAAAAGCACGGGATCGGCTACCGCACGGAGAAGGACCTGCGGGGGAAGTATGCGAAGACCCCCGACGCGCTCCTGGACGAGCCGATCCACTACAACGGACAGAAGCTGACCTGGATCGAGTCGAAGGCGAACTTCGGCGACGACGTGGAGCTCCGCAAGAACCTGCGTCGCCAGCTCGCCCCGTACACCGAGCTGTTCGGGGAGGGCGCGGTCGTCTACTGGTACGGGTTCGTCGCCGGGGCCGAGTCCCCGCCGGGGATCCTGCTCTGGGACGGCGACATCATCGAGTCGGTCATCCCGGTCGTGACACGGCGGACCGCGGCACCTCACGCTGGGCACCCGTCGTCAGATCACGTTCGATTATCGCACCCGGTCCGGCCTCCTTCAGCCCCAGGATCAGCGCACGGCGGGCACGCCGGCGGTCCGCCTCCTTGAGCTGTCGGGACATCGAGCGGCCGACCAGGTCGCAGTCCGCGCTGAGCCCGGCCCGGCGCAGCTCCTGGACGAGCTCGATCGCCTCGGGCGTGCGGGCCTCGTCGTTGACGATGACGTAGGTGTCCAGCGGCGGTTCGCCGTCGGGCCAGCGGGCCGCCCCCTTGAGCAGCAGCTCGAGGGTCTGGTCCCCGATCGCAAGCCCCGCGGCGGGGGTCGGGGGCCCGTCGAACAGCTCGATCAGGTGGTCGTAGCGTCCGCCCCCGAAAAGGGCCCTCGAGTCGCCGGTTCGGGAGTAGGCCTCGAAGACGGTCGAGGTGTAGTAGGCCAGTCCCCGGACGACCGTCGGGTCGTAGACGACGCGCCCGGAGAGGCCGGCCCGGTCGAGCAACATGAACAGCCGACGCATCCGGTCGATCCCTACCTCCCCGGCCTTCCCGACCCCTCGGCGCGCCAGTTCCTGGAAGAACGGCTCGGCCTCCCGCGCCGGGACGCCCGCCCCGGCGGTGGTGAACAGGCTCGACAGCTCCCGCGCCGCGTCCTCCGAAAGGCCCGCTTGGAGGACCTCCCCCTCGAACTCGGCCGGTGGGATCTTGTGGTACCGGTCGACCGCGCGGAAGAAGCGC
>Ga0335077_10000762_pt1 | contig 36661 bp, 28 predicted proteins | sample Lox_Sample_31_FD_207151 | JGI IMG/M metagenome (GOLD analysis project Ga0335077, IMG submission 207151) | Soil microbial communities from Loxahatchee National Wildlife Refuge, Florida, United States - Lox_Sample_3.1 | ecosystem: Environmental > Terrestrial > Soil > Wetlands | place: USA... | reverse complement strand
CGTCACCACGCTGTCCGCGGGAAACGCAATGTCTCCACCCTTGGTCACTCCCGCTGGCCGGTAGCCTTCACCAGCCGCCTGTCCCCACAGCCCCGCCGCGAACAACATTGCTCCCACTAGCACTGTTCCCCGCCACTTCATGCGTTTCCTCCTGGTTCCATTCTCGCAACATCCTATCTCCCTTTCCCCTTTCCGCCCACCCCCTCCTTCCCTTCTGTTGTACACTCACTTCACCGGTCCCCCGGTGGCATTCGCGATTCTCCTGTGAGGTTTCCTTGCTTCCTTCGGGCAGGCTCCCTCGCCTTCTTCTCATTTCCACCGCCGCGCTTATCGCTTTCCTCATTCTCGATCTCCTCCTGCTTCGTCCTTCGCCCGTGGATCTCCTGCTGGCCAACACTCTCGACTTCGCCTTGGTTCTCCTCGCCGCCGTCACGTGTTTCTATTTCGCTCGCCGCTCCTCCGGGTATCCCCGCCAGGTCTGGATCCTCGTCGGACTTGCCTTCGCTTTACAATCCCTCGCTCAGGCCCTCACCACCTACTACCAGAGTTTCGTGCCCAACGCCGCCCAGTCTCCCTGGCCCTCCGATATTTTCTTTTTCGTGTGGCCCGCGCCCATCTTCTTACTCTTCCTTCCCGCCCCCGGCGACGCTCCCTCCGGTACGAATTGGCCTCGCGTGCTCGACTTCCTTCAAGTTGCCATTGTCGCGGTCACTGCCTATCTCTACTTCTTTTCCTCTCCCGCGCGTTGGCTTGAGCAGCATTCCGTCCTCCGCGAGATTCTCGTCCTTCACGCCACTCGCGACGTTCTCTTTGCCGTTGGATTTGTGCTTCGTGCCCGTGCCACTTTGCCCTCGTGGTTCCGCTCCTTCTGCCTCGTCCTGGCTCTCGCCTTTTTGTTTTCTGCTCTGACCGATATCACCTATCTCTTCACTCTCAACGTCGCCACTTCCAGCTGGGGCGACGTGCTCTGGATGCTCCCCTATGCCACCGTAATCGTATTCGCCGCCTATTGGCGCGCGCCTGCGCCCGCCGAGCTCCCTGCCGCCAGCGCTTCCACCGCTCCGACCGTCGCCTCCCAGCTCCTTCCGGTCGCCTTGCCCTTGCTCGTGATCTTCATGTCCTATGCCATCGCCCGAGAACATTTCCTCCTCGCCTGGCTTGCCGTCACCGCTTCCGTCGTCTCTTCCGCCGTTCGCCTCATCCTCACCAATCAGCAACAGCAACAGATCTCTCAACATCTCCTCGAAACCGAGAAAGCTCTCCGCATCACCGAACAAACCCTTTCCACCGCCTTCCGCTCCAGCCCCGACGCCTTCAGCATCAACCCCTTCCCCAATGGCCCCTATTTCGAAGTCAACGAAGGCTACACCACCCTTACTGGCTATTCCCGCGACGAAGTCCTCGGCAAAAGTCCTCGCGACCTCGATCTCTGGGTCGATCCTGCCGAGCGCGCCAGGGTCCTCTCCCGCCTTACGGACACCGGCTTTGTCCGCGACGCTGAGTTCCGCTTCCGCACAAAAGGCGGCGAAGTTCGCTTCGGCAATATGTCCGCTTCCCTCATCGACTACGCCGGCACACCTTGCTCCCTCGTTATGGTCCGCGATATCACCGATCGCAAGGAGGCCGAGCAAATCCTCCGTTCCAGCGAGGAGCGTTTCCGTTCCCTCGTCCAGAACCTCCACGTTGGCATCGTTTCCTACGACAGCAACGCCCGCATCGTCTACGCTAATGCCGCGGTCCTCGAGCTCCTCGGCGTGCCTCTCGAGCAAACCGTCGGCAAGACCGTCACCGAACTCAACCTCGTCGCCGTCTACGAAGACGGCTCGCCCGTTCCCAACGATCTTCGCCCCGTCCCCACAGCCATCGCTACACGGCTCCCCCAACGCAATCGCCTCCTTGGCTGGCGGCTACATGGCCGCACGGATATCGTCTGGACCCTCATGGACACCGTTCCCGAATTCTCCTCCACCGGCGAACTCTCCCGCGTCATCGTCTCCTTCACCAATCTCACCGAGCAGCGCCGCGCCGCCGACGCTCTCCGCGAAAGCGAGGAACGTTTCCGCACCCTCGTCCGCGACCTCCACGTCGCCGTGGTTCTCCACGCTCCCGATGGCGCCATTGAGTTCGCCAATCGCACCGCTCTTCACATGTTTTCCGCTGCCGAGGGCGACGTCATCGGAAAGACTGCCGAACAATTGGAACTCCACCCGGTCGACGAAGCCGGTAAGCCCATGCCCGAACTCGATCGCCCTATCGAAAAAGTCCTGCGCACCCTTCAGCCTGTTCACAACGTCGTCGTCGGCCTTCCCCGTCCCGAAAATCCCCAAAACATTGTCTGGATCTTCGGTAACGCCGTTCCGCAATTTGATTCCAATGGCCGCCTTCTCCGCGTCATCGCCTCCTTCTCCGACATCACTGAAATGAAAAACGCTGAGCGCGCCATTCACAGCCTTACCTCCCATCTCCTCAAGCTTCAGGACGAAGAACGCCGCCGCCTTGGCCGCGAGCTCCACGACGGCCTCGCGCAAACCGTCCTCGCCATCAACCTCAGCCTCGCCCAGGCTCGCCAGTCCATTCGTCCCACTGACGAAATCGCCGCTCGCGCCCTGGAAAAAACTCGCCACCTCACGCAGCAGATCTCCCGCGAAATTCGCACCCTCTCTTATCTCCTCCACCCTCCACTTCTCGACGACCTCGGCCTCGTCTCCGCCCTCAAGGAATACGCACAGGGTTTTTCCGATCGCAGTGGCATCGACACACAACTCTTCCTCCTGTCCTCCTTCGATCGTCTCCCCCAGCCTGTCGAAACCGCTCTCTTCCGCATCGTTCAGGAAGCTCTCACCAATATTCAACGCCACTCCGGCAGCCCAACCGCCAAGATCCGCCTGCGCCTCGAGAACTCCGTCGTCACCCTCGAAATTATCGATTTCGGGCGAGGCATGACCCTTCCCTCTCGCGATTCCGGCTCCGATGATCCCCGCTTGGGCGTCGGTATCCCCGGCATGCGCGAGCGCATGGCCCTCTTCGGCGGCTCACTCGATATTTTTTCTGATAACCACGGCACCACCGTTCGCGCTACTATTCCTCTCGCTATGCCGTCCCCGATTGATTCTTCCGCTCAACGCGTTGACGTGCGTAACGATAGGAACTTTTCCTCATGAATGGTTCTTTCCAGGAAGTCGCTGCCTTTTTATGAGAGGGATCATGGTTCCTAGCGTATCTTGAAGAGTCTCGGATGTTATGCCAGCTCTGCGCATTCTGATTGCGGATGATCATGCCGTTGTTCGCGCCGGCCTTCGCGCTCTTCTGGAATCGCGTTCGGGCTGGCAAGTCTGCGCCGAATCCCCCGATGGTCGCGACGCCATCGAAAAAGCTACCAAACTCAAACCAGACGTCGCCGTCCTCGATATCGGCATGCCTCTCCTCAACGGCGTCGAAGCTACTCGCCGTATCCGCGCCGCTTCCCCCTCCACCGAAATCCTGATCCTCACCATGCATGAATCCGACGACCTCGTTCAGCAAGTCGTCGAAGCTGGCGCCCGCGGTTACATCCTCAAGGACGATGCCGACCGCGTTCTTCTCGCTGCTGTCGACGCCGTCCATAACCACAAACCCTACTTCTCCACTCGCGTCTCTACCCCGCCCCCACCCGACGATCTCCCTTCCGCCGACCGCATCCGCACCCGCCTCCGTCTCACTCCCCGCGAACGCGAAATCCTGCAACTTCTTGCCGAGGGCAAATCTAACAAGCAGGTCGCCTCCCTCCTCCACATCAGCGTCAACACCGCGGAAGCCCATCGCGCCAACATCATGCTCAAGCTCAATCTCCATTCCCTCGCCGAGCTCGTCCACTACGCCATCCGCAACAATTTCATCAAAACCTGATCCCTCTCCCTTTTTTCCCCCCTCCTTTTCAAATTCCATTGACGCCTTTCCCCTCCCCCTGTATCCTGCACCCTCATGTTCCCTTCGCTCCGCAACCGCTCGTGCTGTTGCCCCTCAGCCACATCCTGGCTGGGTGGGTCGCTCTCGTAATTCTCCTCAGCACCTGGCGCTTCGAGCGATTCCGAGTTTCTAAGCCCGCTGGCCAGCTTCCTGGTTCACGGGCTTTTTCTTTATCCGCGGTCGGAATTCATTAATTAGGAGAAATCGTTATGGACTTGTGGAGACCGGATCCCACCTTCTATCCTTCCCCCAAACTCGCCGGCGAAGCTCCGCCCGAAAAGCTCGCCTACGTCGCGCTTCTTAATCCCACTCACGCCGGTCGTCCCGATGCCATCGGCGTCGTCGACGTCGACCCTTCCTCTTCTTCTTTCGCCAAGCTTGTCAGCGCCCTCGAAATGCCCAACGCCGGCGATGAACTCCACCACTTCGGCTGGAACGCCTGCAGTTCCTGCCTCTGCCCCTATGCACCTCACCCTCACGTCGAGCGCCGCTACCTTGTCGTTCCCGGCATCCGCTCCTCGCGTATCCACATCATCGACACCAAGCCCGATCCTCGTAAGCCCAAAATCGTTAAAGTCATCGAGCCCCAAACCCTCGCCTCGCGTGCGGGCTACAGCGCTCCTCACACCGTCCATTGCGGCCCCAACGGCATTTTTGTCAGCGCCCTCGGCTCTCCCTCCGGTGACGGGCCCGGCGGTATCTTCATCCTCGATCACGAAAGCTTCGACGTCCTCGGTAAATGGGAAATCGACCGCGGTCCGCAAAATCTTCACTACGATTTTTGGTGGCACCTCGGCCACGACACTCTCATCACCAGCGAGTGGGGCACCCCCAACATGGTTCAGCACGGCCTCGATCCAGATATTCTCCTCAAGAGCGGCTATGGCCACGCCCTTCACATCTGGGATCTGCGCCGTCGCCGCCATCAGCAGACCCTCGACCTCGGCGCCGAACAACAAATGGTCCTTGAACTTCGTCCCGCCCACGATCCTGCAAAAGCTTATGGCTTCGCCGGTGTCGTCGTTTCCCTTCGCGATCTCTCCGCATCCGTCTGGCTCTGGCATCGCAACAGCGGCGAATGGGCCATCACCAAAGTCATCGAAATTCCCGCAGAGCCGGCGGATCCTGATCAACTCCCTCCCTTGCTCAAAGGTTTCAAGGCCGTGCCGCCTCTCGTCAGCGATATCAACCTCTCCCTCGACGACCGTTTCCTCTACGTCTCCTGCTGGGGCACCGGCGAATTTCAGCAGTACGACGTCTCCGATCCCTTTCATCCCAAACTCACCGGCTCGATTCATCTCGGCGGAATCGTTCGCCGCGCCCCGCATCCCGCGCGTCCCGGCGTTCCGCTCAATGGCGGCCCGCAAATGGTCGAACTCAGCCGCGATGGCCGCCGCGCCTACTTCACCAATTCCCTGTACGCCCCCTGGGACGAACAGTTCTATCCCGATGGCGTCAAGAGCTGGATGGTCAAGCTCGACGCCAATCCCATCGCCGGCATCAAGCTCGATCCCAAATTCTTCCTGGAATTTGACGGGCTGCGTAGCCACCAGGTCCACCTCGAAGGCGGCGATGCCTCCTCCGATTCCTACTGCTACTCATGACGCATCTTGAACCCTGGGCCTGCGCCGCGCTGTTCGCTCTCGGCGCGTGGCATGGCATCAACCCCGCCATGGGCTGGCTCTTCGCCGTTGCCCTTGGCCTGCAAAAACAATCCAGTCGCGCAGTTTGGCAATCGCTCGTGCCCATCGCCACCGGACATCTGCTCGCCATCGCTCTCGTCGTAGCGCTCGCTCTTCTCGCGGGCGCTGCGCTTCCCCTCACCTACGCGCGCATCTTCGTCGCCGCTCTTCTTCTTGTCTTCGGATTATTTCGACTCGTCTCCGGACGCCACCCCCGCTTCGGCGGCATGCAGGTCGGTTTTCGCGATCTCACCATCTGGTCGCTCCTCACCGCCTCCGCTCATGGCGCCGGCTTCATGCTTCTTCCCATTCTTCTTGGCATGTCTGCCATGCATTCAGCGCACTCCGCTTACGCGCCCCGCGTCTCCAGCGCCTCAGCCGCTTCCGCTGCCGTCGCCATTCACACCCTCGCCTACTTGCTGGTCACCGGCGTTATTGCCTGGCTCGTCTACACCAGGCTTGGCCTCTCCATCCTCCGCCGCGCCTGGTTCAACCTTGACCGCATTTGGGCCCTCTCCCTCATCCTTACCGCCGCTCTCACTCTCTTCCTCTCCAACTAGCCTTGTAGGGACCGTCACTCGCCTCGCCCGCCCTATGTGCAGTCCACTTGTCGCCGTCGCCTGCCCCGCCTCTCTCCTCGCCGCCAAGATCGCATACCCGCTCTCCGGGACTCCTGCTCCGTCCCGGCCGTCTCTTGCTGGACACGGCAAAAATACACGCTTTGCTTATCGCTACAACCCGATATCCGATACAATATAGATCTATGTATCGTGACACGATATAGTGGTGACGCTTGAACCACCATTTCAAGCTTAATCCCCAACAGCAGCCCCGTGTGATCTGGTGGAAAGCGCCGGCGCGACAGTGGACTCTGCTCGTACAGGATCGCGAGGAACAAGTCTTCCTGGTCCTGACGCTCCTGATCGGCGCGTTGGTTGGGGCCATCGTCGTCGCTTTCATCCTGCTCACCGAGCGCTTTGGCGCTCGTCTCTACCCCGTGGGCGGCGCCGCCTGGCGGCGGCTGCTGGTTCCCGTGACCGGCTCCCTGGCGATGGGCTATCTGCTGTTCCGCTATTTTCCGGATGCTCGCGGCAGCGGTGTTCCGCAAACAAAAGCTGCCCTGTTTGCCCGGGAAGGCCGCATTACCTTGGGTACCGTTTTCGGAAAATTCTTCTGCACCTCAGCTACATTGGCAAGCGGAATCCCTCTGGGACGCGAAGGCCCTGCGGTTCAAGTGGGCGCAGGCATAGCCTCGGTTCTGGGTCGACGGTTAGGGTTGCGCGCTGAAAAGGTGAAGGCGCTTCTACCGGTGGGAGCCGCGGCAGCCATCGCCGCCGCGTTCAATACACCTCTGGCGGCAGTCCTGTTTGCACTCGAGGAAGTCGTAGGCGACCTTCATGCGCCGGTTCTTGGCTCGGTGGTTCTGGCCTCCGCCACTTCCTGGGCTATGCTGCGCCTGCTGCTTGGGAATGACCCGCTTTTTCGGGTGCCGCAATACCAACTGGTGAGTCCCTGGGAATTTGTGGTCTATGCCATCTTAGGAGTGGCCGGCGGCCTGGTCTCCGTGCTTTTCACCAAGCTTCTTCTCGGTTTGCGCGAGCGCTTTCTGCGATTCCCCCAAAAAACCGTGTGGTTCCAGCCTCTGGCAGGTGGCTTGGTAGTTGGATTGATGGGCTGGTTCGTGCCTCAAGTCTTAGGCGTGGGCTACAAGCATGTTGGGGACGCATTGAACGGTGGGATGGCGGTCAGACTGATGGTTCTGCTTCTGATTCTCAAGCTTCTGGCTGTCACTACCAGCTATGCCTCGGGCAATGCCGGCGGCATTTTCGGACCCAGTTTGTTTATCGGGGCCATGCTGGGTGGAATCGTCGGCAGCGTGGCGCACAGCTTACTGCCGGCCTATGTCGCGGCTCCTGGGGTGTACGCCCTCGTGGGGATGGGAACCGCGTTTGCCGGTATTGTGCGTGCCCCGATGACTTCCGTCGTTATGATTTTCGAAATCACACGCGATTACGCGGTCATCGTTCCGCTGATGATTTCGAATCTGGTGAGCTTCTTCATCTCCTCACGCCTGCAACGGCAGCCCATCTACGATGTTTTGGCGCGTCAGGATGGCATTCATTTGCCAAGTGCCGAAACACGTCAGCAGCCGCAACGCCAAGTGCTCCATGCCATGCGTGTTGCCACGCAACTTCTGGCTGCGCAGATGACCGTCGCAGAAGCTCTGGAAACAACACAATCGAGTGAGTTCCGCAGTTGGCCGGTTACCGATGAGCGAGGGGTAGTGGGCATTGTGAGCCGGCCTACTCTCCAGCGCGCCGTTACCGAAGGCGCTGCATCGAAACGACTGGCTGAGCTTGTTGACTCGCGTGATTTCCCACACCTCCACTTGGATCACTCGCTTCATTTTGCCTTGGATCGTATGGGCGCGGCCCAACTGGACGTCCTTCCTGTTGTTAGCCGCGCTGATGTGCACAAGCTCGAAGGCATCGTAACCTTGCACGATGTCTTGAATTCCTATGGTCTCGGGCCCCAAGCACCCGATTGATGGACTCGCCTCCGGATACTCGACCGTCCGCACCTCCTCAACCTACCTGTGCCGCCGCCCGCTTCGCCCCCCAACTAGAAACCGATGATCCATTGCCCGAACCGCTCTTCCACCTGTCTCGGCTGCCCCTTTCCCCGCCTTGATGCTCCGGGCAATCTGCTGGCATAATCAGCCCGTCCCCACCATGTCGCGGCTCTCCCAATCTCATCTTCGATCGCAACTCCTTTTGCTTTCCTGGATGCTAGAAGCCATCTCATAAATACCTCAGGAGGATGACGGCACAAGCGAGCTGGACCATCCCGAGGAAATTCTCTGGGTAGTATTCCCAGCGAATGACGACGCGACGGAAGTTATGAAGCCAGGCAAACAAACGCTCAATTTTCCAGCGGCGCCGGTAACGACGCAGCGCCCGGCCGTCTTGTGTAGCTTTTGTGCTGCGCACCGACTTGTGTGGTGCAATCAGCTGTACACCGAAGCGTTCGCAAATTTGCGTGTCCAACGGGTCGCTATCGTAAGCGCGGTCGCCGATCAGCCGTTGGGGAGTTTCGGCGAGGAAGCGTCGCTCGATGGTGGGTGCGACGAGTTTTGTTTCATGCGGTGAAGCGCTGGCCACGTGCACGGCGAGAGGAAGGCCATGGCCGTCGCTGATCGCCATGATTTTGCTGCCTTTGCCGCGGCGAGTAGGGCCGACAGCAGAGCCCCCTTTTTCGCCGAACTGAAGCTGGCGTCGATGAATGCTTCGCTCAAATCGAGTTTGCCCCGGTCGCGCAAGTCTTCCGCCAGTTTCTGCAGCAACTCGGTGAGCAACCCGGAGCGCTGCCACTGCTGGAAACGGCGATGACAGGTCTGGTAGGGAGGATAACGTCGAGGCAGATCATGCCAAGGAGCGCCCGTGCGTAAAACCCAGAAGACCCCGTTGAGCACCGCGCGCGTATCTTGCCACGGCTGACCTCGTCCATCGTCCCGGCGTTTCGGACGAAACAGTGGTTCCAGCACTGCCCACTGGGCGTCGCTGAGGTCCATGATTTGGATTTACGCTAGTTTGCATAACTCTCAAGCGCTAAACCGCTTGAATGTGTTTATGAGATAACTTCTAGTAGCCGCCGCTTGGTACGTTCACCTGTTCGCTCCTGCCTTTGCGCCACTGGCGCGCGGACTCCTCCACAGACTATGGCACTAGCGCAGGCACTCCTGACGGCTCTCGAACTCCTCCTGTTCTCTCTCGCATTCGCGAGTTTCGGAAATCTTATCCTGCGTGCCTTGTCCTCGGAATTTCACTCCGACGGCGAACACCTCCTCGTCGCAATTGCCCTTGGGATTATCAGCACTGAAATCCTTCTCTTTTTTGCTCAAATCACACAGCACATTCGCTCTGGCAGTTTTGCCATTATCGTCATTCTCTGCCTGACGCTCGTTGTTGAATACCGCGCCGTCTTGCGCAAGGCGCGCAACACGCTCTCTCTTCTCAGGCCTTCATCTGTTGCTCTGAAAGCCTTCCGGTGGGCGATCATTCTTGTCCTGATCGTTGAGTTCCTGATTTCCTGCGCGCCACTGACCGGCTCAGACGCGCAAGATTATCATTTCAACGCTCAAAAGCTCTTCCTGGAACGCGGCTTCCACCCTCTCTTCTCCAACGTCCACACCTTTCTCTGTGGCCAGCATCATTCGCTCATTCTGTTCGCCCTCGCTCTCGCCAGCGAACGTCTCGCCCTTGGGTTCATTTTTCTGGCGGGTCTTCTTACAGCCGCCACGGTTTACTGTCTCTCCTGTCGCTGGGCATCTCCGCTGCTGGCTGCGGCCATGACACTCCTCTTTCTGCTCACACCTCTGGTCTTCTGGCAGATTTCTTCCTCCGGCTCTCCTGACATCTTCATGGCATTTTTTCTTAGTACCGCCTTGTTAGTACTCGTTCAGTCTCTCGACGTTTTCAGTTGGCAACGCTCGCTCATCATCGGGATACTTACCGGGGCTGTCGCTGGCGCAAAATACACCGGTTGTCTCATCGCCGCGCCGGTTGCCATCGCGCTGTTCCTCGAGTTTCGCAGCCTCTCGGCCATCACCCCTTTCCTCGCTGGCACATTGCTCGGCGGTGTATGGACGTACCTAAAAAATATCCTCTGGCTCGGCAACCCTTTCTTCCCGTTTCTTGCCTCGAAATCATCTCCCCACCTTGTCACCTCTTTCGCTCTCGACGATCTCGCCATGACCGTCGGTCAGCATCAGCAACACAGTCTCTACAAACTCTTTCCCTTCTTGCTTTTTGCCGGCTCTCGCCAGGGATTTGCTCCCGGTTTTTTCGAGTTCTATGGCCCCGCTGTTCTAGCCTTCGCACCTCTCGTTGTTCTCGGCCTCAAAGGCACTCGCCAGTCGCGTGCCGTCACCCTGATCTGGCTTCTCTCCGGGGCCGCGATTTTCTTCACTTCGGGCTTGGCCCGATTTATGTTGCCGCTCTTCCCCCTTGCCCTGGCCGCGGTTGCTCGGGGCATCCAGTTCTCCGGAGCTCAGCGATGGAAATATGTCCACATCGCCACCTCGGTTCTCTTGGGGCTGATGTATCTATCAGGGCTTGCCGGCCTGGCCGTTTATGGCGCGAAGCCCATTCAAGCCGCTCTCGGTCTCCAAACTCGCCAGGCCTACCTTGAAGTTGCTTCCCCGGACTATCCTCTCGTCTCCTTCGTTAATCGCAGCCTGGCGTCGTCCCCCAATCCCGGCAGGGCGCTCGTCTTCTTCCGCCATACCTATTACCTGCAATTTCCCTACCTGAATGGAGACCCTGCTAACTCTTTCGAGATTGACCCTGCCCGCATGACCACTGCCGAGTCGTGGGAGTCATTTCTTCGTGCTCACAACATCGCGTTCGTTGTTCGCAGCGGCGGATATCCTACCTCCCTTGCTGCCCCCCTTCTCGAACTCGAGCATCGCGGCGTTCTCGTTCCTTATCTCGGCTCGGAAGTGCAGAACCTGACCGGCAAACGCATCGAGCAGTCTCGTATTGCCGTTCGCCTCGTCATCTTGAAAGTCAATTAGGGATTCATTCGCAGTCCGCGAGGCGTTTCTTTCCAGGAAAACAACGTTGAACCACAGTCGTAGTGCCTTTTCACTACGTACTCCCTCCAATTTTCCTCGCCCCACTCTTCTCTTATCCTGGTACTCATCTGTTCAATCGTTTTAATCTCGGAGTTGGCTATGCCCCCTGTCGATCCTATCCGGGTCCTGATCGCCGACGATTCGCCCACCGCCCTGCGTTCCGTCTGCGAGTATCTCGAATTTGCTGGGGGCTTTGAGATCGTTGGAACAGCCAGTGACGGCCTGAACGCGGTGCAACTCACCTCGCTCCGGAAGCCTGACCTCGTTCTGCTCGATCTCAGCATGCCGCGGGTCAATGGGCTGGAGGCTGCAGAGCAGATCCGCCTCTCCAGCCCTGGCCTGCGCGTGATTATCTTTTCTGAACTCCAGGGCCTCTCCCTCGCCGACGAGTGTCGCCGCCACGGCGCCGACTGCTTCGTCCCGAAGAGTCTTCTTCCCGAGGGGTTGCTCATGGAAATTCAGCGGCTTTTTGACCGGGATCGTTCGCTTTCTGCTGGCACGGAATCCCACTGAAGTCTTCCGGTTTCTTACGCCCGCGGAATTTCTTACTTCGGCTTTTTCTTTGCCGCTGGTTTTATGAATGCGAGGGTTCAGCTATGAACGATCGCGCATCTTTTTTGCAAGGAGCAGTTCGAAAGTCCGATGTCCAATTCACCGTTCCACCTACTCTACTTGGGCGAAGATCTGGCTTGGTCCAAGCTTTCTCAGGCTCTCGCTGCCGCTCCGCGCGGCAGTATCAAGATTCATAGGGCTCAGTCCCTCAACGAACTCTTTCTCGTTCTTGCCGGCGGACGCTGGCAAGCTGTTGCCCTCGATGTGGTTGCCTGGAATTTTCAGGGACTTCATTACGTCGACAAAATTCGTTCCGAATATCCCTCTCTTCCCATCCTGGCTCTCTATTCGTCTGCCGTGAACGACCTCGCCAGCAAGGCCACAAATGTCGGCGCTTCGTATACCATGGCTATCGAGTCTCTCGATTCCGATACTCTTTTGTCCGCGATTCTCGCTACCCTCGCGGACCTTCACCCCCATCCCCATGCTCGAAAGGATTCTCCCGTGCTCGTCACTTTCAATCTGTCTGACCAGGCTCACAATTCCCGCACCCAGGCCATCTCTCACGCCCTCAACAATCTGCTCTGCGTCATCACTGCCAACGCCGACCTCCTCGCCGAGCATGTTACCGGCTCCTCCAACGGCGAACACAGCCTTACCGAAATAAAAAAGGCCGCCAAGTCCGCCTCCGACTTGATGCGCCAACTCAAATAGACTTCCATTCTGTCATTCCGAACGGAGTCTGCGGACTGCGGAACTCTGCCCCATCGCGCTTTTTTCCTGCGATCAATCCCTCTTTTTCTTTGCTTTTCGGCCACGCCAGACTCTGGTTGCTGCGTCACTCAACAAAGGCTCTTCCCTCTCATTCTTCGCCCCTTTCCACCGCCCCGTGTTCCTTCGCCCATGCCACAAATGCCGGCGCATTCTTTACCCTCAGCACATTTGCGCCCTTCACGCTGCGCAAGTCCTTCCACTTTACTCCACGCAAATCCGCATCCCGTAAATCTGCATTCTCCAGATTCGTTCCGCTCAAATCCGCCCCACTCAACTGCGCGCCATTCAAATCCGCGTCATACAAATCACTTCCTTGCAGCTCGACACCCTCCAGTCGCGCACCACGCAGATTAGCGCTCCGCATACTCGCATTCTCCAGATCGGCTCCTGCCAACTCCGCATCCCGCGCATCCGCCTCGTCAAACGTCGCCCGCGCCAGCGTCGCCTTCTTCAACTTCACTCCCTGCAGAAACGCCGACGACAAGTCCACTCCCACCAGCGATACCCCATCCGCATTCCCGCCCCTTCCTTGGGCAGAATTGATTACTTGCCATGCTTGGTAGTGTTTCTGCTTCAGCCGATCCCCCGATTCCCCAAAATAAAAAATCACCGCCACCAGCACGCCGAATCTCTCCAGGTACCCGAGCACTTCCAGGAATCGCCAGCGGCTCAGCCAGTACGAAACCCAATCCATTCCGCATTCCAGCCACGCGAACGGCACTATCCAGCCTTGCCGCAGTCCTGCCCGCTTCTCCGCCCAAGTCGCCGGCCGTTCTCTCGTCACGTGAATCTGCATCCACTCCTCCATCCCCATACGAGTCTCTGCCGCCCGCAACGTTACACGCTGTCGAACTCTTCCGCCCGCACTCTTACGTCTTTCTACTTCTTCTTTCTTTTACTATCCTTTTCCTATGCCTACCGCGAATCGTCTGTGGACCCTCGCCTCTCGTCCTCTGGAACTCATTACTCCCGACGTCCTCCAACTCAAAGAATCCCCCATCCCGCCTCTCGAAGACGGCCAGGCTCTGGCTCGAGTTAATTACCTCTCCATCGATCCCACCATGCGCATCTGGATGGCCGACATTCCCCAATACATGCCGCCCGTCAAACTTGGCGACGTCATGCGCTCTTTTGGCCTTGCGGAAGTCATCGAGTCTCGCCATCCCGGCTTTAAAAAAGGTGACAAGGTCATGGGCCTTACCGGCCTTCAGGAATACACCATCGTCTCTTCTCATGTCCCCCACTCGTTTCAGAAACTCCCCTCCATTCCCTTCGTCTCTGACACCAACTTCCTCGGCACTCTCGGAGTCAATGGCCTCACCGCCTACTTCGGCCTGCTCGAAATCGGCAAGCCCCAACCCGGTGAGACCCTTGTCGTCTCCTCCGCCGCCGGTGCCACCGGCAGCATTGTTGGTCAAATCGGCAAGATTCACGGCTGCCGAGTCGTGGGCATCGCCGGTTCCGAAGAAAAGTGTAGGTGGATTAAAGACGACCTCGGCTTCGACGCCGCCATCAACTACAAGCTCCCCGACTGGAAGGAACAGCTCGCTGCCGCTACTCCCGCCGGCGTCGACCTTAACTTCGAAAACGTCGGCGGCGCTATCATGGACGCTGTACTCGACCGCATGAACCTTCACGGCCGCGTGGTCCTCTGCGGCCTCATCTCCGGGTACACCCACCAGGACCCGTCCCTCTCCAGCTTCGGCCGCGTCCTGATCAAACGCCTCCGCGTCGAAGGCTTCATCATCCTCGATTTTGTTTCCAGGTTTATGGATGCCGGCAAGCAGCTCGGCATGTGGAAAATGATGGGCAAGATCAAGGACCGGCAGACCATCGTCAAGGGCTTTGAGAACGCCCCCGAAGCCATCAATATGCTCTTCGCCGGCGCCAACATCGGCAAACTCATCGTCGAACTCTGACGCCCGGGCCCATCACCCTGCCGCAACAACCGGCTTGTAGGGTCGGCCTTCTGACGCCGACCGCCGCAGCGATCACGCCGATTACACCAACCCGTTTGCGCACGCATCCCACGCTGCGGCATCGCACCACGGCCTCAAATCTTGTCACCGCACAAAAATAGCCATGTCATCCTGAGCGCGTCGCGCGACGCATCTCAGCCACCGCATCTTGTCACGTAAGGAAACCTGCAAGAAAGGCCCGTTTCACCCGCCCTATTTCCCCTGTGCCCCCGCCTTCTTCCTCTCAGCGTCCATCCTCTGCACCATCCCGTCAAACTTTGGCTTCTGCTCCGGCGTCAGGATCAGCCGGATCTCCTCCCGCGCCCGTTGCCGCAGTTCGTCCACCTCCGCTTCGGACTTCTCCCGCACCGCTTTCATATCGTCGTGCGCCTGATGGATGATTCCATCCACTTTCGCCTGCTGCTCATCGCTCAACGCCAGCTCTTTCGTCATTTCTGCCACGCGCTTGGCCCGCCGCTCCTGTTCGCTCAACTGCGGTTTTGTGCTATCGGCGTGCGTACGGTGTGCGAAGCTGTAACCAAACACGCCTCCCACCGCCGTTCCCACTAAGAACACCACCACCAGCCACAGCCCCGCTTTTTTCCGCGTGTCGGCATTCATTGGCGCGCGCCCTCGCCTGCCGACGCTACGATATCGTCATTCAGCGGCGCACTCGGCGCGCTCTCAAACAATCCCTCTGTTTGCCGCACCTCCGCCTGTCCCGACGCAGACTCCCGGTGCCGCAATTCCATGGCCCACGTCCCGCCCAGCACCAGTAGCAGCGCTGCAAACGCCACCAGCCGCGGCGCTAATCTTCGCACGCTGATCCACAGCCCTTCCTTCTTTTCCTCAATCTCCTTTTCCGCCGCACGCACCCCTGCCATCACGCGCGCCGCAAACCACGGCCCCGCCTCCGGCTGCGTCTCCTTCATCGGCCACAGCGCCTCGCGCGTCATCACCATCTCGTCGATCGCATGCGCGCACTCTTCGCATTCCAACGCGTGCCGATTCGACGCGCCAGTCAATGCTGCCAGCACTTCTCCCGGCGTCATTTTCCCTGCCTTTAATTCTTCCAGCTCGTTCAGCACCTCGTCACATTCTGGGCGGCCCATCCTCTGGGTTTCACTCATTCGACTGCACCTCGTTTCGCACCGATTCCTGTCTGTTCTTTCCAACACGTCCCGTCATACGCCGGCGGCCCGCTTCTTCCGTCGAATCCGTTCCGCCACTCGCTGCCGGGCCCGAAATAATCTCACCTTCACCGTATTCCCGTTCAATCCCATGATTCCTGCGATCTCTTCCACCGTGAATCCTTGCACTTCCTTCAGCACCAGCATCGTCCGGTCTTTCTCTTCCAGGCAATCCAGCCATTCCTCCACTTGCTCTCGCGCTTCCAATTGCTGGCTCACGTCCCGCGCATTTTCGCCACCCGCTTCCCGAGATTGGTACGTGTGCGCCTGTTCCTCGCTTAAGTCTGCTTCATACATCAACGGACGCACTTTCCTTTTTCGCAACAGGTCCCAGCATTCATTCACCGTGATCTTATAAAGCCACGTGCTGAATGCCGCTCGCTGGTCGAATCTCTTGATCGAAAAGTACGCCTTCAAGAAGGCTTGCTGGGCAATGTCCTCTACGTCTTCGCGGCTGTGCAGGATTCCTCCCGCCACCGCGAATACCCGGCCTTGATGCTTCCGAATCAGCACTTCGAACGCTTCTTTATCTCCCTGCTGCGCCCGCCGTACCAGCTCGCGGTCCGCTTCCTGTCGCACCTCCCCCGCTTCGGCTTTACCCTCCGTCGCGGGTTCCGGCACTCCTGCAGCCTCCGTTTTTGGGACGTTGCGCATCTTCATTTGGTTACGCTATTTTAACTTCTCTGTTCACACCCGCCTCATTTTCTTTGCATTTGCTTACATTTGTTTCGCCGCCCCTTGCTAATTTCCTCTTGCAAACCGTGACTAACTATAGAATACTCAACCCATGATTATCGGTGACAGGCTTCGCGCTCTGCGCGAAGAAAAGAAACTCTCCCAGGGCGATATCGAGAAGCGCACTGGCCTCCTTCGCTGTTACATCTCACGTGTCGAGAATGGTCATACTGTTCCCGCCATCGAGACTCTAGAGAAGCTGGCTCGCGCCCTCGAATGCCCTCTCTATCAACTCTTCTACGACGGTGAGGAGCCGCCTCAGTTGCCCAATCTCCCCAAGCGTAAGTCCTCCGACGACATCGCCTGGGGTAGCGCCGGCAAAGAGGCTCGCTACCTGAACAAGCTTCGCCGCTTGCTCAGTAAATCCGACGATGAAGATCGCAAGCTGCTGCTCTACATGGCCCAGAAAATGGCCAATCGCTAGGCAGCTGCTTCTACAATACGTGCTACGAAAAAGGCCGCTTTTTTCAGGGAAAAGCGGCCTTTTCGCTTTTTTCTTTGTAAAGTTTGTCGATCGCTTGTGAATTCTTCCTACCTCTCACTCCCACTCGATCGTGCTCGGCGGCTTGCTGCTCACGTCATACACCACTCGCGTCACTCCCGGCACTTCGTTCACAATCCTCGTCGAGATCCGCTCCAGTACTTCTCCCGGCAGTCTCACCCAGTCCGCCGTCATAGCGTCGTCGGACTCCACCACCCTTACTGCCACCGTCAACCCATACGTCCTTCCATCCCCCATCACACCCACGCTTCTCACCGGCAGCAGCACCGCAAACGCCTGCCACACTTTCTCGTAAAGACCAGCTCGGCGAATTTCCTCCACTACCACCGCATCCGCCTCCCGCAACGTACTCAAATCATTACGACTAATCGGACCCAATAGCCGCACCGCCAACCCCGGCCCGGGAAACGGATGTTTCACCAATATCTCATCTGGTAACCCTAAGTCTTTTCCAATCTTCCGCACCTCGTCCTTAAACAGGTCCCTCAGCGGCTCAATCAGCCCAAACGGCATCTTCTCCGGCAATCCTCCGACGTTGTGATGCGTCTTGATCGTCGCCGATGGCCCCTTAACCGACACGGATTCAATCACATCCGGGTACAGCGTCCCCTGTACCAACCACCGGATTTCTCCGTGCGCCTCGCCCTTCTGCAGTCTCTCTGCCTCCGCCGCAAACACCGCAATGAACTCGTTCCCGATGATCTTTCGCTTCTTCTCGGGGTCACTTACTCCTTTTAACCTCTCCAAAAATCCATCGCTCCCGTCCACTCCCACTACATGTAAACCCAACCTGTCTCGGTACATCTCCAACGTGTCCTCGAATTCGTTCTTCCTCAGCAGCCCATTGTTCACAAAGATGTTTGTCAGTCGCTTTCCTATCGCCCTGTGTACTAGGACCGCTGCTACCGTCGAGTCCACTCCACCGCTCAATCCGCAAATAGCATGGTGCTCTCCCACCTTCGCCCGGATCGCCTCCACGCTCTCTTCAATGAACGCTGCCCCGCTCCACTTCGGCTCTGCCTTGCAGACCTCGAACAAAAAGTTTCGCAGGATGTCCGTTCCCCGCTCCGTGTGATTCACTTCCGGGTGGAACTGCACCGCATAAATCCGCTCTCCCGCGTTCTCCATCGCCGCCACGGCGCTCGCCGTCTTTCCCGTCCCGTGGAATCCAGGTGGCAACGCCAGCACGTGATCCCCGTGGCTGTTCCAGATCTTCAAGCTCTTTGGAAAGTCGCGAAATAATTGCGTGCCGGCCTTCGCAATATTCAACTGTGCTGGCCCGTACTCTCTTCTCTCCGCCGGTTCCACCTTCCCCCCCATTTCCTTCGCGATCCATTGCATCCCGTAGCAGATTCCCAGCACCGGCACGCCCAGCCGCAGCACTCCCACGTCGCACTGCGGCGCTTCCTTGTCGTACACCGAACTCGGCCCGCCCGACAGAATAATCCCCGCGGGTTCCAGTTTCCGAATCTCCTCCACCGCCATCGTGCACGGCAGAATCGCGCTGAACACCTGCTGCTCTCTCACTCGCCGTGCAATCAGTTGTGTGTATTGCCCGCCGAAGTCCAGCACCACAATCCCGCCCAACTCCGTCTTCATCTTCCCCACGTGTTTCTCCATTCGCACCCTCGCCGCACCTTCCATCCGTTCACCTCACAAGTAATCTGTCTGTCATCCCGACCGCAGAGCCGCGAAGTATGCCGCTCGGAGCGGAGGGGCCGTGGCACAGCCTCAACCAGCCCGTTAACACTTGCGTCGTCGCCGCTCGTACACTCCCAATTCTCTCTACTTCACCACCACATTCAGCAACTTGTCCTGCACAAAGATCACTTTCACCACGGTCTTCCCCGCCACATGCCCCGCCACTCCAGGATCCGCCTCCGCCAGCTTCATCACCTCTCCCTGCGAAGTCCCTGCCGGCACTTTCACTTTCCCTCTGACCTTCCCATTCACCTGCGCCACAATCTCAACTTCTTCATCCTTCGCCAGCTCCGCGTTAATCGCCGGCCACTTCACCGTCCACAATCCCCCGCTGTGCCCCAGCATTTCCCATAGCTCTTCCGCCAGGTGTGGCGTCATCGGCGCCAGCATCAGCACCAGAATTTCCAGTGCCTCCCGCTTCACTTCGGCGCGCACGCCGCCCTCCGCCGCATACAGCGCGTTGGTCAATTCCATAATCTGCGCAATCGCCGAATTGAAGTGCCACCGCGTCTCGAAGTCCGAGGTCACCCGCTTCAGCGCCTGGTGCGTCTTCCTCAGCAGTGCCTTCTCCGCTTCCGTCGTAGCCTCAGCACTCTCGCTCTGTGTGCTCTGCGCCTCCGTGGCCAATCTGTGCTTCTCCACCAACCGGTAAACGCGGTTCAAAAATCTCCACGACCCCTCGATCGATTCTTCGCTCCACTCCAGGTCCTTCTCCGGCGGAGCCGCAAACAACGTGTACAGCCTTCCTGTGTCCGCACCGTACTTCTCCGCCATGTCAATCGCGCCCACCACGTTTCCTTTCGACTTCGACATGGCTTCCCCACCCTTCAACACCATTCCCTGCGTGAACAGCCGCTGAATCGGCTCGTCGTGCTTCACCAATCCAATATCCCGCATGAACTTGCACCAGAACCGCGCATACAGCAGGTGCAGAATCGCGTGCGTGATCCCGCCAATGTACTGGTCAATCGGGAACCAATAACCCACCTTCGCCGAATCGTACGGCGCCTGGTCATTCTTCGGATCGCAGTACCGGTAGAAATACCACGACGAATCCACGAACGTATCCATCGTGTCCGTCTCGCGCCGTGCCGCGCCTCCGCACTTCGGGCACTTCACGTTCACGAACTCCGGGTCCGTCGCCAGCGGCGATTCGCCTTCGCCCGTCAGTTTCGGATTCGGCGGCAGCACCACCGGCAGATCCTTGTCCGGCACCGCCACCATCCCGCACTTCCCGCAATAAATGACCGGAATCGGTGTGCCCCAATACCTCTGCCGCGAGATTCCCCAATCCCTCAGCCGGAAAATCGTCTCCTTCTTCCCGAATCCTTTCGCTTCCGCATCCGCCGCCATCTTCTCGATGGCTTCCTCGCTCTTCAACCCCGAATACCGCCCCGAATTCACGCTCACCCCATACTCGGTGAACACCTCGGGTCTTCCCGCCGGAGAAGAGTTCGTCATTCCGAGCGCCAGCGACGAATCTCTCTTCGATTCTTCGTTGCGTCTCACCACCACCGGAACCTTCAATCCAAACTTCGTCGCAAACTCAAAGTCCCTCTCATCGTGCGCCGGTACCGCCATGATCGCGCCAGTTCCATATTCCATCAGCACAAAGTTCCCCACCCAGATTGGCACCTTCTCCCCATTGAAGGGATTCACGGCATTCCGCCCCGTAAAAAATCCGTCTTTCTCCGCCGTCGCCACATCCTCCATCTTCACGGAGGTCTGCTTCATCTGCGCCAGTTTCGCTTCGTTCTTCGCCTCTTCCGCCGTCCCGGCGATCAGCTCCGGCACCAGAGGGTAATGCGGCGACAGGATAATCGCGCTCGCCCCATAAATCGTGTCGATCCGTGTCGTGAAAATCTCAATTTTCAGCGATGGCGGTGCCCCCGGTTCGTTTTGTGAACCTGGGCCTTGGGTTTTCTGATGTCGGATATCTGCTGTCCGATATCCCTCTATCTCAAACCACACTTTCGCGCCAGTCGACTTCCCGATCCAATTCCTCTGCATGGTGATGACCCGCTCCGGCCATCCGCCTTCCAGCTGCTGCAAATCATCCAGCAACTGGTCCGCATACGCCGTGGTCTTCAGGAACCACTGCTCGATTTCCCGTACCTCTACGCGCGTATCTTCATGCCTCCAGCAGAACCCGCCGTTCACCACCTGTTCGTTCGCCAGCACCGTGCAGCACTTCGGACACCAGTTCACCCGGCTCTTCTTCTTATACGCGATGCCCTTCTCCAGCATCCGCAGGAAGAACCACTGGTTCCACCGGTAATATTCCGGATCGCACGTCGAAATCTCGCGCCGCCAGTCGTACGAAAACCCGAACCGCCGCAGCACTCTCTGAAATTCTGCGATGTTGTTGTTCGTCCAGATCCGCGGATGCGTATGATTCTTGATCGCGGCATTTTCCGCCGGCAATCCAAACGCGTCCCATCCCATGGGATGGATCACGTTGAATCCCTTCATTCTCTTCACCCGCGCCACCACGTCCCCAATCGTGTAGTTGCGCATGTGTCCCATGTGCAGCGTCCCCGACGGGTACGGCAGCATCTCCAGCACGTAGTATTTCGGCTTGGTCTTCGGTGGCACAGGCGTTTCTGCCTGCGCGCTCTTCGCGGAATTTGTCATCCCGAGCGCAGCGAGCGATCCGCCTTTCTCTTCTCTTTCGGGTGCCCCACCCTTGGGTTCTAAGGGTGGGTCTTGGGTTTCCGTTAACTCGGCTTCCGTTTCAAATACGCGGTTTTCTTCCCACCGCTTCTGCCACTTCGCTTCTATCTCCTGCGGCTTATAGTCCCCCACTTGTTTCCCGTCCCCTTGGAGTGCGGCTAGCCCTGAGTACCGAAGTTTCACCGCCGCTTTTACCACCTAAGCTCTCTCGCGGATCGATCCGTTGTGCTCAGGGTAGGAAACCTGTCATCCTGCCCGCCCTGAGCTTCGAAGGGAGCGCAGCGAGGCATCCCTCTTCGATTCTCTGCTTCTTGCCTCGTAACCATATCCCTGTCATCCCCACTGAAGAGCCGCGCCTTTCGCGGCTCGTAGCGGAGCAACCGTGGCGAAATCCTACTTTTTACCGCTCTTCTTCTCCCCGCCCTTCGCTTTTTTCTTCTGCGCGCTCGCTGTTTCCGTGGTCAATCGTTTCTTTCCCGCCGGCAAATTCCGCGAACTTAATTTCTTTCCCTTCTTCGCCATCATCTTCTTTATCGCCACCGTCATCATCGAATAGCCTTTTTCCGCTGCCGGCCCTTCCACTCCCGCCAACTCCCACAACTTTGCCACGTTCTTCCGGTCATCTCCCGGATCGTCAATCGGCGTCTCCAGCAGAAACGCGCGTCCCGCCAGCCCCTCCGGCGGCACCGGTCCCAGTCGTGGATGCTTCAAAATTCTCCCAATCGCTTCCGCGCCAATTTTTCCTTCGCCAATGTGCTCGTGGCGATCCACTTTCCCGCCCAGTGGTATTTTCGAATCGTTCACATGCAGCACCGGCACATTCTCCAATCGAATCGTCCGGTCGATGGCGTCAATCGTCTGCTCCAATCCCGCAGCCGTCTTGATGTCGTATCCCGCCGCAAACAGGTGCGCCGTATCCAGACATACCCCCGCACCCACCGAACTCAGCCCCCGCACAATCGCGGCCACTTCCTCCAGTCGCGAACCCACTGCCGTTCCCATTCCCGCGGTATTCTCGATCAGAATCCGCATGTGCCCCATCGGCACGCGCCGTGCTGCCTGCTTCACGCTCTCAATGATCGTCGAAATCGCGCTCTCCTTCGAAGCTTCTCCCCGCGCTCCCGGGTGCACCACCAGATAATCCGCTCCCAGCAGCACTCCCCGCACCAACTCCTCGTGAAATGCCTGGATCGATCGCGTCCGCAGCATCGGCGCCGTTGCCGCCAGGTTTAGCAGGTAATTCGCATGGATCACCAGCGGCCCCAGCCCCAACTCATTCCGACGCGCGCGAAATTCTTTCGCGTCCTTCTCCGGAATCCGCACCGCCGCGCCCTGCCACATCCGCGGGCTCGCCGAGAAGATCTGCACGGCGTTCGCTCCCAGCTTCCTCGCCGATTCCAGCGCGTTCACATAGCTCCCGCTGATCGACGTGTGCAGCCCGATCCGCACACTTCCGTCCATCCACACCGGTGCCTGGGGCTCCGGTTCCGGCCCCGGGATATACTCCTCGTCCGGCTCAAATTCCGTGTTGTCTACCAACGGATATTCCGCCATACCCACTCTTTCTATTTGTCCTTAAACCCTCAATTCTAACACACCACCCCATCGCATCGCGGTTCACAAGAATTCGTCATTCCGAGCGCAGCGAGGAATCTCTCTTCGATCCCCGCACCTGGAGTCGATGACCCCGGACGAAGGAAAGAACTCAGGGAAATGAGCGGACGGCCTCGGGAAGGCCGTCGCTACCTGTAGCGCTGCCTTTCACGCCTCGCGCTCGGCTATCTTCGGTGGGAATTTCGAAATCGATCTTGCCGGTGTAGCCAATGCCATCGTCGATGCCATGGACCATCCACTCGTGGCCACGCATTTGCTCTCTCACCCTGCTTCTCTCATTTCTTCCCCAGCGACCTCACATAATTCACCACATCCCAAATCTGTCCGGGCTTCATCCTTCCCTCTTCCCCGCTCATCTGTCCTTTCCCCTTCTCAATGATCGTGAAAATCTCCCCATCCGTCATCGACTTCAACGCATCCGCATCGCGGTAGTCCTTCAACTTCAATTTCATGTCCGCCGCCAAATCCCCATCTCCCGCTCCGGTTTTCCCATGACACATCGCGCAATCCGTTCCATATGCTTTCTTCCCCAACGCAATCGATTCCGCCGTCGCCTTCACCGGGTTGACCATCTTCGCCGCATCCCCCGCCGCTTTCGTTTCGCTCGTCGCGGCATTTTCCGCCACCGGCTTGCTCGGCTCCTGTCCACTCACCGGCCACGCACACAACGCCAACGCACCCGCTAAGATAAACCTCATGCCCGGTTCTCCCTGTTCGACTTGTCTAGTCAACGGTCCATCGGGCCGCAGATGCGCCAAGTATAGACCCCCGATTCCCCCGTCGCCCCCTTATTCTTGTTCAGCCTGTTGCCGCGGACATTCTCCTCACACCCACAAGTAAGTTCCGCCACTTTCACTTGCTACCTCATACCCTTAACCTTTTACGCCTCGCGGGTGCCCTCGGTTCGCTTTTTGACCCTGGCTCTTGGGTTTCTTGCTCTCAGTAGCGAATCGCCACTCTCTTCTACTTCCTCCACCCCATCCCGTCCGGATCCTTCCCCGTCTCAAACGTCCCGGTCACCTCAAACGTCTTCAAATCCAGCACCGCCAATTTATTGTCCCCGCTCACCGCCACAATCGCCCGCTCTCCATCCGGCAATATCAAAATTCCCTCCACGCTCGACCCTAGCTTCAACCGCTTCACTTCTTTCCTAGCCGCCGCATCCAGCACCACCACGTCTCCCGCGCCCAAATCCGATATCAGCACCAGCTTCCCGTCCTTCGTAAACCTCACCCGGTTCGATCGTTTCGTCTTTACATCTACCGCCCCAATCACCCGGCACGATCCCGCATCAATGATCGACACCGTCCCGTCCCCCGAATTCGCCGCCCATACTTCCGCTCCATCCGGCGAAATGTCAATTCCCTCCGGCCCTTTGCCCACAGCCACCTGCGTCACCTTGTATCCACCTGTCTTCTGGTCCACGCGAATGCAACTCACCGAATTCGACCGAATATTCGCCGTGAAGATCGTTCCGCCATCCGGCCTCGCCACCAGCATGTGCGTCCCTTCCTGGCTCGTCGTCGCCCGCCAATCCACCACATTCTTCGCCACGTCATACCGCGCAATCGCGTTGCTTCCCTCCGCCGTGAAATAGAATTTTCCGCCCAGGAACATCACCCCGTGCGGCCCGCGCAGTTCGTCCAGCTCCACCCGATGAATCTCTTTCTGCGTATCCAGATCGATCACACTCAGCGTTGTGCCATTTCGTTCGGGCCCGTAATTCGTCGCCACCGCAATCTTCCCATCGCTGCTCACCGCCACTTCATGCGGAATCGGCCCTGTCAGCACCCGCCCCACCACCTTCCAGGTCCCTGGCTCCACGATTGCCAGTTCGCTGGCATCCTTATTCAGCACCACCAGCGCCGGGCTCGGCGTTTGCGCTGCCGTCATACTCGCCATCACCAATAACATCGCTCCCAACACCATTCCCCGCATCGCTCACCTCCTGGATTTCCACTCTCTACATAACTCCTCTCTTCCCCCGCCGCAAACTAAAAAAACGTGTAGCCCTCGCCGCGCTCCTGCCCTGGGAGCGCCAGTCGCTGACTGCCCAGCTCAAACGCATTCCTCCACCCCGCGCTCTCTTGCGGGAGAAGCATCTCAACCGTTGAGTCTTGTCTCGGAACTCCCCGTCCACTTCACTTTTCACCTTTTACCGTTTTTCTTCTAAACTAGTCCTTCACCTGAATACCGGGAGAGCCTTCGCCCATGCTCGTCGTCATGCAGTCCAATGCCACCGAAGAGCAGGTCCGCGCCGTCTGCGAGCGCATCGAATCCCTCGGTCTCAAGGCTCACGCCATCCCCGGTGCCGGCCGCACCGCCATCGGCATCACCGGCAACTCCGGCGCTGTCGATCTCGGCACTCTTGAATCCTTCCCCGGCGTCATCGAGTGCATCCCCGTCACCAAGCCCTACAAGCTCGTCTCCCGCGACGTTAAGCAGGAAGACTCCGTCATCCGTATCCCCACTCCTTCCGGCGACGTCTTCGTCGGCGGCCAGCATATCGCCATGGTCGCCGGTCCCTGCGCTGTCGAAACCGAAGAGCAATGCTTCACCGTTGCTGAACAGCTCCAATCCACCGGCGTCAAACTCTTCCGCGGCGGCGCCTACAAACCTCGCACCTCTCCCTACTCCTTCCAGGGGCTGGGCCTCTCCGGCCTCAAAATCCTCTCCATGGTTCGCAAAAAATATGGCTTCGGTATCGTCACCGAAGCCATCGACAACGAATCCCTCGACCTCGTCGAGGAATACGCCGACGTCATTCAGATCGGCGCCCGCAACATGCAGAATTTCTCTCTCCTCAAACGCGCTGGCCGCGCCAAGCCCCCCATTCTCCTCAAGCGCGGCATGGCCGCCACTCTCGACGAATTCCTCATGGCCGCCGAATACATCCTCTCCGAAGGCAACTATAACGTCATGCTCTGCGAACGCGGCGTCCGCACCTTCTCCGATTTTTCCCGCAACACTCTCGATCTCGCCGTCGTCCCCGCCGTGAAAAAACGCAGCCACCTCCCCATTCTCGTCGATCCTTCCCACGGCACCGGCAAGCGCCACAAAGTTCTCCCGCTCTCCCGAGCCGCGGTAGCCGTAGGCGCCGACGGCCTCCTGGTCGAAGTCCATCACCAGCCAGAAAAAGCCCTCTCCGACGGCATCCAGTCCATCCTCCCCTCCGAATACGCCGCACTCATGCGCGAAGTCCAGCAAATCGCCCTGGTCCTCCACCGCCACCTCAACTGATCCGTCACGCGTAGCCGGCGTTCCTCCAGCACTGAACAGATACCACGTGCCCCACGCCCGATTCGGCCGCGTAGGTCTTGGGTCCTGATATCTGATATCTGATATCTGATATTCTTCTTCCATCCCATGTCGCATTCCAGAAACTTCCGCGTCTACTTCGCGCTTGTCCTCCTTCTCGTCTCCGCCACCGTTGTCCTCCTCCGCGAGCATCGACCCTCCTTCCTCCGCCCCAACCTCCACATGTACGCTTACGTCTCCTCCACCGACGGCTCCATCACCACCATCGACCTCGCCCGCCTTCAGGCGGTCAACAAACTCAACTTCGGCCTCAATATCTCTGATCTCCGCGAGCACGCCACACGCGACGAAGTCTGGGGCGTCTCTTCGTCCGGCAACTGCGCCTTCGTCCTCGACACGCCCTCCAACCAGATCACCCGCATCCCCATCGGCTCCAGTCCTCTTTCCATCGACTTCTCCCCCAATGGCGACCGCCTCTACACCACCGCCGCCAACCCCGATCAACTCGTCGCCATCGACGTCGCCTCGCGCCAGATCTACGGCCGCGCCCACACCAATCCCGACCCCGTACAGGCCCGCATCACTCCCGACGCGAAAAATATCCTGGTCGTCAATCGCCGTGCCGCGGTTCTTTCCATTCACGACGCCCGCACTCTTCAGTTTCTCTCTTCCGTTCCCGTCATCCCCCAGCCAGACGAAGTCCTCATCACTCCCGATTCCTCCCTCGCCTTCGTCCTCTCGCGCACCCAGAATCGCCTGTCCGTCGTCGATATCGCCCGCTCCGTGCCCATCACCAATCTCGAGCTCGCCGGCACTCCCACGCAAATGCTTCTCAAGCCCGATGGCGGCGAACTCTACGTCATTTCTCCCGCGGCGCACGGCCTCCAGGTCATCAATACCTGGACTCACGAACTCGCGGACACCATGCTCCTCGGCTCCGCTCCCGCTTCCGCCATCCTCTCCAACGACGCCGGCCGCATGTACGTCGCCGATCGCGCCTCCGACCGCATCACCCCCGTCGACATTCTCAATCGCCGCGTTGCCCGCCCCATTCCCGTCGGCTCTTCTCCCTCCGCCATGCGCTTTGCTCCTTCCGATCCCGACACCAAGCCCGCCATGCTTCTCGTTGCCGACGAAGCTTCCGCCGACCTCGCCGTCATCCGCACCCGCACCGATTCCCTGATCACCCTCATTCCCCTCGGCTCCCAGCCTCAACGCCTGGCCCTCAAAACCTTCTGACCTCAAGCCTCCGCGCTCCGCCGTCGACGTCAACCTCGACCGGCTGCGCTTGCTCCCAAACAAGACTCCTTGTCATCCCGACCGAAGCGACGGTGCTGTTCGCCGTCCCACATCCGACGGAGCAACGCACACTTTCACCGCTCGCTCTCGAGGCACGCCACACTCTTCACCCCATTTACTTCCTCACCTCGGTCCGTTACCCTGTTCTCCTCCAGCCATTCCCCGCCCGCAACCGAACCAAAGGAGCCCGTATGTCCACCTCTCCCGTGCCCAAGAAATCCCCCGCCTCGCCCAAGTCAAAATCCAAACTCCCCCTGCGCATCGTCCCTCTACACCCTCACACCCGCGACGCCGCAGCCCCCACTCCCCAGCTCACCTACCGCGGTGGACCGCTCCTCACCAACGTCGAGGTCTTCACCATCTTCTGGGGCACCGACTGGCAGCAGCCCACCAACGCGCCCCTCATCGCCGAAATCAACTCCTTCTTCGACGACATCCTTGCCAGCTCCCTCATCGACCAGCTCGCCGAATACGACGTCCCCGGTAAATCCATAGGCCGCGGCGTGCTTCTCGGCACCAACACCTTCGCCGAATCCTCTCCGGGCAAGTCCGTCACCGACTCCGCCATCCAGAGATTTCTGCAGACACAAATTTCTGGCGGCACATTCCCCGCCGTCTCTGCAAACACTCTTTATTTCGTTTATCTACCGCCCGGCACGCAGGTCAAACAAAGCTCTGCCGCCTCCTGCAAAGACTTCTGCGGCTATCACGACGCCACTCCCACCGGCGGCATCTACTACGCCGTCATGCCCTATCCAAATTGTTCCGGCTGCCTCGGTGAACTCGACACCTTCCCCGCTCTCACGTCCACCTCGTCCCACGAACTTTGCGAAGCCATTACGGATCCCGTCCCCGGTCAGGGCTGGTACGACGACAACAACGGTGAAATCGGCGACATCTGCGCCTGGAAAACCCGCCAGCTCGGCAATTACACCATCCAGCTCGAATGGTCCAACAAAGCCAATTCCTGCCTTTAACTGTGGGGACCGCCTGCTGCTCGCCGTGACGGAGGAACTGAGGCGGTCCGCTCCGCAGCATAGACTTCAGTCTGTGCGCATCTTCATTTCAATGGAATTGGTCCGCCAGCGGCTTTCTCAATCTTAAGCGCGTATTCGCGCAATACATCGCCGATTGCTGAATACCGATACCTGTTTGCTTCCTTACGGGTTGAACCAGAACTTCACCACCGCCGTCGTCTTCGACGCCACCGCCTTCCCTCCCTGTGTCGCCGCTTCATACTCGTACCTTTTCAGCGCTTCCACCGCCGCATCCCGCAGCGCATTCGGCCCCGACACCACCTTTACCTCGCCCACCTTGCCGTTGGCTTCCACCACCAATTCCGCCTTCACATCGCCGGTGATGTATCTCCTCATCGCATCCGGTGGATATACCGGCGCCGCCGCGTGTAGCAGCTTCGCGGGAACCACCGGCGCGTCCGCGGGCACTGGTTCCGCTGCCGCCGCGCCGGCCGCGCTTTCACTAGCCCTGGATTTCTTCGTCGTCACCCGTTCCTTCGCCACCGGCGCGTTCTTTTCCGCCGCCTCTTCCGGCAACTTCGACGCAGCCGCGCTTTCTTTCAGTTCGCTGGACAGCGGCAACACATTGTTTGCATTTCCCGAATCTTTGCCCGGTGCAGCCGATCCCGTTTCCGTGCCATTCGACTTTGCCGGTGCCGCACTGCTTCCTGCCGCGCTCCCCGTCGTCGCTGCCCCAGCCCCGCTCGCAGCTGCCTTCGTCGGCGCCAGCTTCGGCCCTGCGCTCTTTGCCGCCTCGCTGCTGCCCACCGTCTTCTTCGCAAACGATGTCAAATACGGCGCCACCTTTTCGTACGTCCCCAGCCCCACCGCGGCCAGCACTACGATTAGCCCCACCATCCGAAATTTCTCGCGCCACGGGGATGCATCCTTCAAGCTCGCGCGCGCGGCTATCTCTTCCGGCGTGGCCGTACTTGGCACCCGCGAAAAATCCAGTTCCGGCTTCGGCAGCGACTCCGTCTCTTTTGCGCCGCGATCTCCCGCTTGCGTCGGCAGCGACATCGGCACTGTCCAGCCACGAGACGTCTTTTTCTCCGGCGACGCTGCAGGCATCAACAGCGCCTCGCCCCCGCTCGTCGCCGCTACCGCACTCTTTTCCGGCGAGGGATCGTTCACCGACGCCAGTTCTAGCTTCGCCTTTCCTACACTGGCCTTCGCCTCTTCCGCTTCCTTTAGTGCCGCCTCGGCCACCGCGTGTTCTTCCGCCGCCGCTCGTTCCGCTGCCGCCTTCGCCGCCGCCTGTTCGGCGTTCTTCTTTTCCAGTTCCACCAATTGCTTCCGAAGCCCTTCCACCTGTGTCTTCAGGTCGTCGACGCCCTTTTCGCTGCGCAGCGGCGGCGGCGTGGCGGTGTCTTGCCCCGTGATCTGTTCGGCCGCCACCTGCTCCGCCGCTGTGAATTCCGCTCCTCGCTTCTTCCCCTTCGGAAACGCTACTCCCCAGTAGTTCGCCTTCTCTTCCGTGAATTGCAATTCCACGTAACAGGTCGACCCGCCAAACGTCTGCTTGTGCAGCACCTGGCACACCACTTCCTCATTGCTCTTTTTGTTCGTCAAAAACAGCAATTGCCCTTCATTCACCGGCGATGCCAGTTGGATGACCGCCCCATCCACAAATACCAGGATCGTTCGCGTCTCTTCCGTGAACAGGTCCCTTGTTCCTTCGCTGCTGGGCCGCGCGCCCGTCACGGTCACCAGCGTTTCGAAGGCCACGGGATTCGGTCGCGTGGTTGCTGTCCCCGGTGAAGTCTCGCTTTCGGTCTGCGGCGGTGCCGCATTAGGTGCCAAGGCCACGAAGCTCTTCCCCTGCGCCTTTCTTCTCTCTGGCGCGCACTACCCTCCGGACGGACTCCACCGCTCCGCCTCCCGGGCTCTCCTCTATTCTTTCTGTCGCTGCCAACCGCCCGCTATAGTACGCGAGTACAGGCGTGACCTATCCCCAACCGGCCCCAATCCAGTCCTTTCCTCACCTTCATGTGTCTACGATTTCTCTTCCAGGCTGGCTTCAAACAATCGGCTCGGTTCGCCCTCGCCCATGGCCTTCAAGCGGCAAAGAATCGCACCCACTGCGGCTTGGCAGCCAATTACGCGCAATCCCTACGCCCTCTCCCTATTTCTCCACCGCCGCCGCGCTGTGCCCCCCGCACTGCAGCACTCCCAGATACAGACTCCACGGACCCACCAGTTCCCGATACTGGTGCGCCATAATCCTCGAAATCTGGTGCAAGTGTGTCATGTCGTGCGCCGCCCACGTTGCCAGCAATTCCGACAACGTCACCACTCCGAATCCCGGATGTCTCCCGCGTTTCTCCAACTGGGTCTTTCCCAATTTCCATCGCCGCAATTCCTTCAGATTCTCCGCCCGCAACCGCGCAAATTCCTCCAGCAGTTCCCCCAACGACTTGCCCTCGCTCTCCTTCACGTGCGCCATCCGATCGAACCGCTCAAACGTCTTCGTCTCCCCGAACTCCAGGATCATCTTCGCCCGCGCCGGCCAGTCCGCCCTCTCCCCATGAATTAAGTGCCCAATCACTTCATACACTGTGAACGTATCCCCGCCCTCGTTCCTCATCGTCCACACATCCGGCAAACCCCGCAGCAACGCGTCCAATGCCCCCGCTGTCCGCTCCAGCACTGCCATCGTGTGCTCCAGATTGTGTTCCATCCGGGCCTCCACTCGCTCATTCCTCCAAACCAGCCAAGTCTACGCGCACACCCACGCTCCCGCCCCCTCCAAATTGGCTCCACATCCTCTCGGTTTCTTTCGGGTTAACCCTGAACCTTAAACCTCGCACCTTTTACTGTTTTACTCTTCCACCCCTGCACACTCTTATCCTCTTCTCTTTTATTCCGCCTCCACCTCCCACGCTGCATTCTCCTCCCCCAACAACACATCTAGATGCCCTTCCGCCGGCATCACGTCAATCGGCAGTCCCCCATGCCACAACGCTACTCCCAGCGTGAACTTATTCTTCCCTTTCAGATTCATCGCGCTCTTGGATATCGCCACTTCCAGCGTGCGGTGGAACGCCGCCCCGGCAATCGTTTCCGGATTCAGCAGGCATACGCGCCCCTGCTCCACGCCGAACTCCTCCATCCTTCCGCGCTTCAGATTCACCACCAGCGCCAATTCCTCATTCGCTCCCACCGTGATCCGGAACTCCGGATCCTCCAATTCGGCCAGCGAATCCTTGAAACACTCCACCCGCACCACAAACCGCTCTTCCTCGAATCCGTACCGCAGTTCCTTGAGATAAAACACTCGCCCGTGCATGGCCCCGCCGCGCTGCTCCGGTGAGTACACCCCCGCTCCCAGCCATTCAAAATAACTGGAATCGATTCCGTCGATCTTCACCTTCAAATTCGCCGACGGCGGCAACTGGTACGCCCGCTCCGGCTTCCTCTTGATCGGCTGTCCCAATTCGTCCGGGGCCACTTGGCCCAGCGCCAGGTACACTCCCGTCAAATGCTTCCGGTACAGCGCGTCAAACTCCGCATCGTTGGCCGTGCTGTGCTCCGGCCCAAACCACCAGCACCAGTCGCTTCCTTCCGCCGCCAACAGCGACTCCTTCGCCCGCCGCAGTCCTTCTTCCGTCACCGCCGCTCCCGGCCGTCCTTTCTTCTGCGCTTCCTCGGCCTTGGCGTACGCCTCCCGCGCGTCCCACAACAGATCCCAGGCCGCCACATCCTCCGTGTGCCCGATCCATACATCAAAGTTCGCGTTGATCCACGATGCCGGAAAAATTCCCGCAGTCTGCGGCAAATCTCCCGCCTCGGCGATCGCCTCGCTTGCCGTCAGCGCTCGAAAATCTCCGTCGTCCGAAATTCTCCGGTAGAATTCGCGCAAGAACGCTCGTCCATTCCCCGGGTAATACTCCCACGCGTTTTCCCCATCCAGAAACAGGCTGACCGTCAGCGGCTTCTCTGACTTCACCGAATTTCCCAGTTGCCGTAAGCGCCCGTGCAGGTCCGCCGCGGCCGCCGCGCTATCCATCCGGCTGTACACAAACCCCACCAGGTCCGACAAATGATGATCCCGGAACAATCCCGTGATCCCCACATTCGGATTCGCTATCTGCAATCGCCACGGCTGGTACAGCCGTCCCGCGTTCGCGGGGATTCCCGCCGTGTCCCGGTAGAACGCCACGTTCAGCGTCCGCCCCAGCACCCCCTCGTCCGTTCCGAACCACTGATACCCTTCTTCCGCCGCTATCGCCATCGCCTGGTCAGACACCGATCCTTCCGACGGCCACAGTCCCACGGGCTTCTTTCCGAACGTCTTCTCGTGATACTCCTTCGCCCGCCGCAGTTGCTCCCGTGCATCTTCCGGTCTGCGGAACGCCCGCCGTGGCAACGGCGTCGCCGAATTCGCCACCCGCGCAATATCTGAGTCGCATAGCAATGGCAGGATCGGGTGATAAAACGGCGTGGTGCTCAATTCCACCTGCCCGCGCTCGGCCGCCGCGCGATATTCCGACAACACCATTCCCATCACTTCCAGCTGTTTCGCCTTCAACTCCTCTTTATCTTTCTTGGTGAAATCTTTTCCGCGATTCGCCAGCCGGCTCACCACCGCATCCTTCGTAAACCACTCCTCGTCCATCCACGCCAGTTGCGACAGCACCTGCAGGTCCCGCCAATCCCGTTGCGTAAACGTAATCAGCGCCTGCGCTCCCCCTGCCTCCCGCGACCATTCGTACAACTCTACAAACCGCGGCCATCGCGACATCAGCCTCTCGTGATTCACCTGGAACGCCCGCTCCAGAATGTCCCGTTTATCCTCTCGCGTCAGCGCTTCCACTGGCTTGAACGCCACCGTAAACCACGGCTCGTTGAACTTCCCGCTGGCATACTCTTCCAACTGCATGCACAGCGACGGCACCAGATTGAATGTCGCGTGAAACTTCGGAAACTCCTCCAACAACTTCACCATTCCCCAATAATCTTTCGTTGCGTGCAGCCGCGTCCATGGCAACACGTACATTCCCGTTTCCGGGTCGCGATACTGCGGCTGGTGCATGTGCCACAGCACCGTCAAATGGATCCGATTCATTCCCCGTCTCTCTCCCGGTTTCTTAACGGCCAACCCGCGGCACAGCCACTTCTATCTGCGCGGTCCAATCTTTTGCTGTATTGATTGTACGTTGCCGTACACGCTCTTGAAGGGCACGCTTTCACCTTACACCTTTATCCCCTTCCTCTTCACTTTTCACATCTTCTGTTCCTCTCTTTGCTTGCTTACTTCGTTACTCACTCTTTCCCCATGTTACACTCACCTGTTCCTCCATGCGCATTCTCGACCGTTACATCGCCCGCGAAGTGATCCGCCACGCTCTCCTCGGACTCGTCATCTTCACCTTCGTCCTCTTCGTCCCCAAGCTCGTCCGGCTCATGGAAATCTTCGTCCGCCACTCGGGCTCTGGCTCGCAGATCGCCTCTCTCTTCCTCTGCGTTATCCCCAGCGTCCTGGTCTTCACCATTCCCATGGCCGTTCTCATCGGCGTTCTCCTCGGACTCGGCCGCATGTCCATGGACTCCGAGATCATCGCTCTCACTTCGCTCGGCATCAGCCGCCGTCGCATCCTTGTTCCTGTCGGCTTGCTCGCCATCCTCGGTGCCGCCCTTACTCTCCTGATGACCGTTTGGCTCGCTCCCAAGGCGCTCCGCACCGGCCGCAACACCGAATCCACTCTCATCACTTCCCAGATCTCCTACCTCGTCCAGCCCCGTGTCTTCGACGAGCATTTCCCCCACACCGTCCTCTACATTAACGACGTCTCCGCCTCCGGCACTCACTGGAACGGCGTCTTCCTCGTCGACGCCAGCGGCGAAAGCGGTTCTCAGATCACTCTTGCGGAATCCGCGATTGTCATTGCCGAGCCGGACCTCGGCAAGCTCGAGCTCCACCTCAACGGCGGCACCACCCACGAATTCTCTCGGGATACACCCGACAACTACTCCATCACTTCCTTCGGCCGCAGCGACTGGCCCATCGAAGTCTCCAATCTCGCTGCCGTCAAAGAGCGCGTGATCTCCAATCCCGAACGCTCCCTCCCCGAACTCCTCCGTGAGAACGGCCCGCGCTGGCGCGATGCCCGCGTCGAACTTCATCAGCGCTTCGCTTTTCCCGTCGCCTGCCTCGTCTTTGCACTCATCGCCGTCCCTCTCGGCGCCCAACCTCGGCGCGGTGGGCGCGCCGCGGGCTCTCTCCTCGCCATCGTCATCATCTCTTCCTATTACCTCATTCTTGTCACCGGTGTTGGCTTCGCTCGTCAGGGAGTCGTTCCCCCAGCCGTCGGTGTTTGGGCCGCTGACCTATTCATCGCACTGATCGGCTTCGCCCTTTTCCCCCGTCTCGAACGCTACCGCGGCGAAGCCCCCGTCCCCACCACGCTCTCTCGCCTCGCCGCTTTCTGGCGTCTCCGTCGCCGTCGCAAAACGCGCGCCAAAGCCCGCTCCGCACGCGCCAATGGTGACGTGGTCGCTCCTTCCTATTCCAGCCTTCCTTCCATCGTCGATCTCTACGTCCTCCGCCGCTTCTTCTACTTCTTCGCCGTCATTATGATCGCGTTTCTCTTCCTCTTCGAAATCTTTACCTTCTTCGAACTCGCCGAAGACATTCGCCGCAACAACGTACCCTTCATCGTCGTCGTCAACTATTTCCGCTACCTCGTCCCCTATTCCGTTTACCAGTTCACTCCCCTTGGCGCTCTCGTCTCCGTCCTCGTTACTCTCGGCATTCTCAGCAAAAACAATGAAATCGTTGCCTTCAAAGCCAGCGGCATCTCTCTCTACCGCCTCGCACTTCCTCTCCTCCTCGCTGGCCTCGCCATCGCCCTTGTTCTCCTGGTCCTCGACGACACCTATCTCCCCTACGCCAATCAGCGTCAGGACGCCTACCGCAACATTATTAAAGGCAAGCCTGCTCAGACCTACACTCGTCCGCAGCGCTGGATCTTCGGCGAAAACTCCAAGATTTATAACTACGATCTCTTCGACCCCGCGCAACAACTCTTCGGCGGCCTGACCGTCGTCGAGCTCGATCCGGTTTCTTTTCAGATGAAGCGTCGCATCTTCGCCAAGCAGGCTCGCTGGCTCGACGCCGAAAAAACCTGGGTCCTCGAATCCGGCTGGGTCCGCGATTTCTCCGAGGCCAGGGTCGAGCGCTTCGCCCCCTTTAAGGTCACCACTCTTCCCGAACTCACTGAAACTCCCTCCTACTTCAATCGCGAGGTCCGCCAGGCTTTCCAGATGAGCTGGCGCAGCCTTCGCCACTATATCGACAGCCTCCACAGTGCCGGCTTCGATGTCTCCACCCTCACCGTCCAGTGGCACAAAAAAATCGCTTACCCGCTGATCGCTCCCATCAGTATGATGCTCGCCATCCCCTTCGCTCTCTTCGTCGGCAGCCGCGGCGCCGTTGGCGGCATTGCTCTCGGCGTCGGCATCGGTATTTCCTACTGGGCCCTCGCTGCTCTCACCGAAGCCATGGGTGGCATCGGGCAGCTCCCTCCGTTCCTAGCCGCTTGGTCTCCCGACCTCATCTTCTTTTTCTTCGCCCTCTACTTCTTCTTCAAAATGCCCACCTAGCCTATTCGCCGACGCTCCCTCTCCTCGTGCGTCAAAAAGTCGCCTGTCATCCCGAGGAGTGCTTTTAGCGACGAAGGATCTCAACCCCGGAGTCTCCCCTCAACTTTGGATCCGACCTCTTTGGATTCGACCTCTGCCGTTCGCCAACGCCTGACGCGTTCTTGCCGCTCTCTCCTCATTCTTCCCTGTAGCGCTGGCTTTCATGCCAGCCCCTCCCGCACCGCATCCATTCTTCTATTTTCCGCTTTCCACTTTCGCCTTCGCCCCTTCCACCGCCACCCTCTTCTCTTCCCCCACGCTCACTTCCATCTTCACTCCCTTCTCCCTATACGGCGCCAGCACCGCCTCATCCTTCCACTCCAACTCCCATCCATCTTCGATCGCCATCAACACGTATTTCCCCGGCACCACTCCCCCCAGCGTGAACGTCCCATCGCTGTCGCTCTGATCCATCCTCACCAGCTGCTCTATCTCATCGCCCGACAGCCCCGCCGCCGCCGGCACCATCAACACCATGGCTCC
>Ga0335077_10000760_pt1 | contig 36714 bp, 26 predicted proteins | sample Lox_Sample_31_FD_207151 | JGI IMG/M metagenome (GOLD analysis project Ga0335077, IMG submission 207151) | Soil microbial communities from Loxahatchee National Wildlife Refuge, Florida, United States - Lox_Sample_3.1 | ecosystem: Environmental > Terrestrial > Soil > Wetlands | place: USA... | reverse complement strand
GAGTTCGGAATTCGTGACTGACATTGCTGAAGAATTCCGTCTTGGCGCGATCGAGCTCCTTGAGCTTCTCCGTGGCTTCGCGCAGAGCTTCGTTTGCGGCCCCGAGCTCGCGGCTGCGAGCGACGACCTCCCGTTCCATGGCACGTGCCGGGGCGAGCAACGCTTCGTTTGACTCGCTGGCACGAACCAGCTCAGTCACGTCCTCAACCCGATGGAGGATGTAGATGATCTCGCCGCTCTCATCGAGCACGGGGATGTTCTTCGGACTCCAGTACCTCGTGGCAAACTGTCCGTCGGCTCCCTGAATGTCGTACCTCTGCACGGCCATGGTGTCGGGTGCGCGCGTGGCCAGAACGCGATCGAGCGAGGTGCGAAGGTTGCGAGTACCCGTGGCCGAGGGATCCGTCGGGGCGTCTGGAAAGACATCAAACAACGCCTGACCGAGGATCTGTTCGTACGTCGTATGGGTCACGGCGAGCCGGGCGCGCGTCGCACCGACCATCGTGAAGCGCGGCGCATCGGGGAGCAGCACAAGAAGAATGTCGGGAGACTGCTCGAACAGCCGACGGTAGTCGAGTTGCTCGGGCGCCGCGCTCAACGGCCCCTTCCCTGGATCAGTGGCGGGTTGCGCAAGGCGAGCGACGCACCCGCCGCGACGGCGGTCAGTACGATGGAGATCCCTAGCGACACCAATGCGCTACGAGCCTTGCCCGCGAGCCGCATTTAATCCCTTTTGTCGCACACACCCACTGGCGCGACGATTCGCGCCAGTGGCCGAATGTTATGTCAACCGATAGGCCCTCCGAAAGCCAGGTCTTCCATAACGTCCCGCAGATGCGACTGAGTCGACAGAAACGCTTAAAACGCCTGAAACGATGCAATCGATGTGGCAGAGTGCTTGCCAACGGAACCTCACTCGGAGTTGGAAGCCGCCATGACAAAGACCTCATCGCACGTTGTCACCGTGGGAGCGGGCCCCGCCCTTCAGGCGGAGCGGTCTGCGAGCCCCAAGGCCGCCGATCTTCGCCGCGCGATTCACGAGCACGAGCTGACACTCTATTACCAGCCGAAGTTTGACTGCGCGGATGAGCGGACGCTCCTCGGCGTCGAGGCACTGATTCGCTGGAACCATCCGCAGATGGGGGTCTTGTCGCCGGGCTGCATTCTGCCGCTCGCGAGGGATGCGAACCTGCTGACGGAAGTCACGGACTTCACCCTGACGGAGGCGATCCGCCAGCACGCTGCGTGGCGCGATCAAGGGATCGACCTGCCGGTCGCGGTCAATCTGGCGCCGGGGCTGATCAGAGATACCGGATTCCCGGAGCGGCTGCTCAACGGCCTCAGGCAGTTCGATGTGCCTCCGTCACGACTGATGCTCGAGCTGAAAGAGACCGAGAGCGTGAGCGACCGCGAGTTGTGCGTCGATGCGCTGGAGCGTTTGCGTGGTGCCGGCATCGGCCTGGCGCTCGATGATTACGGCGCCGGAGTGAGCTCGATCACCGAGCTCTACAAGCTGCCTTTTACGGAAGTAAAGATCGACCGCGAGCTCGTCCTGGACGCCGCGCACAACACCCGGGCGCGGTTAGTACTGCGGTCGATCGTTCGTCTGGCACACGCGCTTTCCATCGACGTCACCGCGGAAGGCGTGGAGACCCGCTCGGATCTGCTCTCGGCTATGGCCGCGGGCTGCGATTGGGTGCAGGGCGCGCTCCTGTGCGAGCCGACTCTGCCATCCGGTCTGGAGCGGTTTCTGCGTAACGACGGCGTCCGGGTTGAGCGCAACCGCCCGCTGAATCGGTCGGTGGAGCAGCCGCCGGCTGCTCACTAGAGGGAAGCGGACAGAAGGGAGGATGCAGACATGATCAGCCGGGTAACGCGAATTTTGGTGCTGGCGGTTTGCGCGGTGCTCGGGGTGATGCCGCAAGCGCAAGCCGGGACGGCCCGCGCCGACATTCAGGTGAGCGTGACGGTGATGGCACGCACGCTGATCGACTCTGAATCGAGCCCCCGACAGCTGGAGGTCTCGGCTGCGGACGTGGCACGCGGCTACGTCGAGGTGCAGGGCGCCACTTCGCTCCTCGTCACCAACACCAACCGGCGCGGCTACGTCCTCAGTGTCTGGCCCCAACTGCAGGTGTTCTCCACCGTGGTCGTGAGAAGCGGCGATAGCCAGGCCGAGCTCGGCGCCGACGGAGGTGAAATCTTCGAGCGTCGCTGGGGAAAAATGCTGCCGCTCCCGCTCGATTTTCGATTCACGCTGGCGCCTGGCGTGAAACCCGGTGTCTACCCCTGGCCGCTGAGATTCCAGGTCTCGTCGCTGACTTTTTAGTGCCCAACGCAAATGAGATGAAATCGATGAAATCGCCTATTTCGCTTGATCCAACGCACCCGAAACCTCATGCTCCGCCCTTTGTCGGACTCGAGAGAGTGGTGTTCAGAGTGGCGACTTCTGGGAGGACCTACTACACACCGAAGGAGGCCGCGGCGCTGCTCATGGTGTCGCCGGTCACGGTGCGCGAGTGGACTCGCAAAGGCCTGCTCCGGGCGGTCTCAACGGCCGGCGGTCATCGACGATTCCTTATAGAGGAGTTGCGCACGTTCGCGGCCGCACATGGAATTCGCCTGGAAAACGAGACGACTGCGGCGGCCACGGCACCGCGGCGGGTGTTGCTGGTGGATGATGATGTGGTCTTCGTGACCTACCTCCGGCAGATCATTCTCGCGGCGAGCCCCAGCATCCAGATTGAATCCGCGAACGATGGATTCGAAGCGGGGCGACTCACCGAATCATTCCGCCCGCAGCTGGTCGTCCTCGACATTCAGATGCCGCGCATCGACGGGATTGAGCTCTGTCGCCGCTTGCGAGCGAACCCCACGACCGCCAGTGCTGAGCTGGTGGTCATTTCGAATGCACTCACCGAGGAAAACACCGCCGCGGTGCGCGCCGCGGGAGCCGACCGTTGGCTCGAGAAGGGAGCATCGCGGGCGGAAATCCTGGCGGCGCTCGGCTTAGGGGCAGGGGCAGCTGCAGGCGCGCCGAACAGACAGGAAAGCGTTCAAAAGGCGTCGACGACGAATCCAGTTGGCACTGTCCCGGGTGCAGCCCGGCGGCGGGGTTCAGATGCCGACTGATGGACATACGACGGTCATCCAACGAGTCCTGGAGCGACGGGCGCAAAAACGGCCAACGACCGAGGAGGGGACCACTGCAACCGTCGCGGTGATGGTTCGCGTGCTGCCTCCGCCGAGGGCGCTGTTGGTCTTCGAGGACTCAAGGCTCGCTCAGCACACCGAGCGGCGCATCGCGCCCGGGGTGCTCGATTTTGAATCGATCGCCGACGAGTTCGAGGCCCTGCGCCGATTCCGCACCGACTATCGTCCGGTCGTGCTCACGGATAATCCGGAGTTCGTGCGTAAGGTCCGCGCGGGTCAGGGAACTCGCGCCCCCTTCGTCCTGTACGTCGCGGAGGCAGCTGATCCACTGGAGCGCGAGGCCGGGCTCCTCGCTGGCGCCGACGACTGCCTCGAGCGCCGGGTAACCGATGAGGAGTTCAATGCGCGCCTGCGGGGCGCGCGACGCATTGCGGAACTGGAGGCGGTGCTTCGCATCACTCTGACGGAGAATCGCAAGCTGGCGGCGACGGATGACCTGACGCGGGTCGCGAGTCGCCGCTTCTTCGGCAAGCACTTTCCGCGCGAAGTGGAGCAGGCAGGGCGCCACGGGCGGGCGCTCTCCCTGATCCTCTGTGACATCGACCATTTCAAGAAGATCAACGACACCCTGGGGCATGCCGCCGGGGATGACATTCTCAAGCAATTCGGCCCCCTGCTGCAGCAGGCTTTGCGTGCGAGATTGGACTGGGTGGCGCGGATCGGCGGCGAGGAGTTCGCCATCGTGCTACCGGAAATATCCCACGAAGCCGCGCTCGCCGTGGCGCACAAGCTGCGTGCCGCGGTCGCGCACACCGCGTTCAAGGCGGCCGGAAAGACTCTCAGAGTCACCGCCAGTTTCGGTTTGTGCGGCGTCGATCGGGTGCCGGTCGCGCGCCACTTGGGCCAGCAACTCTTAAAGCTCGCCGATGCGGCTCTTTATCGCAGCAAGCATGATGGCCGCAATCGCGTTACCGGGGCACAGTTAAAGAGTGAAGATGCCCCGGGCATGGCGCAATAGTCACAGCCGAATTCGCGCGGAGGCCACCGCAGCAACACCGACCGTCGGCCGCCTCGCCGACGATTTCGATCCCGGCCGCTGATCGCCTGCCCGTTGCGTGTCATGCTGGCACTCGGGCAACCCATCGTGGTCGGTCTTCGGGGAGAGCGCACACTCTGTTCCCATCGCGGTAAGGCCGTTCCGCTGCCTACGGCGTGTAGTATCTTCCCGCATTGCATTTCGGGCGGATTGCATTCGCCCGGCGTTACTTGCCTCCACCTGCTGCGTTCACGAGCAGCGCCGTCAGAACTCGTGGAGGAGTCGACCAGCGCATCCCCGTGCTTCCCGGCCGCTCAAAAAAAGACCCCACCGCAACCTGTTGTTCCGGTGGGGCCGAGAGCCGCCGCGATGCACGTTCGGGAAGCAAGCGCGGCGGGGCGCTCAATCAGCGTGGCATTCACTCAGCGCAGCGACTCCAGGTCCCGAGCGGGTCATACCGCCAGGTCCCGGAATCCGTGACTTCACCGTCCTCGTTGTGGAGACGAACTATCAATACGGGTGCTCCCCGTTCTCGTGACAGGGGGAGAGACATCTCGCATGTGAAGAGCCAGACCTGAGTGCCCCGCGCCCAGCCCGACCAGACGTGTCCCTGTGCAATCGCTCGACTCACGATTGTCTGGACGCGGTTGGGCAATCCGCTTCGATCGCGAATTTTATAAGCATCGTCTGGCAGGATGCGGGCGCGCGAAATGTAGGCTTCCAGAAGGCTCTCTATTCGAGAGGGCTCCTGTATCCGGCGCAGCCTGACCGTTTCCATATGGACGCGTCCTCCGTGGCGAGACGAGATTGGACTCGCGGCTGCAACAACTATCCGCGAACCGGATCACAGCTGCTCAGCTATTGGCAAATCCTGCCGAATCGCAACGGCGCGTGATCACACAAGACAACAGCGCTAAGTACCGCCCCCAAGCGAACTGTGAAATTTCCTCTGCGCAGCCTCACGGTTCTTGGAGCCTCGATCGGCTTGCGTCGGCTTGAGCTTTGCGGTCTCATCCCGCAACCGACGCCGGTCAAGACATATTCGCTCGGGGGTAGACTCGGCGGAATGCTGAAAATCGGCTCACAGAACCCGGTGAAGCAAACGGCAGTTTTCGGCTACGGCCTGGCGGTTCTATCGGTCGGCGCTGCGGTGGTCGCCCTGTCGATGATCCAGGCGCGGTGGCAGGCGGGCGCGCACGTCTCGATCCTCCTGATCGCGGTCATCGTCACGACCCGGCTGGGTGGAGCGGGGGCGGGTTTACTGGCCACGGCGCTCGCCCTTCTGGGCTCTAACTACCTCCTCCCGCAACTTCGCAATCCACTCGCGGACGAATCGCTAACCTTGTTACGCCTTGCGTCGTTCGCGGTCGTCGCCTGTTATGTCGTATGGGTCACCGCCACTGACCGCCGACGCACGGAGGGCCTGGCGCGCGCGCACGACGAGCAGCTGCGGCACAACGATGCGCTGCGCGCCGAGAACCTGGAACGCAAGCGCACCGAGGAGGAGCTGCGGGCCAGCGAGGCGAAGTTTCGCGCGCTCGCCGAGAGCGCCCCGGCCGCCATCTTTATCTGCCAGGACGACCGGATCGAGTACAGCAATCCCGCGGCGACCGTGATCACCGGCTTCAGCAGCGCGGAGCTCTTCGGCAAGAGTTTCTGGGACACCGCGGTGCCGGATTCCAGGGAGTCGGTCCGGGCCCGCGCGGCTGCGCGCCGCGGCGGCGAAGAGGTACCGGCACGCTTTGAGCTCAGGATCCTCACCAAGGACGGCGCGGAGCGCTGCCTGGACTTCACTGAGGGGGCGTTCAATGTCGGCGGCAAGCGCGCCGTCCTCGGGATCGCCTTCGATATCACCGAACGCAAGCGGGCCGAAGAGGCCGTGCGCAACAGTCAGCAGCTTCTCAACCAGGTTCTGGCCACGCTACCGGTAGGCGTATCGGTTACCAATCCGACGGGCGACATCATTTTGGCGAACGCGACCCTCAAGAACATCTGGGGCGAGGTGCCGCTCATGAGCGGCCCGTCGCGATGGGCGCAGTCCAAGGGCTGGTGGCACCACTCGGGCAAGAGAGTGGCGCCATCCGAGTGGGCCTCGGTGCGGGCGCTGTCCACGGGACAGACGAGTCTCAATGAGGTGATTGATATCGAGAATTTCACGGGCGAGCACAAGACGATTCAGAACTCCGCGGCCCCGATCTACAGCGCCGAAGGCGAGATCGTAGGGGCGGTCATCGTCAATGAGGATGTCACCCAGCGCGTGCGCGCGGAGAGCGCGGTGCGCAAGAGCGAGCGCGTGCTGCGCGAGGCCGAAGAGCTTGGTCACACCGGCAGCTGGGAACGCGATCTCGTCAGCAGCGAGATCTTCAATACCCTGGAGAACGTGCGTCTGTTCTTCGGCGACGATCGCAGCAAGGGCGAACGCTTCGAAGATTACATTGAGGCGGTGCACCCGGACGATCGTGCGTACGTGAGCGCACGACACGAGAAACTCCTGCAGGAAGGCGGGCCGCGCGAGATGGAGTTCCGCGTGGTGTGGCCGGATGGAAGTGTCCATACGCTCGTCGGCCGAGCCACGGTCGTGCGCGACCCCTCCGGCCGCAGCGTCCGCGTTTACGGGACGAACGTGGATGTGACAGAACGCAAGCGGGTGGAGGAAGCGATGCGCCAGAGCCAGGAGCTGCTGAATCTCGTCCTCGAGACACTGCCGGTGGGCGTCGCGGTGACCGATCAGGCAGGCAATATCGTCCTGTCCAATGCGGCCTCGCGGCGCATCTGGGGCGAGAAGATGATCTACTCCGGCGATGAGCGCTGGGTGCGCAGCGCCGGCTACCGGCACGACTCCGGCGAAAGGCTGGCCCCGACCCAATGGCCGTCGGTGCGCGCGCTGCGCGACGGGCAGGTTACCTCGAACGAGTTGATCGATATCGACGCCTTCGACGGCCAGCGCAAGACGATTCAGGCATCCGCGGCACCCATCCACGACGCTGCAAGACTCATTGTCGGGGCGGTCATCGTCATGGACGAGGTCACGGAGCGGGTACGAGCCGAGGAAGCCCTGCACGAATCCGCCGATCAACTGCAACATCTCTCCCGCCGCCTGCTGGCGGTGCAGGAGGAGGAACGCCGACACCTGTCGCGCGAGCTGCACGATGAATTCGGCCAGCTCCTTGCCTCCATCACGATGCATCTGCAGGCTGTGAAGAGCTCCGCCGGTCCCGACGCCCAGTCAAACCTGGACGAGAGCATCGCCCTCATGCAGCGCGCCGGTGCGCAGGTCCGCAGCCTCGCGCTCGAGCTTCGCCCCATGCTGCTCGAGACCGCGGGTCTCGGGGGGACCCTGCGCTGGCTGGCAGACCAGTGTCAGCAGCGCACCGGCATCGTCACGCAGGTAGCGGGTCATGTGCCCGATGTATCCGGCGAGGCCGCGATCGCCTGCTTCCGTGTCGTGCAGGAGGCGCTCACTAACGTGGTGCGTCACGCGCGGGCCAAGCACGTGTGGATCGAGCTGAGCCAGAGTGAGGGACTCCTCGAGCTCGCGGTGCGCGACGACGGCGAGGGGTTCGACGTCCCAAGGACGCTCGAACGGGCTGCCAGCGGCGGCAACCTCGGCCTGATCGGGATGCGCGAGCGGGTGGAGATTCTCAACGGACGCCTCGAGATCAACTCGCAGCCGGGGCAGGGGACCCGCATTCACATTGTCTTTCCGTTGAGTGAGCCGACCCTCGTACCGAAGCAGCAGAGGGCCTGAGGCCGTGGCGAGAATCCGGGTGCTGCTCGCCGATGACCACAAGCTCGTCCGGGCGGGAATCCGGGCGCTGCTGCAAACCGTCGCCGACGTGGAGATCGTCGCCGAGGCCGCCGACGGTCGCGAGGCCCTGCGTCTGGTCGCAGCCCATCAACCCGATCTCGCCCTCATGGACATCACGATGCCGGGCTTGAACGGGCTGGATGCGACCGTGCGTATCGGTCGGACGTTCCCGCACACCCGCGTCGTGATCCTGTCGATGAACGCGGACGAGGATTCGGTCCTTAAGTCATTGCGTGCCGGCGCTGTCGGCTACCTGGTGAAGACCGCGGACCCGGCCGAGTTGGGACTGGCCATCCGGGCGGTGTCGCGCGGCGAGCGGTTCCTGAGCTCCGCGGTATCCGAGCACGTCGTTGCCGCCTGCATCAACCGCGTCGATAAAGAGCGGACATCGCTCGAGCGCCTCCCTACGCGACAGCGCGAGGTCCTGCAGCTGATTGCGGAAGGGCATACGACCAAGGAAATCGCGGGCAAGCTCGACATCAGCCCCAAGACCGCCGAATCGTACCGGGCCGAGCTCATGCGGGCGCTCGAGATTCACGATATCGCCAGTCTGACCCGGTACGCGATCCGCACTGGACTCGTTTCCAGCGACACCTGAGCGTACCGCAGCGTTCGGCAGGCAGCTGACAGCGCCGTTACGACTCGACAGCCGGTAGTTTTTCAGGGTCGGCCCCCGAGTTTTGCCGGGTGTCACGCGCGCGGCGGTTTCGAGGTGGTGTGGATCGGCCTGACCGACGAGCGGACCGAGGCGGCAGCAAACCGGTGCCGTTCGATGAAATGACGCGTCTACTGCAGGCAAGCCCAGGCGGAAAAAACGCCAACCGTGAGCCGGGTGCAGATTGACGCGGCGTCGGAGCGTTCCTACATGCGCGGCCCGTGTTTTCCCGGTGCTCGTCCCTGGTTTCCCCAGGGTGCGGCACAACCGCGGGTCGACAACACTGACGACGTGGCAAGGAGCCCCCTCACAGCGTACTGGGCGGCGCTGATCCGGTCCCGGATCCCGCTTCGGGACCGGGGTGCGGCTGCGCTGCCGCTCTGTCCGCCGAAGACACTCTGATCCGCGCTCAGGTCATGGGACGACTTCGCAGCCAACATCCGCACAGGGAGGGAAAGTCAGCCATGAAGCCGCAGCTCGCAGTTGATCTGACATCGAGGAAGCCACCCACGCGCGCGGAAATCACTCCGGTGGAGGAGGCCGAGGAGCGGCGACTCTGGGCTGACTACTACGAGGCCACCGCGCGCTCCCTGGAGATCATGCGTGCCGAGGGCACCAGCGCGGCGACCCTGCTGCGGATAGCCGCCGAGGAAGAGAAGGCTGCGGCCGCCATCAAGCGCATCAAGCAGATTCGTGGACTCCAGGGTTAGAGGGCTCGACCCTGGCGGCATCCACTGCCTGAGGCGCGGCGGGCCCGCGGCGAACGCGCCGGTAACGTGAGCGCGCGCGAATGCGAAACCTGTTCTGTTGCGTTTCACAGTTCCGGGCAGGCCTGCGCCCACCCGTGTCGCACGTGACGTAATCCGCAGCGGGACAGCCTCAGCGCCCGTAATTTCCCCCGGCTGGTAGCGACGCCTCCGCGATCTGGCTCATCGAGCCGTCGCGGAGGCAGCTCGGATGGATCCGCACGGACTGCGCGTGCAGGAGGCAATCCCTTGTCCAGGGCTATCAACCGGCGAGCGCTGCTCGCCGATGCCACTCAAGCCGCGGCCAGCGCGCGCGGCTGGCGGCACGCTGCAACCTTGTCCATCTGCCTGCTGCTGGCGCAAGCCGGTGTCACGGCACGTGCCGACGCCCCCGGCGGCGGGACAACCTCGGGCGAGCTCAAACAACTGAGCGTCGAGGACCTCATGAACGTCGAGGTCACCTCCGTCGCCAAGGAGCCGCAGAGACTCCTGCAGGCACCCGCTTCCATCCAGGTCATCTCGGCCGAGGACATCCGCCGCTCGGGCGCCACCACCCTGCCCGAGGCGCTGCGCCTCGCCGACAACCTCGAGGTTGCGCAGATCAACGCCCACGACTGGGCCATCAGCGCGCGTGGCTTCAATGCCAACCTCGCCAACAAGCTCCTGGTTCTGATCGACGGCCGGGCGGTGTACACGCCGCTATACGGCGGCGTTCTGTGGAACGTGCAGGACTACCTGCTGCAGGACATCGATCGCATCGAGGTCATCAGCGGCCCCGGCGGCACGCTCTGGGGCGCTAACGCGGTGAACGGTGTCATCAACATCATCACCAAGGCCGCCCGGGACACTCAGGGGCCATACGCCTCGTTCGCCGCCGGCAACCAGCTCGAGGAGCAGGCGGGCGTGCGCTACGGCACGGAGCTTGCACCCCTGGTCTACCTGCGCGTGTACGGCAAGTACACGGACGACGGTCCCGAGGTGACTGGCACCGGCGCCAATGCCGACGACGCCTGGCGCATCGCGCGCGGCGGATTCCGCCTGGACTCGGAGGCCTCCGCCACGGATCGGCTCAGCATGCAGGGCGACCTCTATACCGGCAGCGAGACGGTCGCCGGCACTTTCGACGCGGGCCTGTCGGGCGGCAATATCCTCGGCCGCTGGACGCGCACCGCGGCTGACGGATCCTCGCTGAGTCTCCAGGCCTATTACGATCACACCTACCTCTCGCAACCTTTCACCGCGAGTCCGGCGGCACCGCCGTACTACACGGGCTTTCCGGCCGCGGCCCTCACGGACGCTCTCGACACTTACGATCTGGATTTCCAGGATCATTTCGCCTGGGGCGCAAGGCAGAAGCTCTCCTGGGGCCTGGGCTACCGCGCAACGCGCGAGGCGGACTACGACATCTCGGTGGTGCGCTTCACGCCTCCCGTTCTCGACCAGGTGCTCTACAGCGCCCTGCTGCAGGATGAGATCGCACTCGCCCCGACAGTCACCCTCACTGCGGGCTCGAAACTCGAGCACAACGATTACACCGGTTACGAGGCCGAGCCGAGCGTTCGCCTGCAGTGGCAGCCCGACCCGAGGCAGATGCTCTGGTCCGCCGTCTCACGCGCGGTCCGGACACCGTCGCGCTACGACCACGACCTCGTGGTGCCGAGCGGGCTCGTCAACCCACCGCCGCCGTTCGAATTTCCGGCCGCCTATCTTCAGGGCAATCCGCACTTCGTCTCCGAGACGCTCATCGCTTACGAGGCCGGCTACCGCGCCGCATTGACCCCGAAGCTGACAAGCTCCGTCTCCACCTTCTACAACAACTACGCAGATCTGCGCAGCACCGCCTCGACCGCCACGACGCCTCTCTACCCCTTTCCCTACCCGGTCTACTTCCAGAACAACCTCGAGGGCTACACCTACGGGGCCGAGCTGAGCGCCTCGTATCAGCTGCTCGAGTGGTGGCGGCTGCACCTCGGCTACGACCTGCTGCGCGAGCACTTGCATGCGAGGCCCGGGGAGACCGACGCCACCGGGGCAACCAACGAGACCGCCGATCCCCAGCAGCAGGTCGCGCTGCGCTCGAGCATGGACCTGCCCGACAACCTGACGCTCGATGCCGCGTTGCGCTGGGTCGATACGCTGTGGATCAACAACGGCCCGACTGGAGGGGCGGTGGTGGAAACCGTGCCGAGCTACTTCGGACTCGACACGCGCCTCGCCTGGCGTGTCAGCAGCAAGCTCGAGCTCTCGCTCTCGGGGCAGAACCTGCTGCACGAGTACCACACCGAGTACGGCTTTCCCTCGCCCACGCGCGAGCAAATCGTGCGCAGCGTGTACGCCAGGATTACATGGGGCGAGTGATCCACAGAGCGATACAGGCACTGCAGCGCGCCCTTGCGCCGGTTCTGCTCGCCTGCGGCGTGGCCGCGGCAGCCGCGCCGGTGTCCGAGTATCAGCTGAAAGCCGTATTCCTCTTCAACTTCGCCCACTTCGTGGAATGGCCGCCTGCCGCGCTCCCGCGCGACGACGCTCCGTTCGTCATCGGCGTGCTCGGCAAGGATCCCTTCGGCGCCAGTCTCGAGGAGGTCCTGCGCGGCGAGAACGTGAACGGGCATCCGCTCGCCGTCGCGCGCTACCAAACCGCCGCCGAGATCCGCGGCTGCCAGATTCTGTTCATCCCGGCGGCCGAGATTGGCTATCTCGACGCGGTCCTGGCCGCACTCAAGGGCAGGAGCACGCTCACCGTGACCGACGCCGACGCCCCTGCTGTGCGCGGCGTGATCATCGCACTCGTGAAGCGCGACAACCGCATTCGACTGCGTATCGATCTTCAGGCTGCGAAAGCCGGCAATCTCACCATCAGCTCGAAGCTGTTGCGGCCGGCCGAGATCGTTGGAGCAGGGGGCTAGACTCATGAGCGCCGTTGCACGGCCCATTCGCCGCACGCTGATGATGGTGATTCTGCTCACCTGCGGCGCGGTGATGCTCATCACCTCGGGCGCCTTCTTCACATTTGAGTACCTGACCTTCCGGCAGCTCACCTTGCGCAATCTCGAGATCCTGGGGACGGCGATCGCGGAAAACAGCACCGCGGCGCTCGCGTTCGAAAATCCGGACGATGCGCGCGAGGCACTGTCTGCCTTCAAGGCGCAACCGCACGTGCGCGCCGCGAGGCTCTATCTCAACGACGGACGGCTGATCGCCTCCTATCCCGATGGCGCCGGCAACCCGCCCGCGACCGCGCCGCTGCGGGACGGCTACCGCTTCGAGGACGGCCTGCTACGCGGGGTGCAGCCCGTGGCGCAGGAAGACCGCCGCATGGGGACCCTCTATATCGAGGCGGACCTCGGGGAGATCTCCCGCCACTTGGAGCTCCTGCTCGCCTTCGGTGCGGCGTTTCTGCTCTTCACCTGCGTCGCCGCGTACCTCATTTCGCACCGCCTGCTGCGAGTGGTTTCCGGGCCGATCCTCTCGCTCGCGGCCACCGCGCAGCGGATATCCGAGCAACGCGACTATGCAGTGCGTGCGGAGCGATCCGCCGGTCATGAGTTCGGGCAGCTCACCGATGCCTTCAATCACATGTTGACGCGCATCCAGGGTGATCAGAGCAAGCTTCAGACCCAGTTGAGCCGGCTCGACCTCCTGCACCGCATCACCCGCGCCACGGGCGAGCGCCACGATCTGCCGAGTGTGTTCCGGGTGTTGACCCGCACCCTCGAGGAGGACCTGCCCGTCGATTTCGGCTGCATGTGCGTGCTCGAGCCGCCCGCCGAGGCGCTCACGGTGTCCGTCATCGGTGCGGGCAGCGCGGCGTTCGCCCCGGCGCTCATGCTCGCGGAGGGCGCGCAGGTGGCGATCGACCCCAATGGGTTGGCGCGCTGCGTCGGCGGGGAGCTGGTGTACGAGCCGGACACCCGTACGATCCGCTTTCCGTTTCCGCAGCGCTTCGCCCAGGCGGGGCTGCACGCGCTGGTGATCGCCCCGCTGCTGGTGGAAAAGCGCGTGTTCGGCGTGCTGGTGGTCGCGCGGCGCGCAGCCGAATCCTTCCTCAGTGCCGATTGCGAGTTCCTGAGGCAGCTGAGCGAGCAGGTGGCGCTTGCCGCCCATCAGGCGCAGCTCTACGGCGCGCTGCAGCGAGCTTACGATGACCTGCGGCAGTCGCAGCAGACGATCATGCAGCAGGAACGGCTGCGTGCCCTCGGTCAGATGGCGAGCGGCATCGCCCACGATATCAACAACGCGATCTCGCCGGTGGCTCTCTACACGGAGTCTCTGCTGGAGCGCGAGCCCGGGCTGAGCGAGCGGGCGCGCGGCTACCTGGGCACCATTCAGACCGCCATCGAGGACGTCGCGGAGACCGTGGCTCGCATGCGCGAGTTCTACCGGCCACGCGAGGCAGAGCTGGTGCTGGCGCGAGTGCGCTGCAACCACCTCATCGAGCAGGTGATCAATCTGACCCATGCGCGCTGGAGCGACTTGCCCCAGCAACGCGGCGTCGTCATTCAGCTGAGGACCGAGCTCGCCCCGGACCTGCCCGACATCATGGGCTCGGAGGTCGAGATTCGCGACGCCCTGACCAACCTCATCTTCAATGCGGCGGACGCCATGCCCGAGGGCGGGACCCTCACGCTGCGCACGCTGGTGCTCGCCAGCGGCGGTACCGATGCCGCGCGGCACGTGTGCGTGGAGGTCGCCGACACCGGGATCGGCATGGACGAGGAGACGCGGCGCCGCTGCCTCGAGCCTTTCTATACCACCAAAGGCGAGCGCGGCACCGGGCTCGGCCTCGCGATGGTCTACGGCATGGTGCAGCGTCACAGCGCCGAGCTCGAGATCGACAGCTGCGCGCGCCAGGGGACCACGATGCGGCTCATCTTTGCCGCGGCTGACGCGCTCACGCTCGATGCGACACAGCACCCGCGAGTGCGGCTGCCCGCACAACGCCTGCGTATCCTCCTCGTCGACGACGATCCGCTGCTCATCAAGTCGCTGCGAGACATCCTCGAGCAGGACGGCCATGCCGTGACCGCCGCCGACGGCGGGCAGAAGGGAATCGACGCCTTCGGCGCCGCGCTCAAAGGCGGCACGCCCTTCTCGGTCGTGATCACCGACCTCGGCATGCCCTATGTCGATGGGCGCAAGGTTGCGGCTTCGGTCAAGGCGGCCTCGGCGCACACCCCGGTGATCCTCCTCACGGGTTGGGGTAAACGGTTGCTTGCGGAGAACGACATCCCGCCGCACGTCGATCGGGTGCTGAGCAAGCCGCCGCGCCTCGTCGAAGTGCGCGCGGCGCTCGCCGAGCTCTCTTCCGCCCCGGACGACCCTGCGGCGATCCTCGGGGCTCCAGCATGAATACACAGGCGCCCGCCCGGGTTCTCATCGTCGACGACGAGGCGGCCCAGATGCGCGCCTTGTGCGACACGCTCGAGGAAGCGGGCTATGTGACGCGCGGATTCAGCTCGGGGCTGGACGCGGTCGCGGCGCTGCGCGAGCAACCATTCGATGTCCTGCTCACTGATCTGATGATGCCGCAGATCGACGGCATCGCGCTGCTGCGCGCCTGTCACGAGATCGACGAGGAGCTCGCCTGCATCGTGATGACCGGTCACGGCACCATCGCGACCGCAGTCGAGGCGCTGAAAGCGGGCGCGCTCGACTATGTGCTGAAGCCGTTCAAGCTCAACAGCATCCTCGCCGCGCTGGCCCGCGCGCTGCGGATGCGCAGCCTGCGGCTCGAGAACATTCAGCTGCGCGAGACGGTCTCGATCTACCAGCTCGCCCGGGCCATCAGCCACGGCCTCGAGCACGATGAGATCGTCGAGCGCACCGTGGCCGCGGCCCGCCGGCAAAGCGACGCAGGCGCGGTGTATCTGCTGGAGCCGTCCGCGGAGGACGGGACACTGCGCGTCGCGCGCGCCGCAGGTCCGGGCGCCGAGCCCCCGGGTGCCGAGGGACTCTCGGGCGGTGAGCCGCTCGAGCGCTGGCTCGCCGAGGCGCAAGCGGAGCTCGAAGCGCCGAGCGCACAGAGCGAGTCGCGGGCCCTGCACGCGCATCCCTTCGGCGCCCGCATCGCCATCGCCCTGCCGATCGTCGCCGGCGGGCAGTTCTTCGGCGTGCTGGGGTTCAGCTCCGTGCGACCCCAGCGGCGCATCAGTGCGGGACAGATCAAGGCGCTCGACGTGCTGGCGCGCACCGCGGCCACGGCGCTCGCGACCGCGGCTCTCGTCACTGAGCTGCGGCGACTGAACGAGGAGCTCGAGCAGCGCGTGCGCGAGCGCACCCGGGAGCTCGAGGTCGCCAACCAGGACCTGGAGTCCTTTTCCTACTCGGTGTCTCACGATCTGCGCGAGCCGCTGCGAGCCATCGAGGGGTTCTGCGAGATGTTCCGCGCCGAGTACGAGGCGAGCGTCCCGGAGTCCGGCCGTAAGATCCTGGAGCGCGTCTGGACCGGCGCCGGCCGCATGACGCAGCTCATCAACGATCTGCTGCATTTCTCGCGCTCCGGCCGCCAGCCGCTCAACCGTCAGCGAGTGCCGTTGCATGATCTGGTGCTCGAGATCGCGGCGCGTCTCCGGGAGCCGCTCGGCGAGCGGCCGTTGACAGTACAAGTCGGGGACTTGCCCGACTGTTTCGCCGACCGCGCGCTGCTCGAGCAGGTGCTGGTCAACCTGCTGTCGAACGCCTTCAAGTTCAGCGCCGGCCGCAACCCTGCCCGCGTGGAGGTCGGTGCGCTGCGCCAGGGCGAGGCGCCGGTCTACTATGTGCGCGACAACGGCGTGGGATTCGAGATGCGCCACGCCGGGAAGCTCTTTGGCGTTTTCCAGCGGCTGCATGCGCAGGAAGCCTTCGAGGGTACCGGCATCGGACTCTCGATCGTGCATCGGATCATTGCCCGCCACGGGGGCCGGGTGTGGGCGGAGGGCCGACCGGACGAGGGCGCGACGCTTTATTTCAGCCTGCCACCGCCACCGGGCCAGCAATGCGCCGATTAACCCCAAGGCGTCGGCGTCCGAATTGTGACGCAGGTCCGACGTCACTCACGGAAAACACCCGGCATTCGAGCGCCTAATACCCCTCAGAGACACTTCGCATGGATACGCAAGGTACTCCTCAGCCCAGCCCACAGCCTCCAGGCACCAAGCTGACCGTGCTGCTCATCGAGGATTCGCCCGCGGACGCCGAGCTCGCCATCTGGCGCCTCAAGCAGGCGGGCTACGTCTGCAGGCATCGACGCGTCGTGAACGAGGACGAGATGCGCGCCGCGCTGCGCGCCGAGCTGCCCGATCTCATTCTCTCGGATTTCAGTCTGCCCCAGTTCGACGGCATGTCGGCGCTCGCGGTGGCACGTGCCGAAGCGCCCGGCGTTCCCTTCATCTTTCTTTCCGGCACCATCGGCGAGGAGCGCGCCATCGAAGCCCTGAAGTGCGGGGCCATCGACTATGTCCTGAAGAGCAACCCGAAGCGCCTCGCGCCAGCCGTGAAGCGCGCACTGGAGGAAGCGGAGCTTCGCCGCGCGACGCAACTCGCGGAGCAGCAGGTGGCACGACTCACCGGTGTGCTGCAGATGTTGTCGGGGATCAACTCGGCACTGGTACGCATTCAGAACCGCGACGAGGTGATGCAGGAAACCTGTCGCCTGGCGCACCGTGTGGGTGGTTACGCGGTCGCGATGGTGGCGCTCATCAATCCGGCCACGCGCATGGCGCGGCCGGCCGGCTGGGCCGGTTACGAGTTTCTCCCCGATCCGGACCAGGAGTTCCCGGTCGCCCATCACGAGGCCGCCGATTCGAGCCTCATGGGACGCGTAATACGCACGGGCGAGGCCATCCTGTGCGAGGACGTCGCGAGCTTCCCCCATGTCATCGACGGAAGGCAAGGATTAATCGCTTCCGGGGTGCGCTCACTGGCGTGTCTGCCGCTGCACGTCGACGGCACGCCCGTCGGGGCGTTTCTCTGCGGCGCGAGCGCTACCGGCGTCATCGGCCAGGACGAGATGCTGCTGCTGCAGGAGGTCACGGCCAACCTGTCGTTCGCGCTGCAGTATCTCGACAAGCAGGACGCGGTCCGGTTCCTGTCGTACTTCGAGCCGCTCACCGGTCTCGCCAAGCGTGCGCTGTTCTGCGAGCGCTTGAGCCGCCTGCTGACGCGCGGCGCCGAGCGGCTGCCGCGGCTCGCGGTGACGGTCTTCGATATCGATCACCTGAGCGTCATCAATGACTCCATGGGGCGGCACGCGGGCGATCGCCTGCTGCAGTGTGTCGCCGACCGGCTGAAGGGACATTTCCCCGACACGGAGCAGTTGGCGCACCTGGGCGGGGGGACCTTCGCGTGCCTCAACGCCCTGCCGGCGCACTCCGAGTCGGAGATCCACACCTTGCATGCCGATATCACCGGGCTGTTCGACCGCCCCTTCAGCGTCGATGGCCGCGCGGTCGTTGCGACCATCAAGTGCGGGCTGGCGTGCTACCCGGAAGACGGCCAGGAGCCGAACCAACTGGTGCAGAACGCGGAAGCGGCCCTCAAGGAAGCCAAGACCCAGGGCGAGCGCTACCTGCATCACCGTATCGAGATGAATTCGGCGCTGGCGCACCGGGTCGGCATGCAAAACCGGCTGCGCCCCGCGCTCGAACAGGGGCAGTTTCTGCTCCACTACCAGCCCAAGATCGCTTTGCGCACGGGCAGGGTAGTCGGCGTCGAGGCGTTGCTGCGCTGGCAGGATCCGGAAGAGGGACTGATCTCCCCCGCGACCTTCCTGCCGCTGCTCGAGTCGGGCGGTCTGATGGCAGTCACCGGCGCCTGGGTGCTGGAGCAGGCCGCAGCCGATTGCCGCGAATGGCGCGGCAAGGGCCTGCCGCCCATCCGCGTGGCGGTCAACATTTCGCCTCCCGAGCTGCGTCATCGCAACATTGCGCGGGCGATTCTCGAGCGCGTCGGCGATCTCGCCGGGGACGACTCGTGGGGCATCGATCTCGAGATCACCGAGGGGGCGTTGTCGGGAGACTCCTCGTCCTGCGTGCACGCACTGCGGCTGCTGCGTGCTGCCGGAATACGGGTTGCAATCGACGACTTCGGGACGGGGTTTTCTTCCCTGGGTCGTCTCTCCGAGCTGCCGATCGACACGCTCAAGATCGACCGTTCGTTCACCAGCCGCCTGCCCTCCGATCGCAAGAGCGGCACGCTGGTCTCGACCATCATTGGGCTCGCGCGTGCGTTCGACCTGACGACAGTTGCCGAGGGCGTCGAGACCCAGGCGCAGTTCGACTACCTGCTGCGCGAGGGCTGCGACGAATCGCAGGGTTACCTGCACAGCCGCCCGGTGCCCAAGGCGGAGCTCGAAGCCTGGCTCAGGAGCCGGGATGAGCCGGCGAGCGGCGAAACGAAGCATGCCAAGGCGAAATCGGCGCGACCACCGCGGTCCCGCTGAGGTACTGACATGGCGGGTGGACAAACCACGGTCATCCAGCGAGTCCTCGAGCGGCGCGTGCAGAGGCGCGCCGCCGGCGATGATGCAACCACCGCAACGGTCGCTGTCCTGGTGCGTGCCTTGCCGCCACCTCGGGCGCTGGTTGCCATCGCAGACGTGCCGTTGCGGCAGCAGATAGCCAATCGTATTCCGTCGGACGTGCTCGACTGCGACTACGCCGTCGACGAGCCGCAGGCATTGCAACGCTGCAGCGACGGGTTTCGCCCGGTAGTGATCACCGACAGCCTCGAGCTGATCCACAAGCTCCGCCTGCTCGCGTCGGCGCGCGTTCCGTTCATTCTCTATGTCGCGAGTCTCGACTCAGCGGCCGAGCGCGACGCCGGCCTTCTGGCGGGGGCAGACGAATGCGTCGCAGGGCAGGTGCCCGACCGCGAGCTCAACGCGCGTCTCGGCGCGGCGCGACGCGTCGCCGAGCTGGAGGCGGTGCTGCGCGTCACGCTCGCGGAGAACCGCAAGCTGTCCGCCATCGATGATTTGACGCAACTCGCCAGCCGGCGTTTTTTCCGCAAGCACTTTCCGCGCGAAGTGGAGCGATCCGCGCGCTACGGCCACTCGCTGTCCCTGATCCTGTGCGACATCGACCACTTCAAGAACGTCAACGACACATTCGGGCACGCCGCCGGCGATCAGCTCCTCCGACAATTTGGCAGGCGGCTACAGCAAGCGCTCCGCCGTCGCGTCGACTGGGTCGCGCGCATCGGCGGTGAGGAGTTTGCCATCGTGCTCCCGGAGACCGCCTACGAAGCGGCACTCAGCGTTGCCCTGAAGCTCCAGGCATGCGTCGCCGATACCGCCTTCAAGGCTGAGAACCGCAGCCTGCGCATTACCGCAAGCTTTGGTCTGTGTGGAATCGACAAGGTGCCGGTCGGCCAGCGGGGTCTGGCGCAACGGATACTCAAGGTTGCGGACGCGGTGCTTTACCGCAGCAAGAACGAGGGCCGCAATCGGGTGACTGCCGCGCCTGCCGATGCAAAGGTCTGCGACACCGGCGCGCTTTGAGCGATGACCCTTGATCAGGGTTCAAGCTACCGGGGAGAGCGCCTCGCTTGAGCCGCCACTGGCGCGGGAATCCCGTGCAGTTCCTTGATGCGAGCGATGGCTCGGCTGGCTGTTGAGTCCTCCGCGACGATGAGTGGTACGGCGGATTCGGCCGTACCCTCCCTGCGCATGATGTCGAGTATGCGAGCCACAGCCTCGTAATAATCGGCCCAAAGACGCCGTTCCTCGGCTGCCTCCTCGGGCGTAAGGGTGTCATGCACGGCTACCGACCCCGTGAAGTGCTTCCGTTCCTTACGAGAACTGTCGTCAGCCACCCCGGAATCTCACCCGCCGCGGTCAGCGGAGTGTAATTCCGGCGGTCGCGGGCTCGATTCCGGGGAGACGGCAGTGCACTAGTGGCACCCGCGCCTGAATCGGCCAGGCAATGAACGCCAGCCCGGACAGGCCATGGCGATTGGCATAGACGCTTGGCCAGGGGTCTTGATCCCTCGCCGCGACCGGCACCGTAACCAGCAACGGTCGGCGGAAAAACGGGCGCTGCGACGAGCGCGTCAGAGTGGATAGACGATCGACACGGTCGCTGTGTTGTTCCAGTAGCCGGGCCCGCCACCAGCCATCGAAGCAAACGAATCGCGACCGAGGTGCACGACCAGTCGTCCGTTTGCCGGCAGGCGACCCTGCAGCGACAGATCCCAGGCATATGACGACGTGCTGACGCCGTCGATGGTGTCTGAGCCGGCCCCGGCGACGAGGCGCAGGCGCCAGTTGGCGCTGATCTGCTGCGCGGCGATGACTTCGGCCCTGACGAGCAGATAGTGCGCCGGATTGAAATAGATCCCCGTCGAGGGGGAACTGCTGCTGTATCCGCGCAGGTCGACCTGTGCGCCGAGCGCCGAAGTCGCATTGGGAATGTCGTAGGGGCTTAGAACGATCTTGAGATGACCGCCGTCCCGGTGATTGCCATCCGAGAACTCTTGATGGAAATACACTGGCACGATGGACCAGTGATCCGACAAGCGTGCGCTCGCTCCAAGTGTGTAAGTGTCAAAGAGCAGCCTGTCAGCCAGCGCGAGCGTCGTCAGGATCGGGGCCCGCTCGATCGAGGCGTCGACTGCGGCGTGGTCGCTGAGCTGCGCTTCCCACTCCAGCGAACCTTCGGCGAAGTCCCAGCCGTTCAAGGAGTCTGCGCCGAGCAGCGCACTCAGGTGCTGCGCCTCGCCGATTCGCGCCGCCGTGCCCACGTCGACTTCGGTGAGCTGATCCCTGGTACCGCCCGCCTCGACGGATGTGCTGGCCAGGTTCAGGTGCCAGGTTTCGAAGAGCTGCGCCGATGCCGCTCCCGGCAGCCACGTTCCCAAACTGTAAGTCCGCACATTCAGTCCGTCGCTGTCGCCGCTATAGAGCAGCTCGGCGTCGATCCGCTTCGACAGCTGCAGGCTGACGTCATCCTTCTGCCGCAGGAATTCCTTCCCGAGGCGTGTCGAGTCGTCGGCGTCCGGGCTCGCGGCGATGTAAGGCGCTGCCTCATCGAAGCGTCCCGTCCCATTTGCGGCCCGCAACAGCTCAACCGTCGCGGCGAGGTCGCCGGTTGCGAACGGCGCCACCAGCGCGTAGGCCTCTTGGTAGTACTCGAGCGAGTTCAGCGCCCGCGCCAAGCCCGTCTCGGCGACGTGCCGGTCGCCATCACTGCTCGCCGCTTCGCGCGCACCGCGAAAGTCGGCGGCGGCGGTTCGATAATGACCCAGCCAGAGGTCTGCACGGCCGAGGCCGATGAGGGCGGCGAACCGGTCCTCGCGCGCCTGCGCCTCCGTGAGCGCCGCGGCGAAGTGCGCTCGAGCTTCCTGTGGGCGCCCGATCTCGAGCGCCTGGCGCCCGGCACGAATGTCATCGGAGCCCGGGACGCCTTGAGCACGCGCGATCCCGATGGCGAGCGCCCACAGCAAGCAAGACAGAGCTACTTGGTTGCCCACTGCTTCCTTGCCCCGAGGAGCTCTTTTAAGTATCCGACGACGCAGGCCGGTTGCAGGATGAGTCCATAGATGAAGGAGTAGACGAGGAAGCCGAGCACGTTGCGGCGCACCTTCAGGCCCTGCGTGGTGAACATCGCCGACTGGATGACGAACATGAGCCAGTTGATGAGGAGCGCCAACGGCAGCACGAAGAGCGTCATCGGTCCTGCAAGCCAGTAGTGCCCAAACAGGGCCAGGACGATTCCTGGAAGGAATAGCACGGTATAGGCGACATCCATGGCGGGGAACAGCAGATTCCACCAGATGAAAAGCGTAGACATGCGCGCCTGCAGCAGCAGCCCCGAGTGGTAGCGGAAGGCTTCGATCAGGCCGCGCGACCAGCGCTGTCGCTGGCGGATGAACTGTCTGAACGTCGTCGGCGCATTGGTAAAGGAACACGCATCCTCGGCGAAGCCCACACGATAGCCGCCTCGCAGGAAGGCCCAGGTCAGGACAATGTCTTCGCCAACACAATCGGCCCAGCCACCGACTGCGCGCAGAACCTCGGTGCGGTAGACGGAAAACGCCCCCTGCGCGACCAGCGTTCCCTGGAACAGGCTCTGCAGGCGCTTGACCGCGGCAATGCCGTGGAAGTAGTCCCATTCCTGGATTTTGGTCACGAGATTCAGCCGGGAGTTGCGCACCAGGACCGCGCCCGCCACGGATGCGGTGTTGGGCGGATCGCTGAGAAGGCGGCCGACCAGATTTACGAGCGCGCCGCGATACAGGAATGAGTCACCGTCGACGGTAATTGTAAGCGCATGCTTGGCGAGCGCTAGGCCGACATTGAGTGCCTTTGCTTTCCCGCCATTCTTCTCGAGATTGATGACGCGTAGCCACGGATAGGCGAGGCACTGAAGCTTCGCCGCCGTTGCATCGGATGACCCGTCGTTGATGACGATGACTTCCAGTTCACCGGGGTACTTCTGATGAGCGATGCTCTGAATGGTGCTCGAGATCGAGGCCTCTTCGTTGTATGCCGCCACCAGGATGCTGATACCGGGGTATCGGTCGACGGCTCTGCGCCGTGGCCGGCGATCCAGCAGAAGCCCGGTGGCGAGGAAGGCATTCATGAACCCGGGAATAATTGCGATCGAGAAAATTGCGCAGTACGCGAATACCGCTCCGGCGAGCTCGGTGAGATCGGCGATCCAGCGGCCTGCAAGACGGAACGAGAGGGCCGCCCAACTCACGGCAATGAGCAGGGTCAGCGTGAATTTGAGGCGCACGGACAGGTAAGGGACGCCGCTCCGCGCCGGGATCTTGCCCGCGGCGGCTTTGCCCGCAGGACGGCGCAGCGCGCCGCCGACGAGTGCGATCGATATGGGGCGCTCGGGACGTGTCATCGCCCAGCATAATCAATGGTTTGCGCACCCTAAGGGTCGATTCAGATCACAACGTCGTGATTCAAAGACGTCGTGGTTTATAGGTATTTGCCGCAAGCGCGGGACTGCATCACGTTCCAGGGCTACTTGCGCAAGGCCCATCGGTCGGCTCAGCCCACACGTCACGAAATGCGACTTGGAACGGAACGCAAGTCCGGCGCTGCGCAGCGCGGTTGCGGGCGCGCTTAGGGCACTACGTGGTTTCCGTCTTCCGCGAAGCTCACGGGCCCTTTGAAATTACGCTGGATGGATTGCAACACCGCGTCCTGATTCTGCTCGACGGCGGGCGAGATGTGGCTCAACAGGAGACTGCGTACGCCCGTGGCCCGGGCCAGCTCACCGATCGCGCCTGGCGGTGTGTGCAGCGTGTACAGGATCTCCCGCGAGCCCGGCGGATCAAGGACCACGCTGTTGAACACCAGCAAGTCGCTTCCCTTGGCGATCGCGCTCAGGCCAGACAGACCTTGCGCGTCGATATCGCCCGAGAACGTGATGCTCTTGCCTCGATAGTCGATGCGGTAGATGACCGCAGGTGCGTCGCCGTGATGTCCGGCGACCGCTGCGATGACGAGTCCACCCTCCTTGAAAATTGCTTCCGGTACCGGATGTTGTTGAACCCGCGCGGGGATGTCATGTGCCTGGATGGTGATCGGTGCGGCAAAATCGCTCAGGTACGCAAACGCTCCATTCTTTCCGAACAGCAGGTCGAGAAACCGGCTGTTGGAGGGAAACTGCGCGCCTTCCTGCCGGGGCCCCGTGCCTGTGGGTCCCCAGACTTTGAATACAATCGGGTGTCCGGTGGAAACGGCGCGTGCTTTGAACAAGCCGGGGAGCTCACCGGCATGATCGATGTGCAGGTGGGTGAGAAGAACGATGTCGGTGTCCGACAGAGAGAGCCTGGCTTCACCGAGCCGGACAAAAGCCCCGGGGCCGGCATCGACGAGTATCCGCGGAGTGCCATCGATGAGCACGAGATAGCAGGACGCGGCGCGGCCGGTCGCTCCCGGTCCCCCTGAACCGAGCACCACCAGTTCCAGAGGCGTCGTCGAGGTCTGCCCGAATGCCGAAGAATCGAGGCCCACACATGTCGCCGCCAGTAAGGCAACAGATCGCACCAGTAACTTCAGCAAATCCACGAGTTGCTCTCGCGACAAATGGCTCTGCGGGCTCCTTGGCCGGCTGCATCCGCAGCCTGGGCTTCAGGATGCGACTCTAGCAAGGCTCGGCGTCCTCGAATGACATCTTTCGGGCGCGATGTCCGGCTGATTTACCCGGTCTACTCCGCGAGGAAGTGCTGCGGGACGGTTTTTCGATGACACGCTCATTCCGCCAATATCTGGCTCTTGCGGCCATGCTGTGCTGCGCGGCGGTGACCAATGCCGAGCCTCGCCCCATTGTGGTCGAGTTGTTCACCTCCCAGGGCTGCAGCTCCTGTCCCCCCGCTGATGCCTATGTCGGCAAGTTGAGCGCACGATCCGACGTCCTTGCCTTGTCGTTTCACGTCGATTACTGGGATGACCTCGGCTGGCGCGATCGGTTTGCCTTGCCCCAGTCGGTTGCGCGGCAGAGCATTTATGCCCGAAACCTGGGGCGTTCGTCAGTCTACACGCCACAGCTGGTCGTAGACGGACGCGAAGACTATGTGGGTTCGGCCGCAAAGGCGATTGCCAGAGCGCTGAACGAGAATCGGGACGGCGCGCCGGTGAAAGTGTCGCTGCGCCACGCCGAGGTTCTGATCGAGCTTGGTGCCTACCCGAGCGCCACCCCCAGCGAGGTGGTTCTCATTGCCTACCTGCGCCACGCGGTCTCGGTCATCGGCCGCGGGGAAAACGCGGGCCGCACGCTCGAGGAGTTCAATATCGTGCGCGCCATCCGCACGCTTGGGTCGTGGAGGGGGCAGGCGCAGAGCTTCAACGTGTCCATGTCTTCACTGCCGTCGGATGCCACCGACGTGGCGGTCCTCGTGCAGCCGTATGGGCAAGCCCCGATCATCGGCGCGGCCGCGCATGCACTTCGCTGAGGACCGGTGGCGGCGGCCAAGTACTGGGCGGCGAGGAATTCCAAACATGTTGCCGTGCCGCTGCTCCTGCGGCAACCCCGCGAAACATGCGGCTGCGACGGGGCCCTAGGAGTCGACTCCACCATCGTGGATTCCATCGCGAAGGTTCCGCCCACCCTGGCGAATACGCTCACGCATGCCGGCGAGCCCGACGCCGACCTTCGGGACGGCGGCACCCCTCCCTGATCGCGGCCCGGCCATGCCCGGCCCGGCGCCATCGCTTCGGCACTCGCCCTACTCGACGCGTCGACGAGTAGTCCACTGTGCCTCCTGTGTAGTTAATCGCAAACGGTCGGCGGCTGATCAAAGGTTTGCCATTCCTCCATCAACGTTGAGCTCAACTCCCGTGATGTAGGAGGCGTCATCTGAGGCGAGGAAAGCCACCGCGCCCGCGATCTCCTCGGGGCGGCCGATCCGCCCCAGAGGGACGCGAGAAGATATACCCGCCTTGAAGCCGTCGATCTGCTCTTCGGTCAGGCCGCTGCGCCCGAAGATAGGTGTGGCAATCGGTCCTGGAGCCACGGCATTGACCCGAATGTTCCGCTCCTTCAGTTCGGTGGCGGCCGTGCGGGCAAAGGAGCGCACGGCGGCCTTGGTGGCCGCGTAGATTCCCATATTCTCGGTGCCCTTGCTGGCTGCGACGCTGGTATTGAGGATTACGGAGGCCCCAGCATTGAGATGAGGGATCGCCTTCTGAAGCGTGAAATACACGCCCTTTACGTTGGTCGCGAATAGCTCGTCAAAGAGTGCTGCCTGCGAGGCGGAGTAGGGCGCGAATCTGGCGATTCCGGCGTTCGCGAACAGTACGTCGATCTTGCCGACCTCGGATTCGACAACGGAGAACAGCCGCTCGATGTCTTCGAGCTTCGATGCGTCGGACTGCAACCCCACAGTTCCGGCGCCGATCGCACTCACCGCCGCGTCCAGGGTCCTTCGGTCCCGTCCGGTGATCACTACCCGCGCGCCTTCCTGGTGCAAGCGCTTGGCGCTCGCCAGGCCGATACCGCTGTTACCACCTGTCACCAGCGCCACTTTGCCTTCGAGTCTCTTCATGATGAGTCTCCTGGTTCAAATTACGATAGTGCAGTATTATTGAACTACGGAACCAGATGCAAAGACCGTATGAGAATGAGCATATGACCCGTTTCGTGCATCCCGCGCCTGAGGACATCACGCTCGCAGGAGTGCTCGGCGCGCTGAGCGATCCCATGCGGCTCAGGATCTTCAAGAAACTGCTCGAACGTCGCGAGGGGTCGCTGTCGTGCTCGGCCGCGGCGCCCTGTCCAGAAATGGCTAAGTCCACGCTTTCACATCATTTCCGGGTGTTGCGTGATGCCGGATTGATCCGGACGACAAAGCAGGGCGTGGAAAACCTCAATGGCGTGCGCTGGGATGAGGTGAACGCGCGCTTCCCCGGGCTGCTCAAGGCCATCATGAAGTTTCAGCCGTGAAGCACCAGCGCTCCTCATGAGGCGATTGGTGTGCCTGCCGTCTTTCAGGCGACCCCGCTCACCTATCTCTAAAGTTCCGGGAGCGCATGCCAGCTATCTGTTGAGCTTTCGCGATGATTTTGGCGAGCAGATCGAACAGAAGGACCTTAATGAACTAATTTCGCGTCTCGAGGGTCAAGATGAGCACCTCGCGCCAGCCAAGAGCGACTGAGTTGAATAGGCAGCCGCGTGCACGACAGCGTGGGTGAGGGAAGAGACCAATGAACTCAAAGACACGCGCTGAAGGCCGGAGGCTCGCGAACCAACGCAGGGGTCTCGCGAAGTGATGTCCGCGACCAGCGTGGATTCTCAGGCCCCGGGTAGCGAGCCGGACCTCAGCCGCCGTAGGTTTCTGCGCACGGCGACCGTGGTGTACGGCGCCATGGGCGCCGCATTCACCGCGGTGCCGTTCATCGAGTCGTGGCTGCCCTCCGAGAGCGCGCGCGCACGCGGCGGCCCCACGGACGTCGATGTCTCAAAGATCGAGGCAGGGCAGATGATTGTCACGATCTGGCGTCGGAGCCCAGTGTTTGTCCTGCATCGCACTGACGCCCAGCTGCAGATGCTGCAGCAGGCGAGCGACACTCGCCTGCTGAGGGATCCCAATTCTGAGGTGCTGCAACAGCCCGCGTACGCCAAGAATTGGCATCGTTCGATCAAGCCGGAATATCTGATCGTCGTCGGGATCTGCACCCATCTCGGCTGCGTGCCCCGCTATGAGCCGCAGCCCGACGGAGCCGTCGGCCCGAATTGGCCCGGGGGTTACTTCTGTCCTTGCCATGGCTCGCGTTATGACCTGTCGGCGCGGGTGTTCACCGGGGTTCCGGCTCCCTACAACCTTCCGGTGCCACCCCATCGATTCGTCGGGGAATCAAACGTGCGGATCGGGGAAAACCCCCCAGGCTTCGCCTTCGACTTCAGCTCGATCGTGCAACTCTAGCGCTTGCAGCCGCCGGGGTCCGCAGCAGGCGTCTCCTGCGTGTCTCCGGTGTCTTGAAGTGTGCGCTGCGCGCCCACGTGGAGCGGGCGATGCAGGCGGCGCAACGAGCGAGTGCTCGGTCAGTGCGATCAGCACTTAGAATGGCAACGCACAATCGAGCTGCCGCTCGCCCGCGGCGCAAGTACTTTCACGCCTTCGCATGCGCGAACGTCTTCGTCATGTTGACAATTTATTTCAATCGCTCGTTCACCCGACGCGCGTGAAGAATTCTTCACGTGGCTCGACTCCACTTGGAGAGTATCCTTCAAGCCACTCGCATGTTCGGAACTGAAGGAACGCGCGTCCTCAATCACCGGCGACCATGTCTGCCGTAGCTTCAGAAAAAGCTAGCGAATCGGTCTGCGCCGCTTGACGCGTATGCACGAGGTCGCTGTCATGCCGAAGCATTTGCTCCCTGCCTGCCTCATCGCTCCCGCCGTCTGCCTCATCGGAGCCTGCTCCTCGCTGTATGTCAGATCCGACTTCAATCCGGACCTGACCGAGACCTTACAGTGTCATACCGTCGCCTGGGCGGGCTCGTTTCGCGACAACAATCCGCTGCGCGAGACGGTTGCAAATCCACTGAATGAGAGTCGCCTCCGCGCGGCGATCGCCGCGCATTTTCCCGGCGGCGTTCAACCGGCCGGGAGCAACGCCGACTGCCTGATAGGTTACGGGATAGGCTCGCACGCGGTGACCGACTGGGCGTATCCGCACGGGTGGGGCTATCCGTGGAGCTGGGACTGGTATGGCGGTTACGGCTGGGGTCCCTACGTGCACAACCAGGGTGTCATCGCCGTCAATCTTTACGACGCCAAGACCCACCAGCCACTGTGGCACGCCTCTGCCGATCAGAATCTCGACGGCGTGAGCGGTGCGCAAGCGGAAAGGAGGATCGACACCGCGGTGGCGGCGATCTTAGGAAAATATCCTTACCCGGGCTCGCTTGCACACGGCACGGGCCCGGCCCCCGCCGCGGGCTGAGCGGCGCCGGAACCCTTTTGGCATGTCTCCGACCTCGAACTCCGCGATGAAGGGAGCCAGGGTCGTCAAGCGAAGAGCGTTGCCGAGCACGCTGTGGTCGATGGGCTTGGCCGGCGCGTTGGCGGCGGCCGCGGTGGGCCTGTGGATGATCTTCGGCGCAGGGCGCACCGTGGCAGAGGTGCCGCCCGCCCCGCCCGCCTCCGTCACCGCGCCGGCTGAAGCGCTGGGGAAGGCCTTCGCCGCGGTCGCAGCGCGGGTCAAACCCGCAGTCGTGAGCGTGTATTCAGAACGCCTGGTGCGCGTGCAGCGCCCGGAGATTCCCTTTCCGTTTGGCGACGACTTCTTGCGGCAGTTCTTCGGCCAGGGCCTGCCGCAACTGCAGCCGGGCGCAGGCTCGAGCAGCGAGCGGATTCCCGAGCGCGGGATGGGTTCAGGCATGATCCTCGATGCGGCGGGGCATATTCTCACCAACTACCACGTGGTGCGCGGCGTGGACAAGATTCAGGTGAGGCTCGCCGATCAACGGCAATTTCCCGCCGAGATCATCGGTGCCGACCCAAGGACGGATGTCGCCGTGCTCCGGATCAAGGGCGAGCTGCCCGCCACTTTGCCCGTGGTCACATTGGGCGACTCCGATGCACTCACGGACGGCGACCTGGTGCTCGCTATCGGGGCGCCGTTCGGCCTCACGCAGACGGTCACCAACGGCATCATCAGTGCCAAGGGACGCTCGAACGTCGGCATCGCCGACTACGAGGACTTCCTGCAGACCGACGCCGCGATCAACCCGGGCAACTCCGGGGGGCCGCTGATCAACATGCGCGGCGAGGTCATCGGCATGAATAGCGCCATTGCCACCGGCGGCGCGGTGCTGAACGGGCAGGGTCAGTTCGGCGGGGTGGGCTTCGCAATCCCGGTGAACATGATCAAGGCGATGTTGCCGACGCTCATCAAGGGCGGGCACATCAGGCGCGGCATGCTCGGAGTCGTCGTGCAGGATCTCACCCCCGATCTGGCCAAGGCCTTCGCTGTCGGCAGCGCCCGGGGCGCTCTGATCTCACAGGTCAATCCAGAATCGGCCGCCGCCAAGGCGGGCTTGAAGAGCGGGGACGTCATCGTGCGCTTCAACGGCAAAGAGGTCACGAGCTCGGCCGACCTGCGCAATCTCGTGGGCGAGGCCGAGCCCGGATCGAAAGTCAGTGTCGAGGTTTACCGCGGCGGAAAGCGCCAGAGCTTCGAGGTAACGCTCGGCGAGCTGCCCGCAGCGACGGTCGCCACCGCGCCGACGCCGGGGGGCGCCAATCGATTGGCCCAGCTGGGACTCACGGTGGAGACGCTCACCCCGCCGCTGGCCGAGCACTACGGCCTGCAGGGCGATCGCGGCGCGCTCATCACCGGCGTTGCGGCAGGCAGCGTGGCTTCCTTCGTCGGGCTGCAGCCCGGTGACCTCATCGTGGAGGCCGACCACCAAGCGATCCGCGACGCGAACGAGCTCGAGAGCGTCGTCGCGAAGGCGAAGGACCAGATTTTGCTGCTGATCAAGCGCAAGAACGCCAGCATCTATGTCGTCCTGCAAGCGAAGTGACGCCGGTGTGTTGAATTGAGCCCCGGCTGCGGCATTCTCGCGCTGATTCTGGCGCTGTCGCTGCTCTCGGCCCGGGCAGCTGCTGCCGAGCGCACGCTCATGCGCTTTCCGACGATTCACGGCAACACCATCGTGTTCGTCGCGCATGCCAACCTGTGGTCGGTCGCGCGCGGCGGCGGTGAAGCGCGGCGCCTCACCTCCGACCCGGGGCAGGACATCATGCCGCGCTTCTCCCCCGACGGCCGGTGGCTCGCGTTCACCGGTGAATATCAGGGCAACGCCGACGTGTATGTCATTCCGGCGACCGGAGGTGCTGCGCGGCGGCTCACCTTCACCTCGGACTTCGAGCCCGAGGCGCCCCTGCGTCTGGGGCCCAACAACATGGTTCTCACCTGGACCCCGGACTCGAAGAACGTCGTGTTCCTCTCACGCCGCGCCGCCTGGAACCCGAGCTGGCCGAAGCCCTTCAGCGTGCCGCTCGCGGGCGGCCTGCCGCAGCCACTGCCACTCGATCGCGGCGGCTTCATGAGCTACGGCCCGGACGGCAAGCAGATCGTCTACACGCGCATCTTCCGCGACTTCCGCACCTGGAAGCGTTACGAAGGAGGCATGGCGCAGGACATCTACATCTATAACTTCGAGACAGGCGAGCTCAAGCACGTCACCGACTGGCCGGGCACGGAGACATCTCCGATGTGGTACCGTGGCACGATCTACTTTCTCGCCGACCACGATGCTGCGCGCCGTCGCAACATCTGGGCCTACGACATCTCGACCGGGGCCTTCCGCGAGATCACGCACTACACCGACTATGACATCGACTTCCCGAGCCTCGGCGGCGGCGCGGACGGCGAGGCCGGCATCGTGTTCCAGCAGGGCGGCGCGCTGCACGTGCTCGACCTCCCGTCGGAGCAGCTGCACGACCTGGACATTACGGTGCCGGACGACGGCACGCGCACCGGTCCAACCTGGGTGGACGCCAGGACCAACCTTCGCGAGAAGGACAACTCGCAGGCCACCGATTACGACATTGCGCCGAACGGCAACCGTGCCGTGTTCTCGGCGCGCGGCGACCTGTTCACGGTGCCGGTCGAGCACGGCAACACGCGCAACCTGACGCAGACTTCCCAGGCAGACGAAGACCACCCGAGCTGGTCGCCCGACGGCCGCACGATCGCCTATACCACCGACATGAGCGGCGAGCAGCAGATCGCCGTGCGCCCGGCCGAGGGCGGCGCGGAGCGCACCCTGACGCACTTCGAGCGTGGCTTTTTCTACACGCCCCGCTGGTCCCCCGCGGGCGATCGGCTGGCGTTCTCCGACAACGATCACCGCCTCTGGTACGTGCCGGCCGCCGGCGGCGCGCCGGTGCAGGTCGCGCAGGACAAGTACAACGAGATTCATGACCAGAGCTGGTCGCCCGACGGGCGGTGGCTGGCCTACAGCATCACCGGCGCCAATCAGCAAAGCGGCATCTGGCTCTACAACCTCGAAAAGCGCCAGGCAACCCGCATCAGCGATCCGCGCTCGAACGATTTCTCGCCGGTATTCGATCCGGCCGGGCGCTATTTGCTCTTCATCTCGACGCGCCACGAGAACCCCACCGTCAGTCAATCGGAGTTCAACGTTGCGACGTTAAAGATGACCGGGATCTATATCGCCACGTTGCGGCCCGGCATCGCTTCGCCGTTTGCGCCGCGCTCTGACGAGGGTGTCGGACCGGCGGCGGATGCCGGGCACGAGGAGGAGGGTCAGAAGCCGGAAGCCGCGCACGGCAAGGCAGGCACAAGTGCCGCGCCGGCGCAGTTACCGGTCAAACCCGTGGAAATCGAGCTTGCCGGGCTCCTGGCGCGCGCGGTGCCGGTGGCGATCCCGGCCGCGAACATCATGACCCTCGAGATGCGCGGCGATAAGATCTTCTACCTCACCGCGCCGAGCCAGACGATCGCAGGACCGCTGCCCGGTGAAAAGCCGACACTGCATGTCTACGACCTGAAGGAGCGCAAGGATGCGGAGGTGGTGTCGGGGCTGAGCTCCTTCGCGCTGTCGCGCGACGGCAAGAAAGTGCTCTACAGGCTGGAGAAGGAAAAGGAGAAGGACTACTACATCGCCGATGCGGCAGCGAATGGCGGCAAAGGCCAGGCCGATGCCGGCGCGGGCAAGGCGGAGGCCGGTCCGAAGAAGCTCGACCTCTCGCACATGCGCGTGCTGGTCGAGCCCACGCAGGAGTGGGCCGAGATGTTCAATTCCGCGTGGCGGCTCGAGCGCGATTTCTTCTACAGCCCGAAAATGAACGGAGTCGACTGGAACGCAGTACGCGTTGCCTGTGCAAAGCTGCTGCCGCTCGTCGGCTCGCGCGGCGATCTAAATTACCTGATCGGTGAGCTCCTCGGCGAGCTCAGCAACTCACATACTTACGTGGGCGGTGGCGCTGCGATGCCGGACGAGCACCGCGAGCCGACCGCGTTTCTCGGCGCCGACTTCACACTCGACACCGCCTCCGGCCGCTACCGCCTGGCGACGATCTATCCCGGCGACAATACGCGCGAAGCGTACTATTCGCCGCTCACGCAACCGGGCCTCGACGTGCACGCCGGAGACTACCTGCTGGCGATCGACGGGGTGGAGTTGCGCGCGCCCCTTAACCCCTACAGCCTGCTGATCGGCAAGCAGGACCGTTCGATCACGCTCACGATCGCCGACTCGGCCAGCGGCAAGCGCCGCGAAGTGGTAGTGCAACCGGTGAAGAGCGAGCTGTCGCTGCGCCTGCAGGCCTGGATTGATCACAACCGCGAGCTGGTCGACAAGGCCTCGGGCGGCGACGTCGCTTACGTCTACCTGTCGGACATGTCTGCTCTCGGCATGGATCAGTTCATCCGCCAGTTCTATGCGCAGCTCGACAAGCATGCACTGATCGTCGATGAACGCTGGAACGGCGGCGGCTTCATCGACCAGATCGTGCTCGAGCGGCTGCGGCGCGTGCTGGTCGGCATGGTCACAGACCGCGAGGGAGCTGCCATGCCGGAGCCGCAGCAGCTCATCTACGGGCCGAAGATTTGCCTCATCAACCATTTGTCTGCCTCGGACGGCGACCTGTTCCCGTACTATTTCCGCAAGTACGGTCTCGGGCCCCTGCTGGGCACACGTACCTGGGGCGGGGTGCGCGGCATCCGCGGCTACTGGACGCTACTCGATGGCGGCTACATCACGATTCCGGAGGATGCAACCTACGGCCTCGATTCGCAGTGGGTGATAGAAAACCATGGAGTGGATCCCGACATCCCGGTCGATGACACACCGGCGGACTGGATGCACGGCCACGACGTGCAGCTCGAAGCCGCCATCCACTACCTGCTCGCCGAGCTGAAGAACAACCGACGCACCCTGCCGCCGCCGCCGCCTGCCCTGCCGGCCTACCCGCCAAGCGGATCCCCGAGGTAATGAGCTGAGATCGTTCGGACGTTATCTGTTTGTCCTGTCGTGTCCGGTAACCCTGTTGAGCGTTGCCGGATGTGGACAAAACGTGGCTGCGCTCGCGCAGGGGACGCACGCAACGGGCGCGATTGAGCAGGAGATGAAGGACAGGGTAGTTCCGGGGGCCTCTGCCACACCGCCGACCGCCTCCGCGACAACTCAACCGGTTGCGCGACGTCGCCCGCGGCTCTTGCGAATTGACCGCCAGCTGATTCTGGCGCAAGCAGCGGATGAGCGGCTCGCGCGTGCGCTTGAGCATCTGGGTGCGGAGCGCGGCCCGCGAGGCGAGGTTCTGGAGCTCAAGGGAGGGGCGGTTTGCTCCGGGTCAGGCCGAATTGGAAATCAAAGCCGGCAGCGGCAAGGACCTGGCGCAACTGTGAGCGTATCTTCCATAGGTGGCATCTATGGGAATCGTAGAGACAATTGATTGGACGCCTAGGCTGGGGCCTAGTACGTTGGCCGACATCGGAGCGGGATCGCGAACTGATCGAGCAAGAGGGTGGTTACTCGGAAAGTCCGTATCGACTAAGCCCCGGGGCGCGGATACGGTTCTTTGGCTTCGGGCAATTAAAGAGGAGTCACGGCATGGGCCAAGTCAGCGGGCGCACGCCATCGATCAACATCGGGATCAGCGACGCGAATCGCGCGGCGATTGCCGCAGGGCTCTCGAAGCTGCTCGCGGACACGTACACGCTTTATCTTACGACGCACAATTTCCACTGGAACGTCACGGGACCGATGTTCAACACGCTGCACGCGATGTTCATGGAGCAATACACGGAGCTGTGGAATGCGGTTGATCCGATCGCCGAACGCATTCGATCGCTCGGTCATCCCGCACCTGGCAGCTATGCCCAGTTCGGAGAGCTCGCCTCGATCAAGGACGCGCCCGCCACGCCGCCGAAGGCGATGGAGATGGTTCGGATCCTAGTCGAGGGTCACGAGGCGGTAGCGAAGACTGCGCGAAAGATTTTTCCCCTCGCCGATGAGGCTGGAGATCAGCCGACCGCGGATCTCCTGACACAGAGGCTTGATGTCCACGAGAAGACCGCCTGGATGCTGCGCAGTCTTCTCGAGGACTAACCATCGGAGAGACACATGGCAACTGAGAGCAAGTGCCCATTCACGGGCGGCAGTCACGCACATACCAACCGTGACTGGTGGCCGAGTCAGGTAAGCCTCGAGGTTCTCCACCAGCACTCGAGCCTCTCCAATCCGATGGGCGAGGCGTTCGACTACGCCAGGGAATTCAAGAGCCTCGACCTGAATGCCGTGATCAAGGACCTTCAGGCCCTGATGACCGACTCGCAGGATTGGTGGCCGGCCGACTTTGGCCACTATGGGCCGCTGTTCATCCGGATGGCGTGGCACAGCGCCGGCACGTACCGGATCGGCGACGGCCGGGGCGGCGCCGGAGCGGGCCAGCAGCGCTTCGCTCCGCTCAACAGCTGGCCGGATAACGCGAACCTCGACAAGGCGCGCCGGTTGCTCTGGCCGATCAAGCAGAAGTACGGCCGCAAAATCTCCTGGGCCGACCTGATGATTCTCGCGGGTAACGTCGCCCTCGAGTCGATGGGCTTCAAGACGTTCGGTTTCGGCGGCGGGCGCGCAGATGTCTGGGAGGCCGAGGAAGACATTTACTGGGGTCCCGAAGGCAAGTGGCTGGCAGACGAGCGCTACAGCGGCGACCGTGATCTGCAGAATCCTCTCGCCGCGGTGCAGATGGGCCTCATCTACGTGAACCCCGAAGGGCCGAACGGCAATCCGGACCCAATTGCGGCGGCCAGGGATATTCGCGAAACGTTCGCCCGTATGGCGATGAACGACGAGGAGACGGTCGCGCTGATTGCGGGCGGTCACACCTTCGGCAAGACCCACGGCGCTGGCGATGCTTCCCTCGTGGGCCCGGAGCCGGAAGCCACTCCCATCGAGGAGCAGGGTCTTGGGTGGAAGAGCCGATTTGGCACGGGCAAAGGCGATGACACGATCACGAGCGGCCTGGAGGTCACCTGGACCACAACGCCGACGAAGTGGGGCAACAACTTCTTCCAGAACCTGTTCGCTTACGAATGGGAACTGACCAAGAGTCCGGCGGGTGCGCATCAATGGAAGCCGAAGGGTGGCGCGGGCGCCGGTACGGTGCCCGATGCGCATGACAAGTCAAAGCGTCACGCGCCCTCCATGCTCACCACCGACCTCGCATTGCGGTTCGACCCCGCGTACGAAAAGATCTCGAGGCGCTTCTATGAGCATCCGGATCAGTTCGCAGATGCATTTGCCCGGGCGTGGTTCAAGTTGACGCACCGGGACATGGGTCCGATCGCGCGCTATCTCGGCCCGCTCGTGCCCAAGGAGCAGCTGCCGTTCCAGGATCCAATCCCTGCCGTGAATCATCCGCTGATCGGGGAGCAGGACGTCGCTGCTTTGAAGGCGAAGATCCTCAAGTCTGGCCTGTCCGTTTCCCAGCTGGTCTCGACGGCCTGGGCGTCGGCGTCGACGTTCCGCGGCTCGGATAAGCGCGGTGGAGCCAATGGCGCGCGCATTCGCCTCGCACCGCAAAGGGACTGGGACGTCAACCAGCCGGCTCAGCTGAAGAAGGTGCTGCAGACGCTCGAAGGGATCCAGGAGGAGTTCAACGCTGCGCAGTCTGGCGGAAAGAAGGTCTCACTTGCCGACCTGATCGTTCTCGGCGGCTGCGCGGCGGTCGAGAAAGCCGCGAAGGACGCCGGGCAAGACGTGGAGGTCCCGTTCACGCCCGGGCGCATGGATGCCTCGCAAGAGCAGACCGACGCCGCCTCCTTCGCGCCGCTCGAACCGACCGCTGACGGCTTCCGCAACTATCTCCGCGGCCCGCAGCGCCTGTCGGCCGAG
>Ga0335077_10000758_pt1 | contig 36717 bp, 33 predicted proteins | sample Lox_Sample_31_FD_207151 | JGI IMG/M metagenome (GOLD analysis project Ga0335077, IMG submission 207151) | Soil microbial communities from Loxahatchee National Wildlife Refuge, Florida, United States - Lox_Sample_3.1 | ecosystem: Environmental > Terrestrial > Soil > Wetlands | place: USA... | reverse complement strand
TGGAAAAAGCCGCCGTGGCGGTGGATCGCAAGGTCCTGGCAGATCTGGCCGTGCACGATCTCGCTGCGTTCGGCCAGCTGGCGGAAAAGGCCAAGGCAGCGCTGGCGCAGTAACGTGCCGCCCGTCCCGCCCGGCGCGGGCGACAGCAGGGAAGGACAGGCAGGGGAAAGGCGCGGCCTTTCCCCTGTTTTTTTATGAGCCTAGAAAAACGGATCATGCACATCAGCACCGAGGCGCGGGCGCAGATTGCCGGCGCGGCGGGCATGGCCGCGCTCGAACAACTGCGTGTCCACTGGCTGGGCAGGAAGGGGGTGCTGACCGAGGAACTGAAGCATGTGGGAACGCTGGCGCCGGAAGCCCGCCGGGAGGCGGGCCGGATCGTCAACGAGGCCAAGTCCACGCTTACTGCACTCATTGAAGCCCGCCGGCTGGAACTGGAACGGGCCGAAATCGCCCGCCGCCTGGGGCGGGAGGTCATCGATGTCACGTTACCGGGCCGCGGCGAGCGTCCGGGTGGCCCGCACCCCGTTACCCGCACACTCAACAGGGTGGTGGCATTGTTCAGCCAGATCGGCTTTGAAGTCGCCGACGGTCCGGAGATCGAGGACGATTACCACAACTTCGAGGCCCTCAATATTCCGGCCCACCATCCCGCCCGCGCCATGCATGACACGTTTTATTTCGATGCCGGCACATTGTTGCGCACGCACACCTCGCCGGTGCAGATCCGGGTAATGGAGCGCACGCCGCCACCGATGCGTGTCATTGCGCCGGGGCGGGTATACCGTCATGACTATGATCAGACCCACTCGCCGATGTTCCATCAGGTCGAGGGTCTGCTGGTGGACGAGGAGGTCAGTTTCGCTGATCTGAAGGGGCTGCTGCATGACTTTCTATGCGCCTTTTTCGAACGCGATGATTTGCAGATGCGTTTCCGGCCGTCGTATTTTCCGTTCACCGAACCTTCCGCCGAGGTCGACATCCGGCTTCCGACGGAACACGGTGTCAGCGGCTGGCTGGAGGTGCTGGGTTGCGGCATGGTGCATCCCAATGTATTCCGCGCGGTCGGGATCGACAGCGAGCGTTATCGCGGGCTGGCCTTCGGCCTGGGGATAGAACGGCTGGCCATGTTGCGTTATGGCGTCAGTGATCTGCGGTTGTTTTTTGAGAATGATCTGCGCTTCCTCGCGCAGTTCAGATAACTGCCGGCCCTTATGAAATTCAGCGAACGCTGGTTGCGTGAGTGGGCAAACCCGCCGGTCGACAGTGCGGCGCTGTGCGAGAGGCTTACGCTGTCCGGGCTGGAGGTTGAGCAGATGACGCCGGTCGCCGCCGAAATCACCGGCGTGGTTGTGGCTGAAGTGCGCGTAATCGGCAAACATCCCAACGCCGACAAACTCAGCGTATGTCAGGTGTCCACCGGTTCCGCCGCTCCGCTGAGCGTGGTCACGGGAGCAGCCAATGTTCGTACCGGCATGCGCGTGCCGCTGGCGCCGGCCGGCGCGCTGCTCGCTGATGGCAGGCGCATAGAAAAAAGCAGCCTCCGTGGCATGGAATCCCACGGCGTGCTGTGCTCCGCGACGGAGCTTGGCATGGTCGATGCCGGCGGCGAAGGCATCCTTGAATTGCCGTCCGACGCGCCCTTGGGCGCAAACGTGCGTGATTACCTGCAGCTCGATGATGCCCGCATTGAAATCAATCTCACCCCCAACCGCGGTGATTGCCTGAGCATCGCCGGACTGGCGCGCGAGGTGGGCGCCGAACACCACTGCCCCCTTCGCCTGCCCGAAATTAAATCGCAGCCACCGGCACATGCTGGCCGGTTGCCAATCACCCTCACAGCATCCGAAGCCTGCCCGCGTTATGCCGGTCGTGTCATCAACGGCATCGACGCCGCGGCCGCCACGCCGATGTGGCTGCGCGAGCGGCTGCGACGCAGTGGGTTGCGCAGCATCAGCGCGGTGGTGGACGTGACCAATTACGTCATGCTGGAACTTGGGCAGCCCATGCATGCCTTTGATCTCGCCCGGCTCAAGGGTGGCATCACGGTGCGTTATGCCCGTGCCGGAGAGCAACTTGAACTGCTGGACGGCCAGCAGGTGACGGTGGATGCTGAAACGCTGGTCATCGCCGACGATGAGAAGCCGGTGGCGATGGCCGGCATCATGGGGGGGCGGGCGACCGGTGTGGGGGACATCACTCGCGACATATTTCTGGAAAGTGCGTTTTTCTCCCCCACTGCCATTGCCGGACGGCCGTGGCGATACAAGCTGCATACGGATTCCGCGCACCGTTTTGAGCGGGGCGTGGATTATCTGATGACCGCGCGCGCCATGGAGCGCGCCACGGCGCTGATTCTGCAAATTTGCGGCGGCCGCCCCGGGCCGGTTTGCGACGTGACACACAAACAACATCTCCCGGTTCGCGCACCCATCCGGTTGCGGCAACGGCGCCTGGAGCAGGTGCTGGGTTTTTCATGCGCCGCTGACGAGGTGATTCGCATACTTGAGGCATTGGGCGTGACTGTGAAACCGGCTGAAGATGGCTGGCAGGTGCTACCCCCGTCTTATCGATTCGACATAAGCATTGAAGAGGACCTGATCGAGGAAATGGCGCGCATCCTCGGTTACGAACGCGTTCCCAGCCGCGCCCCTGGCGGACGGTTGAAACTGGGTCCGTTGGCGGAAGCGGGCAAGGATCCCTTGATGCGGTTTCGGCAAACATTGATTGATCGCGGCTATCATGAAGCGATCACCTACAGTTTCGTTGATCCCGCACACGACGCAAAGCTGGGTGATGGCGCGGCGGCGATTGCGCTGACCAATCCCATCTCGGAGGACATGGCCGTGATGCGGACGAGCCTGTGGCCGGGATTGGTGAAGGCGCTGCATTACAACCAGAACCGGCAGCAATCGCGCATTCGTCTGTTCGAGATGGGTAGAATTTTTCGAAGTTCCGGCAAGGAAACCAGTCAAATAATGAACATAGCGGGAGTTATTGCGGGGGATTCCGCACCGGAACAATGGGGCTGTAAGTCGCGCCCCGTGGATTTTTATGACCTGAAATCGGATTGCGAGGCCCTGTTGGCTGGATTGCAGGGCGTCGATGCTGTTCCTGGGCGTCATCCCGCCCTGCATCCGGGGCAGTCCGCCGATTGGGTTATGGCGGGTAATAAGGTTGGAAGTATCGGTGCGCTGCGTCCTGATTTGTATAAGGATTTGGACTTGAAAGGGCCAGTCTATCTGTTTGAATTGGCATTGGCACCTCTGGCTGGCCTGCCGATACCACGCCATCAGCCATTATCAAAATTTCCCCTTGTAAGACGGGACCTTAGCTTTACTTTGGCCGCTGATATCCCGGTCCAGAAAGTCACGGAATGCATCTGGCGGGGGGCGCCTTTAGCGTTGCGTGACTTGCAGTTATTTGACGTATATCAGGGCGAAGGCATTGATTCAGGGAAGAAAAGTATCGCTTTGGGCTTGATTTTTCAGCAATCTTCAAGCACTCTAATGGATACAGAGGTGGAGGTGATGGTAACCGGCATTGCCAAAAGGCTGGCCGGCGAACTGGGGGCCTCACTGCGAGAATAACGACAATGGCACTCACCAAGGCCGAAATGGCCGAGAAGCTTTTTGAAGAGTTGGGTCTCAACAAGCGGGAGGCCAAGGAACTCGTGGAGATGTTTTTTGAAGAAATCCGCGCCGCCTTGGAGTCCGGCCAGCAGGTGAAGCTGTCCGGGTTTGGTAACTTTGACCTGCGCAAGAAGAACCAACGTCCGGGACGCAACCCCAAGACAGGCGAGGAGATCCCCATCACCGCCCGCCGGGTGGTGACCTTCCGGCCCGGCCAGAAATTAAAAGCGAGAGTGGAAGCCTATGCTGGAAGCATCGAACAATAACGAATTGCCAGCGATACCCGGTAAACGCTACTTCACCATCGGTGAAGTGAGCGATCTATGCGCGGTCAAGCCGCATGTGCTGCGTTACTGGGAGCAGGAATTCCCCCAGCTCAAACCCATCAAGCGCCGGGGCAACCGCCGCTATTACCAACGCCAGGACGTCATTCTTATCCGCCAGATCCGCGGCCTCTTGTATGAACACGGTTTCACCATCGGCGGCGCCCGCCAGCGGCTATCCGGCGAAGATGCCAGGGCCGACAACAATCTGAGCCAGCAAATCATCCGCCAGTTGCGCACGGAGCTGGAGGAAGTCCTTAACATCCTCCGCCGTTGACTCCCAACAGGCCAGTTACGCCGCTTGCCGGTGGGTTGTATTCTCTAGTAGTCTTTAAAATCCTCGTTGGCGTATTCTCGACCGTTTCATCACTGGAACATATATCGGGGCGTAGCGCAGCCTGGTAGCGCACTTCCTTGGGGTGGAAGTGGTCGGAGGTTCAAATCCTCTCGCCCCGACCAATTTTTGCATCGAGTCAGACCGCGGGGAATTTAAGTTAAAGTTCATCTTCGAAGAAGCCAGTGATTCAAAACGAGCATGGGAATTAAATTGGTCACAGCCGTTGCAGCGCTGTCATTGGGCGCGGCTTCAAGCTGCATGGCCCGGCCGCTTTTCACTGCGCCATCACCGGGAATTCGAGGACAGGCCCCCGACATGGTTACGCCTTCGCCGGGTTTGTCCAGCGCCGGACGGGGGCCGGTGCGGGAAGATTTCACCGGCAAGTTGTATAAATACATAGACGGCGCGGGCAATGTCGTCACGGGCCCGGTTGAGATCGATGGCTACGGTTACGGCGTACACCGGGATCAATATGGCCGCGCGGTCCATGCCGTTCCACTCGACGGCAAGGCCGGCACCATCTTGCAGCCGCGATGATTTATGAGTTGAGGAGACAAATGGCATGATGGGTTATTGGCGGAACAAATTCGTGGCTGGAAACGGGGCATGGAACACTGCACTGGCGGGATTACTGGGATTATGCCTGGCCGGTTGCGGTGCATCCGGTGATCCGCTGGCAGCGTTCAACAAGGGGGATTATGCGGCGGCAATGAAACTGTGGCAGCCCAAGGCGGAGGCGGGTGACAAAATCGCACAAAATTACATGGGCGTACTGTACCAACTTGGCCTGGGGGTGGATCGGGATTACGTGAAGGCGGTGCAGTGGTATGTCAAGGCCGCCGAGAACGGCAATGCCGACGCCCAGCGCATCCTGGGCACCATGTACTATGACGGCAACGGCGTGTCGCAGAACACCAATTGCGCCTATGCGTGGTATTACGTCGCTTCGCAGAACGGCCACGCGCTCGCCGAGGAGGCGCGCAAGTCGATAGCCAACGAATTGACGCCCAATAAAACGCGCATCATGGAAAATCGCATCCGCGCCTACCTCAAGGGCAAGCCGGGTGAACTGAAGGTGGCCGGGGAGGGCAGTTCGGAGTACGAGCGGGTGGAGAAAGACCTGGCTCCCGAGGACATGCAATGTGACGGTTCCATACCGGGACAGCCCAGTCCGGCGGCGCCCGCGGCCACATCCCAGGTGCAGAACGCGCAGGGTTGATCCATGTGCGGCATTGTCGGTGCGGTGGCCCAGCGGGATGTCACCCCCATACTGCTGGAGGGGTTGAAACGGCTCGAATACCGGGGTTATGACTCCGCCGGCCTGGTTGTGCTCAATGAGCGCGGACTCGACCGTCGCCGTGTCGTCGGCAAGGTTGCCGGCTTGGAGCAGGCCGTGCGCACCGAACCGCTGCACGGCACCACCGGCATCGCCCACACCCGCTGGGCGACCCACGGTGCGCCAAGCACGAGCAACGCCCACCCGCACATCTGCCGCCAGCAGGTTGCGCTGGTGCACAATGGCATCATCGAAAATCATGAGGAACTGCGCGCCCGGCAGAAGGCCGCCGGTCACGATTTTACCTCGCAGACCGATACCGAGGTCATCGTTCACCAAGTCTACGATCATCTGCAGGAGGGCAAGGACCTGCTGCAGGCGGTACAGGATTCGGCGCGGGAACTGCACGGAGCCTTTGCGCTTGGCGTGATGAGCACGACGGCGCCGGGGCGGTTGGTGGCGGCGCGGCGTGGCAGTCCGCTGGTCATCGGTATTGGTGTGGACGAGTACTTCATCGCTTCTGATGTATTTGCATTACTGCCCGTGACACAGCGTTTCATTTTTTTGCAGGAAGGAGACGTCGCGGATGTCAGCGTCGATGGCGTGTCCATCTATGACGCTGCAGGCAAACGTGTCCAGCGGCCGGAAAACGTTTCTCGGCTGACTGCCGATGTGATGGAGAAGTCCGGCTATCGGCACTTCATGCTCAAGGAAATTTTTACGCAGCCACGCGCCATCGCCGATACATTGTCCGGATGCGCAATCGATGGACGGATCGCGGCCGGGATATTTGGCAAAAGTGCGGAGGCCATCTTTCCACAGGTCCAATCCGTGCAGATCGCCGCCTGCGGCACCAGTTACCATGCCGGCGCCATCGCCCGTTACTGGTTCGAGTCCCTCGCCGGCGTGCCGTGCAGTGTGGAGGTGGCGAGTGAATTTCGCTATCGCCAGCCGGTCGTGCGGCCGCAATCGCTGTTTGTCGTCATTTCGCAGTCCGGAGAAACGGCAGACACGCTGGCGGCTCTCCGTGAGGCCAAACGGCTGGGCTATGCGCACACTTTGGCGATCTGCAACGTACCCGAGAGTTCGCTTACGCGTGAATCCGAAATTGTATTTCTTACCCGTGCCGGCCCGGAAATAGGCGTTGCTTCCACCAAGGCCTTCACCACCCAGTTGACGGCGTTGTTGTTGCTTGTAGTCGCCGTGGGCCGCCATCACGGGTTGAAGGAGGCGGAGGCCGCGCGGCTGCTGTCCCTGCTGGAAACCCTCCCTGGCCAGGTCAATGCCACATTGGAATTAAATGAACGGATACAGCGCTGGAGCGAGCGCTTCGCCGACAAACACCACGCGCTGTATCTGGGCCGCGGCACCATGTACCCCGTGGCGATGGAGGGCGCCCTCAAGCTCAAGGAAGTCTCCTATATCCACGCCGAGGCGTACCCGGCGGGCGAACTCAAGCACGGCCCCCTGGCCCTGGTGGACGCGGACATGCCGGTAGTTGCCGTGGCGCCCAACAATGATCTGCTGGAGAAACTCAAGTCCAATCTGGAGGAAGTTCGCGCCCGCGGCGGACAACTGTTCGTGTTTGCAGATCCCCGCGTGACCGTGCCCGAGGCGCCGGGCGTTGAAATCATGCGGCTTAATCCAGCCGATGATCTGATCGCGCCCATCGTCTACACCATTCCGCTGCAACTGCTTGCCTATCATGTCGCCGTCCTGAAAGGCGCGGATGTCGATCAACCGCGTAATCTGGCCAAGTCGGTCACCGTTGAATAGATTTTTGCCGGCAAGGAGGGGGGGCGTCGGTATCCGGACTTCTCGCATCACTTCACAGTTGCTTTCAAAAATAATCTGGCTGCAGGCACGCTTGCAGTCTAATATGATAAAAAAGCATACGCGCCGACAGGGAGGCTGAAGGAGATAATGGCAATGGCAAATGTGAGCGATTTGCCAGACGTGACGACCGCGACGCATCGGGTGCTGATTGTCGATGACGACAATGACATGCTGGCGTTGTTGTCAACCTGGCTTCGGCACGCGGGTTTGGTCGTCAGCACGGCCGCATCGGGTGCGGAGGCGCTGTCGCGCCTGAATACCGTCCGTCCGCATTGTGTGCTGACGGATCTGTACATGGAAGGCATGGATGGCATGACGCTCCTGACCGAAATCCACCAGCGCAATCCGCTGCTCCCCGTGCTCATGTTGAGCGGGCAGGCGAGCGTGCCGGAGGCGGTCAAGGCCATGCATCTCGGCATTTCCGCCTTCCTGACCAAACCTGTCGAGCGCGAGGTGTTGATCGACAACATCAAAAGAGCGCTGCGATTGTCTTCCGCGCCGGTATCCGGGAACAAACCACGGTTTGGCGAGGATATCGTCTATCGCAGCGCGCGCATGGCCGAATTGCTGGAACAGGCCGAACTGGTGGCGGACAGCGATGTGACCGTCTTTATCAGCGGACAAACAGGCACCGGCAAGGAGGTCCTGGCCAAGGCCATTCATCAGGCCAGCCCGCGTCGCGACAAACCCTTTGTGGGCATCAACTGCGGCGCGATCCCGGAGCAACTGCTCGAATCCGAGTTGTTCGGACATGAGAAGGGCGCTTTTACCGGCGCCAATATGCGCCATGAGGGCCTGTTCCAGGCCGCCGATGGCGGCACGTTGTTCCTGGACGAAATCGGCGACATGCCTCTGGGATTGCAGGTGAAGTTGCTGCGGGTGTTGCAGGATTTTGAAGTGCGCCCGGTCGGCTCCACGCGCAGCGTGCCAATCAACGTGCGCGTTATTTCCGCAACGCATCAGGATTTGGCGGCGTGCGTCGCCCGCGGCGAATTCCGTGAGGATTTATACTACCGTCTCAATGTCGTCCCGCTGCACATGCCCAGACTGCTGGAGAGGCGGGAAGACATTCCAGCGCTCATTGATTACTTTCTCGAGCGGCAGGCACAGAAACGCGGCACCAAAAAGAAACGTTTCGCTCCCGAGGCCATGGAGTACCTGCTGGCCGCCTCGTGGCCGGGTAATGTCCGGCAGCTTCACAATGTGGTCGAGTTGTGCACGATACTAAGCAAGACCGATATTATCCCGCTGACACTGGCGCGCACCGCGTTGCGTGAAGAGCCCGGCGGCATGAAGACGCTCAAGGACGCCAAGGCCGTTTTCGAAAAGGATTATCTGGCCGGTGTGTTGCGCGCCGCCCGCGGCCAGGTTTCAAAGGCCGCCCGTATGGCCGGCCGCAATCGCACTGAATTTTACAAGCTATTAGGCCAGCATGGCCTGAATCCCGCCGATTTTCGTGGAGATGGCGGGCAGGAACCCATTGCTGATTCTGAGCCCGATGATGCCGGGGCCGGTGAACTGCCGGACGCCGAATCGACCGCGGACGATTCATCCCCGGATTAGATCCATGGAAAAAGTGCAGGTCACCGTCGACGCCGAACTGCGTGAATTGATCCCCGGTTTTCTTGAAAACCGCGCCAAGGATGTGGCCAGGATGGAAGCAGCCCTCGAAAGTGGGGATTACGATGCGCTGAAAAGGCTTGGCCACAGCATGAAGGGTGTGGGCGGCGGTTATGGTTTTCACGACATTACCCGGATGGGCGCCGAAATTGAGCAGGCTGCGGCGGTCAGGGATGAAACCACACTGAGACGACTGTGCATACTACTGAATGAGTATATGCAACGGGTGACGGTGATCTATGCCTGAACAGTTCATCTGCCGGTGCCACGATTGACAAGTCAAACAGGTCGGGCCGTTCCAACCCGGCCGCAGTCGCCGGTGCTCGCTTTTACAGTCGTGGTGCTCTTTGGCCTGTCATTTTCGCTGACTTTGCTGCTGTATACGTGGCGCAGCAGTGTGGATCAATTGCGTACCGCCTTTACCTACAAGGCGGCCTCCATCGGGGATGCGATCACTCGTGGTACGGCCGGCACTGATGATGCGGCGCGAGGCCTGGCCGCGCTGATTGGGGAAACCCCTGAACTTTCCTCCGCCGATTTCCAGCGATATGCGCAGTCTTTGCTGCGACATCACTCGTATGTGGAAGCGGTGTCCTGGCATGTCTTGGGCGAGGACCACAGACATTGGCCGGTGCGGCAGCAGGTGTCCCGCTTCGGAGTGGCGGCGGAGGATGATCTCGCTTCAACACCCGGCGCGGACGAGGCGATCAATGCCGTCCTGAGCAGCGGCGACCCGATGCCCGGTGGAGCGCTGACGGCAGGGACGCTGAGCAATCGCTATCTGTTGTTCGCCCCAGTCCCTGCAACGGCGCGGGTATCAGCGGACACATACGTGCCGCAATTGGTGGTTTTTGTTGTGAATCCCCACAACATGATTGGACCACTGGCCCACGCGTCAGATATGCGCATACTCATCACCGGCGAGGCGCAAGGACTTGTCGGCCGGCAGGTGCTTTATGACAATCAACCGGCGGCCGGGGATGCAGATTCCGGCTGGCATCTGGGGTTGCTGGAAAAAACGGCATTGGTCACCTTCCCGACCTATGCCATCCGCTTGCACGTGGAAAAGGAAATCAAATGGCAGGACGTGGAACTCGGCCCGCTGGTTGCGGCGAGTGTGCTGGGGGCGGGGATCACGTTGTTACTGTTCGCCCTGGCGCGGTCGCGTGAGCTGCAAACGCGTGAATTACGCGATCGAAATCGCGAGATCGAACGGCAGGTACGGGAACAAACCCTGGAGCTTGCACGCGCGCGCGATCAGGCGCTTGAGGCCTCGCGCGTCAAATCCGATTTTCTGGCCAGCATGAGCCATGAGATCCGCACGCCGCTGAATGCCATCATTGGCATGGGTGAACTGCTCGGCGGGTCGTCGCTGAGCACCGAGCAGAATCGCTACGTGCAGGTGTTTCGCAAGGCCGGCGAAGCACTTCTCGATCTGGTCAGCGACATTCTGGATTTGGCCAAGATCGAGGCGCATCAACTGACACTTGAACAGATCGACTTCGATGTTTTCAAACTGCTCCAGGATGCCGTTGACATCCATGCGCTGAAAGCCGCGGAACGGAACATTGACCTGGTGTTGCAGGTTGCCCCGGGGTTGCCGCGCCATCGACGCGGAGATCCCACCAGGCTTCGCCAGGTAATCCTGAACTTGACCGGCAACGCGTTGAAATTCACAGAGCGCGGCAAGGTGGTGGTGGCCGCGGTGCCTTCAGGCGAACAGCCCGCCGGCGTGCGCTTCAGCGTCACCGATACGGGCATCGGCATACCTTCGGACAAGCACCAGACCATCTTTGAAAGCTTCAGCCAGGTGGATTCCTCCACGACCCGCAAGTACGGCGGTACCGGGCTGGGATTGGCGATCTGCAAAACGCTGGTCGAAATGATGGGAGGAACCATAGGCGTCGAGAGCGAACCGGGTCGGGGAAGCTGTTTTTTCTTTGAATTGCCCCTCCCCATCGCCGATACTGCAGGACGGCCGGATATCGCCTCAAATGTCGCGCCTGCCGCCACCCCGGAAATACCGCGCGCCCGTCTGCTGGTGGTGGATGACAATGTCGACAACCGCCTGCTGATACGCGCCTACCTCAAGACGGCGCCATGCGATATTGATGAGGCGGATAATGGCGCCGTCGCGGTCGATAAATTCAAACAGTCCCGCTATGATTTGGTATTGATGGACATGCAGATGCCGGTGCTGGACGGTTATTCTGCGACTCGGGCGATTCGCGAGTGGGAACATGCGCAAGGCCGCCTGCCAGCGCCGATCATTGCCCTGACCGCCTATGCGGTGCGCGAGGATGTGGACAAGAGCCTGGCCGCGGGTTGCACCGCGCATCTGACCAAACCCCTTCGTAAACAGATGTTATTGGAAAACCTGCGTCAATTTCTGACATCGGCGGACGGGCGCTGAGCCGCCCGCTGCTGTTGAATGGAGATATGAGGACCATGAATCAACCCGCCCCGCCCGGCACGAAAAAAAGCAGTAATGTAGTCTGGTGTGCCACTCACGTCAGCCGCGCCGATCGCGAACGTCTGAACGGTCATCGGGGGGCGGTGCTCTGGTTTACGGGACTTTCCGGCTCCGGGAAGTCCACGATTTCCTCTGCGGTCGAATCACGCCTGCATCAGCTGGGGTGCCGCACCTATGTCTGCGATGGCGACAATATCCGCCACGGTTTGAACGGCGACTTGGGATTTTCTCCCGCTGATCGCGTGGAAAACATCCGCCGTATCGCCGAAGTCGCGAAACTCTTCCTGGATGCCGGTATGATTGTGCTGACGGCGTTTATATCCCCCTACCGGGCCGATCGGGCCAAGGCGCGCGAACGCATGCCACGAGGGGATTTCATCGAAGTGTATTGCCGGTGTCCGCTGGAGGTCTGCGAGCGGCGCGATGTGAAGGGCATGTACCGCCGCGCCCGTGCCGGCGAGATCAAGGAATTTACCGGCATCTCCGCGCCTTATGAGGAACCGGAGGCCGCCGAGATCGTGTTGAACACCGACGAACGGTCGCAGGAGGAATGCGTTGATGCCGTTATCCGGTATTTGCGTCAAACGGGGGTGGTGGCCGCCGAACTGCCGTAATCGGGAGAGTGATGATGCGAACCGCGAGGCCGGGGTATTGTCCAACTTGTTCGCGCACGGAAGCGATTCAAATCCATGATGATCACTGACTCGCAGCCGAGGATTTGTTAGCATTCAGAAATTAATGCCGTCCTTACCTAGCATTGGAGAAATCTAACGTGAAGAAAATCCGAACGGTCATGCTGCTGGCGTTGTTACAGCCGATGGTTGCGTATGCCGGCAATGACTTTCCGACCCTGGACCGGGTGAATTATGTCCTGGATTGCATGGACCGGCATGGGGAGCAGAGCATTACCAACCTGCTGGGCTGCTCCTGTACGATCGATGCCATTGCCGGCAAGATGAAGTTTGAGAAATATAGCGACGCCAAGACCTACGAGGAGTACAAAGACACGCCTGGAGACAAGGGGGACGCCTTCCGTAGCAATGACAGGGCCAAGGCGCTTTACAACAAGCTGAATGAACTGGAGGCCGAGGCGGAAAAACACTGTTTTGTTAAGCAGATAGTCCCCAAAGCTAAAGCGGAAGCAGCGGCCGAAGACAATAAAGGCGCGCAGCCTAAATGAGTTAAGTTAAAGGGCGGTTAAATAGACCGCGGCATTTCCGTCCGGTTGAGTAAGATATTTTTAGTAACGAGGCCCCCTACGTTTTTTGTGCGGCGCAATATAAGTATGGGTTATGCCCATGCTCCACGGTGGCAACGTTGCTTTCGCTATTGATGCCCCCTTGAAATCCGTTATAATCCTCCCGCCGTATATTAGGTTGAGGCGAGTTGGGAAAATGTCCCGGCCAGAAGGATGAATTCCTAAGTGCGGTGTCAGCAACGAGGCGAAGTCAACATAAAAATTAAAATTATGAGAATAAATAAATAATGGTTATTCACCATTGCCTGCGTTCCCAAGATTTTTTCCTCCGGCGTTCCATGCCGGTCAGTTCATATTTATTCTCACAGCCTGCTCAAGTGATGACGGATGCCACCACGGCGCAGGTACCGCCTGCCTTGTTACGGACCGTGTTGGTGAAACTCAAATAGCGAATTCAATTTCTCCGCGCCTCTCTTTCTGATCTCGGAGCGGCCGGGGTGTCAAAGCAAAAATAGAGATCAACTTTGGAAACTGTTAACAGTGAAAGTGAAGGAGGAGGTCATGCTAAAAACATCGTATAAACGATGGTTGGTAGCGGCTCTCTCTTTGGCGGTACCTGGTGCGGTATTCGCTAATGACAGCGTCGAGAAACTGATAGCCAATCCCAATTACTGGGCTTATCCTGGCGGCAATTACTGGAACTGGCGTCATTCCAAGCTGGACCAGATCAACACCTCAAACGTAAGCAAGGTCGTCATGGCGTGGAATTTCTCCACCGGCCGCCTGCAGGGTCACGAAGGTGGCCCGCTGGTTCTGCCGGGCGAGGCCACTGGCCGCAAGGGTGACACCCTGTACATCCACTCTGCGTTCCCGAACGACGTGTTCGCCATCGACCTCGACAGCCTCGAGATCGTGTGGGAATACGATCCGGTTCAGGAAGAGAGCGTGCAGGGCGTACTCTGCTGCGACAACGTCAACCGTGGCCTGGGTTATGGCAACGGGATGATCTTCCTGCAGCAAAACGACACCATGCTGGTTGCCCTGAAGGCCGACAACGGCCAGAAGGTGTGGGAAACCAAGAATGGCGAGCCCAAGATGGGCCAGACCAACACCAATGCCCCGCATGTCATCAAGGACAAGGTCTTCACCGGCATGTCCGGCGCGGAATTCGGTGTGCGTTGCTCGATCACTGCGTATGACATCAACAGCGGCAAGCTGGTGTGGCGTGCCTACAGCATGGGCCCGGACAGCGACATCCTGTTCGACCCGGCCAAGACCACGTCCATGGGCTCACCCGTCGGCGCCAATTCTTCGCTGAAGACCTGGAAAGGTGACCAGTGGAAGATCGGCGGCGGCTCGGTGTGGGGCTGGTGGCCATATGACAAGGCGCAGAACCTGATGTTCTACGGCTCTGGCAACCCCTCCACCTGGAACCCGGTGGTGCGTCCCGGCGACAACAAGTGGTCAATGACCATGTTCGCCCGCGACGTCGATACCGGTGTCGCCAAGTGGGCGTACCAGATGACTCCGCATGATGAGTGGGACTATGACGGCGTCAACGAGATGGTCCTGTGGGACGGCAAGGTCAAGGGCAAGGACACCAAGGCCCTGAGCCACTTCGATCGTAACGGCTTCGGCTATACGATGGACCGTACCAATGGCGCGCTGCTGGTGGCCGAGAAGTATGACCCGGCTGTCAACTGGGCGACCCATGTCGACATGAAGACCGGCCGTCCGCAGGTGGTTCAGTCCAAGTCCACCCACAGCAATGGCGAAGACACCGTCTCCAAGGACGTGTGCCCCGCCGCTCTGGGTACCAAGGACGAGCAGCCGTCTTCGTATGACCCGGACACGGGTCTGTTCTATGTGCCGACCAATCACGTTTGCATGACGTATGAGCCTGTTTCCAACCCGATGTATGAGGCTGGCAAGCCCTACGTGTTTGCGAACCTGACCATGTTCCCTGCCGGCAAGACCTGCCCGGGCAAGGAGTGCGGCAACAACGACACCAACGACAACATGGGCAACTTCATCGCTTGGGATGCGGGCCAGGGCAAGATCGTCTGGTCGATCCCCGAGAAGTGGTCGGTGTGGAGTGGTGTGTTGACCACCCATGGCGGTCTGGCTTTCTACGGCACGTTGGAAGGCTGGGAGAAAGCGGTTGACGCCAAGAGTGGCAAGCTGCTGTGGAAGTTCAAGACCGCGTCCGGCATCATCGGCAACACCAACACCTGGATGCACAACGGCAAGCAGTATCTCGGTGTGCTGTCCGGTATCGGTGGCTGGGCGGGTGCGGTGGTGGCCTTCCGCAAGGAAAACACGGCTCCCGACGAGTGGGCGCTGGGTGCCGCGGGTGGTTACCGCGCGCTCAAGAGCGTCACCAAGAACGGTGGCGTGCTGAACGTCTTCTCCCTGCCGTAAAAATAACGAACAGGCAGGTTAGTGGCGTTTAAATAACAACAAGTGTTAAATCTGTAACCCCTCGAAGCCTCGGCTTCGAGGGGTTTTTTTTAGCGCGGTGCATGTTATGGCTGCCGCAGGGCGTCACGGGTTAAGCAACCGTTAACCTGTGGAATTAAAAGGAACTTTTTAAAATAATCCGCACCTAACAGGCCGTCAGTGCAACCGGATATTTACAAACCCTTTGATGGGGATGATTAACAATTTATTTCTGGAGAGAGTCATGAAAAAATTATTGCTGGCCTTGATAACGTTGGGCACGATGATGTCGACAGGTGCCTGGGCGGCGGAGGTCACCGTAACCGCCACGGTACGTTCCTTTGATCCGGACATAGTTCAGATTCAGCCGGGCGACAAGGTGGTGTGGCGTCAGATGAATTCGCACAGCACCACTTCGATTGCCGGGATGATCCCGGATGGCGCCACGCCATGGAATTCAAAACTGGGCGAGGATTTCGCAATGACCTTCGACAAGCCGGGCGCGTACGTCTATACCTGCACTCCCCACGCCTCCTTCGGCATGGGCGGCGTGATCATTGTCGGTAACGGCAAGCCCGCCAATCTGGACGCCCTGAAAGCGGCGACCGACAATAACGGCAAGCGCTGGGTCAAAAAGCTCGAACGTTATCTGGACGAGCACGGCATCAAGTAAGCGGCCGGGTTTTATCTGGAAGGAACTGCAACGGCCTTGCCGGGTCACATTACCGGCAAGGCCGTTTTTTTTGATGTGTTGTCAGCGTTTGTCAAGGGTACAATAGCCCCCCGCCCGCTGAACGGGGCTTTCGCACAAGCGGGCGACACAAACGCCGGGAGAATATGTCATGAATGGTGGGAATAAGAAGGGCTCCAGAGAAGTGTCGATCATCCTGTCATTGGTGCTGGGGATGATGTCCAGCGCCATGACAGGTGGACTGCTGGCTGAGGAAGATGCGGCGCCGCCGCCGCGTACTGCGCTCAAGGTATGTGGCGACCCCAATGCCATGCCGGCGTCGAATGACAAGTTGGAGGGCTTCGAGAATAAAATCGCCAAATTATTCGCCGACAGTCTGAAATTGCCCCTCCAATACTACTGGTTCCCGCAGCGCTTCAAATTCATACGCAATTCGCTTAAAAACAACAAAACCCCGGATGGTTCCTATCAGTGCGATTTGGTCATCAGCGTGCCGGAGAATTTCGACATGGCTGCCACTACGCAGCCGTATTATCACTCCACCTGGGCGATGGTCTATGTCAAGGGGCGCGGGCTGGACGACATCAAATCCCAGGATGATCTGGCCAATTTGCCCCCGGAACGTAAAAAGAACCTGCGCATTGGCCTGTATGACGTCGGCCCCGCCACTGATTGGGCGTACAAACACAACTTGCTTGATTACATGGTGTCCTATCAGCATATGACGGCTGATGTGCAGGATTATCCCGGACGCATTATCGAGCAGGATCTGGTGCAGGATAAGATCAACGTCACCTTCGAGTGGGGCCCCATCGCCGGGTACTACGCCAAGAAAATCAAGAATCCGGAGCTGGTGGTGATCCCCATGAAGTCAGAGCCGGGCATCAAGTTTGATTTCCGCTTTGCCATGGCCACGCGCTTCGGGGAAAAGGCCTGGAAGCAGCAGGTGAACGATTTCATCACCCAGCATCGCGAGGATATCCGCGCCATACTGGCCGAATATGGCGTGCCGTTGGTTGATGAAGGCGCGACGAAGGCCGGGGATGACGACAACAAAGGCAAGCATAAGAAAGGTGATGGCAAGAAGAATCAGGGTAAAAAGAGTTAGAGGTGATGACCATGATGGATATTAATTCCACGATCAGCGTTTACCATGGGGTCAAAGGGCTGTTGGCGGGTTGTCTTTGCGGCAGCTTGTTGCTTGTCGGGACAGTCTCGATGGCGGAGGATCCCGCCGCGACCGGCGTTGCCGCGACGCCCTCCGGGGATTCTGTGGAGGCCATGCCCAACATCAACAAGGATGGCAAGATGGACCCGGAGGCACTGGCGCACATCGGGCGCGTGGGCGATTCGATGGAAAGTGAAAATGTAAAGCTTTCCGATGCCGAAACGCTTTTATGGATGACGGATCAACTCAAGAATATCAAGGCGCCGACCGTTCTCAGGTATCACTTCAAGAAACAGGGGAGCTTCGAAGAGGGCTTTGAAGACAATGTGGAGTTCCAGGTCAAGGAAATAAAACCCGATGGCAGGAAGGCGGGCGTGGTCAACTGGTTCAGCGGCGAACGCAGCCACTATGTGCCGCCTTATGATGACATCAACGGCAATCCCGTGCTGGGGATTTATCTGCAAGGCGACGTGCTGGAGATGAATCGCATCACGGAGGGATACTGGCGCTATTTCCACCGTCTGATCAAACAGGCCTTCGCGGAAAGTGCGGAGGTCAAACCAGTGACGATATCTTTTAATGGTAAGACGGTGCAGGGCAAGCAGGTGCGGATCGCGCCGTACGTGAAGGATCCTCATCTGGGCGGCAACGAAAATTTCAAAAAAATGGAGAACAAGGAGTACCTCATCACCGTGTGTGACGACATTCCTGGATATCTGTACGAAATCCACACGGTGGTGCCGGCGCCCGATAATGCCCAGGACAAGTCCAAGCCGTTAATCGATGAATCTTTGGTGCTGGTGGACGCGGAGCAGGCCGGTCACTGAAATTACACTCCTCAGCCACACATGAAAAACCCGGCGGTCGCCGGGTTTTTTATTGCGAGACGTGCGTCAGCGGGCCAAAGAAGCGTGTGGGTCTGACATGCCTGTCCATCCCCGTTGACTGGCGTGATATTTCCAGATACTCAGTCAGAGTAGGCAGCGCTGAGGATCATCAATTCGCCCTTGCCGCCGGTGGCAAGATCTCCGCAGTATCTTTCGCACAATGGTCCCCGGCCTCTCAGTTCTGACAGGTGAGGATACGTGCGTGTCAGATGCTGGAACAAGAGGCGCAGGAACTGCATTTTCAGAACACCACAGTTGTTGAAGGTGGCGGTGATTCGCTCCGGTCTTCGCGCCAGAATCACGGTCCCACGTTTCATGCCGGAGCCGACGAAATCGCCGGAAGTGCCGCAGGCCAGTATGGTGCCGGCCAGCATCCGCGCGCCACAATAATCGCCGGCGCTGCCTTTAAGGATGATCATGCCGCGCCGCATGCGGTCGCCAACGCGCATCCCGGCATTCCCGGTGACGAGGATGGTTCCACCGTCCATGCCGTGCACCTCGCCCGGTCGCGCCCCTCCCACTTGATTTCCGGTGTTGCCGTGAACCTCTATCAGCCCGCCGTGCATATTGGCACCCAGCCAGTCACCTGCATCACCTTGGACTACGATTTGGCCGCCACGCATGGCAGCGCCCAGCCGCTGGCCAACCCTGCCGCGCACGGTGACGGAACCGCTGCCCATGTCCATCCCGATGTCGTCGAACTTGCCAAGGTCGCCATGCAGTTGCAGGTGTTGCGCGTCATTCCCACTTATTGAAAAAAGATCGCCGACGGTCACCTTGTGGTTTCCGCACTGCAACTTGATCCTGGCGATGGCGGTGCGGCGCATTCCGTGCAATCGATCGGGAATCAGCGCGGAAAGCCCCACCCGCTGCCTCGGAGCCTCTTTCAATGTGAATTTCAGCGGTTTCATTTGAGGATTTTATGCAGGTGAAAGTGATAGGGGCCGAGCTTGCCGCCGTAGTTCCCGGCGCCGATCCGGTAAATGCCCCGCCGTGGCCCGGGGACGCAGGCGGCGCGGATGCCCACGCGCATGGCCTCTCCCACGGACCTCTCATCCAATCCATCGATCACGACTTCAAGCACCGAACCTACATCGGCTGAGAGGACGGAATTCTTTACCTTGCCTTTCAGCGTGGGGCAGTACAGGTGATTGGTCGAGGCGCTGAGGAATTTGTATTTGGAGCCCACCTTTGAACCGGAACCCACCACGCCGCCGGGAAAGGGGGTCACGACTCCCGGGATCTTTTTGATTGCTTTTATGGCCTTTTCACAGGCCGACAGGCCGTGGCCGGAGCTTTTCGCGAAGATCAGGAAATTACCCCCGCCCACCGCCTTGACAACGCTGGCGCTTTCTTCACACATGAATTCGCCGTGCATCACCGGCACCCGCCAGTAGCGGGTGCCGTCGAGCAGTTTGGAGATCTGGTGGCCGTCGCCGAAAAAACGCAGGCTTTTGCCGAGCGGGATGCGATCCGGCGTTCTGAGCCCGGAATAGCAGGCGGCAGTGACGGTGGTCATGACCGACTGGCCGACGCGCTTGAGGACCTGCTCTGCGAGTTGTTTGGTGGAGGTGGAGAAAATGAGTACGGATATTCCCGGGCGTCCGTCGGGAGTATGGCGGGTGTCGAGCTCGCGCTCAATACCGGCCTCGCAACCGCAGCCGATGACAGAGGTGGCAAATCCGCTCAGGGAATTGGCCGCGTGATGGGCCCACTTGTGATTTATCGCCGTGATGATGAGACGCGCCGCCTTCATCGGGAAGGCCTCGGCGAAGGTATTCTCTATTTCCACTCCGTTGATCTTCATGCGCTAGGATCCCGTCGCACAGGGATGGATGATGAGATGGCCGTTGCCGGCGTTTTCAATTTCAGCGTTGCTCAAACGAAAGTTATTCAGCCGCATGGTCAGGTAACGCTCAAAGTAATCTTGCAGGGAATTCTCGATGGCGCGGTCGTATCGGGGACGCAAAGTATGGGTGCCGCCGCTGGTGACCTTGACGATCCTGCCGTTCTTCGCCACGAGCTCTCCATCCTTGAAAACGTAATCCGGTTTTTCGAACATCCGTTCCTTGTTCTGGTGCGGTGTGTAAACGGTGATATCGGCGGCGGCGCCCGCACCGAGATGACCACGGTCGCGCAAACCCAGGCTCCTGGCCGGTGCCGCACGGGTCATGATTGCGATTTCGTAAAGTGAATATTCGCGGCTGATGCCGGCAAGGGTGGACATTTTCTGCGCGTCAGGGTGCAGTGTCGCCAGGCGCTCGTTGCGGAAGCTCCTGTCCATCAGCAGGCGTATGAGATGCGGGTAGCTCGTGAACGGCGCGCCATTCGGGTGGTCCGTGGTGAGGAAGATGCGCCATGGATCGTCGACCTGCAGGAAGATCTCCAGACCTATCGCCCATTGCAGGGCATTGACGAAATTTCTGTGGCGATAGCGGAACGGCACCACCCCGCAGCCGGCATCGCACTCGATGTCCATGCATACCCATTTGTTGGGATTTGCAAAAGCCCGATTCCTGTACTGTGCCATGCTGTCGCCGGAGGCGGTGACCGTCTGGCCGAACATGATCTGGCCCACATCCACGGAGATATTCTTGTTGCGATTGACGGCTTCGGCGATGCGGCCTGCGCCGGAGGAAAATTTCTTGTCACCCTCGGTGCCGTAGCTGTGAAATTGAATATGGGTCAGGTGCAGTGGCAGTCCATCGACACCGGCGATCGTCTTCAGCGTGGTCTCCACATTGCCAGGCACTCCAAGATTGCAACCGTGCACGTGCAACGGGTGCGGCACACCCAGCTCATGGACCGCGCGTGCCAGCACCTGCAGGATCTGTCGTGGCGTTACGCCGTAATGGGCGTTTTTTTCGTCGAGGTCAAGATTGCGCTGGTTGAACTTGAAGGCGCTGATCCCGCCGGGATTAACCACCTTGACGGCGAGCGCCTGAGCGGCCGTAATGGTGAAGGCGACGTAGTCGTTGATTTCTTCCTGACTCTTGCCGGAAGCGAGCATGCGCAACAGGAAATCATCGCTGCCCAACATGACATAGGCGCCCTTGTCGATGATGGGCGTGTCGGCCATTTCCATATGCGCCTGCCGGGCGTTGGCCGGCAACATCGCCGGTTCGAAGCAGGCCGTATAGCCCATCTCCGCGTATCGATAGCCCGTGGCCAGCGTCGACGGCACGGCGTGGCCCACCCCCGATCTCGTGAGGGTGGTGCGCGGCACGGGATCCGGCTGATGGTCTTCGGGCAGCAGGGTCCGTGCGATATTGACCTTGCCGCCACCGATGTGGGTGTGCGGGTCAATGGCGCCGGCCATCACCACCTTGCCGCGCAGATCAAGATTCACGGCCGCCGTTTCGGCGGCGGCGGACGATGGAGCCACGATGCGGCCATCGCGGATGTAAATGTCGCGTTGTTCACCATCCACGCCGTGCGTGGGATCGTAAACGGTAGCGCCGGACAGTTTGGTCAACATGGCTTCAACCCGGCATTAGAGTTGTTTCAACAACGTTTGAAGGACGGCGCCCACGCTGGGCAGCGTCGAGTCCCGCAGGCGGTACAGCGGCAGGGAAACGACGTTGTCCACCCTGCACATTTGCCCCACATGGTCGATGCCGGGGGTTCCCACCGGAATGTATATGGAATATTCACGTTCGAATTTCGCCGGCGGAGGCGCCAAAAAGATCGTGGGTATCGCGGCCTGCGGCGGATGGAGATCAGGATCGAAGCTGGATATCCACAGCAGGGCGTCGACATCGCCGTTTGCCAGAAGATTGGCGGTGGCATTGCGGGACGGATCGTAATCCGGGAAGCCCTTCCCGAAATCCACGCGTAATGGATAACCGCTCTGCCATGTGCACACCGCCCCGGCGGTGACGATGGCCTCGTTGCCGCCCAGGGTCAGCCCGGAGCAGCGCGTGTACTGATTGAGATCCTTGACCAATTCGCAAATGCTGGCGACGGTGATATCCGCTGCCGGGAAATTCAACCGCGGCGGCGCCCAGATAATGACGGCATATTTGGCGGCCTTGAGTTTCTTGACGAACCTGGCCACATGGCTGATCCTGACGCCGGCCACGGTTTCCGCCTGCAGGGGGTTGCCGGAGAGCAGGGCACGCGCCGCGGCCAGCAGCTCATTCAGGCGTTGCGGGTCGTTTTTGAGATGCCACGGTTTGCGTCCATCGGGACTCACCCCCGCGCCGGTTTCAAGACCCCGGCCGAGATAGACGATCTCGCGCTTGGTGGTATCGAGATCGAACATGGACTCCTTGTTCCAGACGTAACGTTCAAAGAATCGCGGATGATCGCTGCCCACGTCGGTGCCCGCGAATACGATGAGATCGGCGCGATTTCGAAGCTCCGCCAGCGTCGTCGTCATCCAGCCGCGATCCTGCATGGCAAGAATATTTCGGTACAGGCCGTCGCCCAGCATGTGATCAACGATCCCGCCGGTGCGATCAGCAAGCGCCATGACGGCGCGCATGCCGGCAACGTCGGTCGACAGCCCGCTGAAAAGCGGGTGACGGGAGGACTTCAGCACTTTCGCCGCCGCCGCGACCGCCTTTCCCAGGCTGACCTCTGTGCCATTAATCCGCGGCGCGGCCGGTACGACGGGGCGTTCGAAGCCAGCTACGGCGCGGGGGCAGCGCGTCGAAGCGACATGCAGCGCACCACGCCGTTCCTCGATTTCGAGATCATCGCAAAGCAGGCTGCAAAACGGGCAGGTGACGGATTTGAAGGTCTTCGACGCGGAGCGGCGAGTGCGCGAATCTTGGGGATTTTCGAGCATGGTTTCTATGATTGGATTTTAGGGCTGACCGCGGACTGCGGCATGACTTGTTTATTGAAACCCACGCACTTATCCAGTAATGGAAAAAGTACCATAAATCAGGCACGTTCACCATACTTTTCATGGCTAGAATCAAACGAATAGGCCTCGCCCGGCCTATTGACAGCCGTGCAGGTTTTAAGCCTAACCCGGCAGGGGGCAGGCGTGTCACCAAGCCGCGGATGGCGGCCCGGCAAGAGGGGCAAGAGGACTGGGGACTGGTGCGGGCCAACCCTGATGAGAAGAATCGGACTGGGTTTAGGAATCGATTGCCTTCAGCATTTCCCGGACTCGTGTGAATTTCTCGCGGGGTTTGCCCCTGGATTCGCCACGCCTGACCTCGGCGGCATCGATCTTGAGCCAATCCTCGAAACTGACGTGCTTGATGCCGCGTTTTGCCAACAGCGGGCAAATCGCATCCATGCCCTTCCTGTCCTCTCCCGAATCGAGCAATGCGAGATCGGCCAGGAGTGCATTCACCGTCGCCGCGCTGTCGCCGCGATTGGTGGCGATGACGCCGGTGGGACCACGCTTGATCCAGCCGGCGCAGTAAAGGCCGGGCACCGTGCCGTTCCCGTCGCGCAACCGTCCTTCCTCGTTGGCGAAAACACCTTTACGTTCATCGAAAGAAACGCCGCTGACGGGCACTCCTTTGTGGCCTATACTGCAAAACAGCAGACCACATGGTAGTTCCATTTTTTCTCCAGTGCCTCGTGCGGCCTGATTGAAGGGTGATCCCTCCAACTTGTTTCTTTCCAGCACGACCGACTCAAGACGTTGCCGTCCACGCAGTTCCACGGGGCTTTTTAAAAAATGAAAATGGCAGCGGCGACGTTTTATCGTGGCGGATCGCCCTGCGAAGCTTTGAAATATTTCCACATTCCTCATGCTGGTGACGTTATTCCTGTCTGCAAGCTCTGTTTCGCTTTCAGGATTTAGTTCGAGGGCTTCGGGTGCCACGATGACATCAGCGTTGGCGAGTTCCCCCAGTTCGAGCAGTTCTTTGTTGCTGAATCTGGCCTGGGCGGGACCGCGCCTGCCGATGATATGTATTTCCCTTACCCGGCTTTCTGCCAGCGCTTCCAGGGCGTGTTGAGCGATATCCGTGTTTTTTAACTCATCGACGGTTTTCGCCAGGATCCGGCAGACATCGGCGGCAACGTTTCCCTGACCGATGATGACCGCGACTTCCCGAGAGAGATCGAAATGGTGGTCACAATAGTCCGGATGGCCGTTGTACCAGCCCGCAAACTCCATGGCCGTGTGACTTCCCGTCAGGTCTTCTCCCGGTATGCCAAGCTTTCGATCCGCCTCCGCGCCACAGGTGAATATGATCGCGTGATAAGCCTCGCGCAGTTCCGTGACCGTCAGGTCCCGTCCGACACAGACATTGCCAACAAAACGGTGATTGGGCGCGCGTGCGATCTTGTCGTAAAACTGTGTCGCCTGTTTAAGCTTGGGATGATCGGGCGCCACACCGTGGCGCACCAATCCATACGGGACCGGCAGACGTTCATACATGTCCACGAACACGTTTTTGCCCGACTTGAACAGTGCCTCGGTGGCGTAAAAACCACTTGGGCCGCTGCCCACGATCGCAACTCGCAGGGGGCATTCTATTGAACCTAAGACAGGCATGCTTCTGAAATTCTCGGTAATCCCGTTTCTTCTTGTGAACCTGCGGCTGGCAGTGATGCTTGCTACTCATCAACGACCGGCAACGGCGGCGTCTGTTCGGCGTAATCTGATTTACAGCATTATATACGCCATATGGTCGATGAGACGATCGCCAATCGGTGCCAGTGCTTTGATGTTTCGCCGGGAAAACGGGCACAATGGCCCCATGGAAGACCTGAATAAGTTGAAAATAGACCGCGGCGGCAAGCGCGGCGCCGGCCCGTTGCCTCGCGGTGGCGGCAGAAAGCGGCTGATGATTTTGCTGGCCCTGATGGTTGCCGGGGTGGGAGGGTATTTCAAGTATGGCGGCCATCTCAATCTATTGCGGCCGCGCCCGGAGGTGGAGGTCGGTAATGTAGTGACGGCCTATCCCTCGCAGGCGCTCTCGCTTTTTAACGCCACGGGCTACGTAGTGCCGCAGACCAGGGCGGATGTCGCCTCCAAGGCCACCGGCCGGCTGCAGGCGATCGAGGTGGAGGCGGGCAGCGTGGTCAGGAAAGATCAGATCATCGCCCGCCTGGAGGATCAAGACGTGGTGGCCGTCATGGAGCGCAATCGCGCCAGCGTCGAGGCGGCGAGGGCGGCCGTCACGGAGGCTAGGGCCCAGTTGCACGTGAGTCAGGCGCGAGTGGCGGAAGTGCGTGCGGAAATGCTGGACGCAGAACGCGCCATGACACGGGCCCAGGCCATGGTCGGTAAAAAATATGTTACCCAGGAATTTTATGATGCGGCGCAGGCTCGTCGTGACAAAGCCGCCGCCAACGTGTCGAGTGCAGAGGCGGGTGTCGCCGCCGCCGCCGCCTCGCTCGCTACTGCGGAGGCACAGGTGACAGCGGCGGAAGCGGCTTACGACGAAGCCAGGGTGGCGGTGGAGTACACGTTGATCCGGGCGCCATTCGACGGCGTCATCCTGTCCAAGCATGCCGACGTGGGCGACGTGGTGGCGCCGTTTGCCTCGGCAAATCAGTCCAAGGGCGCCGTGGTATCGATGGCGGACATGAGCACCTTGCAGGTGGAGGCCGACGTGTCGGAATCGAACCTCACCAAGGTCAGCGTGGGACAACCCTGCGAAATCCAGCTCGATGCGCTGCCGGAGCAGCGGCTGCGCGGCGAAGTGCATGCCATTGTCCCGACCGTGGATCGCGCCAAGGCCACGGTGCTGGTCAAGGTGAAATTCATCGACCCCGAACCCCGCATCCTGCCCGACATGAGCGCCCGGGTGGCATTTTTGAGCCGGTCGTTGACAGAGGAAGATCAAAAGCCGCGCACGGCCGTGCCGGCGGCCGCCATCGTGACGCACGACGGTCACAGCCTCGCGTATCGGCTGGACGGCGATGTGGCCCGTGAAGTGACGGTAATGGCTGGCGGCGAGCGTTTGGGCGACCTGGTGGTGATCAAGGCGGGGCTCAACCCCGGCGACAAGGTGGTGCTGAATCCGTCCGCCGAACTGCGGGACGGCATGCGGATAAAACTACCGCAGTCATGACGCCGGTCGTCGAGATTCGCCGTCTATGCAAGTCCTACCGGCGTGGAGATCAGGACGTGCATGTATTGATGAATCTCGATCTTACGATTTACGAGGGCAGTTTTGTCGCCTTGATGGGGCCTTCTGGATCGGGCAAGTCCACGCTGCTGAACATCATCGCCGGCATTGATCGGCCAGACAGCGGCGAACTGCGCATCGCCGGCATCGATATCACCACGCTCTCCGAAGCGGCGCTGGCGCAGTGGCGGGCGGAAAACATCGGCTTTGTCTTCCAATTCTACAATCTCATGCCGGTACTCACGGCGTACGAGAATATCGAACTGCCGCTGTTGCTGACCGATCTGTCGCGGCGGCAGCGCCGCGAGCATGTCGATATGGTGCTGGACCTGGTCGGTCTGACCGATCGCAGCGAACATTACCCGTCGCAGCTCTCCGGTGGACAGCAGCAGCGTGTGGCCATCGCCCGTGCGCTGGTCACCGATCCCACGCTCATTGTCGCAGACGAGCCAACCGGTGATCTCGACCGGGTGTCGGCCCGCGACATCCTCGATCTGCTCGAATCGCTCAACAGCACTCTGGGCAAGACCATCATCATGGTTACGCACGATCAACTTGCCGCCGATCGCGCCCATGTCATCCGTCATCTCGACAAGGGCGTGCTGACCGACACTGAACAGCCCGCGCCCGCCGCGGCATGAAGCATGGCCTATCTGCCACGCCTGATTTTCCGCAATCTTCTCCGCCACCCCCTGCGGACTCTATTGACGGCGATTGGCATCGTCGTTGCCATCACCGCCTTCGGCCTGCTGCGCACGACCGTCGACGCCTGGTACGCAGGAGTGGAGGCATCTTCCAGCTCGCGGCTGGTGACGCGCAATAAAAACTCACTGGTCTTCCCGCTGCCGCTGCATTATCTGAACAAGATCCGCCAGGTCGGCGGTGTATCGCAGGTCAGCTACGCCGAGTGGTTCGGCGGCATCTACATCGACAAGAAGAACTTCTTCCCCCAGTTCGCCGTGGACGGGCACACCTATTTCAAGTTGTATCCGGAGTTCGTCGTTCCACCGGAACAATTGAGGTCGTTCTCGCTCGACCGACGCGGTGTCATCGTGGGCCGCAAGACCGCAGCCCAGTATGGTTGGAAGATCGGCGATCAAATTCCGCTCCAGGGAACCATCTACCCCGGCACCTGGGACTTTGTCATTGAGGGCATCTATCGCGGCATCGACAGCAAGACCGACGAGACGCAGTTCTTTTTTCACTGGGATTACCTGAACGAGATTACCAAAAAAACCAATCCAGATAACGCCGACAAGATCGGCATTTTTCTGGTGGGGCTGAAGCACGCGCAGGATGCGCCGCTGATCGCCCAGCACATCGACGCCATGTTTGCCAACTCGCTTGCCGAGACGCTGACCGAAACCGAAAAGGCCTTCCAGTTGAGTTTCGTGGCCATGACCGAGGCTATTCTGCTGGTCATACAAGCGGTGTCATTTTTGATCATCCTGATCATCATGGCGGTGATGGCCAATACGATGGCCATGACCGCCCGAGAGCGCCGGGGGGAATATGCCATCCTGAAGGCGATGGGCTTTCCGGCGCGCTTCATCGTCGGCCTTATTTTGGGCGAGTCGCTGCTGTTGAGCTTGAGCGCCGGCGCCGCCGGCATCGTCCTCATCTTCCCCACCGCGCGTGACGTGGGCGCGCGCTTCGGCACGCTGTTCCCCATCTTCAATGTTTCAGCGCAGACGATATGGATGGCGGCGGGCGCCGCGCTGCTGGTGGGGGTGGTCGCCGCCGTGGTGCCCGCCTGGCGGGCCGCACATATACCCATCGCAGAAGGTATGCGGGGTGTCGTCTGATGGGAATCCCGTTGTCTTATATCGTCCGTAATCTATGGGTGCGCAGGCTCACCACCGGACTGACGGCGATGGGCATGGCGCTGGTGGTGTACGTGTTCGCCGCCGTGCTCATGCTTTCGGAGGGGTTGGAAAAGACGCTGGTGCAGACCGGCAGCAACGACAACGTTGTCGTCATCCGTCGTTCCGCGGAGACGGAGATCCAGAGCGCGGTGTACCGCGATCAGGCCACTCTGGTGGCGAGCCTGCCGGAGATCGGCAATGACGCCCATGGCGATCGGCTGGTGTCGAAGGAGGTCGTGGTATTGATGGTGCTGCCCAAACGCGGCACCAACAAGCCCTCCAACGTCACCATCCGCGGTCTGTCATTATCGGGCGTCAGCATGCGCCCGCAGGTGCATGTCATACGAGGGCGCATGTTCCGGCCCGGTTCCGCTGAGATAGTCGCCGGTAACAAAATCGCCAAAGGCTTCATGGGAGCGGGCTTGGGAGAGCATATCAAGCTCGGCCAGCAGGAATGGACGGTGGTCGGCATCTTTGATGCCGGCAACAGCGGCTTTGCCTCGGAGCTGTGGGGCGACGCCGATCAGATGATGCAGACCTTCCGCCGTGAGTCGTATTCCTCGGTGGTGTTCCGGTTGGCCGACCCCGGCGCTTTTGCCGCCGTCAAAAAGAAACTGGAATCCGATCAGCGGCTGACCGTGGAGGCGGAGCGCGAGCCACGCTTTTACGCCCGCCAGTCGGAACTGATGTCGAACTTCCTGCGCATCCTCGGTACGGTCCTGAGTTCGATCTTCTCCATCGGCGCCATCATTGGCGCGATGATCACCATGTACGCCTCGGTCGCCAACCGCACCGCCGAGATCGGCACCCTGCGGGCCATCGGCTTCCGGCGCTGGAACATCCTGAGCGCCTTCATGCTGGAATCGCTGCTGCTGAGCCTGGTGGGCGGCATCATCGGGTTGGTGATGGCCTCATTCATGCAGTTCTTCACCGTCTCGACCATGAACTGGCAGACCTTCGCCGAACTGGCCTTTTCCTTCACCATGACTCAGCGCGTGATCATCGAGGGATTGTTGTTCGCGTTGCTGATGGGCTTTGCCGGCGGCGTTCTGCCGGCGCTGCGCGCCGCGCGCATGAACATCATCGACGCCCTCCGCACTGTCTAACGCCCGGGTTCCAACTATGCGTGCTCTGAGACATGGTTGCACTCGATATGCGCGGGCCACAGCAACTCGTTGGCCGAAGTTCGAACCTCGCGGAGAGTAGAAACCGCGAGCCAAATGCCAACGCCGAGCGCGACCAGAGCATCCGCTTCGTTATGGCCCGTGACGGCGACCAGCACGCCCGCTACGACCGGGGCGAGAGAAACCCAGACATCGCCAAGATTGTGAAGGTACGCGAGGCGCGCTGTGGCGTTGTGATCGGCCGCCTCGTGTAGCAGCCTAGCAACAGCGTAATTTGCGGCCGCAGCAGCCAAGCCCGTTGCGATAGGCACAAGACTCACCACAGGCGCGGGATGCCTGAGGCGCAGGACTGCTTCGATGATGATGCTGGCACTCAAGACGACTAGCCCCAGAGAATTAAGCACGTTTGTAGTGCGCTGAGACTGCCGACCGAGATAGACAGGCAGGAAGAAGGCGAGATAGAGGCAGAGCAACGCGAGTTCATCCGAGAAATTGTGTGCGCTATCGACCAGGAGGCTCAGGCTGTGCGATTGAACGCCGGCGATGGCCTCACCAACTGCAATGGCCGTATTCAACGCGACAGCACCACCAACCGCTTTACGAAAGTGCGACACCGCTGCTCCTATGTGGCGCCCAACTAGAGTTAGATTTCACTTTTGCGATCTGATCTGGGTATCAACGCCGTATAAACTGGTGTGCATGTTTTAACCCCGTGATTTTAGCCAGCCAAATATTGAAAACATGGCGATGATTTTATCAAAAGACTGACAGGGCCTAGTGAGAGAACATCAGAAGATGGGGTTCGATATCAGCCCGATGGTGGGCGTGCGTTATACTGTTTACATAGTGCGACAGTAAAACAACCAAAATTAAGCTATAAATCAGGGAATAAGCGTGATTCCAGGGTTCAAAGAAGAAAGATTGGTGGCGGTGACGGCACCGGCGCGGCTGCATTTCGGTTTCGTCGATCTTAACGGCGAACTGGGACGGCAATTCGGCAGCCTGGGACTCGCCATCGCCGATCTGGCCACCAAGCTCATCATCCGCCCGTCCGCGCAGAACGTGACGCACGGGCCGGATGCGGCGCGCGCAAGACACTTTGCCGATGTGCTGTTGCATGAGTGGGGCATACAAAGCGCCGTGTCGATCATCGTTGAGCACGCTATCCCGTCGCATTGCGGCCTCGGCTCCGGCACGCAGATGGCGCTGGCCGTGGGCACCGGACTCGCCAAGCTTTTTGAAATCGATATCAATACCACGGAGTTGGTGCGAATCACCAATCGCGGCACGCGCTCCGGCGTCGGCCTCGGCGCCTTTGATCATGGCGGCTTCCTCGTCGACGGTGGGCGTGGACCGAATACAATAGCGCCGCCCTTGATCAGCCGCCTGCCGTTCCCCGAACAGTGGCGCATGTTGCTGATCTTCGATGACGAGCGTGAGGGCCTGCATGGACAGAGCGAGCGCGATGCGTTCAAGCAACTGTCGCCGATGCCGTCCGAGACATCCGCCGAATTGTGCCGCCGCGTGCTGGTGCAGTTGTTGCCGGCGTTGGTGGAAGAGGATTTCATGAACTTCAGCGATGCAATTACGCGATTGCAGGAGGCGACGGGCGATCAATTCTCAAGCGTCCAGGGCGGCCGTTACACCAGCCCGCGTGTGGCCGAGGTGCTGGAGTGGCTGCGCGGGCAGGGCGTGGCTGGCCTCGGCCAGAGTTCGTGGGGGCCGACGGGGTTCGCATTTTTCGCCACCGCTGACGAGGCGGAAAGCATGGCGGCATTGGCGCGCCAGCGCCGGCAATCCACTGCGACGCTGCGATTCATGGTTTGCCGGGCGCGCAATGAGGGCGCGCGTGTTCGCACTCATGTGGCACGTCATCTGATCGCCGCCTGATGTAAAACCACTGCGTGAGTCATCAACCATGAAAAATCCATATCTGCTGCATATTTTCTGTCCCACGAAAAACGTCAGTCCGTTCGACATCAACATGGCCTATGAGGCCCGCTATGACGCCGTGATCCCCCACAGCGACGTGACGCTCGATGACATCCGTCCGTTGACACAGGACACCATTTTCTCGCGCGGCCCCACGGGCGTGAAGCGCACCGGCATTTTCATCGGCGGCCGCGATTTCGGCCTGGCGCTGGACATGCTTGACGAGGCCCGCAAATCGATGGTGCCGCCGTTCGAAGTATCCGTGTTCGTCGATCCCTCCGGCGCGATTACCACCGCCGCGGCGCTGATGGCGTGCGTGGAATGGTGGGTGCGCAAACGCAAGAAGGGCGATCTGGAAGGCAAAAACGTGCAGATTTTCGGCGGGACCGGTCCGGTCGGCGTGTGCGCCGGTCTGCTGGCGTCGCAGTGTGGAGCGAAGGTGACGCTGGTCAGCCATCAGGGGGCGGCGGTGGCGCAGGCGCTGGCCGATCGTTACAACGCGCGCTTCAGGACCGACATGCGTGGCGGAGACAGCAGTTCGGAGGCTGCATCAGGGTCGCTGATAGCTGGCGCCGAGATCGCCATCGGTGCCGCCAAGGCGGGTGTGTGCGTATTGTCCGAAAAGTTATTGAAGCAGGCCCGGAAGCTGATGGTGGCCGCCGACGTGAACGCCGTGCCGCCCACGGGTATCGAAGGCGTGGGGGTGCATGACATGGGCAAGCCCATTGCCGCCACGCCCGCCGGCGCGGCGGGCATCGGCGCGCTGGCGGTGGGCAACATCAAATACAAGGTGCATACCCGTCTCTTCAAAAAAATGTTCGAAGCGAAGAAGCCGCTATATCTGAGTTTCCCGGAGGCCTTTCAGGTGGCCCGCGAGATTGTCTCCTCCAGTTTGAAGTGACCTCGGTTCTGATCATTGCGCAATCGGCGCGCGCGCTGGCGCAGTCGGCGGTCAAGGCGGGCTGGAAAGCCTATGCCATCGACCAGTTCGGTGATTTGGATACCCGTGCGGCAACGCAGCACTGTGATGTAGTCTGCAATTTCAGCGATACCCCCACCCTTCTTGTTGTCGTTGAGCTGCTTTTGGACAAGCATCATCCAAGTGCCTGCGTCATCGGTGGTGGCATGGAATCCGCTCTGGAATCCCTCATGGCTGTCAACGAACGCCTGCCGTTTACGGGCAATTCGCTGGAGATTTACCGTCGCCTGTGCGATCCTATTTCCTTCTGCAAATTGCTGGACAATCTCGGCATCACATATCCTGAAACGGTGTCCGATGGTTCAGCAGCGTCGACGTCTGGCTGGCTAGCGAAGCGTGTAGGGGGCAGCGGCGGCGGGCACATACGACCATTGGCGGCGGGTGAGTTGCCGGGCGATGGGTATTATCGACAGCGGAGGGTTGATGGTATGTCCGCGTCCGTGTTGTTTCTTGCCAATGGCAGGAACGCGCAGGTTCTCGGTTATACACGGCACTGGCAGGCGCAGCCGGATGCAGGCCGGTCTTACTGCCGCAGTGGCTTGATACGCTGGTCGGCGGTACCCGCGCCCACAAGGGCACAATTGGAAAATACGGTCAGTGAGCTGACCCTGGCCGCCGGCCTGCGCGGCTTGTGTGGATTGGATTTCATGCTGGGTGATGACGGGTCAATCGCGGTTCTGGAGATCAATCCACGACCGCCCGCCAGCTTCGAATTGCATGAAGGCGAAGCAAGCCTGCTCGGAGCGCACCGGCGGGCTTGCGACGGCGAGTTGATTTCACCGCCGCCAGCGCCGGCATCAGCGGTCAAGGCATCGGTGGCGTTGTATGCGACGTGTTCGTTGACGGTGCCCGCGGGTTTCGTGTGGCCGCGATGGTGCGCGGATATTCCGGCCGCGGGAACAGTCATCGAACGGGATCAGCCGGTATGCACGGTGATGGCGCTGGCCACGAGCATGGAAGCCACCCAGGCCCTGGCGGAGAAAAGGCTGTTGACTTTGCTGGCCGAATTGAAAAACTTTCAATCCATAACTTGACGAGAGTATGCCAATGATCGGCAAAACAACCGCCACTCGAAAGGACAAACCGGCCGTCAGCATAAATGCCATGACGGCACCATTGGTGAAGTCGCTTGTTAAAAACGCCGGTGCGCTGGGTCTGGGCGTGAGCAAGCTCAAAAACGGGGTGACCGTCATTGATGCGGGCATCGAGGCTCCAGGAGGCCTGGAGGCGGGCCGCTTGATTACGGAAATCTGCATGGGTGGATTGGGCCACGTCAACATCCGTTCGGCAAAGGTATTTGCGCGCTGGAGCTGGCATCTCGACGTCTGGTCCAGCAGCCCGGTGCTCGCCTGTCTGGGCAGCCAGTATGCCGGCTGGAATTTGAGCCATGGCAGCGGCAAGGAAGCCTTCGGCGCCCTCGGTTCCGGACCGGCGCGCTCGCTCGGCAGCAAGGAGCGGCTGTTTCATGAATTGAATTATCGCGACCACGCCGCGCAGACGACGATGATCATCGAAGTGGACAAGATACCGCCCGTCGAACTCACGCGGAAAATCGCCGACATGTGCGGTGTGCGCCCAGGCGCGCTCACCCTGGTCCTGACGCCGACCAACAGTCTCGCCGGCGGCATACAGGTCGTGGGCCGTGTACTGGAGGTGGCGTTGCACAAGGTTCACACGGTCGGCTTTCCGCTGGCCGACATCGCCGATGGCGTCGCCAGCGCGCCCATCTGTCCGCCGGCACAGGATCCCATGGTCGCGATGGGCCGCACCAATGACGCCGTCATTTTCGGAGGCCATGCCCACCTCTATGTGCGTGGTACGGATGCGGATGCGCAGGCGCTGGCGCAAAAACTGCCGAGCAACAGCTCACGCGATTTCGGCCGTCCCTTTGCGGAGGTGTTCAAGGAAGTGAATTATGATTTCTACAAGGTCGATCCGATGTTGTTCAGCCCGGCGCGGGTGGCAGTGACGGCGCTGAAGTCCGGCCGCACATTCCACGCCGGCCGGTTGCACGAGGAGTTGCTCGATCGTTCCTTCGGCGCTGAAAAATAGCTATTCTGCAGTGTGATGATCGAGCCACATATTGCGATTATCACGGATGAACCGGGCTGGCACGGCCGACAGTTGAAGCGGGCCTTCGCCGCCCGAGGCCGGCAGGGCTTGTACGTGTCTTCGACGGAATGCCGGCTGGACTTGAGCGGCCCCCAGCCGCGCGTGCTTCTGCCGGGATTCAAGAAACCGCCTGCCGGCGTATTCGTGCGCGGCATCCCCGGCGGCACGCTGGAACAGGTCATCCTGCGATTGGATTGTCTGCATGCCTTGAGTGAACTCGGTATCTTGATCTACAACCATCCCCGCGCCATCGAGCGCACGGTCGACAAGGCCATGACCAGCTTTCTGCTCAAGCGCGCGCAGCTGCCCACGCCGGAGACCTGGGTGTGCGAATCGGAACCGCAGGCGCGCGCCATCGTGCTCAAGGAATGTGCGCGTGGGCGCAAACTGGTGGCCAAGCCGCTGTTCGGCTCGCAAGGCACCGGCGTGCGATTGATTGAAAAGGTCGCCGATCTCGAGGACCGCGAAGGTTTGCAGGGTGTTTATTATCTGCAGGCCTTTCAGGAAAAACTGGCCGAGCAATGGTGTGACGTGCGGGTATTCGTCATCGACGGCGTGGCGGTGGCGGCGATGCGGCGCTCCAGCGCCCATCACTGGATTACCAACCGCGCGCGCGGCGGCCGTTGCGAGGCGCTGCCATTGGACGGGACGTTGACACAGTTGGCCGAAGCGGCGGCGCGGGCCATCGACATCGATTACGCCGGCGTCGATCTGATGCCGCTCGCGGATGGCGGTTACACCATCACCGAGGTGAACAGCATCCCCGCCTGGCAAGGTTTGCAGTCGGTGGCGGGCATCGATATCGCCGCGCGACTGGCTGATCATTTCTTCAGCCGCATGGCGCCAGTGACCGGGTTGCAAGCGGTGACGTGAAGTCGCTGTCGCCGGATCAGGTGCAGGCCGTGGTCCGGGAGGCCTGTAATGCCGATGTGCAGGCGTTCAAGCCCGGCAACGTCAGTGTCGATTCCGCAGGGCATCGCATGCAGGCGGAGCACTTTCTCCACAGCGCCGATCTGGTCGCCCCGGTGTTGGCCCGCCCTGATTTGACCGTCGGGCAGCGCATCGAACAGGCGGTTGACCTGACCATGGCGCAGGTGGGTTGCAATACCAATCTCGGCATTGTTCTCCTGCTGGCCCCACTGGCCCAGGCGGCCCTCCTACGGTTTTCCACGGACGACTTTCAGGAACGTCTAGGGCGGGTATTGCGCGCCTTGACGCAGACGGATGCCGCTGCCGCCTACCGGGCCATCAGGCAGGCCAGCCCCGCCGGTCTGGGGCACCACTCGCAGCAGGACGTGGGCATGGAACCGGAAGTAACGCTGCTTGAGGCCATGCAACTGGCTGCGGATCGGGACCAGATTGCCCGCCAATATGCCCAAGATTATGCAGACATTTTTACCCTTGGGGTAACGGCCCTGAAGGAAGGCTGGGCGAGGGGATGGGGGCGGGAGTGGGGGGCGGTGGCATGCTATCTGGCCTTTCTGTCCCGGATACCGGATACCCACATCTGCCGCAAATATGGGCGGGAGGTGGCGGAAATGGTGCGGCAGGAGGCCGCGGGAGTGGAAACTGATTTCAAAGCGTGCGAGAATTCGACCACAGCCTATAATAAGCTGTTGAGTTTTGATAACAAGTTGAAACAGGGAGGATACAATCCGGGCACCAGTGCCGACCTCACTGTGGCGAGTTGGACCGCCTGCCGATTGCAGACTTTCCTGAAAGAAGCCCCGTCGCACGACGGTGGCGGACATAAGTAACTAAAAACGGTCGGGTCCATCCCAATCGAAAAAGATGCAACAAGGTGACAAGCGATGTCTATATTCAAAGCACTTGTCTGGCAACCATCTACTGGAGACTCAAGAGGAGGTAGAACCATGGCAGTGGTAGATCGTGTACTAGTCGGTGAATCACTGGTCGGCGACGGCAATGAAATTGCCCACATCGACCTGATTATGGGACCTCGCGGCAGTGCGGCGGAGGCAGCTTTCTGCAACGCCCTGGTTAACAACAAGGACGGCTTCACCTCTCTGCTCGCGGTCGTATCCCCCAATCTCGCCGCCAAACCCAGCACCGTGATGTTCAACAAGGTGACCATCAAGGGCGCCAAGCAGGCCACCCAGATGTTCGGGCCCGCACAACGCGCCGTGGCGATGGCCGTCACCGAGTGCGTGGAAGACGGCACCATCCCGGCAAACGAAGCGGACGATATCTTCATCTGCGTTGGCGTGTTCATCCACTGGATGGCCGCCGACGACAAGAAGATTCAGGACTTCAATCATCAGGCCGTCAAGGAATCCATCAAGCGCGCCGTCAAACGCGAGCCGAAGGCTTCCGAGGTGATCGCCAAGAAGAAGACCGCGCATCCGTTTGCCGCGCATGTCTGATTTGCTATAACAACAATAACAGGGTTCTGGTTGAACCCATGCCTGATCGCCCCGGCCCGCCCGGGGCGATTTTTTTCAGTGTCCGGAATCGGGGTGTGATACTGAGCCGACACGACAAGCGCCCAAAAGCACCAGTATTGAGCGTGTTTCACGCCGTAGTGAACTAATTCAGTTCAGGTTTAATCCCCACCTGTAATATGCAGCGCCTGTCATCCATGTTTCGCTTCAGTGTTCTCGACAAAATTCAACAGCTTATATAAAATTGCGCACATTTTTTGCATCGCATCATTACAGGGTTTGAATATTTACTTAAGGAGTGCTGGTCTAACCATGGAAGCAGATTCGCAGTCCTCGCAGGAAATGGCGCCGCCCCCATCAGTCATCACCGAT
>Ga0335077_10000756_pt1 | contig 36875 bp, 30 predicted proteins | sample Lox_Sample_31_FD_207151 | JGI IMG/M metagenome (GOLD analysis project Ga0335077, IMG submission 207151) | Soil microbial communities from Loxahatchee National Wildlife Refuge, Florida, United States - Lox_Sample_3.1 | ecosystem: Environmental > Terrestrial > Soil > Wetlands | place: USA... | reverse complement strand
CAAACTGATCCGGCGGCGGCCGAGACAGGAAAGCGGCGAAGTGGTGCTGCGGATGAATCTGTGGTTCCGCATGGCGCATTGGGGAATTATGGCGAGCTTCCCGACGCTGGTGGTCACGGGCTTCGCGCTGAAGTACCCAGACACCTGGTGGTCCAAGCCGTTATTGTTGTGGGAGTCGAATGCGGGAGTCCGCGGCGGACTTCACCGAACCGCAGCGGTCGTCATGATCGCGGCGACCCTCTATCATTTCGTGCATCTGGCGATGAAGAAGCGGGACCGCAGCTTCCTCTGGGCCATGATTCCAAAGATGAAGGATGCGACGGACATGATCGACGTGTTTCGGTACAACCTCGGCCTTACGAAGCAAGAGCCGAAGTTCGCGAAATTTAACTACGCCGAGAAGATGGAGTATTGGGCGTTCCTGTGGGGCACGCTAGTGATGGGCCTTTCCGGCTTCCTGCTGTGGTTCAACAACTTCACACTGCGGTATTTCCCGAAGTGGGTGACGGACGCGGCCACGGCGGTGCACTGGTATGAAGCTCTGCTGGCCACGTTTTCTATCCTTTTGTGGCATTTCTATCTGGTGATCTTCGATCCGATGGTCTACCCGATGGATACGGCCTGGCTCGATGGAAAGATCTCCGCCGACCATTATCGCCACACGCGGCCGGCGTATTACCGGGAACTCGCGCGCGCGGGCTTGGTGGAAGTTCCGGACGAAGCGGCTGATTCGGAACCTTCCACGGAACCTGCCGGTGGCGATGATTAATTCCTTAGTGTGACTGCCAACCTTGCGCCGGAAGCGCAAATGTCAAAAGCTGAGCGCATGCAATCCGAGGAAAAACCTGCGGCGGTGAATTCGCAAACGGAGATCGAGCGCCGGGTTAGTGAAGGCCGAATCCGCTGGGCGGGACCACTCGCGGTAATGATAGGCCGCAGTGTGCTCATGGTCGTGGCTCAGGGGATGGTGGCCTGCATCTACGTGCTACGGGGTCACCCGTCGCCATGGAACGCCGCCGCACCCTGGTGGACCGTATACGGAACGCTGGTGGATGCCGGGTGCCTAGCCCTGATGGTGAAATTTACGCGCTTGGAGGGCATTTGCCTTCGCGATCTCGTAGGTCAAATGCGCCTGCGCCGGGGACACGACATTCTTCTCGGGATCGCGTTCTTTGTTGTTTTTATGCAGTTCTTTTCGATCCCCGGGTTGCTGGCGAGCAAGCTAGTGTTTGGTACCACGCATCCAGCCTTCTACCCTGGATTGCTGGCTGAGCGGAGACTGCCTTACTGGGCGGTGATCTACAGCTTCAGTTTGTGGTGGCTTATTTGGTCTCCCACGGAAGAAATGACTTACAACGGCTACGCGCTGCCACGTATTCGTGCGTTAACGGGAAGCAGAACCCTCTCCGTACTACTCGTGGGCTTTTGCTTTGCGCTCCAGCACAGTTTTATTCCCTTCATCTTGGATTGGAAGTATGTCGTGTGGCGGTTTCTGTTTTTTCTCCCAGGCGTGCTGATCGCCAGTCTGATCTATTTGTGGATTCGCCGTCTTGCGCCGCTCATCCTGGCTCATTGGCCCATGGACCTCATGGCTGCGATATACACCATTCGGTTTTGAGTTCGAGGGTGGTCTGTCGAATCGTTCTAAATGGTCTTCTCAAAAGTCGCGCCCGGCCCGCGAGAACGGATTTCGCCGGATATGGTAGTGTCTGAGGGGAGATCTTCCAGCGCCATGTCCATCCGCACAATTATTGAGCCGTTTCGCATCAAGAGTGTCGAGCCGATTCGCGGTACTACACGCGCGGAGCGGCAAAGATTGATTGAGGACGCCGGCTACAATCTCTTCCTGGTCAATTCCGAGGCCATTCTCATCGATCTGCTGACCGATTCTGGAACGGCGGCGATGTCTACGGAACAGTGGGCGGCTATGATGCGCGGCGATGAGTCGTATGCCGGTTCGCCCAGCTTCACGCGGTTTCGGAACTCCGTGCAGGGCATCTTTGGCTTCCGGCACGTTATTCCGACGCACCAGGGCCGCGCAGCGGAACGCATCCTGTTTAACGTGACTTGCAAGAAGGGCGACATCGTTCCTAACAACACGCACTTCGATACCACGCGCGCCAACTGCGAATTCATGGGCGCACACGCGGTAGACCTGCCTATTCCTGAAGCGAAGGAGCCGGCGCACTTTCATCCGTTCAAGGGAAATATGGACGCCGCGAGGCTGGCGGAACTGATCGAGCGCGAGGGCGCGAAGAAGATTCCGCTGGTGATGCTGACGATCACCAACAACTCAGGAGGCGGCCAGCCGGTCTCGATGGCGAACATTCGCGAGGTGAAAGGAATCTGCAAGAAGCATGGCATTCCTCTGTACATTGACGCCTGCCGCTTTGCGGAGAACGCCTATTTCATCAAGTTGAGGGAAGCGGGCTATGCTGACAAGAAGCCACGGGAGATTGCGCAAGAGATGTTTTCGTACGCCGATGGATGCACGATGTCGGCGAAAAAGGATGGACTCGTCAACATCGGCGGCTTCCTCTGTACCAACGACGATATTCTCGCTCAGCAGGAGAAGGATCTTCTGATTCTCACGGAGGGATTCCCCACCTACGGAGGATTGGCGGGCCGCGACCTAGACGCGATTGCGGTGGGCTTGAATGAGGCTCTGGAGGAGGAGTATCTCAAGTATCGTATCGCTTCAACGGCGTTTCTCGGGAATCACATTGCGAGCGAAGGTGTGCCGATCGTTCAGCCGCCCGGTGGCCACGCGATCTATATCGACGCGCGAGCGTTTCTGCCGCACATTCCGATCTCGCAATTTCCGGGTGTCGCGCTCGCTGTGGAGCTTTATCTCGAGGGCGGCATTCGTTCCGTGGAGATTGGATCGCTGATGTTTGGCGAACACGCGACCATGGACCTGGTGCGACTGGCGATTCCGCGCCGCGTGTACACGCAGAGCCACATCGAATATGTGGTGGAAGTGATCCTGGATGTCTGGCGACGGCGCGACAAAATCCCAGGTTACGAACTGGTTCACCAGGCGCCTTTCCTGAGACATTTCACCGCCCGCCTGAAACCCCTGGGCGGTTAGCGGCCACCCGCCCTCTCTCTGGCCTTCGTCTTGCACCACCTAACATAGGCTGCTTTTGGTCATCCGGGTCGAAACGCGCCGGCCGCTGGGTTTTTGTCGCATAACCCAGCCTAAGCTGTTGATGGGTTTAGTCTTATGTGGCTGGCACCCCAGGCAGATGTTTGCGCCCAAGGGACGGCGCGGGTTGTCAGCGCTCGAACCGGGTCAAATCCCCGCAGCGGCTGAGTGTTCTCGCTCAGTACTTGCCCAAGGAGTTCTTGCGATGAGTCTCAATGCTGAAAGGCGCGGCCCGCGGTTGACCGTGGAGCAACTCGAATCTGCCGCCGCCGATATGCGCGCCATGAATATCGTCAGTATTTTCGCAGCCGGCTCGGGCCACCCTGGCGGCACCCTCTCCGTGATGGACATCGCGGCGGCTCTTTATTTAAACGAACTGAATCATGATCCCTCCAACCCGAATTGGCCGGAACGCGACCGCGTGTTCTGGTCGGCAGGACACAAGGCGCCGGCGCTCTACGTTGCTCTGGGCCGCGCAGGATACTTTCCCCTGGACGACGTGGTGCTGTTGCGGCAACTCGGCGCCAATTTCGAAGGTCATCCGAATTGGTTGAAGGTGCCTGGCGTGGAAGTTTCGAGTGGCTCCCTCGGGCAAGGGCTGGGCGCCGCAGTCGGGAATGCGCTTGCGGGAAAATTGCGCAGGGCGGATTTTCGCGTGTACGTGATCATGGGCGATGGGGAACAACAGGAAGGCAGCATTTGGGAAGCCGCCATGTCGGCAGGGCACTACAAGCTGGGGAATTTGTGTGCGATTGTCGACGTGAACCGGCTGCAGATCGATGGCTGGGTCAAAGAAGTGATGAACGTGGAGCCGTTGGCAGAGAAATACGCGGCGTTTGGCTGGAACGTCATTGAAATTGATGGCCATGATATGCCGCAGATTCTCGATGCGTTTGCTCGCGCACGAAGAGAGACCGGGCGGCCGAGCGTGATCCTCGCCCGGACGGTAAAGGGCAAGGGCGTTTCGTTCATGGAGAATGAAGCGAGTTGGCACGGGGTCGCGCCGAAGAAAGAGCAGTTTGAGATAGCTTTGAACGAGCTCGTGACCCCGGAATTTCCGCGCGCCCGCGCGGAAGCACTGCTGCAACGGGCCGCGGCGAATGCCAAGGCCGTCGCGTGCAAGGCGAAGGGAAGCATACCGAAATTCGGGAGGGAATACTGGTGGAATTCGCGCGAGTCGATGAAAGTGCAGATGGACCCGACGCGGATGGGATTCGGCCGCGGGTTAGAGCGCGCCGGCGAGGATCCGCGTGTGGTCACCTTACATGCGGACATCTCCGGGTCGATCCGAATTACCGATTTTGAGGCCAAGCATCCTGAGCGAAAGAGTCGCGTCTTCAGCGTCGGCATCGCCGAGCAGAACATGATGAGCGTGGCCGCCGGACTGGCGCGCGAGGGATTCATCCCGGTCACCGGCACGTACGGCGTGTTCGCTTCGGGGCGCGCGTGGGACCAGATCCGCACTACAATCTGCTACTCGAACCTGAACGTAAAGATTGCCGGGGCTCATGGGGGAATTTCTGTAGGTCCTGACGGAGCAACGCACCAGGCGCTCGAGGAGATTTCGCTGACCAACATTCTCCCGAACATGAATGTGGTTGTGCCCTGCGACTCGGTCGAGACCGATAAGGCCACGATGTATTCCCTGCTGTCCTTGCAGGGCCCGTGTTACCTGCGGTTCGCGCGCGAAGCTACACCGATCGTCACTCATGGGGAAACGCCGTACGAATTCGGCGTGGCCAACGTGATCCGCTACCGCGGGGAGCAGCCCAAGTTTGAGGATGCCTTCGACACGTTTCTCGGGACGCGTTACCACAATGAGCGCGAGCAGGTTTCGATTATTGCGTGCGGCCCCATGGTGCCGGAGGCGATGCGCGCGGCGTGGCTTTTGAAAGAGGAGTACGGCCTTGAAGCACGGATCGTAAACGTGCACACGATCAAGCCGCTGGATATCGCCACGATTGTGCACGCCGCGGAAGACACTCATGCTGTGATTACCGCGGAGGAGCATCAGGCCGGGGGCTTCGGAAACATCATCGCCGGGGCGATCCTGCAACATCGCAAGGGATTCCGCCAGCCGCTGCAGTTGGGCATGGTCGGAGTCGCCGATTGCTTTGGCGTTTCCGGGAATCCTTGGGAGCTGGTGCAGTACTTCGGCTTGACGGCGGAACATATCGCCAAGCGGGCGCTGGACCTACTGGATAGGCGCTTGGCGACTTCACCGGCCCTGCCGAGCGAGATGAACTCGATTCGGTGTTCGCGATGCGGGTCCAACGTCCCCATCACGGAATATGCGAAGGACTTTCCATTGCCTTCGGATGAACTTTGCGCGGATTGCGATTATCAGTCGCTGGAACTATGCACTGTCTGCCGGATCGAATGGGGCAAGGTGGCGCACAATACCTCCTACGTATGCCTGGCATGCCGCGCGAAGCCCGTGCTGCGCTGATTTCCATTCACCTGTTGATGCACATTCACATTTGCGCGCTGTTCTTTTGAGCGATCCCCTGTTTGCTCGGGTATGCTTAGGGCCATGCCAACTCTTACGATTGACGCCGCTCTCAAGCAGAAGTGCCCGCGGACGGCACTTGGGTTTCTAATGGCGCGTGTGACCGCACACGAATGCGCGCCAGGTCTGCTCGAAGAAATGAAATCGCAGGAAGAAAGAATTCTGAAGCTGCCCGAGCCCCGGGCGGTGCTCGAATCGCCGAGAATTCTCGCGACGCGGGGCGGTTACAAGGCGCTGGGAAAGGATCCCTCGCGCTACCGGGGCTCGGCCGAAGCGTTGCTGCGACGCATTCTCAGCGGCAAGGGATTTCCAAAGATCAACACGGTCGTCGATATCATCAATCTCGTCTCTGTCGAGAGCCGGCTGCCGATCGGCCTCTACGACCTGGCGCACGTCAAGGGAGACATCGTATTTCGCACGGGACGGGCAGGCGAATCGTACAAGGGCATTGGCAAATATGACCTCAATCTGGAGGATTTGGCGGTCTTCTGTGATGAGGCCGGCCCTCAAGGAAGTCCCACGAGCGATTCTGAGCGGACCATGGTCACGCCTGCAACCCAATCGATCGCGGCGATTCTTGTCGCGTTCGGCGGACCGGAAGGCCTGGACGCGGCCTGCGAACGCATGTCGGCGCTGCTGCAGAAGTATGCCGAAGGCCGCGAGATTCACTCTCTGATGATTTCCTGAACTCGATTGCTTCTGGGGCAGAAGTGACCTATCTTTCCGGAAGACTCCATCGCTCCTAGGACCCGCTCGCGCGGCGCACTTGCGGAAATTCGAGGTTCGCCATTTGATGAGCAACGGCATCCACCCCTTTGCCAGCTTGCTGGCTGCCGTGGCGCGGGGCATCAGCGGCGTGCAGGTGCAATGGGCGGGTTGCGAACCCGACGAGCGGCAGCGCATCTATTTCGCGAATCACTCAAGCCATCTGGATTTTGTCGTGCTGTGGTCTGCGCTGCCTTCAGAGATTCGCGCAAAGACGCGCCCTATCGCCGCAAAAGATTATTGGGAAGAAACGCCCTTACGGCGGTATTTTGCGAAAAACGTTTTCAACGCCGTCCTTCTCGAGCGCGGCGTGATGGCTAAGGCAAAGACTTCCGAGGAAGCGCATTTCGTCGGGCGCAACTTGATGGAAGAGATGGCCTCAGCGCTCGGGGAGGAAAATTCACTGATTCTTTTCCCGGAGGGGACGCGTGGCACGGGCGAAAAAATCGGCCCCTTTCGTTCCGGCCTCTATCACCTGGCGCAGCGGCGCCCTGATGTGGAGCTGGTGCCCGCATATCTAGAGAATCTGAACCGCATTCTGCCAAAAGGTGAGTTTCTCCCTGTACCCATGCTGAGCCTGCTCACATTTGGCAAGCCCATTCAGGTGGAACAGGGCGAAGTGAAGGATGCGTTTCTCGAGCGGGCGCGCGAAGCTGTTGTCAGCCTTCGCCGGACGGGACCCGCGTGATGCTTCAGGCGATTCACGACGCCAAGCTGCTCTGGCTCTATGGCGGTGTGCTGCTGTTGCTGGTCACATTGACGTTGACCGGCAGGGCGCTGAAGGGCCGGCGCAAGACGCCCGCCAGCCGCGCTACCATCGACAACCTCAATGCAAGGATTCGCGCCTGGTGGAAGATGTGCGCCATCTTCACGGCTGCTGTGATCGTCGGGCACGTTGGCGCGCTCGTCCTGTTCGGAATCATTTCCTTTCTGGCGATGCGCGAGTACATGACCCTGGTGCCCACGCGGCCCAGCGATCATTTGACGCTGTTCTGGAGCTTCTTCGTCATCATGCCACTGCAGTATTGCTTCATCGGCTTTCAGTGGTATGGCGTGTTCGCTGTTATGATTCCGGTGCTGGCATTTACTTTTGTCCCGACGAGCATCGCGATCGAGGGCGACACGGCGAGTTTCCTGGAGCGCTCCGCGAAAATTCAGTTTGGGCTGATAGTCTGTGTCTATTGCCTGAGCCACGTACCGGCGTTGTTGCTGCTCAAGATTCCGGGGTACGAAGGACACGATGCGCGATTCCTGCTTTATCTGGTGGTCGTGGACCAGATCAGCGACGTCTTGCAGTACGTTTGGGGCAAGTTGTTCGGCAAGCACAAAATTGCCTGGCGCGTGAGCCCCAACAGGACATGGGAGGGCCTCGCCGGAGGTGTTTTCAGCGCGACTGCCCTCGGCACCGCGCTCTGGTGGGCGATGCCGTTCACTCCGCTGCAGTCGGCCGGCATTTCATTTACGATCTGTCTGCTTGGTTTCGCCGGTGGCCTGGTGATGAGCGCGCTTAAGCGCGACATCGGCATCAAGGACTTCGGCGTGGTGGTCGAGGGCCACGGCGGAATCCTCGATCGCATCGACTCGCTCTGCTTCGCCGCGCCGATCTTCTTCTACTTGGTTCGCCATTACTTTGTGCCGTAGTATGCCGCTTCAGGTGGATCCCTACGCAGAGAATGCCGCTCATTTAGAGGGAAACTTCCTCGACGGCGGGGGCTCCTGCGACTTGACGCGATTTCAGGAAACCGCGGGCGGCGAGGAGTTCGGCATTAAGCAGGGCCGCGCCGGCCGCTCCGCGCACGAGATTGTGTGAGAGCAGCGTGAGTTTCACGTCGAGCAGCGGGCATTCGCGCACGCGGCCGACGACCGCTGCCATGCCATGGCCCGTGTTGGCATCCTTGCGCGGCTGCGGGCGGTCGTCATCATCCAGAACGACGACGGGATGCTTTACGGCGGTTGGCAAGACGGCCAGTTCTTCGGACACTTCGAAGTTTCTCAGAGCTTCGCGAACTTCATCGATTGTGGCGGTCTTCTTGAGGCGCACAGAAACGCTTTCGAGGTGGCCATCGACGACCGGGACGCGGTTGCAGTGCGCGCTGATTCCCAAACCCGCATCAATGAAGCGGTGGCCGTCCCACTTGCCAAGAAGCTTTTGCGGTTCCGCTTCCATCTTTTCTTCCTCCCCGCTGATGAATGGAATCACGTTTCCCATCGCGTCCATGGACGGAACACCCGGGTAACCCGCGCCGGAAACAGCCTGCATGGTCACGACAAACAGCTTTTCGAGGCCAAACGCATCGGCGAGTGGCTTCAGGACGAGCACCAGCCCCGCCGTCGAGCAGTTCGGATTGGTGACCATGAAGCCGGAATCGTAATTGCGGTTCTTCTGCTGGACCGGAATACAGTTTATGTGCCCCGCATTCACTTCCGGAATCAGCAGCGGCACATCCGCATCCATGCGATGGTTTTTCGAATTGCTCACCACGGGATAGCCGGCGCGGGCAAATTGCGTTTCGGCTTCGCCGGCGACGGAAGAATCGAGCGCGGAGAAGACGAAGTCGCACTCGAGATTCGGTTCCAGGTCTTTCACAACGAGCCCACGCGCCACATCGGGGATTGGCCCTTCCAGGTGCCAGCGAACAGCTTCGGCGTAGGTCTTGCCCATGGAGCGTTCGGACGCCGCGACACCGGTCAATTCAAACCAGGGATGCCCGGAGAGCATTCTGACAAGGCGTTGTCCGACCATTCCCGTTGCGCCGAGAACCCCGGCGCGCCACTTTTTCGCCTTCCCGTGTGCGCTCATGCCGCACCCCCGTTGAGTTGAAAGCCGATGCGCGTCCCGCGTGCATCGGGGTTGAACGTGTTTCTGATCCACACGGTCATGCCGGTCTGCGCGGCCAGCGGCAGCACGTGAGGATGGAGCACCTTGGCGCCGCTCGCCGCGAGCGCATGTGCTTCGTCATAACTCAATTCTTGCAAGAGCCTTGCCTCCTTCGATTCGCGCGGATTCGCGGTGTAGATGCCGTCCACGTCGGTCCAGATCACCAGTTGTTCCGCGTCCACCACATGGGCGATCAGCGCGCCGGAGAAATCCGAGCTGTTGCGGCCCAGGGTTGTAATTTTGCCATCCCGGGTGGCTCCAATGAAACCAGTTACTACGGGCACGATTCCAGCCTGCAACAGGGGAAGGAGCACTTGCCGGCCGCGCTGCCGGGTGAGCTCGAGATGCGGCTTGGCATCGCGGAAAGTGTCGCAGGTCAGCACGAAATCGGAAGCGGAGACGGGAACGGCGGCGACATGATTGGCCAGGAGTGCGGCGGCGAACAAGCGCGCGGCAAAGCGCTCCCCAAACGAGGAGACGCGGTCGAAGAGCGCGTCATTCACCTCGGCGCGGCCGCGCGCTGCAGCTTCGTGAAGTAGATCGCGGCTGAGAAGCTGGAGTTCGTTGGCGACCTGCTCATGATCGTCCGGCTCCAGATTCAGCTCTTTGAGCGTGGCTGAGTGCAACTCGACGATCGTCTCGGCTTCCTTGCGTGCTGCGTCTTTGCGTCCTTCGACAAGGAGATGGGCGACCCGGAGCAGCCGGTCGGTGACACCCTTCATTGCGGACACAACAATAACAACAGGGGAGGCCTGCGCGGTATCCCGCACGAGCGCGGCGGCGTGAAGAAGACGTTTCGCGCCCAAAAGGGAGCTGCCTCCAAACTTGAAGGCAATGACTTCCCTGGAAAGTTCTTCCTCAAGAGTGAAGCTCAGCACTCGTTCGAGGCTGGCACCGCGCCGGCCTGGGCCTAATTCCTCCTCCACGCTCGGGCTGATTTGCTGCTGTTCGGGACTCATGACGACTGCTCCTTGGTTATTCCGCGGGAGCGTCTCTAGGGGGGCTGAAACTAAGAAACCCACCGCCAGGTTCGCTTCCGGCGGTGGGTTTGGGAACTTTTCCTGGCTGGCTAGCTGTTCCTCCCCGCGCCCGAAGCGATGGTAGTGGACTTCTTCATAATGCTAGTGGCAATCCACGTGAGGGTGCACATCGATGGGGAGGAGATTCGCTTCGTGGCGTTAGCCAACATGCGCAAAGAGTATCATGGCTTGCCGAGGCACGGCGTGAATTGAAGATGAATTTTCCTGATAGATTGCATCGAAGAAACAGTTGGCACGGGTCGCCGCGTATTTATGAGAACAGGCCAATCCAGCTTCGGATTGGCGCGCCGGACCGAGCCTAGGCCTCAAACAGGAGGCTCGAACAAGTCAGGCCGGATTCGGCCTTTTGCAGTTCGCTGATATCCAGGGGCTGAACCCTGAAGCCGCGGGCTTCGATTGCCGCGCGCGTTTTCGGGAAAGAGGCCGGGAAGATGATCGAGTCGCCGATGGCCAGGGAGTTACCGGCGTGGGGTTCGCTTGTGTCGACATCGATCCAGCCGAAACCATCCAGACGCCCCCATCTGAACCACAGGCGGTTGGCGAGCAGGGTGTTCCGGCCGAGAAAGGTCACTGCGGACTTGAGGTGCAGGCAACCCGTTACCGGCACGGCAGTCACATCGTATCCAAATTTTTCGACAATCGCGCCGAGTTGGCGGATTCCTTCGGCATTCGTCCGTTTTGTGAGTCCCACGAAGAGTTTCTTGCCAACGCGTAGAACGTCGCCGCCTTCGAGTGTGCCGGGCAGCCTCACATCTGCCAGCTTTCGGAACTTTTCGAGGGCGGTCGCAAGCGACGGCGCTTCCTTTCTGCGCGTTTCCGTGCCCAGCGGGCAGATTACGGCCACCTCGTCGAGCACGATGGCTGGGTCTTCCACGAACATGGAATCCGGCAATTCCGGTTCCTCGGGCAGTGAAATGACGTGCACGCCTAGATTCTCAAGGAGTTGCTCGTATGCATGATGCTGGGCTTTGGCTTTCTCCATGTCGATAGGCTGCCGGGAGATGAAACTGAGCTCGCAGTCCGCGAGCGCGGGACTCACTTTGCGTGTAATTGCTGCCAGCATCTTGTGAATGTACCAGAGAAATTCTCCCCCTGCGCAGGTACGACGCAACGGCCGAAGCAGCAGTGCGGTTGTTGCGTTCGGCGATTCCCGGTAAACTCGGACTTTCTTTCTTCCCTTTGACCAAAGAAGAGGTCTGCCATGTCCGACATCGTGCGCAAAATTATCGCCCTCTCGATCTTGATCATCGGCGCAGGGCTGCTTTGGGCCGGAAGGCGTTCCTATCACGACGCCGCAGACGCCAAAACCGAGATGGAGAGCGTGATTGCGTCCGCTCGTGACCGCGCGGCGGCGAATGATCCGCGCCTCAAAGGGGCTTACAGTTACGAGCGCGACGGTTGGGTGTACGTACACCTGGAGGGTGAGCCAGCGGCTATCGGCTTTCAACACGGGTTCCTGCTTGCTGCCGAAATCGAAGATGCGTTCCCGGCCGTTTCCGCCGCCATGATGCACACCACGCATCGCGATTGGCCCTTTTTCAGGCAGGCGGCCCGCGAAATGCTCTGGCCGAAGATCGATCCCGAATACCAGCAGGAGCTTCAGGGCATCGCCCAAGGGCTCAACGCGCGGACGGGTTCACCCCTCGATGTGTTTGACATTGTTGCCTTCAATGCATTCGAAGAACTTCCGGATTACTTCGTGGCATGGCTGGACAAACAGGAAAAGACGCCGAACGCCCCGAACCTGAAAAGCCCCGGCAATTGCAGCGCATTCGTCGCCACGGGAAGTTGGACCAAGGGCGGCCAGATCGTCATCGCCCATAACAATTGGACCAGTTACATGAACGGAGAGCGCTGGCGCATCATCTTTGACATTCAGCCCACGCACGGCTACCGCATCCTGATGGACGGATTCCCCGGCGTGATCGCGAGTGACGACGATTTCGGCGTGAACAGCGACGGATTGATGGTGACGGAGACGACGATCAGCCAGTTCGAAGGCTGGGATCCTAAGGGCAAGCCCGAATTCATACGCGCGCGCAAGGCGTTGCAATACGCCGGATCGATCGACGAGTACACGCGCATCATGCTGGACGGGAACAACGGCGGCTATGCGAACGATTGGCTGCTGGGGGACCGAAAAACGGGCGAAATTGCACAACTCGAACTCGGTTTGAAGGCTTATAAGTTATGGCGTACGAAAGATGGTGTTTTCGCGGGCTCCAATTGGGCGCGCGACCCGAAGGTGCTGAAGCTGGACACCCCGGAATTCGAACCCGACAATATGGCCGCTTCTCCGAATGCACGCCGCGCCCGCTGGGAGCAATTGCTGAACGAGAACAAGGGGAAAATCGACGTGGAGCTCGCCAAACAGATGCTGTCCGACCACGCCGACACATTCGAGAAGAAGACGCAGGCGAATGAGCGCGCGCTTTGCGGCCATGTGGACACTTCACCGCGAGGAGTCGCCATCTGGACCTGGACACCGTTTTATCCGGGCGGGGCCGTGCAAGGCAAGGCGGCGGATTCCACAATGGCGAAGGAGATGAGTTTCGTCGCACGCATCGGTCATCCTTGCGGCGAAGATTTTCTCGCCCAACCATTTCTGGCCGAGCATCCGGAGTACGCCTGGGAGAAACCGTACCTGCGCGATATGAGGGCGGGGCCGTGGGCGATTTTCCGCTCCGGCGAGCTAGCCCCTGCTGCCAATTAGGACTTAACCATTGCCATTTTGCTCTGGGTCGCTCGCCCTTCCCCCTTTTCTGACGCGGCGTGATCGTAGGCCGCGTAGGTTTTCCCAAACGCGGCATCCCACGATACGCCAGAGACTTTTTCGCGAGCTGCCATTCCCATGCGTTCCAGGAGGGCAGGAGCACTTGCGAGCTCGAGCACCCTGGCGATGAATTCCTCATCGGATTGGGCAACGTAGCCTGTAGCTCCTGCCACCACCAGGTGCTGTGGCCCGCCTTGGTTGGTCACCACTGCGGGCACCCCGGAGGCAGCGGCCTCTTGCACAACATTTCCAAATGTGTCCGTGCGGGAGGGAAATACGAGTAGGTTCATGTTCGCGTAAGCCCGGGCAAGCTCTTCGCCGCGCAAGACGCCAGTGAATTCGCTGTGCTTTAGCCGAGCCTTCAGCCACGCGACTTCGCTTCCGTCTCCTGCAATGACAATACGGAAATCATATACGCCGGCGGCCTCGAGCGCCTTTTCAACCTCTGGGAGAACGCGAACGCCTTTCTCCGGCGTCACCCTGCCTACAAAACCAAGGCGCAGGGTCTGATCTTTGACTGTCCGATGCTTCGGATGGAATTGCTCGCTATCCACGCCGCGTGGCATGAGAAAAGACGGCCGTCGGAGTTTTTCCTGCAGCCAGGCGACTTGGTCTGGCGTGGGTGCCAGGGTCACGGCGGCGAGGCTATAGAACCACAACAAAATTCGCAATCCGCGATTCCGACCAGCGCACAACTGGACCCGTCACGTTGGAAGGCAGAAACCCAATGAGTTTCTGGAGCCGCCGAGCGGCAAATTGGTGGAAGTTGATGTGCCAGGAAGCCACCAGCGGGATGTTCAGTTTCCGGGACAGGTAGACGCCGACCTGGCCCAATTCACCGGGGCTGGTGATATGGAGGACGTCCGGCTGAAATTTCTGAAGCTCCGATCCCCGATTTTCTATTGTTGATGACTTCTAGTGGCCAGCACTTTCCGGGACCACGGAGATTTCCACGCTCGATGGGTATTCTTTCGAGCGGTAAATCCTCTGCGTCGCTTTCTGGTAGTCCGATTCTTCTGCTTCGAAAATATTGAGTACGAATTTCTGCGGGTTTCGGTCATACAAAGGGAACCACGTGCTCTGCACTTGCACCATGATGCGGTGGCCCTTCTTGAACACATGATCGGCCGTGTGCAGATCGATGGTAAACGGCGTGATTTCTCCCGCGACGATGGGCTCCGGCTTTTCGTAGGAGTTCCTGTAGCGCCCACGGAAAATCTCGTCGGCAATCATTAATTCATACCCAGAAAGCTGCCATTCCGATGGCACTTTCTGCGGGTAGACGTCGATGAGCTTCACGACCCAGTCGCTATCGGTTCCGGTGGTCGAGGCGAAGAGCTTTGCGGTCACCTTTCCGGCGATGGCCACGTCCTCCTTTAGGTCGTCCGTCTGCCAAGTAAGCACATCCGGACGGTTATCGACGAAGCGCTGATCCTGCACCAGCCAGGTGTACCAACTCCCAGGATGATCGGACGGATAGGTCATGTCGACGGGGCGATGACGGTACGGCACGGGGTGTGCCGGATCGCTCACGTAGGAATCAAACGCGTCCGCATGGTCGGTTTTTGGCGCTTCGAGGGAGAGTTTTCCGTTTTCACCGAAATACAGGTTTTTCTTCTGCGCTTGTTTCGGCGGCCAAGAGTCGAAACTTGTCCAGATGTCGCTTCCGGTCTGAAACAAAAGCGCCTCTTTCAGCGGCAGCGAGCCTTTATCGTGCAGCCAGTAGGCAAACCAGGGAGCTTCCACGTTTAACCGGAAATACTCTGCGGTATTGGAGCCAAAGGGGATGGCGCCTAACGAGTCGCCAGCGCCGTGTTCCCAGCCCCCGTGGTTCCAGGGGCCAACGACGAGATAGTTCAGATGCTTGCTGTCCACTTTCTCCAGATTTTCGTAGGTACGCATCGGCCCATAGAAATCTTCCTGGTCCCACCAGCCGGCGACATTGAGGTTTGGGACCTTTGTTTCCTGGAGCGCGTACTCGACGGCGTGTTTCTTCCAGAACTCGTCATAGGCGGGGTGTCGGACAAAATTGTTCCAAGTAGGGATTTTTCCGTGGAGATAGCGCTCATTTGCGTTGAAAAGAGGCCCGAGCCTAAGGAACCAGTCGTATACATCGAAGCGGTCAAACTGAAAGCTGTAGCCGTCGCTGGTAGTCTCCATCCCGGCGGAGTATTCAAAACCATAACTGAGGCGAAAAGCACCATTATGAAAGAAATCGTCGCCCATCCAGGCGTCTCCCATGCAGGCTTGCTCGGAGACGGCCTTCAGCGCGGGATGCGGATTCACAAGAGCCATGGCCGCGAGGAATCCGTCATAGGAAATGCCACGGATGCCCACACGGCCGTTGTTTTTTGGCACGTTTTTCACGAGCCAGTCGATTGTGTCGTAGGTGTCGGTGGCCTCATCGGTGCCATTCGAGTCGGCGAGGTCGTGCACGGGGCGGTTCATCTCGAAATTTCCGCCGGAGTCGTACCGGCCGCGAATGTCCTGGTAAACAAAAATATAGCCGTCGGCATAAAGATCCCTATCGCCGTAAAGATGGCGGCTGTACGCCTGCGGGCCGGCGGAAATGCCATAGGGCGTCCGGTTCATCAGGATGGGCAGGGATTCCTTCACCTCGCGGGGCGTGTAAATCTCGGTGTAGAGCTTTACGCCATCCCGCATGGTGATCAGCACCGTCTTCTTTTCGAACAGCTTCGCGGGATCCGGCCGCGCGGCTTTGTCGTCCTGGGCACTCGCTGCCCTGGCCAGCACGAATACGCCCATAACGACGCAAAGTACTCTCCGCATCCGCTTCATCCTGATTTCCACCTTTCTCACCGACTTCTGACGCGCGAAAAAAACCGCCGTGAGCATAGCACATCGTTTCTCGCCCTGCTCTCGCAGCCCAAGAGGTCTCGCGCAATCCATTGTCTCGATTTTCATGGCGAACAAAGATGATCCTGGCTTGTTTCAGGAACCGTTAACAGAAGTCAGAGAAAACTAACGAAACTTCCAGGTGGCATGGCACGCGCACGACCCTTCCGAAATTCGGAACTGACTCCCGCTTGTGCAATCCATAGATGACCCAGCAGCGTGGGCTCTGGTAAAATACGGTTGTAGACCACACCTGTTATTGATGAAGAAAGGGATTCGTCCGGGCTGCTGGTTGTCTCAGCAGCTATTTTTGTCTTAAGACGCAGTGACACACATGACCAAGGAAATTCGCAATATCGCCATCATTGCCCACGTCGACCACGGCAAGACCACGCTGGTCGATGCCATGCTCAAGCAGTCCGGGATTTTCCGCGCTAACCAGGAAGTTATGGAGCGCGTGATGGACTCCAACGACCTGGAGCGCGAGCGCGGCATCACCATCCTTGCCAAGAATACGGCGCTGCAGTTTCACGACACGAAGATCAACATTGTCGATACCCCCGGCCACTCCGATTTCGGCGGAGAAGTCGAGCGCGCCCTGCGCATGGTCGACGGCGTTGTGCTGCTCGTGGATGCGAGCGAGGGCCCGCTCCCGCAAACGCGCTACGTTCTGCAGAAAGCTCTGGCCGGAAAGCTGCCGCCTGTAGTGGTGCTAAATAAGATCGACCGGGCCGATGCGCGGCCTCCCGAAGTGCTCAATGAGATCTACGATCTTTTCATCGATCTGGACGCCACGGAAGACCAGCTCGATTTCCCCGTGGTCTACACGAACGCCCGCGATGGCGTAGCCCACCGCAAAATTGGCGACGATTCCAAGGATCTTCTTCCTTTGTTCGAGGCCATCGCCGGCCGGATTCCAGCGCCGGTGGGCGACCCGGCCGGTGTGTTGCAGTTGCAGGTTACCAATCTCGACTACTCGGAATTTCTTGGCCGCATTGCCATCGCGCGCGTCTTCAACGGCACGCTGAATCGCGGTGATGAAGTGGCCATCAGCAAGCTCGACGGCCAATTACAGTCGACGAAAATTACCAAGCTGTTCACCTTCCGCGGTTTGGAACGCGACGAAGCGGAAGCCGTCGCTGCGGGCGATATCGTGGCCATTGCCGGCGTCGAAGGCATCCAGATTGGCGAAACTATCACCAGCCGCGAAAACCCTGCTCCTCTCGAACCGCTGGCGATCGACGAGCCCACGCTCGCGATGATTTTTTCCGTCAATTCCGGCCCGCTTTCTGGCCGCGAAGGAAACTATCTCACTTCGCGCGACTTGCGCGACCGCCTTGCCAAGGAACTGCTCACAAACGTCTCCATCCGCGTTGAAGACACCGACACGCCGGAGTCTTTTCGTGTTCTTGGCCGCGGCGAATTGCAGCTCGCCATTTTGATCGAGACCATGCGCCGCGAAGGTTTCGAGTTGATGGTCGGGAAGCCGGAGATCGTGGTGCGCACCGAGAATGGAAAGAAGCTCGAGCCGGTCGAGCGCCTGGTGATTGACATTCCCGAGAGCTTCATCGGCATCATCATGGAGACCCTCGGCAGCCGGCGCGGCGAGATGCTCAAAATGAGCAATCACGGCTCGGGTCGTGTGCGCCTGGACTTCAAGATTCCCTCACGCGGGCTGATCGGCCTGCGCAGCCAGTTGCTCACGGACACGCGCGGCACGGCGCTGATCCATTCGATCTTCGATGGCTGGATGGAGTACGGCGGCGAAATGGCACTTCGCCCGACCGGTGCGCTCGTCGCTGATCGCCCCGGCGTTTCCACGGCCTTCGCGCTCTGGGGACTCCAGGAACGCGGCGAGCTTTTTGTCGGCCCAGCGGTCGAGGTCTACGAGGGCATGATTGTCGGCGAGAATTCGCGCGAACAGGACATGGACGTCAACGTCACCAAGGAAAAGAAGCTCACCAACATGCGCTCTTCGACGGCCGACGAAGCGATTCGCCTGATCCCGCATCGCGAGCTCAGCCTGGAGCAGGCGATCGAGTTCATCGCCGACGATGAATTTGTCGAGATCACACCGAAGTCCATTCGCCTTCGCAAGAAGGTGCTCCAGGCCAATAAGCGGCCGCGCCGCTGGCAGGAAATCCGCGCGAGCCAGGAAGCTGCCCGCTGAGCTCCGGTTGTCCGGTAAAGGACCCCTCGAGATTCAAGGACGGGTGGGCATACTTCTCGTTCGGGGAAGGAGGCAGCCTGGCGGAATCGGCCAAAGCGGAGCCGTCGCCGATGTGCTTCGCGGGCCACGACAAGCACGCCGACGACGACCACGTTTTTGTGCAATTCCATTCCGTCTTGCGCGCCGTCCGCCACAAATCACTGCCCTGAGCGTGCCGCCTCATCGCCGGAACCGTCACGGCAGCAAGTTTTTTCCGTCCGCGGCGGGCAAGGAGAGTCCCGCTGCCTTGGCGAGCGTCGGGGCGATATCGCGCATGTCGATCACGCCTAGGTCTTTTCCTGTTGGCACTCCCGGCCCGCTCAAAAAGAAGGAAGAACGCAACTCTGTCACGTCCGGCAATTGGCCGTGCGTGCCGCCCGGTTTTACGTTTGCGACGATAGGGCCAGCGAGCGAAGTTCCAGTCTTCCAGCCCGGTTTCAGGCTTACGAAAAAGGAGGCGCTGGGATAACCGCCGCGCTTGTGCAACTCATCCGCCTCCAGGATGCGGTCGATCCCATTTGCAGGGTCCGCAGCGAGTCTGCTCAGCAGTCTATCTACATCGCCCAGGGTTGCCCGATCTAGGGGATCTTTCAAGACAATCGCGGCTGAGCCACCCGCAGTCCACGGCATCGCACGCCAATCCCTAATCTTTTCTTTCTCATCCACGCTGAACAGGTTTGCAACGCGAAAAGCGGCGAATAGATTCAGCTGCTGGTCGTATTTCACAAATCCGTGGTCGGAGACTACGGCCAAAAGCACGCCTCCAGGCGCGAGCTTCTCAGCAGCCTTGCGGACCGCGCCGATCGCGGCGTCGATCCGTTCCAGGGCGGCCAGCGATTCTTCGCTGAAGGGACCGGTCTCGTGCTGAATGTGATCGAGCGCCGTGAGATGCAAAGTGAGCAATGCTGGACGCTTCTTCTCCAGGATCCACACGGCGTACTTTGCGCGCACATCGTCGCCGTCAACGGAGGCATCGGTGCCTCCGCGATACGGGCCGAGCTCTGCCGAAGCCTCCTGGAGCATCCCCTTTGTGGACACCACCCGAAGCAACTTCTCGTCTTCCGGCGTGCCGGCCCGCCAGAACTCAGGAATATTCCAGGTGATATTCGCGCCCACACTGACGGGCCACTGCACGCTCGCCGTCGTGCGCCCGGCCTGCGCCGCGGCGTCCCAGAGAGTCGGAACGCGAATATCTTCGGCATACCAGTACCAGCCCTGATAGTTCTTTTGCAGAGGATCAAAAGTCGAGTTTGCCAGGATGCCATGTTTCGCAGGCCAGACTCCGGTGAGGAGCGTGGTATGGCTGGGATAGGTCACCGTCGGCACTACGCCCACGACGCCCTCGGCGTGCGCCCCTTCTTTCAGCACCTTCCTCAGATTGGGCACCTTGGAGCTATGCGCGTCGGCTGCTGTCACGTAGTCGGGTCGCAAACCGTCCACACTAATGACTACGAGCAGCGGAGGCTTCTCCTGCGCCACAAGCACCGGGACGGCCAGGAACAGCGCGGCAGCCCACGTCCAGATCCAGATTCGCCGGGTTGTTGTTCTCCGACTCATTGTTCTCCCACCTTTACTCCCTGCCCTGTCCAGAGCATCCCGCTTAAGTCCCCGCATAGCATTTCCCCTGCGCCAGAATTTGATGTACAGTTAGCCACTCGACGTCTTCGCCCCACAGGGTTGCATAACTTCAACTGCAGTCGAGCGAGTTTGGGTAGTACGACTTGCCGCATCAGGGACGGTGCCCTTGAACTTGTCGAAGGTCTCTTCGAATGGAAATTCGTCGGTTGCCACGATAGCGGCCACGGCCACGGCCCTTCCGCCGTACCTTATCACACGGGATGACGTGAAATATTATATGGGCCGGGTGTTCGACATTCCGGACCGGCGGGTGGAAGCCATGATGGCCATCGTGGACAACGCCCAGGTCCACAAGCGCCACGCCATTTTCCCTATCGAGTATACAATCGAACCCCGGGCACTTTCCCGGACCAACAATGAGTATATCGAACACGCGGTGAAGCTTGGGCGCGAGGCGGCGGAGAAATGTCTCTGTCGCGCCGGCCTGAAGCCCGAAGACATCGACCTGATCATCACGGTTTCCTGCACCGGCTTCATGATTCCGTCGCTGGATGCTCACCTGATTAATCTCATGGGCTTCCGGTCCAACATTTGTCGGATGCCGTTTACGGAACTGGGCTGTGCCGCGGGGGCCATGGCCATTTCGCGTGCGGCCGATTACATCAAGTCAAATCCCGGGGCGAATGCGCTGATCATCGCCGTGGAACTGCCGTCGCTCACTTTCCAACGCAAGGATATTTCCCAAGCCAATCTGATTTCCTCCATCTTGTTCGGCGACGGTGCGGCAGCCGTAATCGTCACCGGGCAGGACAAACCCGGCCCGCGGGTCCTGGTCACAGAAACCTACACTTTCCCGAACTCCTTGGGTGCCATGGGCTTCGATCTGCGCGATTCCGGCTTTCACATTCTTCTGGCGAAGGACGTTCCTGAAATGATTGGCGCGCGGATCAAGGAACTCGTTCACGGATTCCTCGACCGGCAGGGCAAGACCCGTCAGGACATTAAGGCGTGGATCCTGCATCCTGGCGGAGCGCGGCTCTTGGGCAACATCGAGGAGCAACTGGGTCTGTGCAAGTGCGAGACACAGCCCTCGTGGGACATTCTCGCCAACGTGGGCAACCTTTCCAGCGCCACAATTCTCTTCATTCTTCAGGAGTGGCTCGAGAAGTGGCCTCTCAGGCCCGGCGAACACGCCATGGCGGCCGCCTTCGGTCCGGGCTTCAGCGCCGAGTTTCTCTTGCTGCAATGGAACTGAGCGTCAGAACTTACCTCGGCCTCCTCGTGGTCGTTGCCCTTTTGCGCATTTATGAGCTGCAGATTTCGCGCCGGCACCAGCGCGAAATGATCTTGCGTGGCGCGTCAATGGTGGCGGATCCACGCTTTCGCTGGATGGTTCTGGTGCACGTCGGTGTCCTGCTTGGCGCTGCCCTGGAAGTCGTGTTTCTTCATCGGCCGTTTTATCGGGTGTTTGCCTCTGTTTGCTTCGTGGCATTCCTCGCCGCCAATGTAGTTCGCTGGTGGGTGATCCGCACCCTGGGTGAACATTGGAATGTGCAGGTGATGAACTCGACGGGGATGGGGGTCATTACGACGGGTCCGTTCCGCTACGTGCGTCATCCGAATTATGCTGCTGTGTTTGTGGAAATGCTGGCGCTACCTCTGATTCACTGTGCCTGGATCACTGCTGTCCTGGGTTCCGCGGCTCATGCCGTCGTTTTATCGCAGCGGCTGGCAACCGAGGAGCGCGTCCTCTCTTCTGATCCCTATTATCGTGAGGCGATGGGCGGAAAGCCGCGATTTATTCCGAGGTCGTTTTAGGTCTATAGCGATGCGCCTTCTCTCTCAGCTCCTGATCGCAAGCCTCCTGGGAGTCGTGTTCTTTTCTCAGCATACCGCGGCAGATTCCACGGGCCCGGCGTTTTCTTCTGTCCCGGAGCTTGAACAGGGGTATCGTCTCCTTTACGAGCAGAGGTTCCCCGAAGCGCGTGCTGAGTTTCAAAAGTGGGCTGAGCAACATCCCAGCGAACCCTTCGCGCAAGTCTCCCTTGCCGCGAGTTATCTCTTTGAGGAGTTTTTTCTGCAGCACGTACTGACCAGCGACTACTTTTTGGACGACAAGCGATTTCTTGGCGGCATCACCGGAGCTCCCGATCCGGGCCGCATCAGGGGGTTCGAAGATGCCGTCGCGCGCGCGCGCAATCTCGCTTTTCAACGGCTGAAGGCTCGTCCCCGCGATCCTGAAGGTTTATATGCGCTGACCCTTTGTGCAGGAATGCAGTCGGACGCAGACAGCATGCTGTTGAAACGCCACTACGACGCGCTGAAACGCCTGAAGGAAGCTAATGCGAATGCCGAAATGCTGCTCCACGATCATCCGGAAGCGTATGACGCCTATGTCGCGCCCGGAATCGCTTACTACGTGATTGGCTCGCTTCCCGCTTCGGCTCGCTTTGTCTTGTGGTTCGGTGGCATCCACGGCGACAAGCAACTCGGCATGTCGCAGGTGCAGAAAACCGCGGACAACGGACATTATTTGAAGCCCTTCGCGAAGATCCTGCTGGCCCTCTCGGCTCGCCGCGAAAAACAGAATGCCCTGGCACAGAAAAATCTCAAGGAACTCACGGAGGAATTTCCGGGCAACGCCGTGTACGACGCCGAGTACGCAAAGGCTCTTGGCCGTCCCATTCCTGCCGTGATCGGCCCCGCTAACTAGGTCAAAGCTCCGGTGCCGAATCCCTCCCCATGGCGTCTGTGCCGGGCACTCCGTCTCGGCAATCCGCCTGGGCCTTACGTATAGAGGTACTGCGCACCAAGGGGACTCTCCCGCCGAGATGCGCGATTTTCATCAGGTCCGCCGGATGCACCTGCGCCTTCCCACACATTTTCCGGTTTGTTGGGTTCGTCTCAGAATGACTAACTGACTCTCTTTCAGCAACATAGAACCTTTCCTGTTTGGTGCTCCTCCTGCTGTGTGCCGAACAAAGGCTATTTCCCCCCGGGTTAGTGGACCCCCAGGAACGGAGAATATGGGGATGTTACTGAAAGAATCGTATTTGGATCGGGTTGTCGGGGAAGTCGAGGATTTGGCATCGCGCGTCGCCCTGTTGAAGTGCCGGTTCGCGAAGCAAAAGGTGAGTGTCAAGCTCGAGCACTATTGGGAACTGGAGTATGTGCGGACCCGCTTTGCGGAGTTCAAGCACCGCGTCCGGGAGCTCGAGGATGCCGAGGACGCCGAGCTGGAGAAGATGCAAGAAGGTGTCGAAGTCGCGTGGAAGGACTTGATTCACGCCGTGGAGACGCTTCTGGCTGCGCTTCCCTGAAACGTGGGTGTTCATCCAACCCGCGACGCGACGCGACGTGGGGCATCGCGAAACCAGGGAGCCTGAACGGGACCGCCGCGCCAACGAGTCAGTTGGTGGTTAGGAGGCGATCCTGTTCTGGCAGCGGAGTGAAGGGCTGTTCGAACGGTGGTTCTGCCACGGCGTTATTGCGGCAAGCGGTCAACCGCTTCCGCGCCAGGGCGGGGTGGGTCCAGGTCCCCATCCCGCCCTCGTCTTTTTGGTGCCTGCGGCTCCGCCGCCCCCGACCGCGGCCATTGCGGGACTCTCCTTTTCCATTGGTACAATTCTTCCTCGAGCTGAGACCGGGAGGAGCTGATGTTTCAATCCGATCTTTTGAAAGGCCGCGCGATCTTTCTGACCGGTGGGGGAAGCGGGCTCGGCCGTTCCATGGCTTTGCACTTTTCCCAATTGGGTGCGCGGTTGTTCCTTATCGGGCGCCGGGAACAACCTCTAAAGGACACTTGCGAAGAGATTCATAATAATGGCGGCACCGCGGCATTCATGACCTGCGATGTCCGGAATTTCGACGCGGTCGATTCCGCGTTCTCTGCCGCTGAAACTCAATTCGGTGAAATCGATTCCCTGGTCAACAATGCGGCGGGAAACTTTATGGCGCGGACGGAGGCACTTTCCCCGAACGCCTTCAACGCCGTGGTAGGAATCGTCCTCAACGGCACATTTCATTGCACGCAAGCGTTTGCGAAGCGCCGCATCGCCAAGAAGCTGGGCGGCAATATCCTGAACATCGCTACGACGTATGCGGCCGCAAATTGCGGGTCGGGCTACGTCGTGCCCTCGGCGTGCGCCAAGGCCGGCGTGCTCGCTCTTACTCGGTCGCTTGCCGTCGAATGGGCGAAATATCACATCCGCGTCAACGCGATCGCTCCAGGGCCTTTCCCGACGGAAGGGGCGTGGTCACGACTGATTCCCTCGAAGCAGTTTGAGGAGCACGCGCTGAGCAAACACCCCATGAAGCGCTTTGGAAAGCATGTGGAGCTAACCAATCTCGCGGTATTTCTCCTGAGCGATATGGCGGAATACATCAATGGGGAATGCGTGGTGATTGATGGCGGCCAGTGGTTGCGTGGCGCTGGCGAGTTCAACGATCTCGGGATGCTTCCGGATGCAGCTTGGGAACAACTTGAAGTGGCCCGCCAGAAGAAGTAGCTGGTAGGGTCATTCGGGCAGGGCGCTCCCTTTCAAAAGTACACGCAGCCGCACCGCTCCCACCACTTTTCCATCGGCCTCCACGTTGAGCCGTAACTCTTGCGGCTCGGATTTTTTCAAATCCTCCGCAGTTAATGCGGGGGTTTCGACATGAACGGGAATGGAGGTAGATTCTTCGGCGGGCAGGTTAATAATGCCAGCTCCCTGAGTGAGCTTCCAACCAGGAGGCACGTTTCCGGCCAACTTCACCGACAGCACCTTGGATGGATCGTGAAGCACCACAATGGGGATCACGACGGGCGTGCCGGCCTTTACGCCAATCTCTGGGATTTTTGGGCTTTCGAGTTTGCAGAGGCCGTGAGCAGCGTAGAATCGCGCGTAATAAAGCCACGATCCTCCCAATTCTACGCGCGGCTGTTTCTGTTCGCTTTCTACCCGTTGCGCGGTGTGGCCACAGGAGGCCACTTCCTTTGGCGCCGGACTCGCGGGCATTTCGTCGATGTGTGCAAACACATCGTCGTTCGGCTTCCCTCCGACACCTGATTTTCCGAAGATGAGGGTCAAGGGCTCTGACCACCAGGCTGCATTCGGGTCGTTCATCATTTTTTCCAACTGCTCATCCGTCATTTTCGAAACGCGGTCGATGTCATCAGGAAATTGCGTGCGGTGAGCCATTCCGGAGTCCAGAGCCAGCCGCCAATAGGGTCTGTTCTGAGAAGGAGAGACCTCGCGAATCGAATAGGCCGGGCCGCTCCCTTCGAACTGCCTGTTATCGTCTGCGTCGCTGCCATAGTAGATTTTCTTGGGCTGCCAGGTTTGCAGATTCGAGAGAGTCCACTCATAGTGTTTCGTTTCACCAGCAAGTTGCGAAGGAAAAACAAGCGGATTGGCCGCCAGGTCAAAGGCCTCAGTCACGAGGACACCGGTGGCCTGGTGGTCTCCATGATTTTCGCCAATGAAAAAGCCTGGATAGTGGGTGAGGATAACCTCGGGGCGAGTCAAGCGAATCAACCCGACTAGCCTTTCCAGATTCGCACCATGTCCCCAGTTGGAGAGGGAATCCAAAACATTCTGCGAGGCCGTATCCTTGCCATCCAGGAACCAAACATTGGTGATACCTAGCCTGGCGCAAGCTTCTCTTGCTTCGATTTCCCGTTCATTTGCCATAGCCGGTCCGCGCTCGCGCGAAAAGCGGTTTACGCCGCTTCCTCCGCGCGTACTGAAGATCACCGCAACCCGCTTGTGCATATCATATTTGGCCCGGGCAACATAGGGAGTAAAGAGGGCCTCGTCGTCCGGATGCGCAACGACCACGAGAATATCCGCCTTAAACCGGTCGTCGGCACCGTTGATCGCTTGCGAAGTTTGTGCTTTCGATGTTCCGGCTAAGGTTAGTACCGCGCAAAGCATGATCGCCTTCGGAATTGAATTCATGCGGCTCCCTCAAGAGACATGACTCGCAACTGCAAGAGTGAGATTGTACCGTCCTTCCCCTGGGAAACGAACTCGCACGTCCCAGGGCCCGGCCTCTCGGCTATACTCGCCTTTCTATGCGCCGCATCCTCGTTTTCTTGGCTGCACTTTGGGTTTCGTGCTGGGCTCGGTGCCAAGACAAGCCCCTTCCGGTCTCAGCGCGACCTCTCGAAACCGGCAAAATCATTCCCCGCCTCCAGTGCGCAGGTCATCCTGAACAGTCCTACGCGCTTTTTCTGCCGTCGAACTATTCTCCGGAGCTCCGTTGGCCGATGGTCCTTTCTTCCGATCCGGGTGGGCGCGGCAATGTCCCGCTCGAATTGCAGAAGGCAGCGGCGGAGCGTCTCGGCTACGTCCTCGCCGCCTCCAATAACTCGCGAAACGGCCCCTCGAAACCTCGCTTTGAGGCTACGGAGGCGACCCTGACGGATGTGCAGACGCGCGTTTCCATTGATTCCCGCCGGGTGGTTCTCGCGGGGTTCTCCGGAGGCGCGCGGTTCTCCTCGCAAATCGCGAGCATGTGCAAGTGTTCAGCGGGTGTTCTGCTCAGCGGCGCGGGGTTCTCGAATGGACGTACGCCGTCGCCGGACGTTGTCTTTCCGGTTTTCTCCACAGTGGGCACGCTCGACTTCAACTACAGGGAAGTTATTTTTTTGCAGGGCCTGCTCGCGAAGGACGGCTACCCTCACTGGCTCCGCGTATTCGATGGAAAACATCAGTGGCCGCCCGCGGAGGTTATGGAGGAAGCCCTGGCGTGGTTCCGGATTCAGGCGATGAAGACGGAGCGTGAGCCGCGCGAACCGCATTTCATCGATGCAGAGTTTTCGAAGGCGCAGGCCCGCGCGCAAGGTTTTGAACGGTCAGGCGACATGCTTGAAGCCTGGCGCGAGTATACGCAGATTGCTGCTGCCTATGATTCGCTCGTTGATGTCAACGTAATTCGCGCCCGGGCGGAAGCCCTCGGGAAAGACAAAACCGTGCGCGAGGCGGCAAAGCGCGAAGAGAATGAATTTCGCGAACAACAACAGCTCACCTCAGGCATTTCTGCCCGCCTCCTTGTTCCGACGCAAGGATTCGACGCACAGCAGGAAACAGACCGCGAGTTGCATGATCAGATTGCTCGCCTGCGACAGAATGCGGAGCAGGAAAACCGTCCGGAAAGGGCCCGTGTCTTCCAGCGCGCACTGGGCGAAGTCTTTGTCATGATCACAGAGTCGGCCAATTCGCTCCTGGAGCAGAAGGATTTCTCCGCGGCAATTCGTCTCTACGAATTCGCGACGGATGTGGCTCCCAAATCAGAATGGGCTTGGGAGCAACTGGCCACCGCCCGAGCCCTCGGCGGCCAAAGGAAGGACGCCATCGCGGCTCTTCGCCGGGCTCGCGATGTCGCCCCAGACAAAGGCTCCTTCGCAAAGTGGCTTCAGAGCGAGCCGGCATTCGACCCCTTCAGATCCTTGCCCGAATTCAAAACTCTGTTTTCAAGTGATTGACGGAATACCCTGGCAAACCCTTATTCGAGGCCCCTAGAGACGCGATCATCTCGGCAACAGTGAATCACCTGAATACACGGCTCATCGCGACGGACACTCATTTTCCAATCTCCCTGGTGTCACGCGTATCGAACGCCGCCGACGGCGTGCCTTGACCCACTTCCCGCCCGCTTATACTCTACTTGGTTATATTCACTGCGGAGTTCTCTGCATCTCAGGACGGCTTGGATGGACCAGATTCACATAACGCTCCCCGACGGCAGCGTGAAAGACTTCCCCAAGGGGACCACGGCGGTCGAGATTGCCAAATCCATCTCGCCGCGCTTGGCGGACGCCGCCCTCGTTGCCAAAGTGCGCGCCACCAACGGAAGCGGCGCCAAGGACAAATCCGGGATCTTTTCCAACTCCATCGATCCTGCCGAGGACGGCAGCCTGCTCTACGATCTTCGCCGCCCCCTCGATCAAGATGTGCAGCTGCAGATCCTGACGGAGAAGGATCCCGACGCGCTCTACGTCTTCCGCCACTCAGCGGCCCATCTGCTTGCCGCGGCAGTTATGGAGCTGTACCCCAATGTGAAGCTCGGCATTGGCCCCCCCGTGGACAACGGCTTCTTCTACGAATTTCTGCGCGATGAGCCGTTCACCCCTGAAGACCTCCAAAAAATCGAAAAGAAGATGCACGATCTCGCCAATCAGGACCTCCCCAACGAACGCAAGCTGCTTCCGAAAGCTGAAGCCCTGAAGCTGTACCAAGATTCGAAACAAGCTTTCAAATGCGAGCTCATCGAGGAAAAGGCCGATGAGCCCATGGTTTCTTTCTATACCACGGGCAAGTTCATTGACTTCTGCCGTGGGCCGCATATTCCTTCCACAAAGCGCATTCAGGCGTTCAAGCTGATGAATGTCGCCGGCGCTTACTGGAAAGGTCAGGAAGGGAATCCGCAGCTCCAGCGCATTTACGCAGCTGCTTTCTTTACGCAGAAGGAGCTCGACGAATACTTGCATCGGCTCGAAGAGGCGAAGCGTCGCGACCACCGGCGTCTCGGCCCCGAGCTCGATCTCTTCAGCATTCAAGAAGAAGCCGGGCCGGGCCTGATTTTCTGGCATCCGAAAGGCGGCTTGATTCGAACCCTTGTCGAAGACTGGCTGCGCGAAGAGCTGTTGAAGCGCGGCTACGACCTCGTTTTTACGCCGCACATCATGCGGTTCGATCTCTGGAAGGCTTCGGGACACGCGAATTTTTATAAGGAAAATATGTTCGGCGCGATCGAGGTCGAAAAGGCCGATTACCAGCTCAAGCCGATGAACTGTCCGGGGCACATTCTGATTTACAAATCGAAGCTGCGCAGTTACCGGGATCTGCCCGTGCGCCTCGCCGAACTCGGCACGGTTTACCGCTACGAGCGCAGCGGCGTCCTGCACGGCCTTCTGCGCGTCCGCGGCTTTACGCAGGATGACGCGCACATCTTTTGCACACCCGGGCAGATTGAAGCCGAAGTGGAAGCGTGTGTGGACTTTGCCCTCGCGGTGATGAAAAATTTCGGTTTTGACAAGTTCGAGGTCGAGCTCTCCGACTGGGATCCCAAACATCCCGAAAACTATGCGGGCAAACCTGAGGACTGGTACCGTGCGACAAACGCGCTTGCGAGCACGATGGCGCGCATGAACATTCCTTACAAGAAAATGGAGGGGGAAGCGGCGTTTTACGGCCCGAAGATCGACGTCAAGCTGATCGACGCCATTGGCCGCCCTTGGCAGCTTACTACCGTGCAGTTCGACTTCAACCTGCCGGCGCGTTTTGCGCTGGAATTTGTCGGTGCTGATGGCGCGCGCCACCAGCCTCTGATGGTTCATCGCGCCTTGCTCGGCTCCGTCGAGCGCTTCTTCGGTATTCTGATCGAGCACTACGCGGGAGCCTTTCCGCTCTGGCTGGCACCCACGCAGGTTGAAATCTGCCCGGTGAGTGAAAAGGTCCAGGACTACGCCAAACACCTTCAGGAAACGTTGAAGAACCATGGCATCCGAGTGCACCTGGACGATCGCAACGAGAAGCTCCCCGCGAAAATCCGCGATGCCCAGCTTCAGAAGATTCCTTACATGCTCGTAGTCGGACCCAAGGAGGCCGAAGCCGGCACCGTAAGCGTCCGCCACCGCAACAAAGGTGACCTTGGGCCTCGTCCGCTGGCTGACCTGGTCACCGCATTACAACAAGAGATTTCCTCACGCGTGATTCAGTAGGTAGCCGGCAAAACGGCGAGGTGTGGCTTGGCGCAAAGCGATGCCCCAGTGCAAGACTGGCGACTGCCATTTCGAGAGAGACTGTGGCTCGCCAGTGTCCTCACCCTTACATTGTTGGCGTTTCTCTCGACGTTTACTTTCGGCTGGGTGTACGACGATCCGCCGCAAATTCCGGGAAACGCGAACCTACGCTGGGACCGTGTGGGATTTCTTTTTACCCACCATCTATGGGCGTCCGCGGCAGGGATCGGGGACGCGCGATTCTATAGGCCGTTGCTGTCGCTCTGGTTTCTCGTCAATAAAACCCTGTTTGGCCTGAACCCTCACTGGTTTCACTTCACTATGGTCCTTGCGCACGTGGCGGCGACGGCACTGGTCTTTTTCATCGCGCGAGGGTGGCTGCGGGACACAGGCGGGGCTCTCATCGCTACTGGGCTTTTCGGGTTGCATCCGCTCCAGACGGAATCAGTATCTTGGATTTCCTCGGTGAACGACTCGCTTGCGGCGTTTTTCTGTTTCGCGAGCTTTCTCGCCTACAAGAAGGCCCGAGGCACGCAGAAGCACGTGGCGCTGTGGTGGGCTTTGTCAGGAATTGCTTTTGCCGGCGGGTTATTGGTGAAGGAAGTCAGCGCTGTGCTTCCGGCTATTCTCCTGGTCGATCTCGGCTTCGATTCGAACTCCGGTGCGGGGCAAAAAGACAAGGTCCGTGCGGGAGCGATGATCGTTGTCCTATGCGGGTTGCCCGGAATCGTGTGGTTGCTACTCCGGCATCATGTGCTCGGCCAAGTTGCTGCTGCGACATCTTCGCTCGGTTGGGGCGCAGCAATCCTTACGGCGCCGAAGATTGCGCTGTTCCAACTCTTTCGGGTGTTCCTCCCGGTAGGGCTGAGTCCGCATTACGATTTCCCGCCGGCGGATCCCGCCGCCATGCCGCAATCCCTGCTCCCGCTCGCGGTCTTCGCCATACTCGTCCTGGTGGCGGCGCGAAAGGCGAGAAATTTCTGGCCGGCCTATACGTGGCTGCTGCTGCCTCTGCTGCCGAGCCTTAATCCCCGCTGGCTGAATGAAGGCGATTTCGTTCACGACCGCTACATGTACATGAGCATGCTCGGGGTGGGGCTTCTAGTGGGCGCTGGGTATGTTTCGCTACGCCGTCGTTGGCCGGAGCAAAGAATAATTCAGGGGCTGGGGGCCGCCCTCCTCGTAGGTCTCGCTTTCGCAAGCGCCATTCAATCGCAGTTTTGGGCGAACGACGTGTCGCTCTTTTCCCGCGCCGTGCAGATCGCGCCGCAGAACCCCTGGGCCCAGTTGAATTACGGTGCGGCTCTCAGCGCTCGGAGCAGATACGCGGACGCGGCTCCACACCTCGTGCGTTCTTATGACTTGCAAGCGAGTTGGTATGCGGCGGACTATGCCGGTTTCGCCTTCCAGAATGCCGGCGACCTTTCGCAAGCAGAGCATTGGTTCTCTTTGGCGCTGCAGAAAAACCCCTCACTGGCCGACGCGTGGTTCGGCCTCGGCGAGCTTCGCCTTGCCCAACAACGTCCCGCGGACGCTGTTGTGTTCTTTGAGAAAGCGATCGCGCAACACCCCGACGCCGACGGTTATCACTATGCCTTGGGATCAGCTCTGGAGCAGCTGGGCCAAAACGCTGCCGCGCTGAATGCCTATCAGACCGAACTTCGCCTGCATCCGTATCAGACCGGCGCGCGCAAAGCCATTGAGCGCATTGGCGTGCAATGAGGGCGAAGGGAATCGGGGGAATCTGGTCATGCTCTCGCGCCGTTCCTTCCTTGCTGCAAGCGGTGCCGCGCTTACGGCATTCTCCATTCCCGCGAAGGTGAAAAATCCTGTGCCCGCTATGTTCGATCACCTTCTTCTTGGATGCAAGGATTTGCCAACCGGGATCGGTTTTGTCGAGAGGTTTACCGGCGTCCGCGCTGCGTTTGGCGGCATCCACCCGGGTCGCGGCACACAAAACGCCCTGCTCTCACTCGGCGAACGCCAGTATCTGGAGATCATCGCGCCCGATCCGGCGCAGGCGGGCTCGACCAATCCGAGAGCGGTTTCCTTGCAAGGGCTCGTGGAGCCCCGTCTGGTCGGGTGGGCCGTTCACCCGGTCAGTCTCGCTGATTTGGCAGAAAAACTCCGCGTTGCGGGAATCGTCTTCGACGGCCCAACGCCGGGTTCACGCAAGCGCCCCGACGGCCGGCTCCTACAGTGGCGAACGCTCGATCTGAAAGACGATGCCTCGGGACTCCTTCCGTTCTTCATCGAGTGGTCTGCGGGTTCCCCTCATCCTTCCACGGACGCGCCACAAGGCTGCCGTCTGGTTCGCTTTGAATTGGCGACTGCTGATCCGGATGCGCTCAACATAACGTCCTCCCTGCTTTCCCTCGATGCTCTCATCGTGAAAGGCGTTCTGCCGCAACTTCGGGCGAGGATTGCCAGCGGCCGAGGCCAGTTTGACCTCACCTCCTGAATCGCGCGGGCTGCTCCTAACGGTCGTCGGTTCATTCTTTTGGCAGTTGTCGAGGGACGGCCGGCGCATGCTATACTTTGTGATCTGCCCCTGGCTGCGAAAGCGTCAGGGGAGGCTGTCAAAACGGGGTGAGACCTCGCGGCGCGGGGTGCCTTTTTCTTCCTAGGGGGAATTATCGCAGAGCGGAATTTCCGGCAAGCCGACCGTATCCGCATCAACGAACGGATACGCGCTCGGGAAATCCGGGTGATTGACGAAGAAGGCGGGCAGTTGGGGGTCATGCAGCCGTTTGAGGCGCTTCGCCTGGCGCGCGAGCGGGGACTAGACTTGGTGGAAATTTCGCCAACCGCGGATCCCCCGGTTTGCAAAATAACTGACTACGGCAAATATCAATATCAACTGAATAAGAAGGCCCACGAGCAGCGCAAGAGCAGCCGCGGCTCTCAGTTGAAGGAAGTAAAGTTTCGGCCTTCCACCGCCGAGCACGATTTTCAGGTTCGCAAGAATCAGATCATCAAGTTCCTCGGCGACGGCCATAAGGTCCGCGCCATGATTTTCCATCGAGGCCGCGAAATGGCGCACCAAGAAGTGGGACGCGCGAAGATGACGCGTCTGCTTGGCGAAATCGGCGAGCACGGCCAGATCGAAACGCCGCCTCGCATGGAAGGAAATGTCCTGGTGGCGCTTCTGGCACCGAAGAAGGGCGCAGGGACAACGCTTCGCTCGTCGTCTCAGGCGCAGCCTAGCGCCTAGTTTAAGCGGAGACTTCTGGGCCGGTTTTCCGGCTCGCACGGAGAGGATTTGCAGCAATGCCACGCAATTCGACGAAACCCAAGAAGAAGTTGAAAACCCATCGCGGCGCGAAGAAACGCTTCAAAATCACCGCCAATGGAAAGATTCTCCGCATGCACTCGGGCAAGCGCCACCTGCTCGGCACGAAGGCCGCCAAGCGAATGCGCAAGCTCAAGAAACTGACCAAAGTGAATCCAAACGACGTCGCCGCGGTCAGGCAGATGCTCCCCTACGGGGCGTAATCAGCCGGCTTTTGTAGTGGCCGGGCTCGCTCGGCCCTTGCAAGAATCGCGGAACATAGTTCCGCGAGACGCGCCAGGCAGCGCTTCACGGGTGCCTGCCGGCCGTCAAGCCCCTCACGGGGCGATGCGCTGAGCTTTGGCTCGGCACACGGAAACAAACCCGTTGCCGGAAACGCTTTGCCGTGTTTCAGCGCAACCTGTTTCGTTTCCCAACCTATCTGCAGCTCAGACTTTCGGGCTTGAGGGTTTGCGCTCCAAGGGCGAAAATCCTCATTCAGCGAAAGCCCGAGTTGCAGCAGAAACTAAGGAGAAACCCATGCCACGCGTAAAACGCGGCACAAAGCGCCGGGCCCGGCGCAAGAAGTACCTCAAGAGGACAAAAGGATTCTTCCTCACCAAGAGCAAGCTGTACCAGTCGGCGCAGGAAGCCGCCAATCGCGCCGATCGCTATGCCAAGCGCGACCGCCGTGCAAAGAAGCGGCAATATCGCCGCCTCTGGATTCAACGCGTCGGCGCCGCTGCACGCCAGAATGGGCTGTCCTATGGCCAGCTCATCCATGGCTTGAAGGCGGCGGGCATTCAGATCGACCGCAAAGTTCTCGCGGACATCGCTGTGCGGGACGCCGCTGGTTTCGCGCAACTCGCGGAAAAGGCCAAGGCGTTCACGCCCAGGCCCGCCGCCAAAAAGGCGTAAAAGTGCAGCCCTGGCTTCTAGGCGGCGGATTTCTCCGACGTAGGGGCGCGGCACTCCCGCGTCCCGCCTCGGCACGTTTCATGGGCCTGTAGCTTCCTTCTTCAGGCGTGAGGATTTTCCGATTGGGGGGCGCGATTTCTTGGGCCCCGGCGTTGTATTCTTCTCCTAAACCATGGCGACACAGGACTCGAAGCACACACAGACGCTTGACGCTCTCGGCATCACCGCCGCTAATCAAGTTCAGACCCTGTTCGTGGAACTGCGCGCACGTTTTGATGCGGATGCCGCAAAAGTCAGCGACGACAATTCCTGGAAGGTTTTTCGCGACGCGTGGCTCGGCCGCAAATCCGGCGTGCTTACGCTGGTCACGGACAATTGGCTGAAACCTGCGCCGCCGGAACTCAAGCGCGCGGTCGGCGCTTCTCTGAATGAGTTACGCTCGCATGTACATGCGCACATCGAAGCTCGCCGCGCCGCTATTGAATCCGGAACCGAAGCGGCCGCCAGCGCTAAAGATCGCGTCGACCTCTCGCTTCCTGGCGTGATTCGTCCGGTCGGCTCTCGCCATCTGATTCGCCAGGTCTTTCAGGAGATCGAAGACATTTTCTTTTCCATCGGCTTCTCGGTGGTCGAAGGCCCGGAAATCGAAACGCCCTATTACAACTTCGAGGCCCTCAACATTCCCGAATTCCATCCTGTCCGCGACGACATGGATACATTCTATCTGGAGCTGCCTAAGGGTGCGCCCGGGCCGTTGCTTCTGCGCACGCACACCTCGCCGGTCCAGATTCACACCATGGAAAAGCGCCAGCCGCCTGTGCGCGTGATTGTTCCGGGCAAGGTTTATCGCCGAGACAACCCTGACGCCACACACTCTTTCATGTTCCACCAGATTGAAGGGCTCGCCGTGGACTCCGATATTACTTTTTGCGACTTCACCGGCACGATCGATTACTTCGTGAAGCAATTCTTCGGCGAAAGCGTCAAAACGCGATTCCGGCCGAGCTATTTCCCGTTCACGGAGCCGTCGGTTGAATTTGATGCTTCTTGCATCTTTTGCGGGGGCAGCGGCGCCGCGAAAGCGGGCGGCGTCTGCGGCAAATGCAAAGGCGCGGGCTGGATCGAACTCTTTGGCGCAGGTATGGTCGATCCGGCGGTCTACGGCTTTGTCAATTACGATCCGAAAAAGGTCAGTGGCTTCGCTTTCGGCATCGGAATCGACCGCCTGGCCCTGCTGAAGTATGGCATCGACGACATCCAGGTCTTTTTCCAGAACGACGTGCGTTTTCTGCGGCAATTCCCCTAGGGGGGGTCGGAGCTTTGGCTCCGCGTTGTGGAGGATTGGTCTTAGGCTTTAGCCGTTGAGGAATCTGGAGAGCTTTTCAGAGCATCATGAGTTTTGCCGACTCAAAGCAACGATTCTCGAACCGCACAGCGGACTACACCCGTTACCGCCCCGGCTATCCGGCGGAGGTTCTGGATGTGCTGCGAACTTGGTGCGATCTGAGGCCCGAACACGCCATCGCCGACGTCGGCTCGGGCACGGGGCTGCTGGCCAAACTGTTTCTGGAGAACGGCAATCGCGTTTTTGGCGTCGAGCCCAATCCGGAAATGCGCGCAGCCGGAGAAGAATTTCTCAAGGCATTCGAACGTTTCACCAGCGTCGCCGGCTCGGCAGAGGCAACCACATTGCCGTCCGACAGCGTTGATTTCGTGGCAGCGGCTCAATCTTTTCACTGGTTCGATCCCGAGCCTACGCGCCGGGAGTTTCAGCGCATCCTGAAGCCTGAGGGCCGTGCCATCATCCTGTGGAACGAGCGCCTGCTCGAGGAGACGGCTTTTCTGCGCGAGTACGAAGCACTCCTGCGCCGCTTCGGCACCGATTACGACCGTGTCCACGAAAGTTATCCGCGCGCGGAGCAGATGCTGGCGTTCTTCCGCCCCAGCGAATTTACCTCGCACGCGCTGCCCAACGCCCAGGAATTCGATTTCGAGGGGTTGAGCGGGCGGCTGCGCAGCAGTTCGTACGTCCCGGCGCCCGATCACCCGCAATTTGCCCCGATGATCGAGGAATTGCAGCGGATTTTTGCGGCTCACCAGGTCAACGGCATGGTGCGCATGGAGTATCAAACGCGAATCTATACCGGCAAGCTGGAATCGGCAGGATGAGTGCATGAGAGTCGCCTACAACTGGCTGAAAGAGTTTGTCGACATCCCCGCGTCCCCCCAAGAGATTGCCGCGCGCCTCGCTCTTTCCGGTACGAACATAGCGGGTATCGAAACTGGGGCGTATGGCGCGGTCATCGACGCAGAGGTGACCTCCAACCGACCGGATTGCCTAGGCATGCTCGGAATCGCGCGGGAAGTCGGCGCGATATTCCGTCTTCCCGTGAAAAGCGTTTTGTCCAGGCCAACGGAAGGCAGTTCCGCCAAAGCCGGCGATGCGATCAGCGTCAAAATTGAAGCTCCCGATCTTTGCGGGCGCTTCACCGCTCGCGTCATTCGAGGCGTGAAGATTCAGCCTTCGCCCTCATGGCTGAAAGAGCGCCTCGAAGCCGCCGGCGTCGCCAGCATCAGTAATGTTGTGGACATCTCCAACTTGGTCATGCTTGAGCTGGGCCATCCGCTGCATACGTTTGATTATGACCTGGTTCGCAATCACAGCATCGTCGTGCGGCGCGCCAAGCCGGGCGAAAAAATCCGCACCCTCGACGAAATCGAGCGGGCGCTCGACCCGAATATCTGCATGATCTCCGATAACGACGGCGCGCGCGCGGTCGGCATTGGCGGTGTCATGGGGGGCGCGGAGACCGAAATTTCTTTTTCTACCAAAAATGTCCTGATTGAATGCGCGTGGTTCGATCCTGTTGCGATACGCCGCGCCGTGCGATTCCTGAAACTTCATACGGAAGCCAGCACGCGCTTCGGCCGCGGCGCCGATCCGGAAATGGCCGAAGTCGCATCCCGCCGCGCTGCTCAGTTGATACTTCAGCTTGCCGGCGGAGAACTGCTTTCCGGTGTCGTCGACGTTTACCCCGGCAAGCGCGTCGCCAAGAAGCTCACCATCAGCCGGGCGGAATTTCTGCGCATCATGGGCGCGGACGTGCCGGACAAGGATCTGGAAGCCATTCTTTCGGCACTCGGCTTTGCGCCGGTTCGGGTGGATCACACGCGTGGCTCGGCGAATTCTCTCCTTGCAG
>Ga0335077_10000755_pt1 | contig 36882 bp, 33 predicted proteins | sample Lox_Sample_31_FD_207151 | JGI IMG/M metagenome (GOLD analysis project Ga0335077, IMG submission 207151) | Soil microbial communities from Loxahatchee National Wildlife Refuge, Florida, United States - Lox_Sample_3.1 | ecosystem: Environmental > Terrestrial > Soil > Wetlands | place: USA... | reverse complement strand
AGAAAGCAAACCCGCAAGGGCGTTTTCTGAAGAAGGTCAGCAAGGGTCTAAACGCGAGCTACTGGCCGAGAGGAATGAGTTCAACATCACCTCGGGACTCTCTATTTTTGCAGCGTCGTTCCCACACCTCCCGGTTCCAGGTTCCCACACCCAACGAGATATAATCCGCAGTTCATGAAACTCATGGCTTTCCTCCTGCTCGTCGCGGCGGCGGCCCCTGTGCTGGCGCAAACCAAGCCCAACGTGAGGACGTTCACCGTCGGGTCCGGCGCCTACCACGGGTGGCGCGGTTCCTTAATGTTAAACAACGGTGAGGTCGAGGCGGTCGTTGTCCCTGCGATCGGACGGGTGATGCAGTTTCATTTCGTCGGCGAAGACGCAGTGTTCTGGGAGAGTGCCGCGATGAGCGGCAAGGCCGCCGACGCCACCGCCAAGGAATGGCAGAATTTCGGCGGGGACAAGAGCTGGCCTGCGCCACAAGATGACTGGCCGAAGATGATCGGACACGGATGGCCGCCGCCCGTCGGCTTCGATGCGGTGCCCGTACAAGCCACCCCCAGGGAAAATTCTGTCGAGCTCGAGTCTCCGATCGATTCGGCCTACGGGATCCGCATCCGACGACACGTCGCACTCGACCCTGCAAGGCCGGTTCTGACCATCACTACGACCTACGAGAAGGTCCAGGGCAATCCCGTGAAAGTCGGTATCGGCGTCATCACTCAGCTGCGCGACCCCCTGCGAGCCTTCATGCTTCTGCCGGCGAAACCGCGATTCTCGAAGGGCTACGTTCTGCTGCAGTTCGATCCGCCTCAAAATGTCAAACTCGAGGGCCGCCTGCTCTCGCTCACCCGCAGCAACCGTACGCGCAGCCAGATCGGTTCGGACGCCGACACTCTGTTGTGGATGAATGACAAGGACATCCTCCGGATCGACTCTCCACGGGTCGAAGGCGCCGAGTATGCGGACCAGGGCAGCAACACGGTGATCTATACGAATGCCGGCCCCGAAGGCTATGTTGAACTGGAAACCTTCGGCCCGCTGACCTTGATGAAGCCGGGAGACAAAATCGAGCGCACCAACACCTACACGCTAACGCGGCGGCTGGAGAAAGATGTGGACGCGGAAGCGCTGCGCATATCGGGTAGGTCTGTCGGACAATGACACTCGCTCGGGCTCTATTTCCCGCTGTTCCCCGGCCCTCCCACCGCGAACAATTTCGGGATGCGTTGTTCGAGGGGCGGAAGAGCCGGAAACGCTGCGTGCGGCTCAGCCTGGTACCAATACGCCACGGAAAAGAAGTTGTCGGAGCGGTGATTTGCGTGCCCGTGCTCGATGGTCGCACGCAGCGACTTGGTGAACGTGATCGGCGAATCGAAATGGAAGCGGTAAACGGACGTTCTGGATCCTGCCGTCTCGTCGCCTTTCACCGGCGCACCGTATTGCTGGTACGCGAAGCTGCCATTCGAGAAGCCCCAAGCACCGAGAAAATAGTCTTCCGAGCCGGTGCCGTTGATTGACGGCAGTTTTTCGCCGTCAACGAAGAACATCTCGTCGCCTTCTCCCCACCACTGGTCCTGATTCTGCAGCACCGACATGGTCACGCCGACGAAGTGTCCGCGGCCGGTGGCCTCCATCCAGACGTAGTTCCCTTCGCCGTCCAGATTCTTGCGATCTCCAACGCCCGGCTCCCACTGTACCTTCCAGTCTTTAGTCCACCCTGCTGCCGGCGCGGCCTGGCGATATTCGGCATGGAAGTAAAGCAAATCGCCCGGCAGCGGCTTCGCGTAAGCGCGGTAGTCGATGTTGAAGTAGAACGAGTTGGTCTTCACCGAGCCTTCGTTGGTGACGGTGATTCGAGCATGCTTCTGGAACGGCATGGGGAAAAAGCAATTCAGTGCCTTCGCGGAGCCGACCGATAACGGAGCAGACTCATACTGGTAGTACGTACCCAGGCCCAGCCCAAAAAAATCGCCCACCGGAGTTTCTACGCTCGGCGTAGACTCTCCGTCCCAGTACATTCGTAGGACCAGCGCCTTGAGGTGATTTGGATCGTCGCTGGCAATGGTGAACCAGATGTGAGTGATTTCGCCCGGCCCGTCAGTATCAAGCAACGTGAGCGTCGCGCCGGGAGCGATCTCGCGAGCGTCAGCGTTGCCGCCGCTGCGGTCGTAACTCGACGATCGATGCTGGATGTAGTCCTTCGCCTGCGGGAGGGTGGAGAGCCAGACGTCGGGGGATTGGGCGAGGGTGGGGAATGTAACCAACACCACAACGAGTGCAGAGAAGAAGTACTTCACCGGTTCCTCCTGGTTCGGCGGAAAACCGCTACGTAGCCTAAGCTGTGATTTGGACCAGTGAACTGCCGACTGCCATTTTGAACGATTCGAGGAAAGCGGCGGCGTGTCTCATACAGTCGGCGCGATCTGGAACCGGAGCGGCAATTCGCTGCGGATACTCGTCGTAGGTTCGTCCATCGAGCGATCTGCCGTTCTTCGCTTTCCTCACACCGCCCCACTGTTTGAAGAAAAACGGAACCCGTTGCTCGCGGCATTGTTTGCGGATTGAGACCACCCACTCTTTCTTCATGGGACGAGCTCCAGGCCCACTCTCGCCGCCGACAATCACCCAAGCAATGCCTGTCAGATCGATGTCGCCGAGATCCTCGAGCAGCGGTTCGATGGATAGAAAACGCACCTTAGCAGGAGCTTGCTGTAAGTGTGCGATTCGCGGCACGCCGTACTTTCGATCTTCAACACTGACCCCCCACCAGATGTTTTCCCGTTCAGCAGGAAACTTGAGTTCTCCGCCAAGCATGTCCCGCAATCGTTCAGAGCGCTTCGTGAGCACTTGATAGGTGTGCCAGTTCGCTGTTGACATCACGTACGCAACGGCACTCACGTAGCCATCCGGCACGCCATCTTGAAACAAATCGCTCATCGAGTTGACGAACACCAACTTCGGAGAGCGCCAATTGAAGGGTTCGATCAGTTTCTCCGGCACCAGGCGCAAATCGAATCCTTGTTCGTACGGATGCCCCTTCACGCCGCGGAACCGTTCGGCAAATTTCTCAGCGTAGCAATGCTTGCAGCCCGGACTGATCTTCACGCAGCCCCGGACGGGGTTCCATGTGGCGTCCGTCCATTCGATTGGAGAGTTGAGGCTCAAGTATTCAATCCCAGCGGAATGCGGTTTGATCTGTCCCGTATTTCAATGCATCGTCCCAAAAGTCGAGTGCAAGCTTATTCCGCGAGAACAGAGCGATGTAATACAAGGGAAGATTCTTTTCGTCCGAACGAACGCGCTTCATCTTGTGAATCGGTGTCGGCAAGTATCCCAACGTTTCCATGTTGGTGGCAAACTCCGATGCTAAGAACTTGGGAAACAACGTGGCGTGCCTCTCAGCAATTCTCCATCGGTCCCTCCACGTGCTGGAGCCGAGGAACTGGTCGACTTTGATGGCATCTTCCATGACGTATCGCTTGTAGGCCCTGTTTGCATCAGAATAAACAGCCAATAAGACGATGAAATCCACGAAGCGAGAGGACAGACTCTTGATCGTGTCGAACTTAAGGCCGATGTCAAAGGGATCAGCAAAACAGAGCGTTAGAACGGTATTGTCTTTCGATCCAATAGGTATTCCGGCCAGAATCTCAGAAGCTCTGAGATCACAGTCTCCATCGACGTATGCGACATTCGCCGCAGGAAAGTGGCGCGCCACGCGGATTTTCAGGGCTTCAAGATTCTCTGAGATTGCCTCGCAGAAAACGTACTTGTCGAACGGATGCTCCACGGCCAAGGCTTGAAGTGGGGAACCCACAATGATTTTTTGCGTGCCCCGGATCCGGCTATAGCCAGCACCAGCATAAAGCTCTATGTACGCTCGATTGTCCCACTTGGCCTTCATCCCTTTGGAAAACATGCTTGTGTACAGAGACACCACCCTGTGCTTGTCCTCGGTCCAACTACCAACCTCTGGACAGACTAGGTTGTCGTCGCTCGGCTGGACAATCGCAGGTATCATTCGAATGCCTGTACGCTTCGCTTTTTATTCGCTAACGTGAAATTAGCTTGACACATTCTCGAATCGGGTTCAATAGCGAGTCAGACTACAGCGGTATATTCCCGTGCTTCTTCGGCGGGTTCTTGTCGCGCTTGGTTTTCACAGCCTGACATAATGGCATCTTTATGGCATCATACGAGACACGAAGATCAATGCTATAATCGCATCATGATCGATGTCACCCAAGATATTCATTCCCTCACCACCTTCAAGCGCAATTCCACTGGCCTGATGAAGCAGATGAAGAAGACAGGCCGTCCGCTGGTGCTTACGGTCAATGGCAAGGCCGAGGCCATTGTGCTTGATGCCGGCGCTTACCGCGATGTGGCCGAGCACCTCGATACGGTGGCGAGCATTCGCGAAGGGCTTGCCCAGGCACTGAGAGGCGAAGGGCGACTAGCGGACGACGTCTTGGATGAGATGGAACGGGAAAGCTGACGCCTGGCGATGATTTATCGGGTTGTCCTCACTCCCAGGGCCGATGCCGATCTTCGGGCAGCATATCGCTACATTCGCAAGCAGGCGCCACGGGCCGCTCGCGACTGGATTCGCCGAGCCCGTTTGAGTATCCGGACTCTGTCCCAACATCCCGAGCGCTGCTCAATCGCTCCCGAAAGCACGTCGCTCGAACGACCAATCCGCGAATTGCTTTTTGGCTCGGGAAATCGCGGCAACTATCGTGTTCTCTTTCTGGTGTTGGAAGAAAAGGGATCAGTCTACATACTCCACGTGCGGCACGGATCCATGCTTCCGCTATGAGCTACAGGGGAATATTCCCATGCTTCTTCGGCGGGTTCTTGTCGCGCTTGGTCTCCAGCATTTCCAGCGCCTGGATCAGCTTCTTGCGCGTCTCGCGCGGTTGGATGACGGCATCGACGAATCCGCGGTCGGCGGCGACGTAGGGGTTGGCGAAACGGTCGCGGAACTCTTCGATCTTGCGCTGGCGCATCTCTTCGCGGTTCTCGGCGCGCTCGAGTTCACGTTTGTACACGATGTCCACCGCGCCCTCTGGCCCCATCACCGCGATCTCGGCGCTCGGCCATGCGTAGTTCACATCCGTGCGAATATGTTTCGACGCCATAACACAATACGCGCCGCCATAAGCCTTGCGCGTGATTACCGTGACCTTGGGCACGGTCGCCTCGGCAAAGGCGTATAGGAGCTTCGCCCCGTGCTTGATGATCCCGCCGTACTCCTGGTTCGTCCCCGGCAAGAATCCGGGCACATCTTCAAACGTCACCAGCGGAATGTTGAAGCAGTCGCAGAAGCGCACGAAGCGGGCCCCCTTGATCGAAGCATTGATGTCGAGCGTTCCCGCCAGCATGGCTGGTTGGTTGGCGACAATGCCGACCGACTTCCCGTTCAACCGCGCAAATCCCACCACGATATTGCGCGCATAGTGTTCCTGCACTTCGAAGAAATAACCGTCGTCGACCACCGCGTGAATCACGTCTTTCATGTCATATGGCTGATTCGATTGATCGGGAATGAGCGAGTCGAGCTTTTCGTCCATCCGGTCGATCGGGTCCGTACAAGACCGTCGCGGCGGATCTTCCAGGTTGTTCGACGGCACAAAGCTCAGCAGCTCGCGCACCATCGACAGGCACTCCGCATCATCGCGGCATTTGAAGTGCGCCACGCCTGACGTTTCGTTGTGCGTCGTCGCCCCGCCCAGTTGGTCTTTGGTGACTTCTTCGTGCGTCACCAGTTTGATCACATCCGGCCCGGTGATGAACATGTACGACGTCTGATCCACCATCAGGATGAAATCCGTAATCGCCGGCGAATAGACGGCCCCGCCTGCGCACGGCCCCATGATCGCGGAAATCTGCGGCACCACGCCGCTGTACAGGGTGTTCCGTAGAAAAATGTCGGCGTAGCCTGCCAGCGACATCACGCCTTCCTGAATGCGCGCGCCGCCGGAATCGTTCAGGCCAATCACCGGCGCGCCCATCTTCGCGGCCAGGTCCATGATCTTGACGATCTTGCCTGCGTTCGCTTCCGACAGTGACCCGCCGAACACCGTGAAGTCCTGCGCGAAGACGAAGACCAGCCTGCCCTCGACACGCCCGTAGCCGGTGATGAAGCCGTCGCCAAAGTATTTCTGCTCGTCCATGCCGAAATCGTGGCAGCGGTGAGTGACGAGCTTGTCAGTCTCTTCGAAGGTGCCCTCATCGAGCAGAAACTCGATGCGCTCGCGCGCCGACATCTTGCCTTCCTTGTGCTGGCGCTCACGCCGCTGCGGCCCACCGCCTTCTTCCGCCAGGTGGTCGCGCTTTTTCAGTTCCGCAAGTTTCTCTTCCAGTTTCATAGGGGAGCCATTATAGGCGAGAGGAGAAACGCTATTCGCTGTTCGTTGTTCGCCTGTCGCCAATCAGGTGCCAGGTGCCTGCTTTGCGAATAGCGAACCACGAACGACGATCAACGAACAGCGTGCTCATCGAAAAAATTCAGGAAGTGCACTTTCTTCTCCGCCGGCAGAAACGACGCCTCAAACGAATTCCGCGCCAGTTCCCGCATGTGGTCGTCGGAGAAGGCGAACGTCTCCTGCACCAGTTGGTATTCGTGGGACAGCGAAGTCCGGAACATCGCAGGATCATCGGAATTCAACGTCACCATTAAGCCCTCGTCGAAATAGCGCCGCACCGGATGTTGCGTCACATCCTGGCAACAACCAGTGCGCAGGTTGCTGGTGACACAGACTTCGATCGGAATCTGCCGCCGCGCTAGTTCCTCCATGAGTTCCGGATCCTGCCCTGCGGTCAGCCCGTGACCGATCCGCTCGGCTTTCAGGTTCAGCGCTCCCCAGATCGAATCGGGCCCGGCATTCTCTCCGGCGTGCGCGGTGAGTCGCAGTCCAGCGTTCGCGGCTCGGGCATAAGCGCTCTTGAACAGCTCTGCCGGACCCTGTAACTCGTCGCCGCCAATTCCGAACCCGACCACGTTCCGACCCTGAAACTGGATTGCCAGATCAACCACTGGCTCAGCTTTCTCTGGCCCGAAGTTCCGCACAGCGTCGAAGATCCACATTAGAGAAATTCCGAAATCCCGCTCTCCGCGCTCCCGCCCGCGTTCCAGTCCCTCAAAGATCGGGGAAAAGTCCTGCTTCCGCCACAGGCAGACACCCACGGAAACGTAAACCTCGGCATGCAACACATTCTCTGACTTCAGCCTCTCCATCAGCCGGTAGGTGATCAGTTCGTAGTCTTCGGGCGTTTGCAGATGTCCGGTGACGTCTTTGAACGCCATGAGAAAACCGTTGAAATCGGAGTAGTTGTAGAGCTGTTCGACTTCTGCCGGAGAAGCCCCGGCCATCCCATGTCGCTGTCGAAGTTCAAGCAGCGTTGAAGGCTCGATGGCGCCTTCAAGGTGCAGATGGAGTTCGGCCTTGGGAAGGGAGATGAGGAAAGCGCTGGCAGAACCCGAGGTCATGCGAAAAAAGTACAAGTTAGAAGTCAGCTGCAGAGGTGAACGTCAGCGGTCTTGGGTTTCACTTCTGCAATCTGACTTCTTACTTCTGCAATGTCTTTGCAAACTCGCTGCGGTGCCGGCTATAGAAGATGTAAATACAGAGTCCGAGAAAGAGCCACACCACAAAACGGATCCATGTGATGACGGTCAGCCCGGTCATCAGCCCGCCGCACAGCACCACCGAGATCAGCGGGAACCACGGCACAAAGGGAACGCGGAACGCGCGCCTGCGATCCGGCTGCCTGCGGCGCAGCAGGATCACGCCCAGCGATACAAGAACGAAGGCGAACAGCGTTCCAATATTCGAGAGGTCGGCCGCATCCCCGATGTCCACCAACCCGGCGGGTATCCCCACCGCAAAGCAGGCAATCCAGGTCGACCAATGCGGCGTTTTGAACTTCGGGTGCACAGCCGAAAACAATTTCGGCAATAAGCCATCGCGCGACATCGCATACCAGATGCGCGCCTGCCCGTATTGGAACACGAGCAGCGAAGAAATCATTCCCGTGAGCGCCCCGACGATGATCACCGAACGGAAGAAGGGATGTGCGCCCAGTTGCTTCAACGCGTAGGCGACCGGCGCCTCCGCCGCGGGCCCGGACACAAACGTCGTGTACTTCATCATGCCGAGCAGTACCAGGGCCACGCCCACATACAGCAACGTGCAGATAATGAGCGACGCGATAATGCCGAAGGGCAAGTCTTTCTGCGGGTTGCGCGACTCTTCAGCCGCGGTCGATACCGAATCGAACCCGATGTAAGTGAAGAAAACGATCGCGCCCCCCGTCACGATTCCCGCAAATCCGGAAGGAGCGAAGGGCGTCCAGTTGGCCGGTTTCACCAGCATCCCGCCGACCACCAAAAACGTCAGGATGGCGCCGATCTTCACCATCACCATGATGTTGTTGGTCTCGGCCGATTCGCGCACGCCCCGCACCAGCAGCAAGGTGAGAATGAACACGATCAAGAAACCGGGCAGATTGAAATAAGCGCCAGTCCATTGGCCCGAGGCCCAGACAGGGCTCGCCCACTTATCCGGCAGCATGATGCCGAACGCCGCCAGCTGCGCCTTCGTATACCCGCTGAAGCCAACCGCGACCGCTACATTACTGACCACGTATTCGAGAATCAGGTCCCAGCCGATGATCCATGCAAAAATCTCACCGAGCGTCGCGTACGAGTACGTGTAAGCGCTGCCCGCAATTGGAATCATTGACGCCAGTTCCGCATAGCAAAGCCCTGCGAAACTGCACGCAACCGCCACCAGGAAAAATGAAATCGCAATCGACGGTCCTGCCGGCGGACGTCCGTGCATCAGCGCTCCGGATGTGCTTCCAGTCCGCAGGAAATTGATGAGCAGGTCAAGCACCTGCGCGTGCAGGATCGACGGCGCTTTGAAATACTCGCCGGCTGCCGCCGTCCCGGTAAGAACAAAGATTCCCGACCCGATGATGGCACCGATCCCGAGCGCCGTCAGCGACCACGGCCCGAGCGTCTTTTGCAGTCGCTGTCCCGGGGCTTCCGAGTCCGATATCAGCTTGTCGATGGACTTGCAGCAAAGGACCTGCGGAGTGCCGGGTTTGTTCGCGACCTCGTTCGCCGTTGCTTGTGCCAAGAGACCGTGTCTCCTTTGAAATGGAAACACGGGCGCAGACGCCCGTGCACCTCCATCGTTTGCTATTGCTGGGCTGCCTTGACTCGCTCGCAGCTCGCAGCCCGAAGCTCCCTTACCGCTTCGCCTGGCCGCGCGCCAACTTCTTCACCTTGCGTTTCTTTGACCCACGCGCGTAGTCGCGCCCCTTGAGCGGTTTTTCCAGCTTCACCTTCTTGCGCGCCGCGCGTTTGGATTTCTTTCGATCTTCTTTGCTCAGTTTTTTCGTGTTTGCCATGAAACCTTTCTCGATTGTGTAATTTGGAAATCGGGTAAATTTTGTAATTTACCCCGACGATGGGCTGAAATTACCAAATTACCCGTTTACAAAATTACCAAATGCACTTCACGCGCGCTCCAACTGCGCATACTTCTCCACCAGCTTCTTCAAACCGAAGCGAGGGAATTGTACCGTAATCTTCGCATCTTCCCCATCCCCTTCGCGCTGATAAACGGTTCCTTCGCCATATTTCGGGTGCCGCACCTTCTGTCCCGGACGAAATCCGCGCTTTCCCTGTGGCTCTTCGACCGGCAACTTGGGCCGCGTGAACTTCTTTCCCCGCGAAGCGAAGAACTCGGCGATGTTGTCGATCGAATTGTAACTTCGCAGCGGGGTCTGTGTTTTAGCCCGCACGCGTGCCGGATCCCACGCCGCGCTCTGGTCTTCGTCTTCGTAGGAATAGTGTGCCGTCTCAGAATCGTAACCCGCCGGACGCTGCCCTCCCTTGTGTGGAGCGGACCTGCCCTGAGCGGAAGTTGAAGGGATTCTTGCCCGCTCGTAACTGGAGTCAGTCCCTCCCCTCCGCCGCGACCCACCCATCTCCTCAACCAGTTGCGGCGGCACCTCTTCCAGAAACCGTGATGGCACACTCGCCTCCGGCAAGTCGGTTCCCCAGCGACGCCGGTACACGGCACGCGTCAGCACGAGTGTATCCATCGCGCGAGTCATGCCGACATAGCACAGCCGCCGTTCTTCTTCGATTGCATCCGGCTCGATCAGGGTCCGCGCATTCGGGAAAAGACCTTCCTCCATCCCCGCCAGTACCACCAGCGGAAACTCGAGACCCTTCGCGGCATGCAGCGTCATCAATGTAATCTGAGCCCGCTCATCATACTGGTCAGCATCGCTGACCAGCGCCGCATGATCGAGAAACTGATCGAGCGTCTCGCCGCGATCGCGAGAGTCCATGGCAGCGTTGACCAGTTCGCGCAGGTTCTCAATTCGAGAGTAGGCCTCAGGCGTGTCCTCGTCTTCGAGAATCTTGATGTACCCAGTGCGATCGATCAGGAACTTCAGCAACTCCGCGGTGGTTGCCGCTCCGCCGGGCGCGCGAAACCCCTCGACAGCTTCCGCCCCATTCGCCTCGATCGTGGCGCCGGCATCCTGCCGGATATTACGCGGAGCCTGCCCTGAGCTTGCCGAAGGGACGTCCCGCCCTCCGCCGTCGGCAGCCGCAAGGTCGTGAGCATTCGACCCAAAATCGAAGCTGAAGTTGCTGGGATCGAAATCCATATCCGCGTCCGAAACTTCTTCTGCTGCTAACGGAGGCGGCGAGGGCGGCGCCTCGACGGCCGGCGCGACTCCGGCGCCACTTTCCTCCAACCGCTCCACATACGTCCCAGCCATCATCGCCCGCGCGTCGTCAATCAATTCGCGGAACGACTTCATCGCGCTCAACGCTCGCCCGGGCAGCAGCTGCCGCTCCATCGCTTCACCGATCGCTCCCCAGAGCGACAATCCGGTCTCCAGCGCCAGCCGCTCGATCGTCTCGATCGTGGTTTTGCCGATTCCCCGTGCCGGCGTATTGATCACCCGCAACAACGAAACGGAGTCATCCGGATTCTGAATGACTTTCAGGTACGAGATCATGTCCTTGATCTCGGCACGCTCGTAGAACGAGAAGCCGCCGACCACGTGATATTTCAGCCCGTAGCGCCGCATCGCTTCTTCAAACAGGCGTGACTGTGAATTTGTGCGATAGAGCACCGCCGCGCGCGCGTTGTCGCCGCGCTCGACGGCTTCCCGCACATAGCGATTGATGGCATCTGCGGCAAACAGCGCCTCATTCTCGCCGTCCGGCGCCTCGTAGTATCCGATCTTTGCCCCGCCCTGCCGCGACGTCCACAGATTCTTCCCCTTACGGCGAACGTTATTCGCCACGACCGCCGACGCCGCTTCGAGAATGTTCTGCGTCGAACGGTAGTTCTGCTCCAACCGCACGATCTTCGCTTCGGGAAAATCGCGCTCGAATTCGAGAATGTTGCGAATGTCAGCCCCGCGCCACGAATAAATCGACTGGTCTTCGTCGCCCACCGCGCACACATTGTGCCGGTCCCCGGCCAGCTGCCGCATCAACTCGTATTGCGGACGGTTTGTGTCCTGATATTCGTCAACTAGAATGTACTGAAAACGCCGGTTGTAATATTCGCGGACGGCTGCCACCGACTTCATCAGGCGCATGGCTTCGAGCAGGAGATCGTCGAAGTCCATGGCATTGGCCTTGCGCAGCTCCTTGCGATACTCCTCGAAGATGTGGGCTATCTTTTCGCTCTTCGGATCCGCCGACTGCAGGTAAATCTCCTGCGGGTCGAGCATGTGATTCTTGGCCCACGAAATCCGCGAGAGCACGTTGCGCGGCGTGAGTTGCTTGTCGTCGAGCCCCAGCCGCCGCATCACGCCCTTCACGACCTGCTGCTGATCGGCCTCGTCGTAGATGACGAAGTTCTTGGTCAGCCCGATCGGCGGCTGCCCCGGCACAGACGACGGAATCCGCAGCGCCTCGATATCCCGCCGCAGCACGCGCACACAGAACGAATGAAAGGTCGAGATGACAGGCTTGGCGATACTCAGCCGCCCAACGAGCTTCTCGACACGCTCGGCCATCTCCGACGCGGCCTTGTTCGTGAACGTGACCGCGAGAATCGACTCCGTCATCACCCCGAGATGCTCGATCAGATAAGCGATCCGGTAGGTGATGACACGAGTCTTCCCGCTCCCGGCCCCGGCCAGAATCAGCACCGGCCCCTCGGTGGTCTCAACCGCCTCGCGCTGTTGTGGGTTTAACTCGTCCAGAAACGACAAAAGGAGTGGCTCCGAGTGGATTTTACAGGATGCTCTAGTTCAGTGAGGTGTGCCTTTATTCTCGTTAGCGTAGCTAACATTGTAGTTTATTTTCTATGATATACATATTCACTCAACTCATTCTATGTTATTCTTGACAAGCTATTGTGGTTAAGGCAAGCTTAGATCGGTACTGAGGGGATTTATGAACAGTCGGGGCGCACAGGTGAAGAAAATCGGGGCAGATGAGATCCGTGAGTACAGCACAAGGACCTTTGTCGCACCGGCGCGACAGCAAGGTCAGAAAAGATTCTCAATTAAGGTCGGAGACATAGTTCGTGAACTACGACTCTATCGAAGCGTCGCGAATGTCTGCAGCGCTCTGAAGACCGAAGAGTTCCAACGAGTCAATCACTTGCGGCTGGTGGATGCGACTGGGCCGAAGTCCGGTCTCAGCACGACGGTGGTGTTCACGTATGAATTCGTCGACGCAGAACACCCCACAGATTCCACTGTCGACGCCTGGTCTCGCCTACGCGGGGCCCTGAAGGAGGTCTTCGCCGAACTGGGAGGAGGCGAGGCTTACCTGCGCGCTGAGCGGAACGATTTTATCGCTCCCGAGGGCCGTGAATGAGCCGCGTGTACTGGGACAGCATGTTGTTCATTTATTGGCTCGAGGATCACCCGCAGTATGCGAAGCAAGTCGACGCGATTCACTCCCGGATGAAACAGCGGCAAGACCGGCTCATTACAGGCGCTTTCACTTTCGGCGAGGTGCTTGCCGGTGTCTACCGCAAGGGGCGGCCAGAACTGGCGGATCAGTTTCGCGAACTCTTGAGGAGCATCGTTGCCGAGGTGGTGCCGTTTACGGAAGAGACAGCTGACCACTACGCACGAATTCGCGGCTCACTTGGGACCACTCCTGCCGACGCCATTCACCTCGCCAGCGCGGCTCATGCCGCCACGGACCTGTTCTTGACCAACGACAAAAGTCTCGTGGGGAAGATTGTGCCGGGTATTCAGTTTATCGCATCGATCGACGCGCCTATGCTCTAAACCCCCAAAGCACGGCCCATGAATTTCGACTACGAGAAGAGCGCCCGTGCCGTGCCTCTATCGGTGGGCCAGAATGCCCGCCCACATGAGTTGTTATAATTAAGAATTGCGCTCATGACACAATGCCGTCCAGCCGCGCCGCGCATCCGTTCCACCACCGTCCTCTGTGTCCGCCGCGACAACAAAGTTGTCATGGCCGGAGACGGCCAGGTCACGCTCGGCGATTCGATCATTAAGCACGGCGCCAAGAAAATCCGCCGCCTCTATCAGGACAAGATTCTCGCCGGATTCGCCGGCTCGACCGCCGACGCCTTCTCGCTCTTCAGCCGCTTCGAGGGCAAGCTCGACCAGTACCACGGCAACCTCGGGCGCGCCGCCGTCGAACTGGCCAAGGAATGGCGCACCGACAAGTTTTTGCGCCACCTGGAAGCGCTGCTGCTCGTCTCCGACAAAGACCAGACATTCCTGCTGAGTGGCAACGGCGATGTGATTGAGCCGGACTCCGGCATAGCCGCGATCGGTAGTGGGGGACCGTTCGCTCAAGCCGCCGCGCAGGCCCTCGCCGATCACACGCAGCTTTCGCCGCGCGAAATTGCCGAAGAAGCCATGAAGATTGCCGGCCGGATGTGCATCTATACCAACGATAAGGTTACGATTGAGGAACTGTGAGGTGAGGTGTCAGGTCTCGGGTCTCAGGTGTCAGGAAAACAAAACTGTGCAAATGTCACAGCGTTCGCAAGGTTTTCCTGAGACCTGACACCTAACACCTGAGACCTGCTTTCCCATGGCCATCTATCTACCCGGAACCGCCGAAGAAGAACAGCTCGCGCTCGACGAACTGACGCCGCGCGAAATCGTCGCTGAGCTCGACAAGTACGTTGTCGGCCAGAAGGACGCCAAGCGCGCCGTCGCGATCGCTTTGCGCAACCGCATGCGCCGCCAGAAGCTCGCGCCCGACCTGGCCGAAGAAGTCATTCCCAAGAACATCATCATGATCGGGCCGACCGGCGTGGGCAAGACCGAGATCGCCCGCCGCCTCGCCAAGCTCGCCAATTCGCCATTCCTCAAAGTAGAGGCCTCGAAGTTCACCGAAGTCGGCTACGTTGGACGCGATGTCGAATCGATGATCCGCGATCTGGTCGAGATCGCCATCGACATGATTCGCGAAGAGAAACTGGAAGACGTCGCCGACAAAGCGGAACTCAACGCCGAGGAGCGCCTACTCGACATCCTTCTACCGCCAACCACTCCACGCCAGCAGGAAACACCGCAAGCCGGAGTTCTACTCGAAGGCAGCACGTCTTCGGGTGAGTCGCAATCGCGGACCCGCGAAAAGCTCCGCCAGCAACTGCGCGAAGGAAAACTCGACGACCGTCAGGTCGAAATCGAAACCCGCGAGCGCAATTTCCCCAGCTTCGAAATCATCTCCAATCAGGGTGTGGAAGAGATGGACGTCAACATCAAGGACATGTTGCCCAACATCTTCGGCCAGCGCACCAAGAAGCGGAAGATGAAGGTCAACGAAGCTTTCGAATACCTGATCCAGGAAGAAGAGCAGCGTCTGATCGACATGGAGCAGGTCACGCGCACGGCGATCGATCGCGTCGAGAACTCCGGCATCATCTTCCTCGACGAAATCGACAAGATCGCCGGTCGCGAAAGCGGCCACGGGCCCGACGTTTCCCGCGAAGGCGTGCAGCGTGACATTCTGCCCATCGTCGAAGGCACCACGGTCAACACACGTTACGGCATGGTGCGTACCGACCATATTCTTTTTGTCGCGGCCGGCGCTTTCCATGTCTCGAAACCCAGCGACCTGATCCCCGAACTGCAGGGCCGCTTCCCGATCCGTGTGGAACTGCAGTCGCTCACGATGGAGGATTTCATCCGCATCCTGACCGAGCCGAAGTCTTCGCTCACGAAGCAGTACACGGCGTTGCTAGAAACTGAAGGCGTGAAGCTCGAATTCACGCCCGACGCGCTGGAAGAAGTCGCCCGCTTTGCCTTCCGCGTAAACGAAGGTACGGAGAACATCGGCGCCCGCCGCCTGCACACGATCATGGAGCGCGTACTCGACGAGATCAGCTTCGACGCTCCGGAAAGAAAAGGCCAACAGTTCGTCGTCGACGCCGCCTACGTGCAGAAGATGCTGAGCGAGATTGTGAAGGATCAGGATTTGTCGCGCTACATACTGTAGAAAATCCTCAACCACAAAGGACACGAAGGTTCACGAAGGCAGCGAGTTCCTTGGTGCTCCTTGGTGTCCTTCGTGGTTATTGGTTTTGGTCGCGATCGGCCAGACTTTCTGCTACCCTTTCGCCTTTCAACCGACCCATGCCCAGCCTCGACCGCACCCGCCTGCAGTCCCTCATGCAACGCGAGCAGAAGCGCTTTGTCGACGAACGCCCCAAATCGAAAGCCCTTTTCGACCGCGGCAAGAAATCGCTTCTCTCCGGCGTCCCCATGAACTGGATGGTGAAGTGGGCGGGCGCCTTTCCCCCGTTTGTCCGCGAGGCTCAGGGCGCACACTTCTACGACGTCGACGGCCACCGCTACATCGATTTCTGTCTCGGCGACACCGGCGCGATGACTGGCCACTCACCCTTTGCCGCCGTCAAGGCCATCGAGGAACAAGCGAAGCGCGGCATCACGCTGATGCTGCCGTCGGAAGATGCGGTGTTTGTTGCGGAAGAGCTACAAAAGCGCTTTGGACTGACCTACTGGCAATTCGCGCTCACCGCCACCGACGCCAATCGATTTTCAATCCGGCTGGCACGCCAGATCACCGGCCGTCCGAAGATTCTCGTCTTCAACTGGTGCTATCACGGCAGCGTGGACGAGAGCTTCATCACTCTGCTTCCTGACGGCACCACCAAAGCGCGACGCGGCAACTTCGGTCCACCGGTTGATCCGTCAGTTACAACGCGCGCAGTCGAGTTCAACGATGTCCCCGCGCTGGAACAAGCGCTCTCTCATGACGACGTCGCCTGCGTGCTGGCCGAGCCAGCGCTCACCAATGTCGGCATCGTTCATCCCATTGCCGGATACCACCAGGCCCTTCGCGAGATCACGCGCAAGCACGGCGCGCTGCTCATCATCGACGAAACGCATACCATATGCGCTGGGCCCGGAGGTTACACGCGCGCCGAAAATCTCGACCCTGACTTTCTCGTCTTTGGCAAGCCGATCGGCAGCGGCGTCCCAGGTGCTGCCTACGGCTTCACCCAGCAGGTCGCCGACCTGATCATGACAAAGCACAACCTCGAAGATTGCGACACCGGTGGCATCGGTGGAACGCTCGCGGGCAACGCGCTCTCGCTGGCCGCCATGCGCGCCACGCTAGCCAAAGTCCTGACCAAGGAAGCGTTCGACCGGATGATCCCCCTCGCCGAGCGTTGGACCGCCGGCGTGCAGAAGGTCATTAATGATTTCGGCCTCCTCTGGAACGTCACTCGCCTCGGCTGCCGCGCCGAATATCTTTTTGGTCCGAACGAGCCGAAGAACGGCACCGAAGCTCACGACGCCATGGACTTCGAACTCGAACGCTTCATGCACCTTTACGCCATGAACCGCGGCGTCCTACTTACGCCGTTCCACAACATGGCGCTGATGTCGCCCGCGACCGCGCCGGAGGACGTCGACTATCACAGCAAGGTTTTTCGGGAAGGTGTGCGCGAACTCTTCGCGTAGCGACGGCGCCCGGCCGGCGCAGTCAACAGAACCAGTTCCGGCGGTTCAGGCCATAACAGCCAGAGGTTGAATCTGCACCAGCGGCGCACTGGAAAGTTTGCCGCCGTTGCGCAGCATGTTGGCTGTAGGAATGCCCGTTCGGTAGTACGACTTCTCACAGTCCGCGCTCGAAGGGCCGCGCATGCTGCCCTCCATATACGCAAGCCCCGGGCAGCGCGTGCAACTGCTGACATGGCTGCATGACGAGCACACGGTCAGATCTTTCGCCTTGATGGATCGGACCTCGTTTAACTCGGGCGAGCCGTTCCAGATGTCGAGAAACTTCTGCCGTCGAACATTCCCGCTGGGCAGCGGAAACTGCACGCACGGATAAACATCGCCGTAGGGAGAGATATAGCAGAACGAGTGCCCGGCGCTGCAGGAATAGCCTTCCAAATCATCCTCAGAGACCGGCTTCGGCGGCGCGCAGAACTCTTCCATGTTGGGAACCAGCGCCGGATTCCGAAATACCTCAGGCAATTCCTCCCCCGGAATGCGCAACGATAGAACGGACGTGTTCCCGTCCATCATCGGGGTGATCGTGGGATCCAGCGTATAGTGCACGCCCAATTCGGCACACAACCGCTGCAATCCGTCGCTGTCATGGCGATTCCAGGTCATCAGCACATTGGCAACCGTGACCTTCAGACCCTGGTCGCGCAGGAAGCGGACGGCATTGATCGTCCGATCAAACGATCCCGGCAGCTTGGTAATCGCATCGTGAACCTCCGCCCGATGCGAATAGACGCTGATCTGGATGGTATCCACACCCAGATTGCGAATTCGCTGCGCTTCGGCCTCGCGAATCATCACCGCGTTCGTCTTGATCTTGACGTTGAAGAGCAGACTCCGGGCGTGTTCGAGCAGATCGAAAAAATCCCGGCGCAGAAAGACTTCGCCGCCGCTGAAGGTCAGGAAGAAAACTCCGGCCTCGGCCAGTTGATCGAGCACTCCCTTGATCTCGGCGGTGGTCATCTCGCCATGATCGTCGTGGTCGAGATAGCAGTGCACGCAACGCTCGTTACAGCGATAGGTAACGTCAAGGTGCACGCTGATGGGCACACCCAGGTCGAAAGCCTTCTGGCTCATTTCTGTGAGCAGGCTCATCGTGCCTCCCCCGCAGGCGCCTCGCTCAGCGGATGGTCGGAAACGAGCAGTATCCCGTGCTGCGACAGGTCGGCGACGAACTGTTCCGCATCAGCCTGCGCCTGCTCGGGCGCAATATCGAACTCCTCGCAGATGCGGTTGCTCACGATCTCCCGCAGCGGCGTGCGCCCGTCGGCGGCCTGCCAGATCGCAGTGGCGACTTCATTCAGCGTGAAGAAAGTCGAGTCCATCGAATTCATGACCATCATCTCGCCGGCCAACATACGGGCGGCGATATTGGTGCTGCGCGCAATATAGATCTCAGACATGCGCCGCCACCGCCTCGAAGTTACGGATTTCCTCCCACACCCTGCTGTCAGGATAGAACGTCAATCGTCGGACTGGAACTTTCTCTACAAAGTCGCACGCCAGGTCGAAAAGTTGGTCGACCAACTCGCGATCTTCGGCAAAGAACAGAATGTTGCGCATCAGGAGCCGCGCCGCGTCAGAAGGTGATACTTCCTCGATTCGATTCGACGATCCTTTCTCCAGGAAGAAGAGGGCCGCCACAGGCGCCGAGCAGTTCGCGCCGGGCTGGGCTAGTTCTCCGGAAAACGGAGTGCCAAATGCAGCGTAGCCGCTCGCCACTGAACGAACGTAGGACACTTCGTCGCTCAGCCGGATTACGTCGGGAGGAGCAACGTGCGTTAGCGTGGTCTTGCCAGCGCCAGAGACCCCCGGGAACAGGTAAGCTCGCGCCTTTTCGTCGCGTTCGGGCCCGCAAGTCGCGCTCGCAGCGTGAAGCAGGAATCCTCCGCGTCCCGCGAGAATCATGCTGTGCAGTATGCGCAGAACGGAATCGAGTGCATACGGATTCGCACTCTGGCGAACCTGGCCTCTCCCCGATCCCGGATCCCATTGCGCTCGAAAGTCGCCGCGTTCGAATATCCACCCTGAGCCCTCGCGCCGAACCCGGACATCGTCATCGCTGACCGGACCGTAGTTGACAAGCTCAAGTTCGAGCTCGACTTCAGGCCGGGACGAACTCAGGAATCCCATATAGCGCCGTTGCACGCTGTCGAGGAAATTCTGATTTCCGGCGCGCAGTCCGACTGCGATCCCTCCGACTTCAACCACACACATGGTCGACGGGGAGGAGGATGTCATCGCGCCTCGCGATTACAGACGTCGGTGGTCAAGTCACATACGCTGAGCCCGTCTGTCAGCAAAGTATCTGCCCGATGGAATCTGAGCACAAGCTGCCGCGCCCAACGACAATAGCAGCAGACCAAACCTACTATCCGCGACCAGGCTCGCAGGCGGCGGGGAACAACCACCTTCCCGGCCCGCACTATCCTCACCAATTTCCCGAGAAGAGCATCGGAAGAGTATCTGGGGTCGGCGCTCGGCATCGAATCACCCCGAGCGACAAATCCGCCGTCGCAAGCCACACCTAGGCGGTGAAGGAAGAAACGACCGTCACGCATGGCAAGAACGATATCGCCGGGTCCGGCATCAGTCACAGAGCACGCTTGGATTTCCGCCACATCGCCAGGCCAGAGGGATGGCAGCATGCTCTCTCCGCGAACCCGCAGTCGCACACGTCCAGCGCGGTGTAAAGCGTCAATGGCGAGAGCTTCGCTCCGGCTACTCCAACTCGACGTGGCACTCATGAGGCGTGGCGATTCAGGAACTTTTTCGCGAGAACTGACATTGCGGCGTCGTCGCGCCGATCTTTCCACAGGCCAGTGCCAGCGTTTCGAATACCTTCTCATGGCGGAAGGAAGGCTTCTGGTAGGGCTTCTTATCCTTTCTCGCGGTTTTTGTCTTTGTATCCTTCGTGCGAGTGGCCTGATGATCTGGCGTCATAGTTTTTGGTCAAGCCCTGAACCGGCTTATGCCCCGGTTATGGTTGCAGAAATGCGTTGCTCGCAGTGTACTACACGGTCTCGTCACTGCCAACTTGGATGCCACCTCCGTGAACCACAGGCAGGCACCACGAAGATCAATAGAATGAGAGGGTTCCATTCTGCCGCGCCCGCCGCAGGCTGAACGTCAATCCCCACAACGCCAGAGGCAACAGCACCAGGCTGAATCCCGCCAGCGTTCCCACGGTCGGCGCCATGGTCAAGACCGAGTCGCCGCGCAGCAGGGCCATACGCATCCCCTCGACCGCGTAGGTAACCGGTATCACCCTCGCCAGCGCGGCCAGCGGGTGCGGCAGGCTGGCCACAGGAAACAACGTTCCACTCAGCAGCCACACGCCGGAACTTAGCAGCCACACCAGGGCTGACCCCTTCTGGAACGTGACCTGGATGGTCGCCGCAGCCAGACCCAGCGCCATGGCAATCGCGAGCGAAAAGATCAAAACGACGAAGCAGGAAACAAGGTTTGCGTGGATGGGGGCGCGGAACACCGCCACACCGGCAAGGAGATAACCTGCGAGGCTGGCCAGGTTTCCGGCAAACGCTGAGATCGAGCTGAGGACAACAAGTTCGGCAGGCGGCGTTGAGGTCGTCATCAGCACTTCCATCGTTCCCGTCTGCTGTGCTTCCTGCACTGTCCTCAGGAAGGCCTGTGTGCTCATCACAAAGAACGTGTAGACCCCGGTTCCGACGAGGAGAAACGGGAAATACTCAACGCCACCCGGACGGAAACCCGGACCGATGGCGCGCGCCAGAAAATAAAAAGCCGCGAGTTGAGTTAGAAGTCCCACAGCAGTCACCACAAACCCGGTGCGGTGACGGATGGCAGTCAGCAGATCTCTACGCAAAATCGCGCGCAACTTGTCGAAGAGAAGCGTCATGAAGCTCTCCCCGCCCTGGGCGACCGCTCCGCAGCTTCATCGATTTCTTGTGTCAGGTGGAAGTAGAACGACCGCAATTCCTCTACGCTCTCTCCGCTGCGAATGCAACGTTCGGCAAGAAGCTCTCCCCGTTGCAGCAGCAACAAGCGATCGCCCACGGCAGCTGCTTCGGCAAGATTGTGGGTGGCCAGCAAGATCGTTGTCTGCTCCTCCGCCAGTGCGCGGATCGTGGTCCAGAAATGAGCCGTGGTAGCGGCGTCCAGACTGCGGGTCGGTTCGTCGAGCAGCAGCACCGCCGGGCGCTTGACCAGAGCGCGTGCGATCCCCAGCCGCTGGTACATGCCGCTGGAAAACTTCATCACCAGGGTGTCGGCCTGTTCAGCAAGCCCGGTATCGCTGAGAACCTCATCAATCCGCCGCCGGCGATCCTGGCGTGGCACTTCGTCCAGCGCTGCGAAGAACTCCAGGTTCTCGCGCGCAGAAAGACGCGGGAAAAACGAGCGTTCCGTAGCCACCGCAATTCCCACCTGGTGGCGAACTCGGCTCCCCTCCCGGGCCGTGTCGAAGCCGCCCACCTGGACCAGGCCCGCGTCTGGCACCAGCATCGTGGAAATGAGTTTCAGCGCAGTCGTCTTGCCGCTGCCATTCGGACCAAGCAGAACTAGAACCTCACCTGCCCCAGTCGAGAACGAGAGGTTCTTCAGGGCAACGGTTTCTCCGCCACGTTCACGCCCCAGCCAGTTAAACAAGGCAGGACGATGACGAAAGACTTTCCGAACGGATTCGAAAACCACGCGGTCCATGGAAGCGCTAATTCGAACGCGGCAGGAGACTCTGTATTATAGTGGCGCTTCGCGATCAAATTGATTTTCCTTTGTGTTCCTTCGTGTCCTCCGTGGTTGAGGGGTTTTGATACCACAGAGAACGCCATGGTCAACGACGGACCTCACGACACTGTCGCATGAGCCACGCCCCGGCATCGACCGCAGAAATCCCGCCTTCTCTCGGCGGCCGTGTCTCGAAAGAATTTGATCTCCTGTGCTCCTGTGCGAGCGTCGACCTCTCCCCGGAACGCGTCGCCCGCATTGCTACGTCCATCGAAGGAGGGATCGACTGGACGGAGTTTCTGCGCCTGGCCGAGCATCATGGAGTGTTGCCCTTGGCAGCGCGGAATCTAAGCTCAACGCGCGCAGTTCCACCCGAGGTCACCCAATCGCTGTGCCAGTCGTTTGCCACGAATGTGCGCCGCAACCTTTGGTTCGCAAGCGAACTGGCGCGGATCGCAGAGCACTTCGAACGAAAGAACCTCAGGGCCGTTCCCTATAAAGGGCCAACCCTGGCCCAGGCTGCTTATGGCGACATCGCCCTGCGCAATTTTGGCGATCTCGATTTTCTGATTGCGCCGTCAGACTTCGGGAGCCTCAAATCAGCACTGAGTGAACTCGGATACTACCCATCCAAGGATCTCACTCCAGCCGTGGAGCGCTTCTGGCTAAGAAAAGGCTACGAGTGCTCCTTCGATAGCGCCGCCGGAAAGTTCCTCGTCGAGTTGCAGTGGAGACTGTTGCCGTACTTCTACGCTGTGGATCTCCGTACCGAAGAGTTGCTGCAACGCTCGGTCCGGACGAAGCTGGGCGGGATAGAAATCCCGAGCCTTTCGCCGGAAGACACGCTCCTGGTTCTCTGTCTGCACGCCGCCAAACATCTCTGGATGCGGCTGATCTGGGTGTGCGACATCGCGGAAACGATGCGAACGCAATCCATCGACTACTCGATCGTCCTCTCCCGCGCGCGCACTCTCGGAATCACGCGCTTTGTGCTGGTGAGTTTCTGGCTGGCGCGGCGGTTGCTTGGCGCAGCGATTCCAGAAGAGCTCGAGCGAGAACTGGACGACCCCGCCCTGCCAACCCTTGGCGAGGAATTGGCCTCGCGATTAGCGCGCGCTGCTACCTATGATTTTGAATCGACCGAATATTTTCGTTGGATCTTGAGATTGCGCGAGCGCCGCTCCGACCGATGGCGCTACCTGTGGCGATTGGTCTGGACCCCAGGCGTTGGCGACATCGCCAGCGTGCGCCTGCCAGAGGCCTTGTTTCCGCTCTATCGCGGAGTGCGCCTGGCGCGGCTGATTCGCAAGTGGGTTTAACGTAGCGCTGGCATCCCGCCCTGACCTTGCCGAAAGGCCTCTCGCCGTCGCAGCGTCGGACGCAGCTAGTGAGTCTCGCCATCCCCCGGTGCCGCATCGGGCGTGTCGAGTTTTTGCGCGACAGCCGCGGGCGACGTCGCTGGCGGCTGAAACTCTCCCGGATCCTTCCCGGCCAGCGCCGCCGACATGAACTGCATCCAGATCGGCAGCGCCGCGTGACCGCCCGACTCCTTAGGCCCCAGAGATTTCTTTTCGTCGTAGCCGATCCACACCCCGCAGGTCAACGATGGAGAGAATCCCAGGAACCACGCATCCGTGAAATCGTTCGTCGTCCCCGTCTTGCCCGCCAGCGGATACGGCATCTTCGCAGCCGCCACCGCTGTCCCATGCAATACGACTTCGCGCAACATCGAAGTCATGACCCTCGCTGTTCGCGCGCTGATGACATCCTTGATGTCGGGAAAGTCTTCTTCCAGCACGCGGCCGTCGTAGTCCGTAACCTTCGTGATGTAGCGCGGCGCGATCCGCACTCCATCGTTCGGAAAGACGCTGAACGAAGAAGTCTGCTCCAGCAGTGTGATTTCGGCGGAGCCCAATGCAATCGGGAGGTACGGAGGGATGGATGAGGTCACGCCGAAGCGGTGCGCGTAGTCGATCACCGTCTTGATCCCGACGCGATCGGCGAGCTTCAGCGCCGGGATATTTCTCGATTGCGCCAGCGCCCGTCGCAGCGTGATCAGGCCTTCGAATTTCTCGTCGTAATTGTGCGGAACGTACGGTCCGGAAGGCGTGGAAAACGTGATGGGCGCGTCCAGGATGGTTTCATCCGGACTCCCGCCCTGGTCGATCACAGCGGTGTAAACATACGGCTTGAACGAGGACCCCACCTGCCGCAGAGCCTGCGTAGCACGATTGAACTTGGAAAGGTCAAAGTCCCGCCCGCCGACCATCGCCTTGACATCCCCCGTCGCGTTGTCGATGGTAATCAGCGCGCCCTGCGCGCCAGAATCCTGTTCCAGGCTGACCTTGGCTCTGCCGCCAGGATCGAGCGAGAGTACTTTGACGTAAACAATATCCCCGGCGGTCAGGAGATTCGGGAGCTTGCGCTGCGTCCAGGCGACATCTGCCGGCGCGAGCATTGCTGTACGCTGTCCAAAGCGAATTTGCGCTCCTGTTGCCGATACGGAAGTCACGACCGCGTGCACATACCCGCCAGTTTCGGGGTCCTGGTCCCAATCAGGATCTTCATACTGGTCGATCCGTTGATGCTGTGCCACCACATTCGCCAGATTGCCGCGCCACTTTTCCCGCCGCTCGTATGCGGCCAGGCCATCCAGCACTGCCTGGTTGGCAGCCTTCTGCATGTCCATGTCCAGCGATGTGTACACACGCAGCCCGCCTTCATGGACCTGGTCGGTTCCGTATTTCCCTTCCAGGTAGCGGCGGATTTCTTCGACAAAATACGGCGCCAGCGAATTCGGATCCTTCTGCAGATTGAGCTGGATCGGCTTCGCTTTGGCCTCGGCAGCCTGCGCAGCGGTAATCTTTCCATCCTCCAGCATGGCGTTCAGTACCAGGTTGCGGCGCTTTTGCGCCCGGTCCGGATGAACAATCGGCGAATAGTATTGCGGCGCCTTCGGGAGACCTGCCAGCAGCGCCGCCTCCTCCAGCTTCAACTGCTTCGCCGGCTTGCCGAAGTAATACTCCGATGCCGCTTCAAATCCGTATGCGCCATGGCCAAGAAAGATCTGGTTGGCATAAAGCGTGAAGATCTGCGGTTTGGTGAAGCGCCGCTCCATCTGAATCGCAAGCATCGCTTCCTGCACCTTGCGATGGAAAGATCGATCCGGCGACAGAAACAGATTACGCGCCAGTTGCATCGTTAACGTCGACGCACCCTGGACTCTTCCGCCAGACTCAATGTCGCGATATGCCGCCCCTGCGATTCGCCAGAAGTTGATGCCCGAGTGCGTGTAGAACTCTTTGTCTTCGATCGAGACCAGCGCTTCCCGCAATACTTCGGGGTAATCGTCGTAGGTCGCGACGACTCGGCGCTGCAGGGCAAACGTTCCAATCACTCGTCCGCGGGCATCGTAGAGCTCGGTCACCGAGCTGGGACGATATCGTTCGAGCTGCTCCACCTGAGGCAGGTCGGTTGAGTACACCAGGAGAAGGCCGGCCGTGGATCCCACTACCACTGACAGCAACACCAGGGCGCCGAACAGGACATGCCCAACCAGCTTGCGCTCACCGACCTCGACCCGTGGAAGATCCTCGTAAAGCGACTTCATCTCCCCTCAGGATAAACCAGTTGCGTTTGGGAGGGCACGGCTGGATGCGGTGTGGAAACACTCAACTGCGTGCTCAACCGTGGAAGAGCGGCCCTTCAGGGCCGCCTCACTCGCCAACATCGGGCCGGGCTTTAGCCCCTGTGGTCGACCTGGCAGTGCGGTGCCAACCTCAAAAAAAACGCCCGCCGAAGCGGGCGATCTCACTGGCAACTTGGGTACAAGTTGCTAGCTCTTAGTTTCCCGGTTCTTCAAAACTTCCAGAGCCTTTTTCAGCTGATCGTCCTGCTGATCCTTGGGCTTCTGGTTCTGATCGTCAGGAGCAGCTTGCTGGTCCTCGTCGGGAAGACCGGAGTCGTCATCACTGTCGGCTACCAGCACATTCGGCGTGACCGCCGCGTCCTGAATCGCCTTGCCGTTCGGGCTGTAGTACTTCGCCACCGACAGGATCAGGGCAGCGCCGTCGGGCATGTCAATCAGCTTCTGCACCGATCCGTCGCCAAACGTCTTGTCGCCGACCACGTCGCCGCGGGCGTTTTCTAGGATCGCCGAGGCGATAATCTCCGCCGGCCCCGCCGTACCGCGGTTGACCAGCACTGCCACCGGCAGTTTGGAGATGTCCTTCGACGGGTCGGCATTGAAAGCCTGCCGCGGATACTTCTGCCCCTGCAGGTAGGTGATCGTGCCGTGATCAAGGAAAAGATTGGCTGTGGCGATGCCTTCGGCCTCGTCACCGCTGGCAGCATCACGGAGGTCGAGCACAATCTTTTTCGCGCCCTGTTTTTGCAGACCGCGAAGTTTACTGGCAATCTCTTGCGACTTGCCCTGCGGGAACGCATCGACCTTGAGGTAGCCGACGTTATCGGCCAGCATCTTGTCCGCCACCGCCGGGATCGACACCACGTCGCGGGTGATCACCATCTTCTGCGGTTCCGCGCGCCGGGGCCGCACCACCGACACCGTCACCGTGGACCCCTTCTCCCCCGCCAACAGGCTGTGAATCTCCGCCAGCGACATGTCGCGCGTACTCCGCCCTTCGATCGATTCGAGAATGTCGGTGCTTTCCACACCGGCCTTATCCGCCGGACCACCCGGGATGACCGCGATCACCGCCGCATATCCGAAGCGTTTCGACACCGCTGCCCCGATATCTGCCTGGCCGTCGCTATGCATGCTGCGATAGCGCTTGTATTCGGCAGGTGACAGGTAGCTGGAATTTGCATCCAGCGACTCCAGCAGGCCATGCAGCGCCCCTTCCGTGACCGCCGGGATGTTGGGCTCTTCGACGTATTCGCTGCGCACCCGCGAGAGCACCTCGCTGTAGACCGACAACTGGCGGTACGCGCCATCATTCGAAGACGCACGGACATTCACGAAACCGCCCACAATCGTGAATAGCAGGATGGCAAGAGAACTGGCGAGGATCGTAACCTTCAACTTCGTCGACATGGGTGTTTTCTTCTTGAGGAAGGGACCGGCACTTCCCGAGGAACTGGCTCTCATTATAGACGGTTTGATGCCCAGATCGGGAGCAGAGGTGTTGGGAAAGGAATCGGAGGTACTTGGCTGTGCGGGGCCAGGTTTCAATGGTTTCAGAGTTTCAAGGTAGATGTGTTTCGCCGTTCCCGTTCCATCGCTGCGGTGGTCTTTGAAACTTTGAAACTCTGAAACGTTGAAACCTTTATTTTTCCAGCAGTTCCGCAATGCCCCCATGCCCCTTGTTCCGCGCTACCAGCGCTGGAGTCTGCCCCTGATCGTTGGTCGCTTTCCCATCAGCCCCATGCTTGAGGAATAGTTCCACCGTGGCCCGGTCGCCGTTCTGTGCGGCGGCGTGGATCGGTGTCCAGCCTCCCTGCTGACGGGCGTTAACCGGGGCTCCATGCTCGATCAACAACCGCGCCGCCTCATGGTTCCGCGCCGATGCCGCCGAGTGTAGCGGCATAACTTGCATCGTGTTCTGAGCGACCGCGTCGGCCTTGGCCCCAGCCTCGAGCAGAATCCGCGCCGCCTCCGGTTGACCGAAATAGCAGGCAAAATGCAGCGCGGTGAATCCGTCCTTCGAAAACGAAGTAACTGCCGACGGATCCCCTGCAATCCTCTGCAGCCGGTCGATGCGACCGAGTGAAGCAGCCTCGAAGACATCCAGATCCGACTTCTTGGCCGCAATCGCCTCCGCCAGTTCGCGGTGGCCCCGGTAAAGTGCTTGCATCAGCAGGCTGACTCCACCGGCATCTCGTGCATTCGACAGCGAGGGATCCTCGTCGAGGAGACTCCGGATCCCGTTCTCATCGCCCGCCTGTAGCAGATCAAAGCAACGCTGAGAGTTTTCCATACCGCCTCCGGGTCATTAATTAGCATTGCTAACTATTGACGAGATCGGGCTTCGCTGTCAAGGGGAATGTTAGCAGTGCTAAACTTTGACCCGATGGCCCCCGCCCGCGAACAGGACCGTCTGGAGGTCGCCGACCGGTTGCACTCGGCCGCGATACATCTCCTCCGCCACGCCCGCAAGCAGGACACCCTTTCCGGCCAGGGTCCGGCCCGGCTGTCGGCGCTCTCTGTCCTGGTGTTTGTCGGACCGATGACCCTCGGCCAGTTAGCCGTGGCGGAGCAAGTCAAGCCGCCGACCATGAGCCGCATCGTCGCCGGCCTGAAGCGCGCCGGCCTGGCGAAGATTGAGTCAGACACAAAGGACGCCCGCCGCATTCACATCCGTGCGACCGCAAAAGGGGAAACTCTGCTGCAGCGCGCCCGGGAGCGCCGGATTCAGGCGGTAGCGGAAGCTCTAGGCGACTTGAGCGAGCCGGAGATGGCCGTTCTCCGGGAAGCGGCCGCAATCATCGACACAGCCGTCCGACGGGAGCGTTAGCCGGCATTCGCCACCGGATTTCTCAGGATCCCGACACCTTCGACCGACACTTCCACCACGTCTCCGGCAATCACCGGTCCCACGCCCTTGGGCGTGCCCGTGGCGATCAAGTCGCCGGGTTCGAGCGTCATCACTTGCGATATGTAGCGCACGATCACGTCGAGCGGAAAAATGAAATCACGCGTATTGCCCAACTGCCGCACTTCGCCATTGACGCGCGTCTCCACTTGAATCCCGGCCCACGGATCGAGTCCCTCCACCACCACTGGCCCCACCGGACAGAACGTGTCGAAGCCTTTGGCCCGCGTCCACTGCCCGTCTTTATTCTGCAGATCACGCGCGGTAAAGTCGTCCACGCACGTGTAGCCGAGAATGTAAGGCCGAACATCATCGCCCTCGCCCAGCCGTGAACAACGCCGCGCGATGACGACGCCCAGTTCTCCCTCGTAATCCGTGCGCTCCGAAACCGCCGGACGTACGATGGCGTCTCCCGGTGCGAGCAGCGCCGACGGCGGCTTGAAGAAAATTAATGGCTCCTTGGGGACTTCATGACCCAATTCGGCCGCGTGCTCCCGGTAATTGCGACCTACGCAAACGATCTTCGAGGGCCGCACCGGGGGCAGAAGCGCAGCCTCCGCTAGAGGCAGGGGCTCAATCCGCCGGGTGCGCAGGCTCTCCAGGTCGCCAGCGGCCTCTTCAGGAGCCGTCAGCAGAATCCGTACAATCGCTTCGCGCCTGGCGACGGGTTCCACCAGGCCGTAATGAGCTTGACCATCCTGTTGAAAGCGGCAATATTTCATTCAAATCTATCTAAACACGAGCGCTACCGACACAGCGAAAATTTTCCGCCGCCGATGTCGAATTTTACGATCCGGCTCGACTAACCAGTGCAGGCCAAGGAGGCCAGACCCCATGCATTATGCTTTGTTGATCTACAGCAACGAAAAAGATTGGGAGGGATCGACCCAGAACGACCGCGACAGCATGCTGCGCGAGTACATGGAGTTCAGCAAGAGCATCGCGCAAAGCGGACACTACCGCGCCGGCAACGAACTGTCCCCGACTTCCAACGCAACCACCGTCCGGGTGCGCGACAAGAAGCGCCTCGTGACCGACGGCCCCTTCGCCGAGACAAAGGAGCAACTGGGCGGCTTCTACCTCATCGAGGCCCAAGATCTCGACGATGCCATCGCCATCGCTGCCCGGGTTCCCTCCGCGCGCATGGGAAGCATCGAGGTCCGCCCCATCATTCCCCATGACCGGCCCTAGCCTCCCTGGTGCGTCTCCGGCTACCCTGTCTCCGGGTCGCACGATGGATGTGGAACGCATTTACCGGGAGGAGTCGGGGAGAATCCTCGCTACGCTCATTCGCCTGCTCGGCAATTTCGACCTGGCCGAAGAAGTGATGCAGGAAGCCTTTGCCATCGCGATCGAGCAGTGGCCCGAGCGAGGCATCCCCGACCATCCCCGGGCCTGGCTCGTTTCAACCGCGCACCACAAGGCGGTGGACATGCTCCGGCGGCGCGCCCGCTTCGATTCCAAGCGCGACGAATTGCAGCGACTCGCGGGGCTGGAGCATTGGGCAGCGAGTGAAGAACACATGCCCACGCAGGACGCAGTCAGCGACGATCGTTTGCGATTGATCTTCACTTGCTGTCATCCTGCGCTGGCGCTCCAGTCCCAGGTTGCCCTGACTCTTCGCACACTGTGCGGCCTGAGCACCGAAGAAATTGCTCATGCCTTCCTGGTCCCCATCCCCACGATGGCCCAGCGCCTGGTGCGAGCCAAGCAGAAGATTCGCGAAGCCAACATCCCCTACGAAGTCCCGCAACACGATGACCTCCCCGAGCGCACCGACGCAGTCCTGCTCGTCGTCTATCTGGTTTTCAATGAGGGATACAGCACCAACTCGGGCGACGCCGCAATCCGCTGCGGGTTGTGCGCGGAGGCAATTCGCCTCGGACGCCTTCTCTGCGAGTTGCTTCCGCAACACGGCGAATCCCAGGCCCTGCTGGCGCTCATGCTGCTCCACGACTCCCGCCGCTCAGCCCGCGTGGACGATACCGGCGCAATGGTGTTGCTCGAAGATCAGGACCGCCAGCGTTGGAATCGCGAAGCAATTCGTGAGGGGCTCAGCCTGGTGGACTCGGCCTTACGCGGCGGATCGAGGGGCCCCTATGCTCTGCAGGCCGCGGTCGCCGCCCTCCACGCCCAGGCCAGTCGTCCGGAAGACACCGACTGGCGGCAGATCGTGCTGTTGTATGAAGCTCTTTTGCGTCAACAGCCTTCCCCGGTCGTGCAACTCAATCACGCCGCCGCCGTCGCCATGGCCGAGGGGCCCGCCGCAGGATTGCTACTCCTCGATCAACTCGACGGCGAGCCCGAACTCAAGGACTATTACCTGCTGCCCGCCGCCCGCGGAGATTTATTCCGCCGCCTCCAGCAGTGGACCGACGCCGCCCAAGCCTATCGCCGCGCCCTGTCCCTCGTCGGCAACCAGGCAGCTCGATCTTTCCTGGCCAAGCGTCTCGCCGAAGTCACTCACGGATTCGCCGGCACGCTCTCCGACGCCTCTTCCGACCGCCCGCTCTCGTTCCCGCGCACGTCCACCGAGGAAACGGAATAGAAATACTCTTTCCCCGCGGCAACGGCCGGGTCACGGTAGGAAGGAGATTTCACCAGCTCAGCATTCAACTTCACGACGGCCCCGTTCCCTTCTCGCCGGTACACGTTGTATCCGCCCAGGTCAGCATCCGTCACTGGAGCCCAAATCAGATCGATGAAGGCCTGCCGGCCCGCGCCCGAGAATACCGCTTGCAGGCCCGCAGGCACGCCCGGAGGAAATACATCCGTTGCGGCGACCCTGACTTCCGGCGTGTCGTCGCCTTCCACCTCGTGCACTTCCGCGCAATCCGCCCCTTGTGCCGCAGCATTCGCGCACGGTCGCAAACCAAGATTGACGGTGGTCACAACTTCCGCGCGATAGAGATACGTCTTCCCCCAGTCAAAACTCTGGTCCATTAGACGCACGGGCCCTGCCGTCTGCAGCGGCGCTTCGCCGACCACCACATCCTTTCCTCCGCCCGCCTCCCGCCGGTAGACCCGGTAGCGATGCGAGATCTCAGGCACGCCCGGCGCGTCGCTTTCGCCGTCCCATGTCAACTCGACACCTGACGCCGTAGTCTGCGCTGCGAAGTTCGATGGCGGCGGCAGGGCGGGCGCAGCCGGCACCTGCACCCGATTCGAAAGTCCGGCGCTCCGGCCGTCGCGGTTCGGAACCTCGATCGCGTAGGTGATCTCCTTTGTAGCATTCTGTTCTTGAATTTCCACGGATAGTGTGTCGGTGTAGGTCTGAACCTGCGGTTGCCCTGCCCCCGTTTTCGCCGGAGGCGCCAGCTGTGCCACGGGGAACCCGCACTCCTTCATCTCGACCTCCAAGGTCCGGCAGATGCGAGTCGAGCCCAGATACCGCACGCTCTGGCGATCAGTCGTAAGGGTGGGTTCGCTCCAACTTAGAGTCACCCGGCTCCCCTTGCGGCTCGCGATCAAATCGGTGGGCGGTTTGGGAAGTTCGAGCGAGGGGGGCAACGGTGGCCCTGTCTGGGCGCAACTGGACAGAATGACACACAGGATGGCCAGCATGCCGAGTTGATTCTGGAAATTGCGCACCGGAAAGAAAGAGTATCAGAGGAAGGAAACGCCAACCCCGTCCTTAGAGCTTCTGCCCCGCCGCAGCGTTGCGGATTCGTTGCCGCTCCATAACTTCTTCCGAGCTCGACATCTGATCCAACACGCGCTGCAGGCTCTCGCGGCTCTCCTGGCTCTCTTCCACGAACTTCAGTGCGGCTCCAATTCCCATGTCCATGCGCACGACCTCAGCGATCAGTGACACGGTCGTGCGGTCGACGGTAAAGGTCAGTCTTGCCTGCGTGCCCGGCAGCAGGATTGCGCTGGTTTCCACGTAGCAGCCGCCCAGGCTCACATTCGTCAGAATGCCCATGATGGATGGTCCCTGCTCGTCCTGCGCAATCTCCGCTGTCAGTCGCCCTTTGGCCCGCGGATACAGCCGCCGGTTCTTGCGCACCGGCTGGCTCTGCTTCTGCATGTACATCCGGCGGTCCGCTTCGGTGAGCAGTTTCTCCGCATCCAGCCCGTCCTCCGGATACACGGCCTTGCCGACGCTCAACGAAAGAATGTCCTCGCGGCACACTTCCATCCCGACCTGGTGCACGAGTTCGCGCATCTGCTCCGCTTTCCGCGCGGAGGCCTCCGGTGTCAGCCCAGGTGCGATCACGACAAATTCGTCTCCGCCCATGCGCGCGACATAGTCGTATTCGCGGCTCGTCTCCTTCAGGGAGTGCGCGAACAGCCGCAGCACGCGGTTCCCTTCCAGGTGTCCAAAGCGGTCGTTGATCTGCTTGAATCCGTCCATGTCGCTGACCATCACCGTCAGCGTCGTCTTGTCGCGCTTGCATCGTGCCAAGTCGCGGTCCAGTTGCAGGAACAGCGACCGCGCGTTGGGAAGGCCGGTCAGGTAGTCGGTCGTCGCGGAACTCTCCGCCTGCTCGTACTTCAGAGCGTTCTCAATCGCCAGCGCCATCTTCGAACTGACCGCCAGCAAGATGCGCAGGTGATCGGAGGTAAAGAAGTCTTTGTCCGCGTGATACAGCGCCACCACCCCCACCACTCCCTGCAGGCCTTCCAGCGGCACCGCCAGCGCCGAACTCAGGGTGCTGTATTTCGACGGATCGTTCAGGTACCCCGGCTCGACCGACGGATTCCCGTTCAGGATCGGCTTCAGGTTCTGTGCCACCCAGCCCGACAATCCTTGCCCAATCGGAATACGCAGGGATGCGAACAGCCGGAAGTTATCTCCGTTCACGTATTCCGGCACGAGTTCATCGCCGTGCCGTACATAGATAGCGATCGCGTCGTAAGGCACGAGCGCGCGCAGCTTCACCGAAAATACCGACAGGGTTTCCCCCAGACTCAACGACGCGCCCAGGTCCTGACTGAGTTCAAACAGCGTCTGTGCCTCTTGCCGCGCCGCCGCGATCGAACTGAGGAAGTTGCGATCAGACAATGGCCCCGGCTTACCCGCGGCGGCGAAACCGGCCGCTGGCTCCACTGCGCGATCCATCTTCACTTCCGTCGAAAGCTTCGACAGTCCGAGGCTCTCAATCCGCTCGCGCACCAGTTGTTCAAGTTGCGGATAGCGACGCTCCAGCACCCGTACCACCTGCGGATCGAATGACTTTCCAGACTCTTCTTCCAGCCGCGACATCGCCTCTTCCAACGGCAACGCCCGCCGGTACTGCCGGTCCGAAGCCAGCGCATCCAGGAAGTCCACCGCCGCCAGAATCCGTGCCCCGATCGGAATCTGGTTGCCGCGCAATCCCAGTGGGTATCCCGATCCGTCCCACTTCTCGTGGTGCGCTCGCACGATCGGCACCACCGGATAGGGGAACCGCACGCGTTCCAGAATTTCGGCGCCGACCACCGGGTGAATCTTCATCTTTTCAAATTCTTCCGGCGTCAGCCTTCCCGGCTTGGAGATGATGTGCTCCGGAATCGCCAGCTTGCCAATGTCATGCAGCAAGGCCGCCGCCTGCAGCGCCTCTCGTTCTTCCGGATTCACCTTCAATTCCTTCGCCACCTCGAGCGCATAGACCCGTACCCGCTGCAGGTGGTCATGGGTGGTCTGATCCTTGGCTTCGATCGCCAAAGCCAGCGCCTCGATGGTCCGCATGTGGAGGTCCGCGATCTCCTCCACGTGCCGCTTCTCGTCCTCCAGTTTCCCCAGATACAGGCGGTACGAACGGTAGATCAGGTACACCACCGGAAGGATCAACAGCGAAGTCTGCCACCCCGTAAAGGTGTGCAGCCAACTCATCATCCCTGCCACGCCCGCTCCCACCAGGTAGTACGGGAAACTCCAGAAGTAGCAACCCGCCCAGATCTTGCGCAGCGACTTCCGCTCGGTCAGCGAAATGACGGTCGCAACCGGCACCGTGTTCGCCACGAAATATACGCAGGCCGCCAGAAACAACAATGTCGATGGGTTATGGACCACGCGTTGGAAGAATGGATACCGGTAGGCGGCAAAGGTCGCACCAATGGCCAGTGCGGTCGAACAAACGTTGAAGGCCACCTGAATCGGAACCGGCCGGTCCCGGTCGAAACACTGCACCACCACCGCGGCGCAGCCCAGCGCCATCGTCTCGGTAAAGCTTAACTCCAGTACACCCAGCAGCAGGAACAGGAAGTTCACCGACATCGTTCCGGTGATGCCCGGCAGATTCACCTTGAGCCGCGACGCTACCAGCGCGATCACCAGGTAGCAGATGAACTTGAGCGGATCACGGCTTTGCCCGTGCAGCACCGTATAGGTCAGAACACTGGTGCCGCAGAGCACGACCACCGCGATAAAGAAACGCGCGGCCGCATTCATCTCCCTCCAGGACTGAGGGCGACCTTCCATGCTTGTACAGTCTCCTGCCCGGGAGCCCAGGGTGCGGTCTCCAGGCACAAAGCGGGGGAAGAATTTATTGTCACAGGCGCTGTAACCCGCCCGCAAAGAATCTGGGCTTCGGAGGAAAACTTCCGTAACCTTCGAGAATTACGCTTTAGGCTTGACGCGTTGATCTGTAGGCTTTTAGCGGAACCCCAGGTAACAATCTTTTCTGCCGCGGGCTTGTCCCACCCGAAAAATCCAGCCAACAAAACAGTGCCGCCCGGGAAGGTTCCGGGCGGCACTGATCAGGAGGTCCTCGGCGAGCGGAGCGCCTCAAACCTGGGTTTAGGACAGGAAGAATTCCTTCGCGATCGCGCTCCACTCCTTGTCGGGGATCTGGTCGGTCAAGTTGTCAACCGCCACGCCGCCATCCTGCGCCAGCGCGCCCAGCATCATCGGCATCTTTTTCTGCAGGCGGCCCGCTGACTCTTCCGTCCACCACCGCGCCAGCGCTCCACCCAGAAGGTTGCGGAAGTTGGTCTTTGCATCCGGAGACTGCACCGTTACCAGCCACCCTTCGCCGTAAGGATCCTTCTTCGCCAGTGTCGGATCCTGTGCCACCGTGTCATTGACATCGGCAATGCTGCCTTCGATCGGCGATACCATATCCACCGAAGTGCCATCGCGGAAAATCGTCGCAATCTTCTGTCCCTGCCGGATCCACTGTCCGCGCTGCGGCAGCATGATGCGCTCGACTTTGCCGATCAGCTTGGAGGCGAAATCGTCCATGCCCACACGCACCAGGCTCGGACTCTCATTCAGCGCCCAGGTGTGGCCCGGGTGATAACGCAAATTCTCAGGAACCTGAAATCCGCCCACCACACCCGGCTTCGGCTGCGCATCACGTTTCGCCGCCATCAACACCGGCTGCGCCACAACTTTCTTACGGCTGTAAAAGTGGTCGATGAGTAGGAACGTTGCGAATGTTAAGAGAACCAGAATGACTGTCATAACCCACCTCGTTCGAGGGCTCTTTCTGTTGAGGCCGCTCGCCATCTTCCCTAAAGGCACTCACCGTGCCAAATCGACAGGGAATCCGAGACTATTCCCGTCCCACCTCTATCTTCATGAAAGTGAATGTGTTGATGTCGCAAGCAAAAGAGCAGAGCGGATTCTCCGATGAGAACGACAACAGCAGTTTGATGAGAATCGCAACGCTGATTTCGAGCCGAATCCTGTCGCAATTCGATGTCACAGGATCGAACTTATTCAATAACATGAGGTTAGAAGAGCCGCGATCACCCGTTGCGCTTCACAACAGCTGCGATGAACATCACAACACCCTACGCAACCGCCTCCTCAGCGCTCTCTTGTTTCCGGTTTGCCCGTGATCCAGGAGTCTCTGTGAAATCGATTCACGCAAGCCGACTTGTGTTTACGAATATCCGTCACGTCCCGAGTCGTCGGCCATCCGGAAGGCATTCTGCTTGAATTGGCGTCATGGTTGCCCGGCCCCCCGCCACTTCCGGGCCCTGATCCTCAACGCCCTGCTCCTCAACTCTGAACGCCCCAAAACTGTCTTGTATCCCAACATGCGCTCACGCCGAAAATTCCCCTGAACTCCCGCCTTCGCCGCATCGTATACACACAAAGGGTTAGCCTGTTTGACTGTGGCTGGGGGCCCAGCCTACCATCGGAGAATCCTCGCCAGGAGCCTCGCTCTCCATGATTGGGCAGACCGTCTCTCACTATCGCGTGCTCTCGCAACTTGGCGGGGGTGGCATGGGTGTGGTCTACGAAGCTGAGGACCTGAATCTGGGCCGCCATGTGGCGCTCAAGTTCCTGCCTCCCGAGACGGAAAACGATCCTGGCGCCCTCGACCGTTTCCAGCGCGAAGCCCGCGCAGCCTCCGCCCTGAATCATCCCAACATCTGCACCATCTATGAGATCGCCGAGGATCGGGGCCGCCACTTCATCGCCATGGAGTTGCTCGAAGGCCAGACTCTTAAGAATACGGTCCATGGCCATCCCATGGAACTCGACCGCTTGCTCGACCTCGGGATCCAGATCGCCGACGCCCTCGATGCCGCCCATGCCAAGGGAATCATTCATCGCGACATCAAGCCCGCGAACATCTTCGTAACCCATCGCCATCAGGCGAAGATTCTCGACTTCGGCCTGGCCAAACGCACTGTGCAACCGTCG
>Ga0335077_10000754_pt1 | contig 36904 bp, 24 predicted proteins | sample Lox_Sample_31_FD_207151 | JGI IMG/M metagenome (GOLD analysis project Ga0335077, IMG submission 207151) | Soil microbial communities from Loxahatchee National Wildlife Refuge, Florida, United States - Lox_Sample_3.1 | ecosystem: Environmental > Terrestrial > Soil > Wetlands | place: USA... | reverse complement strand
ATTGAATGGCGCTGGCGTTCTGTTTCGCAGGAAGTCGGCGCGCAGGCGGCGCTACTCGATTGCGCGTGGACGATTTCCCCGCGGATCGAGCAAGGACCGAAGGGAGAGGAGGAGAATCTGCCGGACACGGTGGTGCTGAATATTGCTGGTTGCGAAAAGCTGTTTGGCGCGCCGGAAAAAATTGCCGGCGATCTGAAGCGCGTGGCAGCGGATGTCGGCTTCGAAACGCAGGTGGCCATTGCCGGGAATCCGGAAGCGGCGATCTGTGCGGCGCGCGGTTTTCCGGGAATCACGGTGATTCCTGAGGGAAAAGAAGCGGGGATCCTCGGACATCTTCCGTTGGCATCGCTCTCGCCGCCCGCCGAATTTCTGGAAACGCTGCGCCGGTGGGGCGTGCATACGTGCGCAGAGTTTGCGGCGTTGCCGGAAATCGCGGTGATCGAGCGGCTGGGGCAGCAGGGCAGGCAGTGGCAACGGTTGGCGCGTGGCACTGATGTGCGCCCGCTGCTGCCCAAAGAATTTCCATCGGAATTTGAAGAATGCATGGACCTGGATTTTCCTGTGGACCTGCTGGAATCGCTTTTGTTCGTGCTGAATCGTTTGCTGGAGCAATTGTGTTTGCGGCTGAAAATGCATGTGCTGGCGACGAGTGAGCTGACGGTCACGTTGACGCTGCAGCCCGGCGATTCGCGCGGCAAGGAACCGCTGCAGCATGTTCGAAAACTTCGATTGCCTGTGCCGGCAAAAGAAGCCAAGTTTCTGCTCAAGCTGCTGCAGTTGGATTTGCAGGCCCACCCGCCGGGCGCAGCGGTGACCAGGATTCACATTGTGGCGGTGCCGGCGCATTCGCGCACGCGGCAGCTTGGACTGTTTCTGCCGCTGAGCCCGGAGCCCGAAGCGCTGGAAATTACTTTGGCGCGCATCGAGAACACCGTGGGAGAGGGCCGGGTGGGTTCGCCGGCGCTGGTGGATTCGCACCGGCCTGGCGCGTTCCAGCAGAACCGGTTTGTGTTGCGTGAAGCGCAAAGCGAGCTGGCGATGAACGAGGTTCCCGTGCGCGCCGCGTTGCGGATTTTCCGGCCGCCGCTGTGCGCCAAGGTGGAACTGCGTGAAAAACGGCCGGCCACGGTGATTTGCGAAGGCGCGCGAAAAACAGTGCTGGCGCTTGCCGGGCCGTTTCGCGCGAAAGGCGGATGGTGGTCGGAATCGCCGTGGGCGCGCGACGAGTGGGACGTGTTGATTCCAACGCTGCGGCCGAAATACCAGCCATCGTTTGCGATCAACAAAACCGAAAGAGAAGAAACCGCCCTGTATCGGATTTATCTGGACCTGCGTTCGAATGGCTGGTTTGTGGAAGGAATTTACGACTGATGTATATCGAACTACATTGCTGCTCGGCGTTCAGCTTTCTGGAAGGCGCGTCGCTGCCGGAAGATCTGATTGCCGTGGCTGCGAAGCACGGCATGCCCGCGGTGGCACTGCTCGATCGCGATGGAGTGTATGGCGCGCCGCGATTCCATGTCGCGGCAAAGAAATGCGGGATTCGGGCGCATATTGGTGCGGAGATTTCCGTGGCCCATCTGGGATTCCAGGCGACGCTGCCATGTTGGCTGCCCAACCAGATTCCGGCGCGGCCTGTGCGGCTGCCGCTGCTGGTGAAAAACCGCACCGGTTATCAGAATCTTTGCCGGCTGATCACGAAATACAAGCTGCGGGAAAAGGAAAAGGGAACGGGGGTGGCGACTCTCGGAGAAGTAGCCGAACACGCAGAGGGGTTGGTTTGCCTGACGGGCGGGGAAGAAGGAATTCTGGCGGCTTCCTTGGCTCGCGAAGGATATGAAGAAGCACGGGAAAACCTGAGGAAGCTGGTGCGGCTGTTTGGGAAGCGGAATGTATACGTGGAGCTGCAGCGGCATTTTGATCCGCTGGAGGAGCAACGCAACCAGGCGGCAGTGCGGCTGGCGGAGAGTTTGCACCTGCCGCTGCTGGCGACGAATGGCGTGCGTTATGCCCACGCGGAACATCGCGAGATCCAGGATGTGTTCACCTGCATTCGAAACCATTGCCAGCTGGCAACCGCGGGGCGGCTGCTGGAGCGAAATGAGGAGCGGCACCTGCGTTCGCAGGAGGAGATGGCACAGTTGTTTGCCGATCTTCCGGAAGCGATCGCGAATACCGCGGAACTTTCCACGCAACTCGAATACACCTTGTCCGATTTGGGCTACGAATTTCCGCGTTATCCCATTCCGGCTGGCGAAACGATGGATTCGTTCCTGAAAAAACGCACGGAAGACGGCTTTCGCGCGCGCTATGCCTCGAAAGGCGATGAACAGCTCTATGAAAAAGCACAGCGGCAGGTGCAACGCGAGCTGCAACTGATCGCAAAACTGAAGCTGGCGGGATATTTCCTGATTGTGTGGGACATGGTGCGATTTTGCCGCGGGCAGGGAATTCTGGTGCAGGGGCGCGGCTCGGCGGCTAACAGCGCGGTGTGTTATTCGCTGGGAATTACAGCCGTCGATCCGGTGGGGATGGAGCTGCTGTTCGAGCGCTTTCTTTCCGAGGAGCGCGACGACTGGCCGGATATCGATCTCGATCTACCGAGCGGCGATCAGCGCGAAAGAGTGATTCAGTACGTGTACCAGCGCTACGGCCAGTTGGGCGCGGCGATGACCGCAAACGTGATTACCTATCGCGGGCGTTCCGCGGCGCGCGAAGTGGGCAAAGTGCTCGGATTCGACTTGGAGACACTGGACCGCTTGTCGAGTCTCGTGGGGCAGTTCGAATTCCGGGGATCGCAAGACAATTGGAAGAACTATTTCGAACATGCGGGCCTGGATCTACATCATTTCCTGATCCGCAAGTATCTGGAGCTGTGCAACCACATCCAGGATTTGCCGCGGCACCTGGGGCAGCATTCGGGCGGAATGGTGGTCTGCCAGGGGCAGCTGGATTCCGTGGTGCCGCTGGAGCCGGCCACCATGCCAGGGCGCGTGGTGGTGCAGTGGGACAAAGACGATTGCGCGGAGATGGGCATCGTCAAGGTGGATCTGCTGGGGCTGGGGATGATGGCGGTGCTGGAAGAGTGCCTGGAACTGATTCCTCGGCATTACGATCATCCGATCGATGTGGCGCAACTGCCGGCGGACGATCCGGTTGTGTATGAAACGTTGCGGCGCGCGGACACGGTGGGCATGTTCCAGGTGGAAAGCCGCGCGCAGATGGCGTCGCTGCCGCGGAATGCGCCAGTGAAATTTTACGATCTGGTTGTGCAGGTGGCGATCATCCGTCCTGGGCCGATTGTGGGAAAAATGATGCACCCGTACATGCGGCGGCGGCAGGGGCAGGAGCCGGTGAAATACGCGCATCCCTCGCTGGAGCCGATTCTGAAACGCACCCTGGGTGTGCCGCTGTTTCAGGAGCAGTTGCTGCGCATGGCCATGGTGGCGGCGAATTTCACGGGCGGCGAGGCGGAAGAGCTTCGGCGCGCCATGGGCTTCAAGCGCTCGGAAGCCCGCATGAAAGAAATCGAAGTCAAATTGCGGAATGGCATGCAGCGCAACGGGATTGCCCCGCCGGTGCAGGAGGAAATCATCGCGCAAATTACTTCGTTTGCGCGGTATGGATTTCCGGAATCCCACGCGGCGAGTTTTGCGTTGATCGCCTACGCCAGCGCGTATCTGAAATGCCATTATCTGGCGGCGTTCACTGCGGCGCTGCTGAACAATCAGCCGATGGGTTTTTATAGTCCAGCGACGATTGTGAAAGATGCGCAGCGGCATGGCTTGCGCGTGAAACCGATCGACATTCTGCAATCGGATTGGCTCTGCACCATCGAGTGCACCGTGAATAAAGAGGGGAAAGAGGTGCCTTGCCTGCGCGTCGGGCTGCGTTATGTGCGCGGGCTGCGGGAAAAAGCGGCGGAAGAATTGATTCGCGAAAGAAACGCGGAGAAGTTTTCCGGGATTGCGGACCTGGCGCGGCGCGTGCCGGAATTACAGAAAGCGGAGTTGGTCAGCCTGAGCGAAATCGGCGCGCTGAATGCGCTCGGGAAAGCGGTGCACCGGCGAACCGCTTTGTGGCAAGTGGAACGCGCGGCGCGTCCCGCAGGACCACTGCTGGATACGATTCAGGAAGAATCCGAAGTTTCGCCACTGGAAAAAATGACCAATGAAGAGCGGCTGGTGGCCGATTTTCACGCGTCGGGTATGACGACTGGCCCTCATCCCATGGCGTACTGCCGCAAGAGCCTGGCGGCGGTGAAGATCGAGCGCGCCTGCGACCTGGAACGGCTGGCGGATGGCGCGTACACGCGCGTGGCCGGATGCGTGATTGCGCGGCAGAGACCGGGAACGGCAAAGGGTTTCGTGTTTCTGAGCTTGGAAGACGAAACGGGAATTGCCAACATCATTATTCATCCCGATTTGTACGAAAAATGCCGGCTGGTCGTGAACCGCGAGAAGTTTTTGCGCGTCGATGGAGTGCTGCAGAATCAGGGCACGATTTCGATCAAGGCGGTGCAAGTCCTGCCAGTTTCGATTACGTTGGCGGAAACGGAATCGCACGACTACCATTAGCTGATTATTCGTTTTTTGGCGTTCAAGGGTGGGGACGACATCAGGGCGTCCGTACCGCGCGGGTGCAACATCGTGGCGGCAAGAGCAGGGCTGCCGCTGGGCGTTTGATGCGCGGTTCAGACCGAGTGAAAGCGGCAGCGAGCTGTCGCACTCCAAGATCTGGCGAACATGGTGTCCAGCAATGCTGGACCGCTACCAGGAAGGTGGTCAGTCGGTGGTGAGTTCGTCGAGGAGGGTGCCGCGAGCATCGACCAGGCGAATCTTCAGCGCCGGCACGCCGAACGCGTGCGTAGAGCAACTCAGGCAGGGATCATAGGCGCGCACGACAGCGGAGACGTGGTTCAACATGCCCTCCGTCAACTTGTTGCCGTCGACGTAGTGCTTGGCAACCTGCTGGACGCTTTGCCCCATGGCCAAATTGTTGTGGCCCGTGGCGACGATCAGGTTGGCCCAGGTCATCGCGCCCTCCGCATCGACTTTATAGTGGTGAATCAGGGTGCCGCGCGGCGCTTCGATCATACCCACGCCTTCCGTGGCGTTTACCCCAGCAGTGGCGCGAACTTGCAGTTCAAGGATCTGCGGATCGTGGAGCAACGCCTCAATGCGCTCAAGTGCGAACACAATTTCGATGAGCCGCGCGTAGTGATAGAGGAAGGCGCTCAGCGCGACGGTGCCGAAGCGCTGGCGAAATTCGACGAGTTCCGCGTCGGCTTTCGGCGTGCCGCAGCGGTCGCAAGCGTTCAGGCGCCCGAGCGGGCCAACACGATAAATGCCGTCTGGATAGCCGCGAGGCTTGAAGTAAGGCGCCTTCAAATACGATTCCCGCAAACTGGCTTCGCCTATCCACTGCGAGTAATCATCGGCGGTGATTTTGTCCTGGATGAGATCGCCACTTGCGCCGCGAAAACGCAGCACGCCATCGTAGAGCTGCAAATTGCCGCTGGGGTCGACGAGTCCGGCGTACATGGTGGGAAACGAACCGAAGTTCTCGATTTCTTCCTTATAGTTGTCGAGAACAGACTTGAAGAATCGAATGGTGCGTTCCGCGATGGCCACCGCGGCGGGCAACGCAGCCAGATCATGGTCGCGCGTGAGGATCGGGAATGGCGCGGCTACCCCGCCCGGAACGATCCAGGAGGGATGGACCCGTTCCTGAGCGAGGCCTTCGATCAACTGCAAGCCGAATTTGCGAAGTTCAATTCCGTCGCGGGCCATCTCCGGATTTTCCGCGATCACGCCCAGAACATTTCGCGTGGCGGGGTCGGAATTCATGCCCAAGAGAAGATCCGGCGAGGAGAGATAGAAAAAGCTGAGCGCGTGGGACTGGACGATCTGCGCGAAATGGATCAGTTCGCGAAGTTTGCGCGCGGCTGGGGGAATTCGCACCGCCATGATGGCGTCGCAGGCTTTCGAAGAAGCCAGCGAGTGGCTGATCGGGCAAATACCGCAAATCCGCGCGGTGATTCCCGGCATTTCGTAGAACGGGCGACCTTCGGTGAACTTTTCGAAGCCGCGCACCTGGGTGACGTGGAACTCCGTGCCGGCCACCTGGCCCTGCTCGTCGAGGTTGATGGTAATTTTGGCGTGGCCTTCGATGCGGCTCACATGATCGATGGTAATGCGCTTCATTGCGCGCTCCTTATCCAAACTTGACCTTGGGGTTGGCCTCGATCTTGCGCCCTTCGAGCAGATCGTTGATGAGAGCGAGAATGGCTTTGGGGGCCGGCGGGCAACCCGGGACGCAGTAATCGACCTTAACGAATTCGCGCAGCGGCCGCGCGTTCTTGAGCAGCGCTGGCACGCGGTCCATTGGAATAATCTTTTTTTCCTGCGCGCCATCCACGTAAATCCGTTGGAGCAGCTTGTTCACCGGAACGGAATTGCGCATCGCCGGAACGTTGCCGGTGACCGCGCAGTCGCCAAGCGAAACCAGCACGCGGCTGCGTTGGCGGATCTTCAGTATCTTGTTCAAATCGTCCTGCGAGCTGACCGCGCCTTCCACCAGCACGACATCGACGCCGTCCGGAAACTCCTGGGCATCGACCAGCGGGCCGTAGACGATATCGATCTTGCGCGCCAGCGAAATGATGGCGGCATCCATGTCGAGCAGCGACATATGGCAACCGGAGCAGCCATCAAGCCAAACCGTTGCTACTTTTGTTTTGTTCATGCGGGTACTCCCCGTTTGTGGAGCAGCGAGGTGACCGTGTTGACCTTCTTCACCATCTCTTCCACGCCCCAACCTTTTTCGGCCAGTGCGCCGGTGGGACAGGCGTGGACGCACTTGCCGCAAGCGGTGCAGTTGGTGGACTGGGCCCAGCGGTCGTTCATGTCACTGACGATGCGCGCATGAATGCCCCGCGAGGTCAGCTCCCAAACGTGAGCGCCTTCGAGTTCGGCGCAGACGCGCACGCAGCGTGTGCAGAGAATGCAGCGGTTGTGGTCGAAAATGAATCGCGGATGCGAGAGATCGAGCGGCATGCGTGGGAAGTTGTACGCGAAGCCCACAGTATCCATGCCGACCGATGTAGCCATGGCCTGCAACTCGCAATGGCCATTCGAAACGCAGACCGAGCAGACGTGATTGCGCTCGATAAACAGCAGCTCCAGGGTCATGCGGCGGTAGCGCGTCAGTTTCGCGGAATTGGTGACAATCGACATGCCTTCCTGGATCGGCGTGGTGCAGGCGGGGAAGAGCCGCTCGCTGCCCGCGACTTCCACCAGGCAGATGCGACAAGCGCCCACGGCCGTCAGTCCTTCAAGCGCGCACAGCGTGGGGATGAATTTCCCGTTGCCTTGCGCGGCCTGCAGGATGGTCTGGCCTTCGTCGGCGCTGATCAGTTGTCCATCGATGCGAATCGAGAGTTTTTTCTTAGGCACAGGACGCTCCTTCTCAGCTCACGTTGGCCGTTTTCACGTCGCAGCGCAGGCAGCGGCAGGCCTCATCGTGCGTTTGCTCGCAGGTCAGACCGGTGACCACTTCCTCGAACGAATGCACGCAACTGCTGGTGGCGAGGGTTGAGCCAGTATGGCGGCGGCTGGGGCTGGGCTCTTCAGGGACAGCCTGCTCGTAATCGAACTCCGGGAACAGGCTGTTCCAGCGGTCAGCCTCCATCAGTCGCCGGTCAATGTTGCGGGCGGCCTGCTTGCCAAAGGCCATGGCATTCGAAACGTTGGAGGCTCCGGTGACGACGTCGCCCCCGGCGTAAAAATGAGGCCGGCTGGTCTCCAGGGTGTAGCGATTCACGTCGATGGTGCCGCTTTCTTTCAAGGTCAGGCCGGAAGCGCGGGCGAAGTCGAGATCGACGGTTTCGCCGATGGCCAAAATGACAGTGTCGCAATCGATGCGCTGGATTTCGTCGGTGAGAATCGGCTTGCGGCGGCCGGACTTGTCGAATTCGCCGAGCCGCGTCTTGACGACTTCGATGGCTTTGACATTGCCCTTGTTGTCGCCAAGCACGCGATGCGGCGCGGAGAGGAACAGGAACTTCGCGCCTTCTTCGCGGGCCGCGCGCGTTTCTTCCTCGATCGCGGGCATGTCTTTGCGTTCGCGGCGGTAAACGATGGTGACTTCGGAACCCATGCGCAGTGACGTGCGCGCGGAGTCGATGGCGGCATTTCCGCCGCCGATGACCACCACACGTTTTCCGAGCGGAACTTCGCGTCCCGAGGCCGCGGCTTCCAGGAAGTGCAACGCCGGCAGAACCTGCTTCAATTCCGTGCCCGGCTGATAGACCCAGGATTCCTTCCACGTGCCGATGGCCAGAAACACCATATCGAAGTTGTCGTCGAGTTCATTGAGCGGAACGTCGACGCCGACTCGGGTGTTAAAGCGGTATTTCACGCCCAGGCGCTCGACCAGTTCGATTTCGCGGCGCAGAGCACTCTTGGGCAGGCGGTATTCGGGCAGCGCAAACCGCAGCATGCCGCCAGCCTCGCTGTTGCTGTCGAAGACGGTGACGTCATGGCCAAGCATGGCCAGGTAAAACGCGGCAGTGTGTCCGGCGGGCCCAGCACCGACGATGGCAATCTTTCGGCCGGTGGCTTCCAGCTTGCGGTCAAGGATCGCCTGAACCATCGCCTGGTAGCGATCCGAGCCGAAAATGGAGTCGGCGATGTAGCGGTGCACCTCGCGCATGTTCACGGCCTGGTCCAGTGTCTGGCGCCGGCAGCGCGAGTCGCAGGGATGCTGGCAAACGCGTCCCGTGGAAGCGGGCAGGGGATTGTCCATGATCACCGAGAGGAAGGCTTCCTCGAGCCGGTCCTCTTTAAACAGTTGGAGGAAGCGCGGGATGTTCATGTGCAACGGGCAGCTATTTTCGCAAGGCGATAGCGCCAGTTCTTCGCAAACGCCGGCGGGGCAGCGATGTAAGAGGATATGGTCTTCGAATTCGTTTCGGAAGTGTCGCAACGTGGTGAGCACCGGATTGGGCGCGGTCTGCCCGAGGCCACAAAGTGAGCAGTCGCGGATGTAGCGGCTCAGTTCCTCCAGAAGTCCCATGTGGTGCTCGGTGCCTGCGCCTTCGGTGATGCGGCTCAGAATGCGTAGGCTCTTGTTCAATCCGACCCGGCAGGGAATGCATTTGCCGCAGGATTCGGAGTGCGTGAACTCGATGAAGTAGCGGGCCACATCGACCATGCAGTTGTCTTCATCCATCACCACCATGCCGCCTGAGCCCATGATGGACCCAAGCTGCGCCAGGTTTTCGTAGTCCACCGGCGTATCGAACATCTCGTGCGGGATGCAGCCGCCGGAGGGGCCACCGGTTTGGACGGCCTTGACCTGTTTGCCGGCGGCGGCCCCTTCGCCTATATCGTAGACAAAGGTCTTCAACGAAGTGCCGAGGGGCATTTCCACCAGGCCGGTGTTGTTGACCTTACCGACGAGGGAGAAAACCTTGGTGCCGGAACTCTTCGGGCTGCCTGTCTCCGTGAACCACGCCGGACCGCGCATCACGATGGGCGCGATGTTGTACCAGGTTTCCACGTTGTTGATGTTCGTGGGGTGACCAAAGAGCCCTTTTTCCGCCGGGAATGGCGGACGCGGACGCGGACGGCCGGCTTCGCCTTCGAGCGAGGCGATCAACGCGGTTTCTTCGCCGCAGACAAACGCGCCGGCGCCTTCCACCAGTTCGATGTCGAAATTGAAGCCGCGGCCGAGAATGTTTTCGCCAATCATGCCGTACTCGCGAGCCTGCTCCAGCGCGCGGTTCAGACGATGCACCGCCAGCGGATATTCCGCACGCACATAAATAATTCCCTGCGTGGCGCCCATGGCATACGCGCCGATCAGCATGCCTTCGAGCAGCGAATGCGGATCGCTTTCGATTTCGTTGCGATTCATGTACGCGCCGGGATCGCCCTCGTCGGCATTGCAGATGACGTATTTCTGCGAGGACTTGGCTTTCGCGAGGAATTCCCATTTATTGCCGGTGGGATAGCCCGCGCCGCCGCGACCACGCAAGCGCGCCGCCTTGACCATTTCGATGACGTTGTTGGGCCGGCTGTCGATCAGCACCTTGTAGAGCGCCTGGTAACCACCGACGGCGATGTATTCCTCGATATCGTCGGGATTGATGATGCCGCAATTGCGCAGCACGATCTTCTTCTGCTTCTTGAAAAACGCGGTTTCATCCCAGAGCGGAACATCGCGAAAACCCTGTCCATATTTCAGCTTGCCGGTGATATGGTCCCACTCCTCGATCTTGCAGGCCACCAGGCCGGTGTTGAATTGGCCGCTGATGGAGTCCTGCAGAATGCGTGGCGCGTCATTCGCCTGCACGTTGCGCAGCAGGAGAAGCGGCGATCCTGGCAGGCGCACGTTTACCATCGGTTCCTGGAAGCAGGCGCCGAAGCAGCCTACCGGCACCAAAACTACGTTGCACCCACTGCTCCGAATCTGTTCAGAAAATGCATGGAACAGAGCCTCGGCGCCGTTGCCGCGGCCGCATGTGCCCATCCCCACGGCGATGCGGGGCACGGCCGGCTGCAACTTGGCCATGCCGCCTTCGCGAACGGAACTGAACGCACCGATATCTTGGATTCGCGGCATGGGTCACTCTCCATCGCGAACGGATTCGATTTCGCGCTGCAGCGTCCGTTCGGTCACATGGCCGCAGATGTGGTGATTCACTTCGACGACCGGAGCGAGCGCGCACTGGCCGAAGCACGCAACTGTGCGCACCGTGAATCTTCCGTCCTGCGTGGTCAACAGAATCTTGTCGGCATTGTTGCCGTTCTCTTCGGAGGTCAGATGCAATCCGAGGTCAAAGAGCACACTCTGCAGCAGATTGCGCGACCCGCGCGTGTGGCAGGCTGTGCCGCGGCAGATGCAGACGGAATTCTCTCCTTGCGGCTGCAGGTTGAACAGCGCATAGAACGTCGCCACGCTGTAGATTTTGGAGAACGTGATCTCGGTTTTCATCGCGATGTAGCGCAGCACGTCGAGCGGCAGGTACTTGTGGGGGTGGTGCTCCTGCACCTCTTCCAGGATGCCCAGCAGCGCGCCGGGCCGCCCAAGACGTTTGCGAATCACTTGATCGATGAAAGTTTGATCTTCGTTGGGAATGGAGGTAAGCGGTAATGTAGCCACAGGACTCCTTCGGAAGGTGCCTAGACTTCCCTAAGATAAGAATAGAGGTAGAAGGCAAAAGAGGCTCGGACAAGAGGCACGGGCAGGGGTGACGCGAGTCACATGGCCGCGGCATTGTGTCGCAAAGGTACTGTTTTTCTCCTCATTTCCCCACGATGGGCAGCGCATGCTGTGTTTCCGGTCACGACAATTGGACCGCTTCGGGTCGCAATCAGCACTGCAGTGCGCTACTATGAATTCTGACCCCTATTCCAGCTCAATTTGCCGGTTTTGAAAGGACATTTGGATGAGCCGAGTATTACTTGCAACTACCCTGGGCGCTATGCTGCTGTTCACCGGCGCGTGCAAGTCGAAGACCGATAATAAGGACGCGATTCGCGACGGAGTGTTGAAGCACATCGCGTCGATGAACGGGTTGAACGTCAACAACATGACGGTCACCGTGACACAAGCAACTTTCAACGGAGATACCGCGCAGGCCAGCGTGGATATTCGCGCGAAGAACAGCGACCCCAGCGCACCCCCGATGCAGCTGGTGTACCAGATGCAGAAACAGGGGAACGAGTGGGTGGTGGTGAAGGGCCAACCGACCGGCGGAATGCAGCACCCTGCACCCGGCGAAATGCCTCCGCAGGGCACCATGCCTCCGGGTCATCCGGCCACCGGCGGAACCAGTGGTCAGATGCCGGCGAACCACCCGGACTTCAATTCCATCCTGAATACCGCGCAACCTCCGGCGCAACAACAGCCGCAACAGCCTCCGGCTCAGCAACAGCCGCAACAGGCGCAGAAGCCGTCGGGCGGAAGCTACAGCAAGCCGTAAAGGGGATATCCGTAATCAGATTTCAGTAATCAGCCAGAGGAGGCCGAGCGGTCGGCCTCTTTTGTTTTTCGGGAGGAGCCAGCGAAGAAAAAAGAGAGATTCCTCGCTTCGCGGACTTCGCTCGGAATGACGCGGCCCTATTTATTTGTATTCCTGCTACGGCTAGAGCGTCTCGGTTTTGATATCTGATATCCGATTGCTGATATTTTTTCCTCAAAATCCTGCAGATCGTCCGTGGGCAGCGCTACGCGCACCGCGTTCAGGACAGCGAGAAGGTCGATCAGTTCCTGGCCGACGGCTCCCCAGATCGGCGGAAGATAGCCGAATGCCGCGGCGATCATGCCGAGGATGCTGGCAGCCATGCCACCCAGCGCCGATTGCAGCGCGATGCGGCGCATGCGCTGGCCGATGTGCATCAGTTCATCAATTTTAGCGAGCGCGGTTTCCAGCACCACGGCGTCAGCGGCTTCGGTGGTGATGTCGTTCTGGGTGCCGAACGCTACACCGACCGTGGCGGCCATGAGCGCCGGTGCGTCGTTGATGCCATCGCCGACAAAAAGAGTGCGCGCTTTCGCGGTTTCTTCTCTCACGATGGCCACTTTCTCCTCCGGGCTTTTCCCGGCGTGGACTTCCGTGATGCCCACGCTTTCAGCAAGGTACTTCACTTCGGATTCGCGATCGCCGGAAACCAGCATCACTTTTCCAACGCCGTGTTTGGGCTCGAGGTGCTGGATAAACGAAGCGCTTTCCTTCCGTGGCGCATCGTGGAAACGGATGGCCGCGGCGTAGCGACCGTCGATGAACGCGAGGCACTCCAGGCCGCTTTCCTGTGGAGGTAGCTCGAGCTTCAGCGATTCAACCTTCTTGCGCCCGGTGATCTGAACGCGCTGGCCGCCTATCACGCCGCGCAAGCCTTCGCCGGGGCGCTCGCTGATCTGATCGACCGGCAGAATCGCGATGCCTTGATTCTTCGCTTCGGTAACCATGGCGGCCGCCAGGGGATGTTTGGAATACTGCTCGAGGCTGGCCGCAAGCTGCAGGACCTCGGCGTGTTTAAAGTTTGCAGCGCAAATCACTTTGGTGACGTGGGGCCTGCCGTAGGTGAGTGTGCCGGTCTTATCGAAGATCAGCGTCTGGCATTTCCCGATTTGTTCGAGGATGGCGGGATTTTTGATGATAATGGCGCGGCGCGCGGCCAGCGAGATGGCGCCGATGATCGCCGTAGGAATGGCGAGAAGAAGCGGGCAGGGTGTGGCAATCACCACGACGGAGAGGAAGCGTTCGGCATTACCGCTGGCGAACGCCGCGACGATGGCGACTCCCAAGGCGATGGGCGTATACCAGGCGCCGAGTTGATCGCCGAGGCGCCGCAACTTCGGGCGCTGCTCTTCGGTCTGCTGCATCACTTTCATGATGCGGGCGTAACGCGAATCCTCGGCCAGCTTCTCGGCGCGAATGGTGAGCAGCGCTTCGCCGTTGATGGCGCCGGAGATCACCATTGAACCGGGCGTTTTTGAGATTTCGTAGGGCTCGCCGGTCAGGTAAGCCTCATCCATCACGCCGTGGCCTTCGAGGACGGTGCCGTCGACGGGGCAGATTTCGTGGGGATGGACGGTGAGTTCGTCGCCGATGCGGATATCGGCGAGTTTGACGTCGACCAGGCCGTGGGCTTCTTTGCGATGGGCGACGCTGGGCATGCGGCGGGCCAGGGCGTCCAGGACAGACGAGGCGCGGGCGGTGGCGTAGTCTTCGAGCGCTTCGCCGCCGGAAAGCATCAACACCACGATGGCGGCAACCAGGTATTCGTGGAGCAGGATGGCGGTGATGATGGACACGCCGGCAAGGAGGTCGGAGCCAAATTCGCGCTTCCAGAGCTTTGTCGTGAGTTCCCAGACCATGGGGATGCCGCCGATGAGGAGCGCAGCGAAAAGCGGCAAGTTGGTTTCCAGGGGAGGGAGGTGCAGCGCGTAGCGAAAAGCGAGGTGCAAAAGTATTGCAACAAGGGTGAAGGCGGCGATCAGCGTTTCTTGGGAGGGAGCGAATCGAGACTTGCTCGTATCCGCCATTACCTACAACTTATCGCACGTCTATGCGCGAAGGTCAAAGCTGCAACCACGTTGCGACTGGATGTTTGAGTCCTTTTCCTTGCAGGGTGGGCATTTTCTTTGTGGCGCGGCCTTACCGAGAGCATCACCCTTGGTTATGGAGAAGATTGAAAGCATAATTCTCCAGTACAGCCCCTCAAACTAGACGGTTTTGTCTTTCGAGTGGCAGAGCTTTTCGAGGTTGCACTCAGCGCAGTTCGGTTTGCGGGCGAAGCAGACGCGGCGGCCGTGCCAGATGAGCTGGTGGGAGAACTGGATCCATTTTTCCTTGGGTATGACGGCCATTAAATCCTGCTCGATTTTCTTGGGGTCTTCGTTGCGGGTCAGGTCAAGGCGATTCGAAAGCCGGATGACGTGCGTGTCTACGACAACTCCCACTGCGATGCCGTAGGCGGTGCCGAGGACGACGTTGCCGGTTTTGCGAGCCACACCGGGGAGGGTGAGAATTTCTTCCATGGTGCGGGGAACCTGGCCGCCAAATTTTTCAATGAGCCCCTTGCTGGCACCGATAATCGATTTCGTCTTGTTGCGGAAGAAGCCGGTGGGGCGAATCTCTTGTTCCAGCTCCGCAGGATTGGCATAGGCAAAATCCTCGGGCTTCTTGTACTTCTTGTACAGTTCCTGCGTGACCTGATTGACGCGCACGTCGGTGCATTGCGCGGAAAGAATCGTGGAGATGAGGAGTTGGAACGCGTTGTCGTGCTTCAGTTCGCAGGTCGCGTCGGGATAGGCTTCGTCGAGCTTGGCCAGGATGGCGGCGACGCGCTTCGGATCGGTGCTTTTTGCGGGGCCGGCGACTCTTTTCGCGCGGGGCTTGGTGGGTGCCGGTTTTTTGTGTGCCTTCTTGCGAACCACTTTTGCTTTGGGCTTACCTGCCATTGGCTCTTCCTCTTGTATCGGCTGAAACGGTCCGCGTCAGAAGGCGGACCCTACAAACGACGCTACAATTATGCATTCGAAATGGTGATCGGCGATTGTCATCATCTCATGCAGAGCCTCAGGCCTGAAGGCCTGAGCTACAGGGCTTCTATTCAAAGATATCCATCAGGCGGCGGAAGGCTTTGCCGCGATGGCTGTGCTGATTCTTTTCCTGAGCGGTGAGCTCCGCAAAAGATTTGCGCAGCGGTGGAAAATAGAAAACCGGGTCGTAGCCGAAGCCGCTCGAACCCTGCGGCGATTCAAGGATTTCGCCCTCGACCTTTCCGGAAACCACCGCAGCGCATTGGCCGCATTGTGCCACAGCGATGACGCAAACGAAGTAGGCGGTCCGCTGCTGCCCTGTTTTTCCGTCCAGCGCCGCCAGGAGCTTGGCGATTCTCGCGTCGTTGCCGGCGCCGGCTCCCGCATAACGGGCGGATTGTACACCGGGCGCGCCGCCGAGCCCCGGCACGACTAATCCCGAATCGTCCGCGAAGACGAGTTCGTCGGAGTGCTGGGAATAGTAGATTGCTTTGCCAGCGGCGTTTTCGGCGAACGTAGGCGCGTCCTCGGGAAATTCAGGAATGTTCGCGTAGCAAGGGAGCAACTGCAATTCCAGATCGTGCCCGGCGGCGAGGACCTGATACTCCTTTAGTTTTCCGGGATTGCCCGAGGCCAGCACCAGGTGGCGCGACCCGCCAGCGCTGCTCATCGTTTGCCGCTCAGGAAGCGCGCCGGCAAGACCGCTCGCTGCTCGTCGCCAAGCCTGCGGATGCCTGCCGCAGCCAGCGCCAGCAGATCCTGCATCTCGCCGCCGGTGAACGGCCGTCCTTCGGCTGTGGCCTGAATCTCGACAAAATCGCCGCGGCCGGTCATCACCACGTTCATATCGACTTCCGCGCGCGAATCTTCCTCGTAGCACAGGTCGAGCAGGGAAGCATCGTCCACAATGCCCACGCTGGTTGCCGCCACGGAATCGATCAGCGGCGAATTCTTCAGGATGCCTGCGGCGACCATGCGCTCCATGGCCAGAGCCAAGGCAATGAACGCGCCCGTGATGGACGCGGTCCGCGTGCCGCCATCGGCTTCGATCACATCGCAGTCAAGGAACACGGTTTTTTCGCCAAGCGCTTCCTGATCGGTCACCGCGCGTAACGACCGGCCGATGAGCCGCTGAATCTCCACTGTGCGCCCGGATTGTTTGCCGCGGGCGGCTTCGCGAGGTGTCCGCTCTTCGGTAGCGCGGGGGAGCATGCCGTATTCGCTGGTGACCCAGCCCTTGCCCGAGCCTTTAAGGAAGGAAGGGACACCATCATCCACGGTGGCGGTGCAGATCACGCGCGTCTTGCCCAGTTCCATCAGGACGCTGCCCTCGGCTTGGGAAATAAAATCCGGCGTAATCTTAATGGTTCTCAGCTGGTCCGCACTTCGTCCGTCGCTGCGCAAGGCCCCCTCCAACACCGACAACCGCTTTTCGAATGGAACTATAACGCGCCCCGGATTCCGAAGAGGCTACTTTTTGCCCTTGGTGGCGTCTTTCACCCTTTCGAAGGCTTTTTGAATCGGCGCGGTGATCACCGATACTCCCGAGCGCGGCTCCGAGATGCCATTCAAGCTCACTTCAAAAGGCTGCGTCAAATCCAAATGGCCGGCGAGCGTGTCCACTTCCTGTCCATGAATCAGGATTTTCAACTGCTTGGCCTGCGGTACATTCGCCGCCAGGGTGCGGGCGATGGAATCGACGGCCAGTTGTTCGCTTTCGATGCCCGAGGGGATCGAGGTGGCCAGCGCCTCGGAGAAATCCGCGATCGCCGTGCCGTCCGGCAACAAGTAGAAAGCCAGCAACGCCGCATCGGGTGGCAAGGTGCGCGCTTCGGGATCCACGGGGCCGGCGAGCAGCGTATTCAGGATTTGTTTTGCCCGCAGCACCGGATCGCTGGACAGCGGCAATTCCACGGTGACCGGATCCAGCTTGCCGGGTTCGGAGCGCGAGCCCCAATACATTCTTGCTTTGACTCTGGGATCGCCACTGGTGACGGGAGCAAGCGGCAGGAGTTCGCGGCGGGCTTGCTCGGCGGTTTTTTCGGTAATGTCCTTGGCCTTGTAAACCTGGCGGCGCAGGGCGGGGAAGTACAGCGCCGCCGCCACCACCGCGATAATCAGCACGATCACCAGCCAGGTGCGCCAGCTCCAGTTCATGGCTGACCACCGGGCCCGGTGCCGCTGGGCAGCGTCGGCAAAATATAAGACGGCCGAAACGCAGCAACCCCCTGGGCAATCGCTTCGGCGACTCCGGGAATCATGCGGTCCAGGTCCGCGCGGTTTTCCACTGAAACGCTGGACACTTCCACGGCAATCGCCGGCGCAGCCGTGGTCCGCAGTTGACGCACGGGCACAACCTCCGCGGTGGGGGGCGAACCCTTGAACCGCTTCGCCAGTTCGGCTTGCACCAGGTCACCCAGTTTGTGGCTCAGTGCCGTGAAGGGTGCTTGAGCGCGGTCCCAGGGAATCAAACCGCTGAGGTCATTCGAAGGAGGAAACTCTGGCATCACGTAGGTGCGCGCTGTGCCCGGCAAGCCCGTAGAGCTGATGTGCAGCGTGACGAACACCGCTCCGCGCTGGGCGTTCGCCCGGGCCGATCGGTCGTCGAAGGAGGGATTGTCGTTCCCCTCGCGGGTCAGGATCACCTGAAAGCCTTGTGCCTCGAGGGCGCGCTTCACCTGCCCGGAAAACTGCAGCACGACCTCACTTTCGCGAATGCCTTGCGTTCCACGGGCGCCTAAATCGACGCCGCCGTGGGCGGGATCGAGCACGACAATGTTTAAGCCCATGCGCGGAGCCGTCATTGGCGCTGTTGTCGCAGGAGCAGCATTCTGCGCGGCGGGTGCGGGAGCGCTCGACTGGGCCGCCGGTGGCGCTGGAGATCTTTCGTGCACGGCGGCAGCCGCGGCCAAGCCCGCACCGAGTCCAACGGCCAGCGCGCCGACAATCTGCAGAGGTTTCAGGATCTTTCTCACTGCAAGCAGAATACCAAACTGCGCGGCGTCAAGTTCAATCTCGAGAGGCAGGGCGTTCCATCAGGAACCGAGGAGCCCGGAAAGCCAAACGACAGGTTCACGGGAACTCGGCGTTCCAACGGAATTCTGATGCGAGAGGTTAGGCCAGTTCGCTGGCTTGCGGCTGGACTTCGACGGCGTATTTGGCTCGCAGGCCGCTGGTGGCGAAGTACGCGATGAATCCCATGGCGATGATCAACACGCCGAAGAGCAGTGCGTTCATGCCGAGAATCGATTCGTGTTCACTTTCGACCATGGCCAGAATGAGCAGGGCCAGCGGGAAAATTCCGCAGGTGACCGCCCCGGCCATTCCGCCGGGTACGCGGAATCCGCGGCGCAGCTTCGGTTCCTTGATCCGCAGGGCGACCAGCGTGACGAATTCCAGCATCAGCGCCGCTCCGTACAGCATGATGTCGAGCGTCACCAGCCGCTGGAAGCCGAGCACCAGGCAGGGCAGCCAGCAAATCGCGCAGACGAGGATGGACACCCACGGTGTCTCCGTCCTCTTGGTGACCTTCGCAAACACGCGGGGCAACATGCCGTCGCGCGCCATGGCCAGCGGCAGGCGCGAGTAACTCAGCACCAGGGCGTTGAACATGCCAAAGGCGCTCATCATCCCGCCCAGCGTAACCATGAAGCGCAGCCAGGCGATGCCGCCGATCGTCCCGCCGAGGTTTCCCGCAATCGTGGCCCAGGAGCCCTCTTCGTTAAACGCGGAAGCTGGCGTGCCCGTGAAGTACACCGCCAGGAAGGGAAGGATGTAAGTAAGCGAGACCAGCACCACCGCCGCGATCATCGCCCGGGGATAGGTCTTGCGAGGCCGCTCGACTTCCTGCGCGATGGTCGAGGCATTGTCCCAGCCCATGTAATTCCACATGGCGACGAGCACCGCGCCCAGCAGGCTGACGCTGGCGCCAGTCGCAGCGGCCTGCGGATCCGACAGCGCGCCGACTTTCACGGGCGAGAGCGCCACGATAATCGCGAAGGGCAGCGACAGCAGGAAGAACAGCCAGATCGAAGTCAGGCCGACAACGCGAATGCCGGCCAGGTTCAGCCCCACGCAGGTGACCACCACGAACAGCGCCGCGAGCAGGCCATGGTTCAGCGTGACCAGTCCGCCGAACAGCGGCAGACTCCCTTCGCCGAACCAGGGCACCATTTGCTTCAGATAAATCGTGAAGAGAGTGGGGTAGATGGCCATGTCGAAAATGCTGGCGGCCAGCGAGAGCCACGCTTCCTGGAATCCCCAGAAGTCACCGAGCCCGCGGCGTACCCACGCGTAGTAGCCACCCTCCGCGGGCAGCGCGCTCGAAAGCTCGCCAATCATGAACGCTGTCGGCAAGCACCACAACACCGGAAGGAAGAGAAGAACGAGAATCCCTCGCCCGTACCCGGCACCGGAGATAATGGCTTCCGTGCCGTAGGTTCCACCCGACACCATGAAGAAGGTCGCAGCCACAAGCGGCCACAGAGTCAGCTTGGCGACTGTTTTTTTTGTGTTGGGAATGGCCTGAGAAGGAATTTGGGCTGGCAGGGATAAAGTGCTCAATTCTTTTCTCTCGTCCTCCTAAAGTGACGCTCGCTCATTTGTCCCCGCGAGCAGTTCACTTTTTGAAGAATACAATCTCTGTGCGCGCATGCAACAAAAAAATGCATCTCGCTGAATATTTTTTCAGCGCCGGAACTGTCCTGAAGGGAGCAGATTCGCTGCGGCCCGTGGCCTTTTTCGAAGTCCGAAGCGCCGGCCGCGATTTCCTCAGCGCCGCGAGGCGCGGGAACCGGCGTCTGCCGCCCGTGCTACACTCGCTCCATCCGTTTATAAGCTTTTTTCTGGGGGGAATCATTCCTATGAAGCTTCGTGTGGCGTTTTTCCTGGCTGCCATGGCCGTCCTGACCGTTCGCGCGCTCCCGCAAGGGCCGCCAGCACAGCGGTTGATGGGGGTCGACGACCTGTTCGGGATGCGCGAAGTCCATGACCCGCAAATCACCACCGATGGAAAGTTCATCGCTTACACCGTGCAGTCCACTTCGCTCAAAGACGACAAATCCGAAACGCGGATCTGGATGGTGCCGGCGGCAGGCGGGGAGCCGGTCCCGCTCACCGCGGAAGGCGTATCGTCGGACCATCCGCGCTGGTCGCCGGACGGCCAGTACCTTGCTTTCACCTCGTCGCGCACGGACGCCGACGGGAATGAAGGGAAGACGCAGGTGTACCTGCTCAGCCGGCTCGGAGGAGAAGCGCAGCGGCTAACCGACACGATTCAGGACGTCGACGATTTTGCCTGGGCGCCAGACCGGAAGCGGCTGGTTCTGCTCCTGCGTGATCCATCTCCCGAGGAAATCGAGGCGGCCGCCAGTAAAGGAAAGGATGGCGAGGGCGCGAAGCCGGCGGGCGCGAAGAAATCCAAGGCACAGCGGCCTTGGGTGATTGATCGGCTGTACTTCAAGGAAGATACAGTGGGCTATCTGGAGCGGCGGCGCACGCACCTTTATGTGTTCGATATCGCCGCGAAATCGTTGACGCAGGTGACTTCAGGCGATTACGACGACACCGCTCCTGCCTGGTCGCCAGACGGCAAGTTGCTGGCCTTCGCGAGCAATCGATCGAAGCCGGATCCAGACGCCACCTACGCCTCGAACATCTGGACGGTCGCGTCGGATAACACGAACAAGGGCGCTGACCCGATCCAGGTGACCACTGGACTGGCGGGCGATCATCACCCCGACTGGTCTCCGGACGGCAAGTGGATTGCCTACTCGACGCAGGTGGATCCTAAGCTGTTCGAATACGGCACCAAACACATCGCCATTTCACCTTCGACGGGCGGCGCACAGAAGGTTTTGACTCTAGCACTGGACCGGAACGCCTCCGATCCCCGGTTTGCGCCGGACGGCAAGTCGGTGTACTTCATCGTGGACGACGATGGCACACAAAATCTCGCCCAGGTGAATCTGGCGGACGGCAAAATCACCCGTCCGATTGGCGGGCGCATCATGGTGGATGGGTTCAGCGTTGCGAACGACGGCACCATCGCCGCCACTTACTCCACCATGGACCGCCCGTATGAACTCTTCAGCAACGCGGGAGGCAGTGTTACGCGCCTGACGCACGTAAATGATGCGTGGCTGGCGCGGTTCAAGCTTTCCCAAGGCGAATATGTCTCCTTCAAGTCCAAAGATGGAAACACCATTCACGGCTACATGTACAAGCCGGCCGATTACACCCCGGGGAAGAAGTACCCAACGATTCTGCGGCCGCATGGTGGTCCGGTTTGGGCCTACTACGCCGAATTTCAGGATTTGGCGCAGCTACTGGCGGCAAACGGTTACGTCGTTCTCTTTCCCAATCCCCGTGGCTCCTCCGGCTACGGGCAGGACTACTGCAAAGCCATCTTCGCGGATTGGGGCAACAAGGATTTTCAGGACGACATGGCGTTTGTCGACTACGCCATTGCCCAGGGCATAGCCGATCCGGACAAGTTGGGTGTGGGCGGCTGGTCCTACGGCGGAATCTCGACGGACTTCATCATTGCTCAGACCAACCGCTTCAAGGCCGCCATTTCCGGCGCCGGCGCGGCGGATTACAACAGCATGTGGGGCCATGACCAATACGTGAAGGACTACATCGCCGAACTGGGCTTGCCTTGGGACCATCCGGAAGCCTGGAAACACGTGGCGTATATTTCCCGCGTGAAAGACATCATGACGCCCACCATGTTTGTCGGGGGGAACATCGATTGGAACGTGCCGATCCTCGGAGGTGAGCAGATGTACCAATCGCTGAAGGCTCTCGGCCGCGACGTGTTGCTGGTGGTTTATCCAGACGAATACCACGAGTTCAAGACGCCGTCGCACATCAAAGACCTCCATGAACGGTATCTGGCCTGGTACGCGCACTATGTGAAGGCCGACGGCACTCCAGCGCGGCCGGCGCCTTCCAAGGCCATCCGCGCCGCTGATTGAAATGAAAAGGGCCGACCCATTTGGACCGGCCCATCTCGCAAACAGAATGGAGTCGAGTTAGTTCCCGAGCTTGGTTCCCGTCCCGATCACTTCGCCGGAGACGATGATCTCCACGCGACGGTTTGCCTTGCGTCCGGCCGCGGTGCTGTTGTCGGCCACCGGGTCGGCGGGACCGAGTCCCTTGGAAGTGATGGTGTCCGGCGAAAGCCCCTGCGAGACGAGGAACTGCCGGACCGCGTCGGCTCGTTGCTGAGAGAGTTTCATGTTGAACTCTTCCGAGCCTGTAGTATCGGTGTAGCCCTCGATGGCCAGATTCAATCCCGGGTGCGCTTGGATAATCCCTGAGAGCTTGGCGAGTTTGAGCTGGGCGTCGGTGCTCAGGTTGTACTTGCCGGTCTCGAAAAGCACGTCGGCCATGTTCACCACGAGGCCGCGAGGCGTGTCAGTCGTCTGCAGCACATCATTCAGCTGCTTCAGAAGCTGAGCGCGCAACGCCTGGGTCTGAGCCTGTGCCTGAGCGGCAGCGTCCTTGGCGGCCTCTTCCTTGGCCTTCAGCGCGGCTTGCTCCGAGGCAGCCTTAGCTGCCGCAGCATCGGCGGCAGCCTTCTGTTCGGCGGCCTGTGCGGCGGCTTCGGCCTTCAATTGCGCTTCTTTGGCGGCATTCAGTTCGGCCTGGCGCTTGGCTTCGGTGGCAGCTTGAGCCTCAGCTTCAGCCTTTGCCTTGGCGGCAGCAGCGGCAGCGGCGGCTTCCTTCTCCTTCTGGATGCGTTCTGCTTCGGCGCGCTGCGTTGCGAGCAGCCGGGCGTCTTCCGCAAATTGAATGGTCTGCCGCGCATTGGTAATGATGACCTTTTTGTCGGCCCCGGACGCAAGCGAGTTCTCGGCCATCTGCAGGCTGCTGGTGGCTTTGGCAAACACTTCCGGAGCATACTTCTCGGCTCCGCGCGATTTGGCGATTTCCACCGCGTTCCGCGCTTCATACATATCGAGCGGGACTTTCTTGAGATCCGGTGTCAGCGCCAGCGGATTTCCTGCCCGAGAGTATTGGCTGCGCTTCATCAGTTTGAAGCTGTTGTCCGGATAAATCTTGCCCTTGGTGTTCTTTTTCGTGTCGTTCTCGAGAACCACCAGTTCGCTGGGCAGCGCGACGGCAAAGTACGGTTCCGCCGTGATAATCATGGCGAAGGTCTGGGACTGCGCAGTTACTTCGAGTTTGCCGTTCCCATTCTTATCGACCGGAATCTCTCCCAGGTTCGTCGTGGACCCGTCCGGCGTGATCGTCCACAGCACGTAGGTTAGGAACTCTGGGCCGAGCGAGGTGGGCTGGGCCAGGCCGGTGACCTTCAATTCAATAGTCGTGCCGCCCGTCTTGGCATCCACCTTGGCTTCGCCGCTGGCATTGGGTGCGGCGGAGGTGCCATTAAACACCATCTTCGTCGAACCACCGCCAACCTGGTAACCGACTGCTTTAATCGACCTGCTGACGACGTCTTCGTCGGGTACTGAGTTGGGCTGTTGCGCCATAGCCACACTGCCAGCCAGGCAGAGACACACGACCGGAAACACCCGTTGAAAGGAAAATTTCATTTCTTATCTCCTGCTGAGATACGGCAGCGAATCACGGGAACTCGAGAGAGTCCCAAGACATTCTACACCAGTCTCAGGCTGTTTAGGGGCCTTCCGAGGTGCTATTTCGGTTGGCGTGGCTCCTAAAGCGGCCCACACCCGGGAATCTTTTTCGTGCCGGTTAGTCGGACCGGTCACCAGAGGTATGGCACAAGCCGGTATTTAGTTTTCTCGCAGTACTCGGTATACCCTGGCAGTTCCCGACGGAGCACCTCTTCTTCGTTCAGCAGGCGCAGCACCAGGACAGGGATATATAACGCGCAAAAGGGCATCGCGACGTAGGACCCCAGCGCCAAAGGTGTGAACAGGACCATCGCCAACGACGATGCGTACAACGGGTGCCGCACGACTCGATAAGGTCCCGAAGAGACTACGTGCTGATCTGCTTCCACTTCGATGGTGCGTCCCGCGAACCGGTTTACATCCATCACCCACATCGTTGCTAGATAGCATATCAACGTCAGGGCCAGTGCCAGAATTGCCGCCCACGCGGGCACGGTACCGATCAGCCGCGCCGACCAGCCTAATCGGTGATCCAGTCCTGGCACCACGAGCGCCGCCAAGGTCACCACGCTAGCAGCCCTCATCACGATCCTTTGCCGCTTCACCTTCTCCTTCGTCCGCATGCGGCGCTCCACCAGCGCCGGATCGTGTTTGTAGTAATACGCGCAGAAGACAACCATCGGAATCGCGATGATGGCGAGATAGACCCAGCCTTCCCACCATCGAATCGTGCCTGCCGGCAGGAACAGAATCGCTGCGGCAACCACGATAGCGCTAACGCATCGTTGAATTAACTTTCCCTTAAAGCTCATGCGAATCGTTCAGGCATGGAACTGCGCTGTCGCTACCGATTACTCTAACCGGCATCCGTCCCTGCCTGCCACGCCATTCGGAGTTTGTCTGCCGGCTAGTTGTTGATGTCTTGCTTCGCTTCCAGCTTGGCCTCGAGAGGCTCCAGGAAAGGCTTGTTCGCATCCGGCGAGCCGGCGATGGCGAGCTTCATTTCCTTGGAGGCGCCCGTGAAATCTCCTGCCTTGGAATCGATTCTCGCCTGCGCCAGATGCGCCAGCCAGTGACTCGGATCACGTTTTACCACCAGCGGGTAAAGCTCGAAGGCCCGCGCAGCATTGCCGGTCCGCTGCAGCCCACGCGCATAGATGTAAAGTTGCTGCGCGTTGGCTTTTTCGAGCGCGGTGTTCATGGTTTTCGCGGCTTCTTCCTTTTGACCCATGGCGTCGAGGATGCGCGATTTCGTTTCCAGGTTCTCGAAGCGCTCCTCATTCTGCAGGGAAGTGTTTTCCCACTTCAGGGCTTGCTCCAGGTTGTAATTGCTGTCCAGGCACCACTGCGCGGCTTCGTCGTAACCGGCCCAGGTAAATCCGCCGACGCTTCGTAGCTGGTTCTGGATGCTCTTCAGCGTTATGGCTTTCACGTCGAAACTGACACGGATGGGAACTGCGGTCTTGTCCCAGCGCAGCGTAGTCAGCGTGGAATCGTCTCTTACGTCATCAAACGTAAAGAGGAGGGCCTGTTCCAGCTCGGAAGACGTGGGTTTCGTCGTCACGCGCAGAGCATCTTCCTTTTCGTCGTAGCTGAAGCTGCCCCAGGAAGTGGAATTCTTGCTGAAGATCACCGTCCATTGATCCTTGTCGGGAATCATGTGCAGGCCGTACTTCCCGGCGGCCAACGGCTTTCCTTCCACGGTCACGTCGTCGGAAAACGCGATGGTGGTGTTGTCGTTGGCGCCCGCGCGCCAGACTTTTCCGTAGGGAACCACCTTGCCGAAGATTTCACGGCCGCCGGTCAATGGCCGGTGGTATTCGACCGTAATTGTGGATATGCCTATCGTTTGCGTAACCACCGCGTGCTGGCTTATTTCCGGCAAGACCAGTTCCGTGGCTTGCGATCCGTTCTTGAATTGCGCGGCCGCACTCCCTGCCAGGAGTGCAAAGCCAAGTGTTGCCATCAAGCTGCCTTTCCAAAAAGACCGCATCGACACACCTCCTCAATTTCGGAATGCCCCGTCGTCATCCTTAGACGACAGGGCTCCGCGCAGAGTAAACAACCGTTTTGTAAAAAGAGATGGTGCTTTGCTCCGCTTGCTGCTCGCGCTATTCTCATTTGTCTTCTGGAGGCTGCGCATGCTCGGTTGGTCTTGCACGCGGCGGGCGCTTCTGCTCGCCTTGCTGGTTCTGCCGTTCTGTTCGACCCGGGCCCAAAACTTTGATCCAAAGCTCTACGGGGAAATGCGTTGGCGCTGCATCGGCCCGTTTCGCGGGGGACGGACCGTCGCGATTACCGGTGTGCCCCGCCATCCTGGACTCTTTTATATGGCGCCGGTGAATGGCGGTGTCTGGAAGTCCGACGATTACGGCAACACCTGGACCCCAATTTTCGACGATCAGCCGTCGGGCTCGGTGGGCGCCATCGCGATTGCGGATTCGGACGAGAACGTTATCTACGTGGGTAGCGGTGAGGGCTTGCAGCGGCCGGATCTTGCGGTCGGTGACGGGATTTACAAATCCACTGACGCGGGGAAAACGTGGACCCATCTCGGGCTGCGCGATGCACAACAAATCACTGCCATCGTGATCGATCCGAAGAATCCAGACCGCGTGTTGGTTGCGGCCCAGGGGCATCCATACGGCCCTAACGCCGAGCGTGGCGTGTTCCGTTCGCTCGACGGCGGCAAAACATTCGAGAAGGTCCTTTATAAGGATGAGAATACCGGCGCCGCCGATCTTGTAATGGATCCTGCTGACTCGCAGATCCTGTTCGCGGCTTTGTGGGCCGCCCGCGTCGCTCCCTGGGAGGTTCGAAGCGGAGAATCCTTCACCATTCCGGGCAGCGGTCTGTACAAATCCGTTGATGGCGGGAGCACATGGAGGCCAATCACTAAAGGTCTGCCAAACCCTGAGGATGGGTTGGCGCGCATCGGCATTGCCATCGCCCCAAGCAAACCCAGCCGCATGTACCTCAATGTCGAGACAAGAAAAGAGAAAGCCGGAGTCTATCGCTCGGACGACGCGGGCGAATCCTGGCAACTCGTAAATTCAGATCACCGCATCGGAGGACGCGGGCCCGGAGCCATGGGCATTGCCGTTGCCACCGACAATCCCGACACCCTTTACGTCGCGAATACCACCGCTTGGAAATCCATCGATGCTGGAAAGACGTTCGTGGGATGGAAGGGCGCGCCCGGCGGCGACGACTATCAGCGCATCTGGATCAGCAGCGAGGATCCGCGAATCGTCGCACTTTCCGCGGATCAGGGCGCGGCGATCAGCGTCAATGGCGGCGCAACGTGGAGTTCCTGGTACAACCAGCCGACGGCCCAATTCTACGATGTCACCACCGACAATCGCTTTCCGTATTGGGTGTATGGCGGACAGCAGGAATCCGGCAGCGTGGCGACGAAAAGCCGCAGTGACAATGGCGAGATCACCTTTCGCGACTGGAGCATGCCCGGAGTGTTTGAGTACGGCCGTGTGGCTGTCGATCCTAGCGACGCGAACACTGTTTATGGCGCCAAGCTGACCCGCACCCGCCAGGACATTGGCGAAATTGCGGATGTCGCTCCGGAGCCCGTTCATCTGGGCGAGTATCGATACAACCGCACTTTACCCATTACCTTTTCTCCGCTCGATGCAAATGTTTTCTATTTTGCCGCCAACGTTCTCTTCAAAACCACGGACCGCGGAAACAGTTGGGCCGTCATCAGTCCAGACCTCACACGCGAATCGTACGCGATGCCCGCGAATCTGGGCGCGTTTGCCGCCGGTGATCCGGAAAAAGGGAAACATCGCGGAACGATTTATGCCGTGGCGCCTTCGTTCAAGGAAATGGATACGATCTGGGCCGGCACCGATGATGGAGTGATTCAAATTACGCGCGACGGCGGCACGACCTGGAAAAACGCAACTCCGCCGCTGCTTAAGCCGTGGGCCAAGGTGTCCACTCTGCAGGCGTCCCATTTCGATGCGGGCACCGTCTACGCCGCCATCAACACCTTCCGCCTGGACGATTTGCATCCCCACATTTTCCGGACCCGCGATTTCGGCGCTACCTGGCAGGAGATCGTCAGCGGACTTCCGGACAATGCGCCAACGCAGGTGGTGCGCGAAGACCCGGTCCGCAAAGGCCTGTTGTTTGCCGGGACGGAATCTTCCGTCTATGTGTCGTTCAACGACGGAGATTCCTGGCAATCCCTGCAACTGAACCTGCCGCACACGTCGATGCGCGATCTGACGATTCACGGCGACGACTTGATTGTGGGCACGCATGGCCGCTCGTTCTGGATCCTGGACGACATCACGCCACTGCGCCAGATGAGCGAGGAAATCGCGAAAGCAGGAGTGTATCTCTTTGTCCCGCAAGACGGCCTGCGCTGGCGCTGGAATCGCCATCCCGATACCCCATTCCCGCCCGAAGTTCCCGGAGGAGCGAATCCTCCCGACGGCGCGATCATCGACTACTATCTGGCTGCGAAGGCGCAGTCACCGGTAACGCTGGAGATTCTCGACTCGGACGGCGGACTCGTTCGGCGCTACTCCAGTCCCGACCAGGCGCCCTCCTTGGAAAAACTCGCGGCGCGGCATCCCGTTCCTATGTACTGGGTGCGGCCCACGCTGATTCTCTCCGCCCAAGCCGGCATGCACCGCTTCGTATGGGACCTGCACGGCCCGCCGCCGCTCGCCCTCGACCACGAGTTTCCGATTTCGGCAATTCTCCACAACACGCCGCTCTACCCATTGGGCGTCAGGGCTCTTCCCGGTTCTTACACCGTGAAGCTGACGGTCGACGGCAAGAGTTACACGCAAGCGCTGACCTTGAAAATGGATCCGCGCATTCAGACTCCGATCGAAGACCTGCGCAAGCAATATGAAATGGAAACCGGCGCCGTGGAAGGGATGAACGGAACCTACGAGCTGCTCGAGCAGGTCAAGAGCGTTCGCACACAGATTGGAGAACTGAGCGGCAAAGCCTCGAACCAAAAGGAACTGGCTAAGCACCTGGAAGCACTCGACCAGCAGTGCGCGGAACTCGAGGGCGCCACGCAAAATCCGTTCTGGAGCACGCCTCCAACAGGCAAGCCTCCCGAGAGCCTGTCGACCTTGCACCAGCATTTCGCGGGAATGCTCGCCGTAGCCGACAGCGCCGACCTCGCACCCACTGTCCAGGCGCAAGCCGAATTTCTCGAATTCGAGGAAAGCGAGACGGCTCTGCGGAAGAAGTGGAGTGCCTTTCGCGAAAAGGAAATCCTCGACATGAATATGGAACTGAAAAAGGCCGGGCTGCCCGCGATTGATCCTAAGAAGCCTCTCACCGAAGAACTGGGTAGCTCATCCGACAGCGACGACGAACCCTAAGCCGACAAGCCACGAACCGTCCTGGCAATGAAACTTGGACTATGGTCAGACCATGGTGTGACCATAGTCACGGCGGATCAACGCCTGCTAAACGTGTCGGGCGTAAAGACTCTTGCGAATCTATAGGTGGCTGTGCTCGTCGCACTACTGCAGTGTTTTCGCAAAGAAATTGTCGATGCGTTTGTTGGCATCCGCAGTCGCTTCGGGACGATAGCCGTCCTTGTTATCGGGATTCTGGAAGGCGTGTCCGGCTCCCTGGTAAATCTTAATATCCGGCGATTTTCCGTCCTTTTTCATCGCCGCTTCGAATGCCTCCACACTGGAGGGAGGAATGCCTTTATCGTCGGCGCCGAAATTTCCGAGCATGGGCGCCTTGATCCTCGCGATGATGGCGGCGTCGGTGGGCAAGGATCCGTAGTTCACCACAAACGCAGCAAGTTTCGGCTGGTCTTCGGCCAGCTTAATCGACCAGCCCCCTCCCATACACCATCCGATGGAGCCGATCTTGCTGGCTTCCACATCTGGCCGTGATGAGAGATAAGCAAAAGCCGCTTCCAGATCGCGCAACCCGCGATCGTCCGGCAGACCATGCATCAAAATATGCGCTTCGTCGGGCGTCTTCGCGCTCTGGCCGCGGTAGAGGTCGACGGCCAAAGCCACATACCCTTGGCCGGCGAAGTTTTCTGCCTGCTTTTTCACCCAATCGTTCAATCCCCACCATTCGTGGACCACGATAATCGCAGGGTGTTTCCCGCCGCCGGAAGGAAGAGCCAGATAGCCCTTCACGGTCTCGCTGCCACTTTGGTAGCTCACCGTATCGGTTTTCACGGTTTGCGCTTGCGTTGCCAACGCCACGCCCGCCATCAGCATTGCCAGGCTCAGAAGCACTCTTCGGGTCACAGCTCACCTCCAAAGGAAAATGGGCTCCGGAACTGTAACCTATTCCGAAGCCCGAATCCATCCGTGTCAGGCATTAGAGGGTGATGTGTTCTTCAAAGCGCCGAACACTCATTGCACGGTTACGCTGACTGTGGCCGTGTGCGAAAGTGTTCCGGACCGCGCGGTGATCACAATGGACGTTGTTCCCCGGTTTGCCGAGGTGCTGCTGTAGCCGCCACAACCACCAAGGGTCAGGCAGCACACCAGTACGGCCGCTGCGCAACCCGCCGTCAACAGATGCGCACGGGTAGTGCGCCGTTTCCTTGCGTGCCAAAGCACAATTCCGGCCAACGCCAGTGCAAGCGGCAAAATTCCCGGCCCCATCTGAGCTGGCACCGGGATAGCATAACGCATGACGCTCGCCGAGGTAGTTACCGTCAAGGTCGTGCTCGCGGATCCGTTTGTTGGCGTGAGCGTGGGCGGGTTGAACCCGCAAGTGATCCCGGTAATCATGGGACAAGAAAACGTGACGTTGCTGGCGAAGCCCCCCGAGGGCGTCACGGTGAGCATGAACTGGGTGGACTGGCCTGCGGGGACCGTAGCGCTCGGGGGTGCCGCAACGAAAGCGAAATCCGGGTCCCCCGCGGTAACGTTGACATTGACCACCGAGGACGCACTGCCGCTGAATGTATCGTCGCCAACGTAAGACGCCGATAAAGCGTGATTCCCGATCGGCAGAGTGGTAACGGTCAACGAGGCTCGACCAGTGGCGTTAAGCGGAGCTGTTCCCAACTGGCTGTTCCCGTCTAGAAACAGCACCTGGCCGGTTGGAAAAGTCCCGCCGGACCCGCTGATGTTGGCCACTAAGTTCACTTGCGAACCGGAGACTGCCGTCGCCGGCGCGTTGAGAGACAGCGTAGTAGCGACCGCCACCGCCGGCACAGAAGTCTCCGAATGGCTTGGAAGAAAACTTGCGTCTCCGCTGTAGTTCACGTCGATAGTGTGCGGAACCCGGGCGCTGAGAGTGGCGCTAAGCGTGGCCATGCCACCAACTAACGTCACCGTCTGCAGCACGTTGCCACCGTCAGTAAAGGCTACCGTGCCCGTAGGAATGCCGGTATTGCCTGGGCTGGCCGCCACGGTAGCGGTGAATTTCTGCATGCCGATGCTCTCCGTCTGCACGGAAATACCAGTGGTGCTCACCATGCCTGGGGTGATCGCGCCAAACACGCCGAAAAGTCCGTTGCCGATTCCCACTGCTACGTAAAGAGTGTTGGGGTTGCCAAATCCATCGGACCGGAACGCCAGCGCGTGGAGCGTCAAATCTCTAATCACATTTCCGCCGCCGTCTGTGATCTGGCCGACGAAATTTCCCGTGTCCGGGTCAAACGCATTGATGATTCCGTCGCCTGCGTTGCCGATCAGGATGTCATTGCTGAATGGGCCAAAGTCCGCGCTGGCCTGCGTCACTCCCCATGGAGCGTTCAGCATGCCGCCAGTGGCGAAGCGCCGCACGAAATTGCCGTCCATGTCGAAAATGCTGACAATCCCGTTCCCAAGTGCCGCCACGGGGTCGTGTTTCGCGGTGTCCTGTACTGCGTAGGTCACGAACACCTGTTGCCCGATCACTTGAATCCCGAAGGGCGCGTAACCGGCGGGCAAGTTTGGATCTGTAAACGGTCCCGCAAGCGCCACGGGAGCAAATCCCGGAAGGAAAGCTTGAATGGTGCCACCATGAAAATCCGTCACCGCCACAGCTGGTGCGCTCGACGGGGAATGCAAGATCGCCACGCCTCGGTAAACCGCGCCCGTCGACGAATTATCCGAAACCAGCGTGGCGTTCAGCAGAAAATTACCTTGAGCGTCCCGGCCCCATTCAAAAATATTCCCGTTTGCGGTTACCAGGATGAATGGTTGGACCAGGTCGCGGCCTGCGAACTCTGAATTCACATCGGCGACGATTCCAGTTGGGGCGTCGGGTCCGCTCCCGGCTGCATTGGGCACGATGATATCCCCTGGAGCGACCGGGAAGCCCATGGCGTCGAGAGCCGTCACAGTTCCGTTTCGGTTGTTGGCGAGAAAAAATGGCTGGCCCGGCAGGAATGCAATTCCCCAGGGATTTTCTAGACTCGGATTGACCGTGTTCGCGATATCGGACACATCGGACGCGAGGTTCGTCTGCCGGTACGCGATGGACTGCGCCGTGGCCCCGCTCGCCCAGGTCATTCCCGTTACAAGGACCCAAAACATCGACACCGCTAGCTTGCGTTTCACGATGTAGCCTCCAAAAAATGGGGTGCACTCAGACGTGCAGAGGTCACCCAAAATCCAATCGCCGCGTTGGATGCAAGGAATGCGAAAGGTACGTGTCCCGAGGTTGTCGACACTCTGTAAAATTTGCGTCCGCCGGAAACGCCTGTTTTTAACTGAATTTTGAAAACCTGCAACGGGGTTCACACGCGCAATGCTGCGCGCCCTGACAGCCCGCCTGGGCGCTGCCTTGTCTTCTAAAAGTCCGCGATGATAAAGCGATGTGAGGATGAAGGACTGATCGGACGATGCTCGCGCGGACCACTTCTACGCGCCGAAACAACCCGGGCGCTTGATCGGGCCGTCGAAAACGGCATCAGCGCGCGCAGTTCCAAGCCCACAGCAATAAACGGACAGTGAAACGAAGGGAGACCGAACCCAGAAATTGATTCCCTTACTTGGCTTTTTCCATTTCTTCGATGGCGGCCAGCACGTCGTCACTGTGCTTCTTCACATCGACGTCCGTCCACACCTTGCGAATCACGCCATGGGGATCGATCAGGAAGGTATGCCGGGCGGAAAGTTGCGTCACGCCAAAGTTCATCACCGAGTCATACTTCTCTGACACTTCTTTCTTAGTATCGGCCAGCAGTTTGAAGGTGAGACTTTCTTTCGCGCAGAATTCCTGGTGGGATTTTTCATCTTGCATGCTGATGCCCAGGATGACGGTATTGAGCGAATTGTATTTCTCCAGATCTCGCTGGAAGTTGTGCGCCTCGATGGTGCAGCCGGAAGTCATGTCTTTCGGATAGAAATAGAGCACCACCCACTTGCCTTTGAAATCGTGCAGGCTGATGGGCTTGCCATCTTGAGAATTGAGAGTGAAATCGGGCGCCGCGGTTCCGACCGCCGGGGCTTTGTCGCCGGCGCGGGTTCCGAACACGAACAGCGCCACACATGCGAGAACACCGGCCAATCCGGCCAAAATCAGGAACATAGCTCGATTCCTCATATCGCACCTCGGCAAACACTATACAGACTTATTCCGGCAGGGCCATCAAATTCGATGCCCGCTGGCACGCCGGGGCTACACCATTCTGCGCGGGGAGCCTGAGGCGGGCAATCCTATTTCTTGACCAGTGTGGGGGCGGCAGGAATCGAGTCAAACCGCTTTGCTTCCGGACTGCGGGGGGACCAATCGGCGGGTGGAAAATTCACTCGCCAGAATCGGGCACAGGCTTGGGCAAACTCCACGCCAATTTCCGGCAGAGTTGCCTGCCCGGGATTGATATCCACAACTTTGCAGTTCATCTCCTCGTTCGTCGCCAGGTTCTTCATCCGCAAGGGTTGTCCAACCAGCACTGATTCGCGCAATTCAATCAGTGCGCCGTGCGCATTGACAACCAGCGTTCGAGTCCGTTCGGAGAAGGGAGCCCCGTTGGGCCTCAGCCCGCCGACAACAATCGGGATGGAAAGCAAAATCCGTTGGCTGCGCCGCTGGTTGGTGTGCGGACTTGGTCGAAGGTTGGGTGCGTTCATGTGGATTCCCTCCTGCCTCCGGTTCATCACATGCATGAGAAGAGCCAACAGGAGGGGAACTGAGTCGATTGGCTGAACAGATCGCCCAGGTTAGAAGAACTTGACTTTCCTAATGCTTCCGCATTCTGATCCGATGCCCTCTTTTTTTCCGATGGCCATGTGTTTGAACAAGTAGCGCTTATCGGCGTGCGTGGCGGGCACCGTCGAAATCGCGGTTGTGATGCCCAAGCCCATTCGGGCCGTTCCCGCGAGCGCATCAACCCTCGCGCGACGGAATCATCGGACAAGACCGTTCCAGAATGGCCTGCACTGTTTCTTTCGGAACCTTCTCCCCGGCCGGGTTGCTCCCGAATCTTCGTGATTTGGATACTCCCTGATTCCGGACCGTTTCAACCAGCACCTGTTTATGGGCCGCGCTGGCTCGCCGTTATCGATTCACTCCCGGCCTTCATTCCATGGGCCGCGTTATCGTGCTACGCGCTAGAATCGTACTTGTCTCAAGACAAGGTACTCCGCGCGCTTTCCCGGTAAACGGGATGGATGCGTGAGGCAGACGACGGATGCCGCCAAGGCCCTATTACGTTTTTTACAAAAAGCTGCTTTGGACACTCGCTGCGGGGCTGCTCCTCGCGTGGCCCGCTCTCGCGCAGGACCTCAATTCGCAGTTGATGGACGCCGCGCGCTCGCAAGACACCGCGGAAGTCAAGCGTCTCCTCCAGGTCGGCGCCGATCCCAACGCCCGCGATAAGAACGGCCGCACGCCGCTGATGGAGGCGGCTTCCGAAGGCTACACGCAGACGGTCAAAGCGCTGCTCGAAAATGGTGCCGATGTGAATGCCACGGACCGTGTTGGCTGGACGGCGCTGTTCTGGGCCGCGTTTTCGCGCCGTACGGAAACGCTGCGTGCCTTGGCGGTTCGCGGAGCCGCCGTGAATGCCCGCGATGGCGAGGGGCGCACGGCGCTGTTCTGGGCCGCTTCGTCGGGATACACAGACGTTGTGCTGGCCCTGATCGAACAAGGCGCTCGCGTCAATACGAAGGACAATTACGGCTGGACGGCGTTGATGAGCGCCGTGGACCTCGGCCACCTTGAGACCGTGAAGGCTCTGCTGCAGCGTGGCGCCGACGCCCGTGTGAAAGCCAAGGACGGCACCACGCCCATGCAGCTGGCGGAAAAGTACAAGTACGACGAGATTGCGAATCTTCTCCGCAAGTCCACGCGCGAAGCCGAAAGCCGCGCGCTTTCGGATACGGCCGTCGGCACGCCGGATTCTTCGCAAATCCCCACTCCGGGTGCGGGCAAAAATCCGGCCTCCCGCAAGAATCCCCCGCCGCAAACCGTAACCGCTCCCACACAAGCCACCGCATCCCCACCCTCGGCGAGCGAATTGCTCAATCAGAAACTGCTGCAAGCTGCCGAAGCTGGCGATACCGCGGACGTGCTTTCGTTGATTCGCGAGGGTGCCGGAGTCAACGCCCGCGGCCCAGCTTACGGCAATACGGCCTTGATGGGAGCGGCTGCTCGCGGCCACACGGACACCGTCCGCGCGCTGATCGAGAAGGGCGGGGAAGTGGACGCCGTTGACAACGCCGGCCGCACCGCTCTGATGGAAGCTGCCTTCGAAGGCTACACGGAGACGGTACGCTTGTTGCTGGCGCAGGGCGCAAACGTCAACGCGCACGATCACGAAGGCTGGACCCCGTTGTTCTGGGCCGCGTTCTCGCGCCGCTCAGACACGGTGCGCTTCCTGCTAGATAAAGGCGCGGACGTGAACGCGCAGAACAAGTATCAAGACACGGCGTTGATCCACGCTGCCTACGGCGGGGATACGGACACGCTGGCGGTGTTGCTGGAACATCACCCCGACCTCAATCACAAAGACGACATGGGGCGCACCGCCTTGATCGAGGCTGCGCGGCAGGGGCATGCGGACGCCGTCCGTCTGCTACTGGAACACGGCGCCGACGAAAAAATCGCCGCCAAGGATGGCAGCACGGCGCTTTCCCTGGGGGAAAAACTCCGCAATGCAGAAATTGTCGCGCTGCTGAAAAATCCTCCGCGCACGCCCAAGCCCCCATCGCAGCCGCCAAAAAACGTTGCCGAGACTCCAACTCCCGCCCCTACACCGGTGAATCCGTCGGCCGTAAATCCCTCGATTCCGGATCCCGTGGCTGCGGCCGCCCAGGCGCTGGCGCGCCAACAGCGGTCCCGAGCGTTTTTCCGTATCGGCCTCAGCATGAGGCTGATCGAAGAATATTGGCCCCAGGAGGGACGCGTGGCTGAGCGCGCCGCCGCCAGCATCCTGAGCGATTTGACGAATGTCAGCGCACCGCAAGACCTGATCGAACTCGCGCAGCAGGCGGTCGCGCGGCTCTCCGCCTCTCCCAATGACCGCCAGAGCACGGTCCCTGCGCTTTCCGGAGAGTTGCACAACAAGCTGAATCGGTACTGCCTCTCGCTTCCCGACGAACAATTTTTCTATTCCGCAGGCACGTTCACCTACGACGTCAGCCGCTTCGGCCAGGACTTGATCAAAACGAAAATGTTCAATGAGTCGAACGAAGCTACCCGCATCAGCCTGCTGCCGATGGCCACCACCATGGGCACTCAATGCAAATACTTCCTCGATTGCAAAGAAGCGGCCGCGTCGTTCTTTGGCGAAGTTGCGGACACGCTCTCGCGCACCCCGCTCGGCTCAGGCGACGGCAAAGCACTTGTGAAGCTCGGCGACGAAATCGGGGTCTCTCTCGGCTCCGACGAGCAGTAGCGAGCCGTAGCAAGGTTTCAAACCGCGGCGGCTCTCCCGGGTTTAGTTCTCTTCGCCAGGAAAGCCAACCTCTGCTCGTGATTCATGGGCTCCCACGGGACAAGTTTCTCGGCCAGCACATCCATTCTGCGGAGAAGCGTCAACTCGATGAAAAGCTCCATGAAATCCAAGTCGCGAAACACTAAGGAGTCAGACGCCGACATCTTGTCGCGAATTTGTTCGAAGTGGGCGGGCATTTCGGTCCAATGAAGGCTGGAACGATGGTGATGGCACAGATGGTATCCCTCGTTCATGAAGTTCACGTGATCCAGCACGGTCACCGTATTTACAAAATAATCTTCGGGATGTGCCGGATCAGAGAAGGCGTGTTGAACCCAGGAGGTGATGGCCATGACGAAGTTCATGCATAGAAGAGGCACCAGCACAAAGGCGATCC
>Ga0335077_10000752_pt1 | contig 37004 bp, 38 predicted proteins | sample Lox_Sample_31_FD_207151 | JGI IMG/M metagenome (GOLD analysis project Ga0335077, IMG submission 207151) | Soil microbial communities from Loxahatchee National Wildlife Refuge, Florida, United States - Lox_Sample_3.1 | ecosystem: Environmental > Terrestrial > Soil > Wetlands | place: USA... | reverse complement strand
GGTCGCTTGGAGACATGGGTTCAAGGCTTCGGATTTTCTCCTTGATCTCTTCGGACAGCTTGTGATGGTCCACGCGAATCTCGCTTCAGGGGCCTAACCTCAGTGCAGGGCGCGTGCGTCCGTATGGCGGCGTCCGCACATTACTTCGCCGTGCGCCGAAGTACAGCGAAGGTCGCAAGAAAAGTCTCTGTTGTCGCGTATGTTTGGCGTCTCTGCTGCTCGTTTCCCGTTCGTCCTTGCGCACTGACATAGAGTCACTCTTGGTGGAACTCCGCCCGCCGCATCCGAGCTTACGAAGCGACGCGCAACGCGTCTACCGGGTACTCCGCCCAATTCGCCCCTGCCCCATCGCCGCCGCTAGGCGCCTGGGCAGTTAGCCCAGCGTGCGGACGCCGAAGCGACCCCCTTTGCGCAGTCCGGAGCGCGAAGTACCCACCCGACTCAGAACTCGCGCCCTCCACCCGGGCTACCCCTCTCCAGCCCGCCCGGGAAGCGGCGTCGCCGCCGCCGCGGATACTCCCTCGACCCACCGCACCGCGCGCAGATGCAGCCACGCGACGACGGCGCCCAGCAGCGCTCCAGCGATGACGTCGAGCACCACGTGCTGGCGCGTCGCGAGCGTCGAATACACGATGCTCACGCACCACACCCAGTTGCCGATCAGCACCGCGCGGTGGCTGCGCATCTCGCGCAGGATGCGGTCGATCCAGATGCTTGTGAACACGGCGAACGCCACGTGCAGCGAAGGGCATGCGTTGCCGGGGAGGTCCACGCCCTTGATCAGCGAGATCGACGGATGCTGCGCGAGGTCGATCTCGAACGGCGGAACTGCAGTGGGCCAGACAAGGAAGATTCCGAGGCCGATGGCGCTCAGCGCGAGCGTGGCCGCGCCATAGGAGAAGAGCTCGCGGAAGTTCTTCAGTATCGCCGGGGGCAGCGAGACGTACACCCACAGCGACGCGTACAGGATCAACGCCTCGGACCGGAATGCCACGAACCGGTCCATCGTGGTGAGCGGCATGACCGTCACCTCGGCGACCGGGTTGCGCAGCACCCAGAAATACGCGACGAAGAAGCCGGCGATCCAGCACATCGTCCCTGTCGCTTTGATCGGCCACAGCGTGACAAGGCGACGGCCGAGGTCACGCAACCAGTCGCGCAGGGACGCGGGTGGCAATGGATTCATCGATCAGTTCCGGTTCCTCACGGACGCGTGCGCTCGACCGAGAGCCGCGTTTCCTCCAGTTCGACGCTATCGTGCCAGTAGCCGTTGTACTCGGGGCTGTGGATTTCGCTCACCGAAGCGATCAGGCGCGACCGCCGCCGCACCTCCACCGGCGTGTCCGACGCCAGCAGGACTACGCCGGCGAGATCGAGGCGGCTGGCATCGGCTCGCACGCTGATCCCGCCGCTCAGGTCGCTCGCGGTGATGGTCACCTCCGAGTTGGTCGCGTCGACGGCGACATCGGAGCCCCGCACCTGCACATTGAGCATCTGCACGATCGAGTCGCGGATCACGATCCGTTGTGCGCTCAGGTCCATGAGGCGCACCGCCGTGCAGTTGTCGATCACGATCTCACGATAGTGGCCGGCGTACTGGCGATCGACCTGGCCCGTACACCCGAGATCGCGCGCATCTGGCGGTGACTTTTCCGGCGGCGCGGCCGGGATGGGGTCGGTCGTGAGGGCGGTGTTCAGCAAGGAGAGAAACTGGTCCGGCGCCGTCTCCATCGGCGTATGGCCGACGCCTGCCAAGGTCCTTAGTTGCGCGTTCGGCACACGGCGCGCGAGCACCTGCCCGGTGCGAAGCGGCGCGATCGTGTCGGCATCGCCCCAGATGATCTGCGTCGGCTGGCGCAGCGTGTAGATCGCCGCGCTGAAGTCCTCGTCGACCAGCGCGAGCGCGGCGTTCACGCTCGTGCGGTTGTGCAGGATCAGTTCCCATGCGAGGTCGCTCTGCCTCAGCACCCGCGTCGGGTCGCTGGGCATTCCGAAGACGCGCTCGACCGCTGCGCGGCCGAGATCCTTCATGCGCGCGACCGGATCCTTCAGCACGTCGGGCAGGCCCTCGATCGGCAGCAGATCGGTCGTCGAATGCTTGACGAACGCGGTTCGATGCAGGATGCCGGCGGCATCGACCAGGACCAGCCGGCTCGTCGTGTCCGGAAAATCGCTCGCCAGGCGCAGGCCGACCGCACCGCCCATCGAGTGGCCGACCACGATCGCCGGCCCGTCGACATGCCGGGCGAGCACCTGCTGCAGCACGCGCGCGTAGTTCTTCGGCGAGTATTTGCCGAGCGGCGTGCTCGAATAGCCGTACCCGGGCAGATCGATGGCCAGCACGCGGTAGCGGCGCGCCAGCCGTCGCATCACGTCGATCCAGTCGGTGAATCCGTTCTGTCCGAGGCCGTGCACCAGCAGCACGGTGTGCGCCTCCGGGCGGCCGGCCTGCACGACCAGCACCTCGCCGCCGAATACCGGGTCGTGCTCGAGTTCGAGCGTCCAGTCGCTCGGCAGTCTCTTGCGCAGGGCATCGAGCGTCTGCAATGCCTCCTTGCAGTAGGTGCATGCGGCCGGCTTGGGTGGCACCGGCGCGCTCGGCGTCGTGGCCGAAGGTGTCGTCTGCGCGAAGCCGGGTAGCGGGAAAACGACCGCGCTTGCTGCGCCGAACCAGGCGAGAAGGGTGCTGCGCAAGACGCGGATTGCGGCCGCACCCACGAGGCTTCACTGATGGCGCTGGAATGCGAGCACGACGTTGGTACCGCCGAACGCGAACGAGTTGCTGATCGCCGCACGCAGGTGCGGCGCGGCCTCGCCCTCGCCCCGTACCAGCGCAACGGCGCACTTCGGGTCGGGCAGCGTGTTGAATGCAGTGGGCGGGATCTGCCGGCGATGCAATGCCAGCACGGTGATCATCGCTTCCAGCGCCCCGGCGCCGCCGAGCAGGTGGCCATGCATCGATTTGGTCGAACTCACGCGCAAGCCCGGGAGCTCATCGTCCCACACGGCCCGCAACGCGTCGCATTCGACCACGTCGCCCGCGGGCGTCGCGGTGCCATGCGCGTTGCAATAGCCAACCTCGGCCGGTTGGAGGCGGGCGGAAACCAGCGCTTGCTTCATCGCCCGCGCCTGCCCCGTCGCGTCCGGCTTGGTGAGGTGAGTGGCATCGCAACTCACGCCGCTGCCCGCGAGGTCGGCATAAATACGCGCGCCGCGGCGCTCCGCCGCCACGCCCGGTTCGAGCACGAGGAACGCCGCACCTTCGGACAACACGAAACCGCTGCGATCGAGAGCAAATGGCCGGCACGACGTTTCGATGCGCTCGGGATCCGGCTTGGCCAGCGTCTGCAACGCCTGCCAGGCGCGCACGATGGCGGGTACCAGCATCGCTTCCGTGCCGCCCGCGAACGCGAGGTCCACCTCGCCGGCCCGGATCGACTTGCCCGCCTCCGCAATCGCCACCGCCGACGAGGCGCAGGCGACGCAATAGCTCAACACCGGCCCCCTGAACCCGCCGCGCATGGCGATATGCGCGGCCGGCGCGTTGCCCATGCCGGCCGGGATGCTCAACGGCGGCACGCGTCCGGTGGAGGCGTACGAGCGAAACGCCGCTTCGATCGAGATCGCTCCGCCCATGCCGCAGCCGACGAACACGCCGACGCGGAAGGGATCGACATCGCGTGCACCGGAATCGGCGCGCGCCATTTCCGCCGCTGCGACCGCGAGCTGGCTGGCGCGGTCGAGACCGAGCATCTGCATCTTGGTGAACCAGCGCGCGGGATCGAACTCGACTACGCCCGCGACCACGGGGTCGGCGGCGCCGTCCCAGCGTCGCAGGCCGGACCTGCCGGCCATGAGCGCATCGAACATCGCGCCGGGGTCGTCGCCGTGCGGCCCGATCACACCGAGCCCGGTGACTGCTACGGATTGCTCACCGGAGCGCAACGACCGGACCTCGGGATTGAATCGAGCCTGCGACGCTCGTCAGCGCATCGGCACCGCACTGGACTGCGCCGGCGGCGCCGGGCGCGAGCCGCTGCGCAACTGGTCGACCAGGTTCGCCAGGCCGCCGAGGGTGGTCACCTCGCGCGCGGCCTCGAGCAACTCGACGCCGAACTTCTCTTCCACCGTGAACAGGAGCTCGGTCAGGGCCAGCGAATCGAGCCCGCTTTCCAGCACGGACACGTTCGGATCGATCTTGCTGGCATCGATGTCGAACTTCTCCTTGATCAGCTCGCGCAGTTGCTCGAGCGTGTCGCTCATGATGGCTTGCTCCCTCGTTCTCCGCGTCATGTGCGGCGCAACTGCACCCACCCGCTGCGACGCCGCTCCCTGGACGGCGCGGATGATCGTTGTGTACGACGGCCCTATGGTAACGGTTCTGCGGAGTCGACGGGTCATCCGCCGGTCAGCGTGCCTCCGGGCCAGGCGCCCTTGCGGTCCGAACTCGCCCCGGGGCGCGCCGCGCGAGTCTCGCGGCGGGGCGGGAAGCGTGGTCTGGTGTTTCCTCGGCATCGTCCGCGGGCGGCGACATCTCGTGCGCTGCGCGCGCCATGCGCCCGAGGACTTCGCCTGAAAAAGCGGAGGCGTTGCGCACGCCGCTGGCGTCACGCCTCGACGGAGGGGAAGCGCACGCGGACCAGCAGCCCGTTTCCCCCCGGCGAATCGAGCAGGTCGACCTGGGCCCCGTGGCCGACGGCGATTTCGCGCACGATCGCCAGGCCGAGCCCGCTGCCGTGGCCGCTCGCGATGCTTGCGCGGTAGAAGCGCTCGAAAACGCGCTCGCGTTCGTCGGGGGCAATACCGGGCCCGTTGTCCTCGACTTCGAGCACAGGCGTGCCGTGGTCGGTGTACGAGCGCACGGTGACTTCGCTGCCGCGCCCGGCGTATTCGAGCGCGTTGTGCACGAGGTTGCCGAGCATCTCGCGCAGCAGAAAGCGCCGCCCCCGCACGCTCGCCGGCGCGAGCGCGAAACCGAGATCGATGCCGGCGGCGACCGCGTGCGGAACCCACTCGTCTGCCGCCGCGCTCGCCACTTCTTTCAGTTCGAGGCGCTCCGGCTCGACCGTCTGCACGCCCGGGTCGCTGCGCGCCATGGCGAGCAGTTGTCCCGCGAGGCGCGCGCCGCGTGTTGCCTGCGCGTGCAGCCGGCGCAAGGTCGCATCGACGTCGGGTGCGTGCGGCTCGAGCAGCGCGAGTTCGATCTCGGTCTTCAGCGAGGTGAGGGGTGTGCGCAGCTGGTGGGCGGCATCGGCGAGGAATGCCTGCTGCGCCGACGTCGCATGGCGCAGCCGCTCGAACAGGCGGTCGAGCGCGTTGACGAGCGGCGCGATTTCGGTCGGCGCGGCGACCTCGAGCGGGCGCAGGTCCTCGAGCGAGCGCTGCGCGATTTCCCTCCCCACGGCGCCCAGGGGCCGGAGCGAGCGCGTGACGCCGAAGGCGATCGCCACCGCGAGCGTGACGACCAGCAGCAGCATGGTGGCCGCGGCGCCCTTTGCCGCCCCGGACAGCATGCGCTCGCGCTTGAGCATGGTCTCGCCCACGCGCACCTGGCAGGCGCCAGCGCTGCCGCACGCGACGCCGCGCAGGGCGACCCGCACGGGGCGGCCGTCGACGTTCGCATCGACGTACGCGAGTTCGCCGGCTGCCTGCACCGGCCCGACGTTGAGCAGTTCGTGATCGCCGGCGACCAGCTTGCCGGCCGGATCGACGAACGCGTAGTAGATGATGTCGGTCTGGTCGGTGCGGAGCGACCGTTCCGTCTCGGCAGTCAGCTCGAAGACGATCCGGCCTTCGTCGATCCGCACGAGGTTCGCAAGCGCCAGCGCGGTATCGCCGAGAGCGTGATCGAAAGCGCCGATGGCGGGGCGCGCGCTGAACCAATACTGCAGCGCAGCGCCCGCGGGGACGATCAGCGCTAGGGGCAGTAGCAACCAGGCGAACAGCGTGCGCTTGACGCTCCCGCTCGGCGGTGCGGAGACAGGTGCTTCAGGTGTCATGCGCGGCCTCTTCGAGCATGTAACCGAAGCCGCGCACCGTACGGATGCGCAGTTCGGCGGTCTCGATTTTGCCGCGTAAGCGTGAAACGTAGACTTCGATCGCGTTCTCGGAGAGCGCTTCGCTCCAGCCCGCCACCGCCTGCGTGATCTGGTCCTTGGAAACCACCTTGCCGATCCGCTGCAACAGGCACTCCAGCACCGACCACTCGCGCGCCGACAGCTCCAGCGGCGCGGCATCGATGAAGGCCCGCTTGGCCTCCAGGTCCATGCGCAGCTTGCCGAGCGTGAGCACGTTGTCGGTGCGGGCGCGCGCGCGCCGGGTCAGGGCCAGCGCCCGCGCGATCAGTTCGGCCAGCGCGAAGGGCTTGACGAGGTAATCGTCGGCGCCGTCCTGCAGGCCGCGCACCCGGTCCTCGACCGCGTCGCGTGCCGTGAGCATGAGCACCGGCACGCTCGAGCCCTGCGTGCGCACGCGGCGCAGAACCTCGAAGCCGTCGATCCCGCTCAGTCCGACGTCCAGGATGACCAGGTCGTAGGGATCCTGCTTGACCGAGCGCGCCACCGGCTCGCCGCGGGCCGAGTGGTCGACGGTCCATCCCTGCGAACGCAGCGCGCGTTGCGTGGTCTCGGCTACCTGCGGATCATCTTCGACGAGGAGGATATGCATGACTCAATGGGCGGTCGCAACGTGCGCGGCCTGCGACCGCGGCGGAACGCCGCGCGCCGTGACCGCGCCAAGAGAATAAAAGCTCACCAGGTCGTCGTAAACGTGGACGTCGCCCGGGCGTGCGTCGTCGGGGGCCAGCAACGAACGCACCCGCTGCCAGTACGCGATGCCGACCGGCGTGCGCAGGGCGCGCCGGAACTCGGCGAGTTCGCTCCATTCGCTCTGCATGACGATGTGCCCGCCGTCGACGCTGTGCGCGAGCGTGGCACCGCGAAAGCCGCGCTGAGTCGCGAAGGCGGCCGCTGCCAGCCGGCGCAGCAACCCGAGCACGCGCTGCTGCGTGCGCGGCGTGGTGGGGAACACGTGGATCAGGGTCTTCCCTTCCGGATTCGAGTCGTTGCGTTCAATGATCATTGCGCGAACTGTTCGCCGCACGTCGCGACGGGCGGCAGTGGCGCGGCCCCGTGGCATTCGTGACGCCACGCGAATGCCGCGAGCGGGCCGGCGCCACCACCATGACCGATAAGTCGACGAAGCCTTCCGATTCCTTGTCCAGCTGCTTGCGGATTGGAGCCTGCGCGCGGCGGTGTCTGTGACAGCCACGGGTGGGGGAGGAGGTCCGAGATTGGATGTCGACGTCCACCGCCGCGCCGGCTTTACTGAACCGCGTGCCCAACCGGTCGCGAATCCATCACTGCGCCGAGCCATGCGGTCGCAAGGACAAGGACCCGTGCGACTGCGACGCGCTTGGCTGGCATTGATGGTCCCCCGATGAGTGCTGAGCACAGCGAGTTGTGACGGACGCAGCTTGCCGGGGGTCTTTTGCGCCGCGCTTTCTGCTTTCTGACGCCAACCTGAACCATCACGCGGGCCGCACGAGACGGACATCGATTGCGGCGTGCGTGCAATGGAGTGAGGGCTGCCGCGTCGTCGCAGCGTGCGCTTGGCCGATGCGCGGCGAGGGGTCGGCGTATTCTGGGGCGATGACCACGTTTGTACGGACCGCACCGCCGATCGCGTGCTTCGAATACCGTTGCACCGCGCGCCTGCACGAGAAACCGTTCGCCGAGTGCCATCACGGTCACTCGGTTTCGCTGGTGCGCAAGGGCAGCTTCGGATATCGCGCGCGCGGGCGCGCGTACGAGCTGGTCGCGGGCTCGACTCTCGTCGGGCACCCGGGCGACGAATACTCGTGCACGCACGACCATGTGTGCGGTGACGAGTGTCTGTCGTTTCGCTTGACGCCCGCCCTGGTGGATTCGATGGGTGCGCACGCCGAGGTCTGGCATTCGCGCGCCATTCCGCCGCTGCCGCAGTTGATGGTGCTCGGCGAACTCGCGCACGCGGCAATCGAGGGTCGCAGCGGCGTCGACGAAGCCGGGCTCCGGTTCGTCGCACGGTATCTGGAGCTCGTGGCCGGAAGGCGCCAGCGCGCAAGCGTGCCGTCGGCGCACGACCGGCGGCGCGCTGTCGAGACCGCGCTCTGGCTCGAGAACAACGCCGACCAGCCGATCGATCTCGCGGCCGCCGCTCGCCAGTCCGGGTTGAGCGAATTCCATTTCCTGCGCGTTTTCGAGCGCGTGATCGGCGTCACGCCGCATCAGTACCTCGTGCGCTCGCGGCTGCGCCGCGCGGCACGCATGCTCGCAGCCGACTCGAGGCCGATCACGGATGTGGCGTTCGACGCCGGGTTCGGCGATCTGTCGAACTTCGTGCGCTCGTTCCGCCGTGCCGCCGGGCTCTCGCCGCGCCGCTTCCGCCAGGCTGCGCAGGACGTGCGCAAGATTTGCCAAGAACGGCTCGCCGCGCGCGCCTAGGATGCCGGCTCCATTCACAGGAGGCCAGCATGTACGACCACATCGGACTGAAGGTCGCGAACCTCGACGCGAGCATCCGCTTCTACAGCGCCGCGCTGGGCGGGCTCGGGCATGTCCTCGGAGCGCGCGATACGACTTACGCCGGGCTCGGACCCGCGGATGCGCCGGGGCTCTGGCTCTACCAGGGCCAATCCGCAGGCGGCCCGGGCACGCATGTCGCGTTCAGCGCGAACGATCGCGCGGCGGTCGATCGCTTCTACGCAGAGGGCCTGAAGGCCGGTGGGCGCGACAACGGCAAGCCTGGGTTGCGCACCGACTACAGCCCGAACTACTACGCAGCGTTCCTGATCGACCCGGATGGAAACAACGTCGAGGCGGTGTGCTTCACGCGGTAGACAGGTCGTTCCGAGGCGGTGGCGGGGCGGTCTCGGTGGTTAGCCGTCTTCTCTCCCACCCGCCTCGATCAACCCATCCCGCAAGCCGATTGCCACCGCTTCGGCGCGCGTCGCGGCGTCGAGCTTGCCCAGGATGCGGCCGACGTGGAACTTCGCAGTGTGCTCGGATATGCCGAGGTCGTGCGCGATGTGCTTGTTGGCGAACCCGCCGGCCAGCAGGCGCAACACCTGCAGTTCGCGCGGCGTGAGCGGCTCGACCAGTTCGACCGGGCGGCGCTCGTTCGAAGCGCCTGCCTTGTGCAGCATCTCGTCGAACAGTTCGCTGCGCAGCGCGACCAGCCCGGAGGCAACCGCCTCGGCTGCGGCGGCGATCTCGCGGCTGTCCGCGCCGGTGGGCAGGCAGGCCGCACCGGCGGCGACGAGCGGCGCCAGCTGCGCCGGCTCCGCATCGCTGAGAAGCACCAGTCGCATGCCGCCCGCAAGGGCGGCGGCGAGCGCTGCCGCCTCGTCCGCGGCGCTCGGGTCGACGATCGCGACGTCGACCTGAAGCTCCGACTGCCGTGCGAGCGAGACCTGCAATGCCCGCATCGAGGGCGCGACCGCGACCAGCTCGAAGCGCTGGGTGCCGGCAACGGCGCGGCTCAGCCCGGCCTGCACCAGCGGCGCGCCGGCAACGATGGCGATGCGGTGCGTTGCCATGTCAGCAGTGCCGGCGCGGCCGTTCACCGACCGTCACCGCGCTCTTGATCAGGACGCCGCCGCGCGCCACGGACGCGCTCAGCTCTCTGCCGACACGATCGCTCGCCAGTGCCGCTTGCAACGTATCGATGTCGCTCACTTTGTGTTCGCCCAGTTCCAGGAGGATATCTCCGATCAGCCAGCCCGCCTTTTCGGCGGGCCCGCCCTCGGCGATCGAACTGATGAGCAGCCCCTGCGCCGGATCGAGTTCCAGTTTTCGCGCCAGTTCGGCCAGCGGCGGTGAGACGAGGGTGACCGGCTGGGTGCCGATGCCGAGGTATCCACGCGCGATACGGCCCTTGGCCAGCAGTTCCTCGCTGACGCGGCCGATCGTGGTGGCGGGAATCACGATCCCATATCCGCGCGCAAGCGCCGAGGTGCCGATGCCGATCACCCGCCCGCGCGCGTCGGCGATCGGTGCACCCGAGAAGCCGGCCCCGAGGCCGCCATCGAGGCGGATCAGGCGATCGATACGACCGCCGCGCCATGTCTGCCAGGCCGGCCCGACGCGCCCGATGAGGCCGTGATCGACCGCAACGTCGCCATGGCCGCCGCGCGCGACCGCCAGGACCCAGTTGCCGGTGCGCACGCCGGCGTCGTCAACCTGCGTGACCGGTTCGAGCGTCTCGTCCTCGATGCGCAGCACCGCGAGGTCGGTGCTTCCGTCCGCGCCGGCGAGCTGCGCCTTCGCGCTCGCGCCACCCGGAAGCGAGAGCAAGATGTCGCTGGCGCGCGGCAGTGCATGCGCGACGGTCACCACCGCGCCGGCGCGCCAGACCAACCCGGTGACGGTTTCGTGCCGCCCGGCGTGGACCGCAACGACATGGCGACCGAGACTTTCGACCAGATCGGCGATCCGCTCGGACCAGGCCTGCAAGGGATTGCCGCCATCCTGTACTGCTTCCATCCTGACGCTCCAAGAACACGTTGCCGCTAGCGTGCCGTGCTGCACGTTCGTCCGCATCACCCGATCGGGCAGCAGAGCGGACTCAGATGGAGGTGGCTTCGATGTTCTGCAACGGTTCGCCGCGGCGAGAAATCAATGGCCACGGCTCGACCCGGCGTTGGCCGGGGCGAGCGGCGCCGCGAAGACCTGCGCCCAGTAGATTCCCGCGGCGCTGGCGCTGTTGGTGGCGAATGCGACGCCGACTTCGCTGTACTCGGGGTTCATCAGGTTCGCGCAATGGCCGGGGCTTTCCAGCCAGCTTTCGACGACGGCGTCCGCGTCGCGTTGCCCGGCGGCGATGTTCTCCCCGACCGCCGACCAGCTGTAACCCGTGCGCGTCACCCGCTGCGCGGGCATGCTGCCGTCGTGCCCGGTGTGACTCATGGTTCCGCGCTCCGCCATGTCGAGCGCATGCGATGCGGCCGCCTGCTCCAGGCGCGGCGACCGGCGCAACGGCGAGGCCGCGCCGAATTCCTCGCGGCCGCAGCGGCGCGGCTGCGCGCGCGCCTGGTTGACGAGGGCAAGCACGCGGGCGGCGACGGCTGTCTTGTCGAGCGACGGCACGCTGAACGGCTCCGCGAGCACGATCCACACCGTCCCGCCTCGCTGGAAACTGCCGGCATCGCGCAATCCGGCGCGCGTGATCTGTGCGCAGGACGGCGCCGCCAGTCGCGCAAGCTCGCGGTCGTCGCGGGCGCCTTCGAGCGAAAGCAGCGTTGCCGCGACGGCGCGATAGCCGCTCGCATCGACCGCGGCGCGCAGTGTCCTGCCCTCTGCGACGCCGCGCGCGGCGGCATCCAGCCGCGGCGCGCGCGCGAGCGCCGGCGCGGTGCTGTTGCCGCAACCCTGGCGCCGCAGCGCGTTGACCACGTCGACCGCGTCCGCGCGCGCCTCCGTCGCGCCCACGAGCGCGAGCAACGCGACGACGGAGCCGATGCGCGGCAGGAGCGGTGAGTCCTGGCGGCGCGCGCAGGATTGCGTGCTCATCCGGTCGTAACGGGGCGTAGGCTCGCAACGATGACAACGAACCGCCTCGGCCAGGAAAGCAGTCCATACCTGCGCCAGCATGCCCGCAATCCTGTCGACTGGTATCCATGGGGTGCCGAGGCGCTGGAGCGGGCGCGGCGCGAGAACAGGCCGATCCTGCTTTCGATCGGCTATTCGGCGTGTCACTGGTGCCACGTGATGGCGCACGAGTCGTTCGAGGATCCGGCGACGGCGGCGCTGATGAACCGGCTGTACGTCAACATCAAGGTCGACCGCGAAGAAAGGCCCGACCTCGACCATCTCTACCAGACCACGCATCGTCTGCTCAGCGAGCGCAGCGGCGGCGGCTGGCCGCTCACGGTGCTGCTGAGCCCGGACCAGGTGCCGTTTTTCTCCGGCACGTACTTTCCGCCGACCCCGCGGCACGGGCTGCCGGCGTTCACCGATCTGCTCGAGCGTGCGGAGCGGATCTTTCGCAGCCAGCCGCAGGACATCGCGCACCTTGCCGTGCAACTGCGCGAAGCCCTCGAGCACATCGACCCGCGCGCGCCGGCCGCCGGACAGGAGTGGGACCTGGAGCCTGTCGAGTCGGCCGTGGCGGCGCTGCGGGCACAGATCGATCCGATCGAGGGCGGCATCGGCGGCGCCCGGACCGGGCCGAAGTTTCCGCAGCCGCAGCGCCTGTCCTTCGGACTCCGCCACATGCCCGAACCGGTGCTGCTCACGCTGCGCAAGATGGCCGACGGCGGCATCTACGACCAGGTCGGCGGCGGGTTCTGCCGCTATTCGGTCGATGCGCATTGGACCATCCCGCACTTCGAGAAGATGCTGTACGACAACGGCGCGCTGCTGGCGCTCTACGCGGACGCCTGGCTCCTGACCGGCGAAGCGCGCTTCGCGCAAGTCATCGAGCAGTCGATCGCGTGGGCAGTGCGCGAGATGCGCGCCGGGTGCCGGGGTTTCTACAGCGCGCTCGACGCGGACGCCGAGGGCGAGGAGGGGCGATTCTACGTATGGTCGCGCGAGGAGGTCACCGCCATCCTCGGCGCCGACGAACTCGCAGTCGTGCGACAGCACTACGGCCTCGATAGTCCGCCGAACTTCGAGGGTCGCTGGCACCTGCGCGTGGCAAGGCCGCTCGATGCGGTTGCACGCGCGCTCGGGCGTCCGCCACGGGAGACGGACACGTTGCTGCAGTCGGCGCGCGTCAAGCTCCTGCGGGTACGCTCGGCGCGCGTGCGGCCGGGCCTGGACGACAAGATCCTCACCTCGTGGAATGCGCTGATGGTCCATGGGCTCGCGCGCGCGGCGCGCGTGTTCGGGCGCGCCGACTGGCTCGCGCTCGCCCAGGGCACGACCGACTTCCTGCGCACCGACCTCGTCCGCGATGGCCGCCTCTACGCGACGTTCCAGGGCGGCACCGCGCGCCACGGCGCGTATCTCGACGATTTCGCGTTCCTGCTCGACGCGTTGCTCGAGTTGATGCAGGCGCGCTTCAGGCTGGTCGATCTCGAGTTCGCCTGCGCGCTTGCGCAGACGCTGCTCGAGCGCTTCGAGGACCCACAAGCGGGGGGATTCTTCTTTACCTCTCACGATCACGAAGCGTTGCTTCATCGGGCCAAGCCGGTCGAAGACAACGCCACGCCGGGCGGCAACGGCGTGGCGGCGTTCGCCCTGCAACGGCTCGCCCACGTTACCGGCAACCCCGCGTATGCCGCGGCCGCGGCGCGCACGCTCGACCTGTTCCATGCGTACCTGCGCCGGGTTCCGCACGCGGTGCCGTCCCTGCTCGCGGCACTTGAGGAGCACGTAACGCTTCCGCGCCTCGTCGTGCTGCGCGGACCGGAGCCGCAGGTGCTCGCATGGCAGCGCGCTCTCGAAGTGCGCTTCGATCCGCACCGGATCGTGCTTGCGATTCCCGGTCACGTCGACGGGCTGCCGCCGTTCCTGTCGCATCCCGCAACCGCGGAGGTCGCGGCATACGTCTGCGTCGGCACCCGCTGCCAGCCTGCCATCGCCTCGCTGGATGAACTGCATGCGGCCCTTGCCTAGCGCGTGCTCGTAACGGCAGGCGACTCGGGACGCATCTGGGCCGGGCGGCCGCATTTCGCGCCGCGCGCGCGACGCTTCGCGACCTCGACTCGCAATCGGTCGATTTCCGCTGTCCGCGCGCCCGCGGCGCGCTCAGGATGCGCGCCATCGAGACGCTCACGCGATCGACCTCCGGGCCCGTGAATTTTCGGGCGCTGCATCCGAAGCCGGACCTCGACCGTAGATCGGATGCGTTCGACGTTGAACGACAACCCGCAACCCACACTGGAGTCGAAGATGAATGCCAAGCAAACCCTGATCGCCCTTGTCATCGCCGCCGTTGCTCCGCTTGCCGCGCAAGCCGAATCGCGCTTCGGCGAGGGCTACCCGATTGCGATGGACGACGCTGCGGGAACCGCGACGCGTGACCAGGTCCGCTCCGAGTTCCTCGCCAGCGCGCACGGCGCCCAGCGCTTCGGCGAGGCGTATCCCGTCGCGATCGACGACGCGGCCAGCAAGCTCACCCGCGCGGAGGTGCGCGCGGATTTCCTCGCGATGACCCGCGGCGGCCAGCGCTTCGGCGAAGCCTATCCCACCTACGGCGCGACGAAGTTCAGCGTCGCCGGCATGCACGCCGACGTGCGCTGAGGCAGCGCAAGTCTCGACGCGGATCAACGCGGATGACTCAATTCGCATAGTCGGCGTCGCCTGCGATCGAGATTCCTCGTCGCTGTGCGCCTCGGAATCTCGGCGTTCGCGAAACGAGGCGTTGACGCGGATTTGCGCGGATGAACGCGGATCAAAAGATCTGGATCCGCGTCATCCGCGTCCGCATTTGGTTTTCTCGTGTGACGTGCTGCCCGTGTCACTCCGAGCCACAGACAAGGCGTCTCGGCGTGCGCGAAGACTGGAGCAGCTGTCGCCTGCCCAGCCCGGCACCAGCCGGCAGAGCGCCACCGTCGCGACTCCGGCGAGCGCGGCCACGAGATCCCTGTGCGCGACGCGCATCACGACCAGCGTCACCGCGAGGCCGAGCCACTCCGGCACAGTGCCGCGCAGGGCGGCCGGCACGACGATGCCGAGCATGACGGCCAGCGCAGCGGCCTTCAGCGCGCCTGGACGCGCGGGGTCACCACGACGAAGCGCATCAGCCAGAAGCCGCCCGCGCGGCAGGCGAAGGCTGCGAGCGTCACGGCGAGAAACAGCGGAAGCAGCTCGAGGCGGATCGTCAAGTCGAGCCCGAGCACTTTCGGATCCGCGACCCACTCGTTGGCGATCGAGCCGTGCAACGTGCCGCCCAGCCAGGGCAGGAACATGGCGATGCCGGAGCCGAACACGAACGCGGAATCCGACTCGCCTTGCGCGCGCGCCTTCATCGACGGCACCCAGTTGCTGTCGCCCAGCAGATAGAGGCTCGAGTACGCCTGCGGGATCGAAGCCGCGCCGAGCCACGGGCGCAGCGCGGCGCCGTAGAGCAGGTATCGCGCGTTGAGCATGAGCATGGTGACCACGCTGGCGCCGATCCTGGAATCGGCGGCGATGCCGCTTACGGTTGCGGTCTGGGCCGAGCCGGAGTAGACGGTGGCGCTCATGAGCAGGGCCTCGACGATCGACAACCCGGCGTTGCGGGCCAGCAGCCCGAACGTGACGCCGTAGACGAACACGCCGAAGGCCAGCGGCTGCGCGGCGACGTAACCGCGCCGCAGGCCGGAAGCGGAAAGGGTCACGTCGCAGCCGGCCTGGCCGCGGGCCGCGCGACGCCCCGGCGTGGCCCATGGCGTGCCCTCGCGGTGCGCAGAGAGCCGCATTTGGCGACCGGAAGACCCTGTTTCGCGACGTGGCGCTGCAGCGTGTCGGATGCCGCTCGCGTGCGGGTCGCGCCCGGGCCAGCATGGTGCCAGTTCGATCCGCCAGACGCCCCACGCACCGGAGACTCGCATGCAAGCCGCACCGCTTTCGATCGTCATCGTCGAAGTTCTCAAACACACACCCGCCTACGTCTGGGGCATTCTCGCTGCCCTGATCATCGTCGGCAGGTTGCAACTGCGCGACCAGACCATCGGGCGCGCCCGGTTGTTGCTGCTGCCGGTCGCCCTCGGCGCCTACTCGCTGTGGGGCTCGGCCTCGGCCTTCGGTATGCGCTGGGAAGTGCTGGCGGCCTGGGTCGTCGGCATGGGCACCATGCTGCTTTCCACGCGCTGGGTGCGCTGGCCGCGCAAGGTCGAGTTCCTGCCGGAGCGCGGCGTGTTCGCCGTCGGCGGAAGCGTCATCCCGCTGGTGGCGATGCTCGCGGTCTTCGCGGTGCGCTACGTCGCGACCGTGACGCTGATCCTGCATCCCGAGTGGCGCAGCCTCGCGTCGGTCGCGATCGTCGGTGGCCTCGGCTACGGGCTGCTCTCGGGCGTGTTCGCGATGCGCGCCCGGAACATCCTCGCGAATGCCGGTCCGAACCTGCGCTTTCAGCCGGCGTGACACGCACTTGACCGGGCTGAGGGCGCTGGCGCGGCGCGCGTGGGGCACAATGACGACGCCGATGGAAGTCCCGCTCCAGTCCGAACCTGGCACACCCGCGCCGTCGAACGGCGCCGGCGCACGCCAGGTCGACGGCCGCTCCGCGACCGCCCCGGGACTCGCGCGCTCGCTGGCGCGCAGGGCGTTGACGGTCGTGGCGGCGTCCGCTGTCATCGCGTTCCTGGTGACGGGGATCTACGAGGATTCCTTCCGCAACCACCTCGTCTACTCACTTTGCATCGGCTTCTCGTGCTGGTTCTTCATCGAGGTCGGCCGGCAGACGATCTTCCGCTGGGCCCGGCGGCGTGCTCTCCGCCGCGGGGCGCCGCGTTCGATGCTGCCGCCGTTCCGCTGGATGCTTCCGTGGATCGTCGTCTCCGCGCTGCTCGGCTACGAAATCGGCATGGCCCTCGGCAACGCGCTGCTGGGGCAGAAGGCGCCCGGTCTCGGCATGTTCGCGACCAATCCACGCGCGCTCGCGGTGGTCCTCATCATCACCATCCTCACGACGCTGGCCATGACCTTCTGGTGGTTTGCCCGTGCGAGCCTCGCCGAAAGCGAAGCGCGCGCCGAGGTGGCGCACCGCGTGGCCTCGGAGACCCAGCTCAAGCTGCTCGAGGCGCAGCTCGAGCCGCACATGCTGTTCAACACGCTCGCCAACCTGCGCGTGCTGATCGCCGTCGACCCGGAGCGGGCCCAGGCGATGCTGGACCGGTTGATCGCATTCCTGCGCACCACGTTGCATGCCTCGCGCGCCGACTTGCAGCCGCTCGCCGAGGAGTTCGCGCGCGTCGCCGACTACCTCGCGCTGATGGCGATCCGCATGGGGCCGCGCCTGGAAGTGAAGATAGACCTGCCGGATGACCTGCGCGATCTGCCCGTGCCGCCGCTGCTGCTGCAGCCGTTGATCGAGAACTCGATCAAGCACGGGCTCGAGCCCAAGGTGCAGGGCGGATGCATCGAGATCGCGGCGCGCCGCGACGCCGACCGCCTCGTGCTGACGGTGCGCGATTCCGGGGTTGGCCTGTCGGAGCAAGCGACCACCGCCGGGACGCGCTTCGGCCTGGGCCAGGTGCGCCAGCGCCTGGCCACGTTGTATGCAGAGCGCGCGCAGGTCGCGCTCGAACCGGCCAACGATGCCGACGGCGGAACGATCGCGCGCATCGTCCTTCCGCTGGCGCTGCCGGCCGCGGCATGAAGGCGCCGGTCGCGCTGATCGCCGAGGACGAGCCGCTGCTCGCGCTCAACCTGCAGCAGGAACTCGCCAAGGCCTGGCCCGAACTGGCCATCGGCGCCACCGTCGCCGACGGGGCGTCGGCCGCGCAACAGGCGCTCGCGCTCAGGCCGGACGTGTGCTTCCTCGATATCCGCATGCCGGGCTTGTCGGGCCTCGAGGCGGCGCAGACGATGGCCGAGGATTGGCCGGCCGACGTGCCCTTTCCGCTCCTGGTCTTCGTCACCGCGTACGACCAGTACGCCGTCCAGGCGTTCGAGGCCCAGGCGGTCGACTATCTCGTCAAGCCGCTCGAAACGAACCGGCTCACGGCATGCGTGCGGCGGCTGCGCAAGCGCCTCGCCGATCGCGCGCCGCAGGCGGCACTGCAGGAATCGGTCGATCAACTGCGTGCGTTGCTGGCCACGAGTCCGGGCGCAACCGCCGCGATCGAGCGCACGCGTGCACCGCGGCTCGAAGTGATCCAGGCGAGCGTCGGCAACACGGTGCACATGGTGCCGATCGACGACGTGCTGTATTTCGAGGCGGCCGACAAGTACGTGCGCGTGGTCACGGCCGAGCGCGAGCACCTGATTCGCATCCCGCTGCGCGAGCTGGTGCCGCAGCTCGATGCGCAGCAGTTCTGGCAGGTCCATCGGGGGCTGGTCGTGCGGGCGCGCGCGATCGCGGCAGCGCAGCGCGACGATTCGGGCAAGGTCTTTCTCACGTTGCGCGGGCGGCCGGAACGACTGACGGCAAGCCGCCTCTACGCGCACCTGTTCAAGGGGATGTGACCGCCGCGCCGTAGCGATCGAGGCCGCTCGCTGCGAGCACTTCGCGGGCGGCGATGCGCCGCTGCAGGCGCTCCCAGTTCACGCCCTCCAAGCGGCGATCGTTCTCCCGGTGCCACAGGTGCAGCACGCCGGTGGCGAACGCGCCTTCCTTGCGCCGCGTCCCGTGATTGATCAGTCGCACCGCGAGATCGGAGTCCTCGAAGCCCCAGCCCTCGAATGCCTCGTCGAAGCCGTTGACGGCGCGCAAGTCCGCCATCCAGACACCGAGGTTGCAGGTGCGCACGCGCTGCCAGCGGCGCGCCGCAACCTTGCGCAGCGGCCCGAGCGGATACGACCTGAGCGGCCGGGTCCGGTTGATGTCGCCGCGTTCGGCGGCGGCGCGCCACTGCGCATCGGTCCAGGTGTGGATCGGCGTGCCGCTGGCGAGGACGAGGCGCGTGAACGACTCCGCGAGCAGGATGCGATTGCCGGCCACCATCCAGCGCGGCTCGGCCAGCGCACGATGCTGCGCGATCCAGTCCGGCCGCGGCACACAATCGCCGTCGAGGAAGAGCAGGTATTCGCCGTGGGCCTCCGATGCCGCACGATTGCGCGCCGCGCCGGCGCGGAATCCCTTGTCCTCCTGCCACACGTGGCGTAGCGCGACCGGGCTCGTGCGCGCGGTCGCTTCGACCAGCTCGCGCGTGTCGCCGCGCGAACCATCGTCGGCGATCAGGATCTCGAAGCGGCGATCGGCCTGCGCAAGCAGCCCGGCGAGCACCGCGCGCAGTGCATCGGGCCGGTTGTAGGTGGTGACGATGGCCGAGATCAGCATCGCGGTCACTCGACATCGTCGCGCCGCGTCTCGGCGGCGAGCATCGCCTTCACGTAGCGGTAGTACGAACCTTCGGCGTTGGACACCGCGAGCAGGAAACCGTGACGGCCGTCGAGAAAGCCGAGCCGGATCACGTACGTGCGCAGGAACGCCGCGATGCCGTGCCCGATCGCGCTCGCCAGGCCCGGCGTGCGGCCGCGCTCGCCGAGCATGCGCGCGCTCTCCGAGGAGTATTGATTCATCTTGCCCAGCACCTGTTCCATCGAGCGGAAGCTGAAGTGGGTGAGCGGCGCGCGCAGGCGGCCGACCGGCCGCTCGGTGACGAGGCGTTCGTGCACGCGCGCGTCCGAGTAGCGCGCGCTGCCGCGGCGGAACAGCCGCGTCACGTAGTCGGGCCACCATCCGCCATGGCGGATATAGCGGCCGCAATACGTCGAGCGGCGCGGCATCGCATAGACGTCGAAGTCGGCGCGCGCGAGCGCCTGCTCGATCTCGGCGCGCAGCGGCTCCTCGACGCGCTCGTCGGCGTCGAGCGCGAGGATCCAGTCTCCGGTGCAGGCGTCGACGGCGCGGTTCTTCTGCGGTCCGAAGCCCGGCCAGTCCTGCACCTCCAGCACGCGGGCCCCGAATTCGCGGGCGATCTCGCGGGTGCGGTCGGTGCTCGCGTTGTCGATCACCACGATCTCGTCGGCGAACGAAACCGAGCGCAGGCAGGCGGCGAGATTGCGTTCCTCGTTGAACGTGATGAGCGCGACGCTGAGTCTGGGCATGATCGGGGTCGTTTTCGCTCGGGCGTCAAGTAGACTGCGCGCGCCGCGCCGGGTGCTTCCTCGTGCTTGCAAGCGTGAAAGTCAATCAGCTGGTCGACGCCGTGTTCGTGCTTTCGGTGCGCTCCTTCACGGAGCGCATCGCGCACATCCGCGCCGAAATGGCGCGCCACGCGATCGACTTCGAGTTCGTGTTCGAATTCGACGCGAATGCTATCCCAGCCGAGTTGCTCGAGCGGCGCTTCGCCCCGTCGGACATGAAGATCGGCCACCAGTCGCTGGTGCTCAAGCACCTGCGCACGTGGCAGCTGGTGCTGGAGCGCAAGCTGCGGCGCGCACTGGTGTTCGAAGACGATGCCGTGCTGGCGCGCGATTTCGGCGCGCAGTTCGGCGCGGCGATGCAGGCCGCCGATGCGCTCGATGGCCCGTACCTGATCTATCTCGGCCGCGGCAACAACCAGCACGTCGGTACTGGCGGACCGAACCGGCTCATCGGCGGCGGCCCGCTGCCCGCCACCGACGCGCTCGTGTTCGATCACGAGGCGGCGCGGCGCCGCGTCGCCTATCTCGACACCCACCGCATCACGCGCCCGGCCGACTGGCTCACGCGCGAGATCGATGCCGCCGTGGGCGTCCCGCACTTCTGGCTGGCGCAGCCGATCGTCGAGCAGGGCAGCATGAACGGCCAGTTCGAGAGCGTGCTCGACAACAAGCGGCGGTGGCGCGGGCGCGCTTACGCGTGGGCGCGCTACCGCTGGGACGCCTGGTGGAAACGCCTGCGACGCGACCTGCACACCGGCCCGGGACGGTCGCCGTGAACCAGGCCGAGCCGCGCGCACTGCGGGTCGCGCGCGCGGCAGCGATCGGCGTGGCGATCGGTGCCGTCCTGTCGCCGCCGCTCGCCAACCTCGCCGCCGCGATTCTGGTGATCGCGTTCTTCTTCGTGCCGGACTGGCGCGCCCGGCTGCGCGCGTTCGCCGGCTCGGTGCTCGGCAAGGGGGTCCTGGTCTTCGCCGCCGCGCTCGCGCTCGCGACGATCGTCGGCCTGTTCAACCCGCAGAGCGTCCGTGACGTGCTGCTGCATCTTTTCGGTTGGCGCACGCTGTTCCTGACCGCGATCGCGTTCGCCGTGTTCGACTCCGCGCGCTGGAAGACCCGGCTGGCGGTCGCATTCATCACCTTCGTGAGCCTGGCGGCAGTCGTCTCGCTGGTGTGCTGGCTGATAGGCTGGGAGTACCGCGACCTCGGGCCCGGTGTCATCCTGCGCAACACCGTCACGCAGGCGATGGCCTTCGGCATCGGCGCGTTTCTGGCCGCCGTGCTGCTAGTCACGCGGCAAGTTGCCTCGACGCGCGCGCGCGTGCTGCTGGCAATCGCGCTCCTGCTGCTGCTGGCGCAATTGGTGTTCCTGCAGACCGGGCGCAGCGGGCAGGTGATGGCCGCAGTCTCGTTCGTCGTTGCCGCCGCGCTGCTGTTGCGCGGGCCGAGGCGCATCGTGGCGGTCGCAGTGGTGCCGGTGCTTGCAGTGGCCGGGTTCAGCATCTCGCCGATCATGCAGGCGCGTTTTTTGACTGCCTGGCAGGAACTCGGCAACGCAGCCAATGCGACCGAATACACGTCGATGGGGATGCGGGTGGTGATGTGGCAGAACACCGCGCAGCTCATCCGCGCCCGCCCGGTGCTCGGCTACGGTCTGGGAGGCCTCAAGCCGGCCTACGAGGCCTACATCAAGGACCGGGCAACTGGCTGGAAGGCGATCGTGACGGGAGATCCGCACAGCCAGTATCTCGCCGCGTGGGTGGAAGGAGGCCTGCTCGGGCTGCTCGCGTTTTTGTTCATGCTGCTGACGGCGGCGTTGCAGCCGGCACCGAATCCCTGGCGCACCGTCGCCTTGGCACTGCTCGCCGCGTGGTGCGCGACCAGCACCGTGAGCTCGCATTTCCAGACCTTCAACGAGGGCCACCTGATCGCGATCCTGCTCGGTGTGTTCCTCGCACCGGCAGGTGCCGACGACGCGCCTCCTCACTCCGCGGCGAGTCCTCGCGCAACCGCGGCGGCGACCTCCTCGTAGCTTGGCCAGCCGCGCTCCGAGCCGACCAGCGTCACGCCCGGACCCCACGGTTGCGTCCGCGTCGGCTCCGTCACGCCGAACACGGACACCAGCCGCGCACCCACCGCCGCGGCGACGTGGCCCGGGCCGCTGTCGTTGGCGACCACGAGCCGGCTCCCCGCGAGCAACGCGGCGAACGTGCCGACGTCGGTCGCGGGCAGGATCGTCGCATCCTTGAGCACAGCGGCAACCGCTTGCTGCTCACCCGGCCCGGGGCACGCGACGACGGCACGGCCCTGTGCGCGCAAGTCGTCGCACAGCCGGCCGAATCCATCCCACGCCTTCACACGCCCGCGGTGCAACCCGACCGCCACCGGAGACAGCACGACATAGGCGGGGCCGACCCCCGCAGCATCGAGCAGGGCGCGCGCTCGGGCGCGCTTGACCTCGTGTACCTTCAGGTCGAGCTGCGGCGGCGGCTCGGCGCTTTTGCCGACGATACCGGTCGCCAGCGCGAAGTAGTACTCGACCATGTGCATGCCGGCCGCCCAGCGCAGCGGCACTTCGAACGCGGGCCGCAGCAGCCAGCGGCGCGCGTCGGTCGCATACCCCGCAGCGGGGCGGCGTGCCAGGGCGAAGTCGAGCGCGGAGCTGAACGAGTTCGTCAACAGCAGCCCCCTTGCAGCGGGCCCGGCCGCATCGAGCGCGTGCCGCAGCGTCGCCGCACGCTCGCGCCAGCCGCCCGCGAGCGCCACGGTCGGCCACGGGTAGGCGGCGAACAGGTCGCGCGCCCACGCGCGCCCGACCAGCGTCAACGCAAACCCGTTCGCCGCGAGCAGGTCGAGGGCGGCAACGCTCATGCAGGCGTCGCCGAGATGGTTCGGCAGGCGGACGAAAAGGGAAGCCACGGCTCGGAAATCGGGTTGCTTCGCCTAAACTAGCGCGCTCGCGGATACGAGGATTCGAACGGGCGGGCATTCTACGAATGTGCCCGCCACGCCGCGGCGGACCACGCGATGCCCACACTCGAACCCACGCATCCCCCGTTTTATCGCGATCCCATTTTCCGGCGCCTGTTGCGGCTGGTGTTCGCGCATCGGATCCACCTGGCGATCGCCATCGTCGCGATGGCGATCGCGGCCGGCACCGAATACATCGTCGCGCGCCTGACCGGCCAGTTCGTCGATCGCGGCATCATCGAGCGCGAAGCGTCGGCGGGCATATGGCTGCCCTTCGCCTTCGTCGGCGTCTTCATCGTGCGCGGCCTGGCCGGGTTCGGCAGCACCTTCCTGCTGAACCGCATCTCCCAGGCCGTGCTGGTCGATCTGCGCGCGGCGATGTTCGACAAGCTGCTCACCTGGCCGCAGAAAACGTTCGAGGACACGCCATCCGGCATCGTGATCTCGAAGTTCATCAACGAGGCCAGCAATGCGCTGAACCTGGCCGCCGAGGTGATGACGACCGCGGTGCGCGATTCGCTCACGGTGGTGGTGCTGCTCGGCGTGCTGGTGTATTACAACTGGCAGTTGACGCTGGTGACGCTGGTCGTGGCGCCGGTGATCGCGCTTGCCTTGCGCGCGTTTTCCGCCCGCCTGCGCCGGCTGTCGCTTGCCAACCAGGCGATGCTGGGCGAGCTGACGCGCGCGGTGCAGGAAGTGCACGAAGGAAGCCGCGTGATCAAGATCTACGGCGGCCAGCGCCAGGAGCACGAACGCTTCGAGCTCATCAACGGCAAGCTGCGCCGCTTCGCGCTCAAGATGCAGGTCGCATGGTCGGCGGCCACGCCAGCCACGCAGGTGATCGCGTCCGTCGGGCTCGCGTTCGTGTTCGGCGTTGCGCTGTGGCAGGCGCGTGCGCAGCAGCTCTCGGCCGGCAATTTCGTGACTTTCCTCACCGCCGCGCTCTTGCTGCTCGGTCCGCTGCGCCACCTGTCGGCCCTCAATGGTCCTCTGGCGCGCATGCTTGCCGGCGGAGAGAGCGTCTTCGCGCTCATCGACTCGCCGTCGGAACAAGAGACCGGCACGCGCGAGCTCGGGCGCGCGCTGGGAGGCGTGCGCGTTCGTGACGTCGGCTTCGCGTATGCGAACACGCCCGCGCCGGCGCTCGTCGGGGTCAACCTCGACGTACGCCCGGGCGAAATCATCGCACTGGTCGGTCCGTCCGGCGCCGGCAAGACCACGCTCGTCAACCTGATCCCGCGTTTCATCGAGCCTACGCGAGGGTCGATCGAAGTCGACGGCGTGCCGATCCGCGAGTTGACGCGAGCGAGCCTGCGCCGCCAGATCGCGCTGGTCTCGCAGGACGTGGTGCTGTTCGACGACACGATCGCCGCCAACATCGCCTACGGCGAGTCGCGCAATGCCTCGATGGAGGCGATTCGCGCCGCGGCCGAGGCGGCCTACCTGCTGCCCTTCATCGAAAGCATGCCGCAGGGCTTCAGCACGCCGATCGGCGAAAACGCGGTCAAGCTCTCCGGTGGCCAGCGGCAGCGCCTGTCGATCGCGCGTGCCCTGCTCAAGGATGCGCCCGTGCTGCTGCTCGACGAGGCGACCTCCGCGCTCGACTCGGAGTCGGAGCGCTTCATCCAGCAGTCGCTCGACCGGCTGATGCGCAACCGGACGACGTTCGTCGTCGCGCACCGGCTGTCGACCATCGAGCGTGCCGACCGCATCGTCGTGCTCGAGGCCGGGCGGGTGGTGGAGATCGGCCCGCATCACGAGCTGCTGGCGCGCGGCGGACTTTATTCGCACCTGCACTCGATCCAGTACGCGCGCAAGGAAGAGGAGGTCTCGTGAGCACGGCCCAAGCCTCGATCAGCCGCTTCCCGGTTCCGCAAATCGAGAATCTGCCGGACGATGTCCGCGCCCGCATCCTCGCCGTGCAGGAAAAATCGGGTTTCGTGCCCAACGTCTTCCTGGCGCTGGCGCATCGGCCGGACGAATTCCGCGCCTTCTTCGCCTATCACGACGCTTTGATGGAAAAGGAGGGCGGTCTCACCAAGGCCGAGCGCGAGATGATCGTGGTCGCCACCAGCGGCGCCAACGAATGCCAGTATTGCGTCGTCGCGCACGGCGCCATCCTGCGCATCCGCGCCCGCAATCCGTACATCGCCGACCAGGTGGCGATCAACTTTCGCAAGGCCGACATCACGCCGCGGCAGAAGGCGATGCTGGAGTTCGCGCTCAAGGTCTCGCTGTCGGCGCAGACGGTCGGCGAGGCCGACTACGCCGCCTTGCGCGCGCATGGCTTCAGCGACGAGGAGGCCTGGGACATCGGAGCCATCGCGGCGTTCTTCGCGCTGTCGAACCGCCTGGCGAACATGGCCTCGATGCGCCCGAACGACGAGTTCTATCTCATGGGGCGGCTGCCGAAGAACGGCTAAGCGGCGAGCCTGCCTCAGAAGCGTTTGCGCGTACAGGGCATACCCCGTCCAACCCCGGCTTGAAGCGGTCATCGCTTTGACACCTCCGCGCGAATCAGTCTAGTGCGGGCCCGAGCGCGGGCCGTCGGACGCGCTCTCGTTCGTCGCATCCCGCAGCGGGCCGGCACCGCGATTCGAGACTTCGTCGCAATGCGCTCGGCGCCGGACACGGTTGCGACAACAATCTTTCGCGCCGGCAAGTGCGGCCGCACTTGCGGCCGGAAACGCATCCGGGCGTTGCACGCGTGGAACAGTCCGGGGGGCGGGGCTTGCAAAGGATTCGATCGGCTGGACGTGAAAGCGAGCGGTCGCAAGGCCTGGCGATGGTAGTGCGCGAGTTCCCCGACTTCCTGACGCGGCCTCACCGCAGTGCGGAGGACTCGCAGCGGCGCGACGCATTCTTCGCGCGCTGGCAGGTCGAGAACGTCATCATCGGTGCGCGCGTGCGGTACCCGCGGTTCGGGCCGTTCACGCACCGGCTGTCGATCAAGGCAGCGTGGAACGGGCGCGAACATTATTACGTCGGCGATCGCCGGATAGCGGTCGACGACGACACGTATCTGATCCTCAACGAAGGCCGGTCCTACGCAAGCGGGGTGCACGAGCGCGCGCCGGTCGATACGTTCAGCGTCTTCTTCCGCGCCGGGCTGCCCGACGAGGTGTATGAAGGCCTGACGACGCCGGTTGCGCGCGCACTCGAAGACGGCACCGAGCCGTTCCGCCGCTGCCCGCAGTTCGCCGAGCACCTGCGCCCGCACGATACGACCGTCACGCCGCTCGTGCACGAGATCCTCCGCCTCGTGCGCGCGGGCGTCGACGACGAGATGCTGTACGAACAGCACCTCGTGCGGCTGCTCGAACGGATGGTGCGCGCCGAGCGCGACCTGCGCCGGGGCGCCGACGGCTTCGAGGCGGCGCGCAGCGCCACCCGCGCCGAGCTGCACCGGCGCGTGATGCTGGCGACCGACTTCATCCACTCCAACTACACGCGGCCGATCGTGCTGGACGATATCGCCGCCGCCGCGCGCCTTTCGAAGTACTACCTGGTGCGCCTGTTTTCCGAAGTGCACGGGCTCGCGCCGCACGGCTTCCTGCTGCGCAAGCGCGTGGGCGCCGCGCGGCGGCTGCTGACCGGCAGCGCGATGGATGTCAACGAGATCGCGGAGACGACCGGGCTGGGCAGCCGCTGGTCGCTGTATCGCCAGCTGCGCAAGCAGCTCGGCGTCAATGCGCAGGGATTGCGCGGCCGGGGCGGCCACGGGCAAACGAGGGCAAGTCAATGACGCAGGCCGAAACACCGGTGTTCCTGTTCGTCGCGCGCGACGGCGGCGCGCTGCTCGCCCCGGTGCGCCAGGCCCTGGCCGCGCAAGGCGCCGAATCGCTGGTGGTCGATCGGATCGACCACGCGTGCCGGCTGCTGCTCGTGCGCGACGTGGCCGCGGTACTGCTCGACACCGAGGGTTTCGGCAAGGCCTATGTGACCATGTTGAGCGAGCTGGTCGCCGCGGCGCGCGCACCGGTGATCCTGCTCGGCGCGGAGTGCGAGGAGGTCGACCAGATCATCGGCATCGAGCTCGGGGCGGCCGACTTCCTGCCGCGCACGTCGACGCCGCGGCTCGTGCTCGCGAAGCTGAACCGGCTGTTCGCGGCGCGCTCGGCCGCCGCCGAAGCGATGCTGGTCACGGTCGGTCCGCTGCAGCTCGACCGCGCCACCCGCGGGGTCCGCGTGGGCAACGTGCTGCTGATGCTGACCGGCCGCGAGTTCGACCTGCTGCTTCTGCTGGCGCAGTCGCCCGGCCGGCCGCTCGATCGCGCCACCATCAGCCTGCGCCTGCACGGGCGCGACACCGACGACGGACGCGGCATCGACATCGCCGTATCGCGCATCCGGCGCAAGCTCGCGGCCGCGGGAGTCGCGGCGGTGCGCATCGCCACCCTGTACGGCCGTGGCTACATGCTGCAGATCGAACGCCTGCCGAGCGCGAGCGCGCGGACGCCGGCGCAGGTCTGCGGCGTCGGTCCGAACGGCCGGCACGCCGAGCCGGTCGTCGCCGTTCACGGAGCGTAGCCAGGGCGCATGGCGTTCGGCACGAGGCGTCGCGCCACGCGCGCGCGAGCCTACATCAGGACGATGTCGAACTGCTCCTGGTGGTAGACCGTCTCGACCTGCATGCTGATCGGGTGGCCGATGAAGTCGGACAGCATCGCGAGCGCCTGCGACTCCTCCTCGAGGAAAAGATCGATGACCAGCTGCGAGCCCAGGATGCGGAACTCGCGCGCCTCGCGGAACTGGCGGGCTTCGCGCAGGATTTCGCGCAGGATCTCGTAGCAGACCGTACGCGCGGTCTTCACTTCGCCGCGCCCGCCGCATACCGGGCAGAGCTCGCACAGCACGTGCGCCAGCGACTCGCGCGTGCGCTTGCGCGTCATCTCGACCAGGCCGAGCTGGGTGAAGCCGCTCACCGTCATGCGCGTGCGATCGCGCGCGAGCGCCTTCTTGAATTCGCCCAGCACCGAGTCGCGGTGCTCGGCGTTCATCATGTCGATGAAGTCGACCACGATGATCCCGCCGAGGTTGCGCAGGCGCAGCTGGCGCGCGATCGACTGCGCGGCCTCGAGATTGGTCTTGAAGATCGTGTCGTCGAAGTTGCGCGTGCCGACGAAGCCGCCGGTGTTGACGTCGATGGTGGTCATCGCCTCGGTCTGGTCGATGATCAGGTAGCCGCCGCTCTTGAGATCGACCCGGCGCGCCAGCGCCTTCTCGATCTCGTCGTCGATCTGGTAGAGATCGAACAGCGGGCGCTCGCCGGCGTAGTGGACGAGCCGCGCGCTCACCTGCGGCACGTATTGGGCGGCGAACGCCTGCAGCGCCACGAAGTTCTCGCGCGAGTCGATCTGCACCGTGTGGGTCTGATCGGTGACGACGTCGCGCAGCACCCGCTGCGCGAGCGAAAGCTCCTGGTACAGGAGCGACGGGGCCGGCACCTTCTTCGATGCGTCGGCGATCTCGAGCCAGCGCTTGCGCAGGTAGGAGAGGTCGGCCGCGATATCGGCCTCGGCGGCGTCCTCGGCGCTGGTGCGCACGATGTAGCCGCCTTTCTCGTCGGCCGGCACCAGGCGTTGCAGCAACTCGCGCAGGTGCGCGCGGTCAGCCTCCGCCTCGATCCGCTGCGAAATGCCGATGTGCGGATCCTGCGGCAGGTACACCAGCAGGCGCCCCGCGAGGCTGACCTGGGTGGAAAGACGGGCGCCCTTGGTGCCGATCGGGTCCTTGACCACCTGCACCAGCAGCGCGTCGCCCTCGTGGACGAGCCGCTCGATCGGCGGCGGCTTCTCCTGCGTGAACTGGCGGTACTCCCAGATGTCGGCGACGTGCAGGAAGGCGGCCCGTTCGAGGCCGATGTCGACGAACGCCGATTGCATGCCCGGCAGCACGCGGGCGACCTTGCCGAGATAGATGTTGCCGACCAGGCCGCGCGACGCGGATCGTTCGATGTGCAGTTCCTGCACGACTCCGGCCGTCAGCACGGCGACGCGTGTTTCCTGCGGCGTGATGTTGATGAGAACGTCGTCCATGGGGCGAGCTTACCGGCAGGGTCCCCTGGGCCGCGGGAGCGAGGGGTTGCTAAAGCACGGGAACGCCGGCCTGGCGCAGCAGTTGCGCGGTCTCGAAGAGCGGCAGTCCCATCACGCCGGAGTAGCTGCCCTCGAGTCGCTGCACGAACACCGCCGCCAGCCCCTGGATTGCATAACCGCCCGCCTTGTCCAGCGGCTCGTTGCTGGCGCAGTACTGCGCGATCTGGGTTTCGGTCAGCGTGCAGAAGGTGACATGCGAGACCGAGGTCTGAGTGAGAAGCCGCAGCGCATTGCCGCTGCCCATGGTCACCACCACGCAGGTGCGCACCTCGTGCGTGCGGCCCGAGAGGCGGCGCAGGAATTCCGCGGCGCGGGTCGGATTGCCGGGCTTGTCGAGGGTCTCGTCGTCGAGGACCACCACGGTGTCGGCCGTGAGCACCGGCTTGCCGAACATCGAACGCAGGGATACCGCGCGCGCCGCGGCGTGGGCCTTTTCCCGCGCGATGCGCTCCACGTAGGCCGACGGTGGTTCGCCCAGCTGGCGCGCTTCGTCGATGTCGGCGCCGCGCGGCTGCGTGAGGCGCAGCATCAGCGGCTCGAACTTGACGCCGATCTGCTTGAGCAGCTCGCGCCTGCGCGGGCTGCGCGACGCGAGGTAGACGTCGGTCATGCCCGGATCCTCGCAGCAGGGGTGCGGTTCGATGTCATCAGGCGCGATGGTAAGGGTGATGGGCGAGAATGCTCCAGACCCGGTACAGCTGCTCGGCCAACAGGACTCGCGCAAGCGCGTGCGGCAGGGTCAGGGAGGACAGCCGCAGGCGGAGCGTCGCGGCGCGCTTCAACTCGGGGTCCAGACCGTCCGGACCGCCGATGAGGAAGGCAACGCGTTCGGATGCATCGCGCCATTTTTGCAGCTGTTGCGCGAACCGGACCGTCGTCCAGTCCTTGCCGAGTTCGTCGAGGGCAACGACGACGGTTCCCGGCGCAATGGCCGCCTGCAGGCGCTGCGCCTCGGCGGCCAGCGTCTTTCCGATGGCCTGGCCGCTGCGGCCTTCGCTTCTAACCTCCAGCAGGCGCACCTCGAAGTCGGACGGAAAGCGAGCGAGGTAGTCCGCCACGGCGTCGTCGACCCACGCCGGCTGGCGCTGGCCGACGGCGACGATGGTGAGCTTCATATCCGCTTAAACGGTGCGCGCTCTCTTGCGCGCGGCAGCCCTCTTTGCCGGCCCCTTGGCCGGGGTCGACCGCCGCGCTTGCTGGGCTGTGCTGCGCTTGCGCGCCGGGGCTGCCGTGCGCTTGCGCGCACGCTGCGACTCGCGCGTCGTTTTGGCGGCTGGCCGAGGCTGCACGGGCGGAGGCGCATCGCTCGACGCGTGCGCGACGATGCGCTTGGCGCCGGAATCGCCCAGCTTCATCTTGACCGGCTTGCCGCCCCAGATCTCCTCGAGGCCGTAGTAGTCGCGGATGGCGGGTTGCATCACGTGCACGACCAGATCGCCGAGATCGACCAGCACCCAGTCGCCGGCGTCGGCGCCTTCGACGCTTACCACGTGTCCGCCAGCTTCTTTCACCTGCTGCGCCACCCGGTAGGCGAGCGCGCGTGTCTGCCGGTTCGACGTTCCGCTTGCCAGCACGACCCGATCGAACATGTCGGAGAGCCCGATCGTGTTGAACACCTTGATGTTCTGGGCCTTGACGTCCTCGAGCGCATCGACGACGACACGCTGCAGCTTTCTGATATCCATCCGGTCAGGTGTAAAGGCGATGCGCCCGAATATAGTCCAGCACCGCCGCCGGGATGATCCGGGCCAACCGCACCTCGCCGGCCGGTGTCTGCGCGGCGCGCAGAAGCGCCCGCACCTCGGTCGCCGAGACATCGTGCGGCACCATGTCGATCTCGACGACGTGACCGCACGCATCGGCATGGACTGCCTCCAGGCGGGCCCAGTGCTCGTTGTAGAACGCCTGCAGCGGATAGCTCAGCACCAGCACGGCGTCGTTGCGGCGCGCGACACCGAGATGGGCGAGGTGCAGGATCGATTGCCAGTCGCGCCACGTATCGAAGCCCTCCATCTGGTCGGCGCCGATGACGAGTACCAGCGGCGTGCCGGCCCCGACGCGCGCGCGCAGCTCGCGCAGGGTATCGATGGTGTAGCTCGGCCCGCTGCGTTCGAGCTCGCAACGATCGACGCTCATGCGCGAGTCGCCCGCGATGGCAAGCTCGAGCATGCGCGCGCGATGCCGGCCGTCCGTGATGTCGCCCTTTTGCCATGGATGGCCCGCGGGGACGAGAAGCAGCTGCGAGAGCTGAAGACGTTCGCAGGCCGCGCGCGCGAGCGCGAGATGCCCGTTGTGAACGGGATCAAACGTGCCGCCGAGAACGCCGATGGGGGAGGGCATGGAGTGGATCGAAAGGGACGCGGCTCAACGCGGGTTGGCGCGGATGGTTCTCCGGGGCTTCCTGTTGGATCCGCGTAAATCCGCGTCGAGAACTCAGACCCAGTCGCGCGGCGGGAGGAAGTCCGTATACAGCTTTGCTTCGGGCGAACCAGGCGCCGGATGCCAGTCGTAGCGCCACGTCACGCCGGGCGGAAGCGACATCAGGATCGACTCCGCACGGCCGCCGGATTGCAGCCCGAACAGCGTGCCGCGGTCGTAGACTAGGTTGAATTCGACGTAGCGCCCGCGGCGGTAGGCCTGGAAATCGCGCTCGCGCTGCCCGAACGGCCGCGCGAGGTTGCGTTCGACGATGGGCACATAGGCGCCGAGAAACGTATCGCCGACAGCGCGCGTCAACGCGAAGCTGCGGTCGAAGCCCAGCTCGTTGAAGTCGTCGAAGAACACGCCGCCGATGCCGCGCGCTTCGTCCCGATGGCGGAGGAAGAAATATTCGTCGCACCACTTCTTGAAGCGCGGGTGATAGGTCGGCCCGAACGGCGCCAGCGCGTCGCGGCAGGCCGCGTGGAAGTGACGCACATCGTCTGCTTCCGCGTAATACGGTGTGAGATCCATCCCGCCGCCGAACCACCAGACGGGCGCCCGCCCGGACCCATCGTCCGCGTCGCGGGCCACCAAGAAGCGCACGTTCATGTGCACGGTCGGCACGTACGGATTGCACGGATGGAGCACCAGCGAAACGCCCATCGCCTCGAACCCGCGTCCGGCAAGCTCGGGCCGCTGCGCGGAGGCCGACGGCGGAAGCTGGCGCCCCACCACGTGCGAGAAGCCGACGCCGCCGCGTTCCAGGAACTCGGAGCCTTCGACGATGCAGGTCAGCCCGCCGCCACCGAGCGGCGCATCGGCGGGCTTTTCCCAGGTGTCGCGCAGGAACGCGCGCGCGGCAAGCGTTTCGAGGCGCGCCACGATGCGCTGCTGCAGGCCGAGCAGGTACTCGCGCACGGCCTGGGAATCGATGAATTCACCTGCGCGCGCGGCGCTCATCCGAGATGCTTCCGCACGAAATCGAGCACGTGCGAGTACCACGCGACGATGTTGTTGGGCTTGAGAATCCAGTGATTCTCGTCGGGGAAGATCAGCAGTTCGCTCGGCACGCCCTGGTACTGCAGCGCCTCGAACAGCATCAGCGCTTCGCCGACCGGGCAGCGGTAGTCGAGCTCGCCATGGATGATCAACGCGGGCGACTTCCAGCGCGTGATGTACTTCCAGGGCGAGTAGCGGTCGAAGCGTTCCGGATTCGTGTAGGGGTTCTCGCCGCCCATCTCGAGGTACCACCAGCCCGGATGATCGGTGACGCCGGTGAAGGTCGACAAACCGACGATGCTCGCGTGCGTGATCAGGCACTTGAAGCGGTCGGTCTGGGTGCCGATCCAGTTGGTCATGTAGCCGCCGAAGCTGCCGCCCATCGCCATCATGCGCAAGGCGTCGACGTCGGGCCGCCGTGCAAGCGCGTCGGTCACCGCCATCAGGTCCTCGAAGCACTGGGCGCCCCACGTATTGCCCCACACGCCGTCGACGAACTTCTGGCCGTACCCGGTCGAGCCACGCGGGTTCGCCTGCACGACGACGTATCCCTGCGCGACCGCGAGCAGCGGATTCCAGCGCCAGTGCCAGCCGTCGGCACTCATGCCGACCGGGCCGCCATGGATCCACAACAGCATCGGCAGCCTGCCCTTCGCTCCCTTCGGGCGAGTGATGAGGCTCTGGATGGGCACGCCATCGGTCGACGCGACCGTGAACCGTTCGACCTCGGCCCACTCGCTTGCCGGTGCATGACCCGACAGGCGCGCGAGCGGCCGCGGCGTGCTCCCCGGCTGGGCGTCGATCACGTAGCACTCGGGCGCATCGAGCAGGCTCGAGCGCACGCACGCGAGGCGTCCGTCGGCAAGCAGTGCGAGCTGCGCATGCGTACCGGCGCTCGCCGTGCTGGTCACGCGTTCGACCGTGTGCGTCGCCAGTTCGATCATGAAGATCGGGACATCGCCATGATCATCCGCGGTGACGAACAATCGCCTGCCGTCGGCGCTCCACGCCTCGGGCGCCGCCCAGCGGTCCCACGCCGTGGCGACGTCCTTCATCGCGCCGTTGGCGACGTCGAGCACCGACAGCATCGAACGCACGCCCTTCGCGGAGCGCAGTTCGCGTACGGCGGCGAGCGTCCTGCCATCGTGCGAGAAGCGCAACGTGCCGAACGCGGTGGCATCCGCATGCGCCAGCACCTTGCTGGTCGAGGCCGCCAGCTCGAAGAGCAGGATCGAGATGTCGTGCACGCGATCCTTGCCGATGGTCCTGCGCGTCACGGCCGCATGGCGGCCGTCGTCGCTCACCGCGAGCTCGGGCTCGATCGCGAATTCGTTCGTGGCCTGCGGCGTCAGATCGACCCGGTCGCGGCCGTTCTCGTTGCACACGAGCACGTGGACACTCGCGCGATCCGGGTTCTGGTGCAGCCAGTGATCCCAGTGGCGCACCGGCTGGCGGACGAAGTGGCGCGCGCTCGGCCCTTCTTTCGCCTGCCGGGTGGCCGTCTCCCGTTGTTTCTCGAACGGCACCTGCGGCAGGACCGGCGCAAGCATGACCAGGCGATCGGCGCGCGCCGCGAACGCGAAGGCGTCGACACCGAGCGGCTCGTCGGTGAGTTGGTGCGGCTCGCCACCCTCGGCCGGCAGGAGCCACACCTGCATCCGTTTTTCGGCCTCCTCGTCGGGCTTCAGCTCGTTCGGCCGCCGGTTCGAAAGAAAGCCCAGCGCGCCGTCGCGCCGGAAGCACGGCGCGGTCTCGCGCGAGTCGCCGCGCGTCAGCTGGACCGCCGCCCCGCCATCGGTCGGCACGCGCCAGAGATCGGAGACGTATTTGGCGCCTTCCAGGTCGAGGCGCTGCACGGCGACCGCCAGCCAGCGCCCGTCGGGCGATGCGGCGATTGCGGTGACGCGTTTCAGCGCGATGTGCTGATCGGCGGAATACGGCGGAGCGGCGGCCATGGGTAGACGTCGGATTTCGGGTGGTTCGGATGCGTTGCCCGCGGTTTCGGGCGCGACCTGTGTTCCCCGCGGGCCTGCCTGACCGCATCGATTATCCCGCACCGCTGCAGCCGGTCGTACCGCGGGCGGCACGCGGTCGCTGGTTCAGCCGCGCGGCTTCAGCGCGTGGTGACCGATGTCGTGCCGGTACTGCATGCCGTCGAAGTGCGTCTGCGCAATCGCGTCGTAGGCCCGCTTCTGCGCCGTGCGCACGCCGTCGCCGAGTGCGGTCACGCACAGCACCCGGCCTCCGGTCGTGAGCAGGCGGCCGCCTTCGAGGCTGCTGCCGGCGTGGAAGGTCATGCACTCGCTCGTGTCGGCCGCGAGCGCGGTGATCTCGTCGCCGCTGCGCGGTGCCTCCGGGTAACCGTGCGCGGCGAGCACGACGCCCAGGGCAGTACGTCGGTCCCACTCCGCTTCGATCTGGTCGAGGCGGCCCTGCAACGCGTGGTCGAGCAGCTCGGCGAGATCGGTCTTCAGCCGCATCATGATGGGCTGCGTCTCCGGATCACCGAGCCGGCAGTTGAACTCGAGCGTGTGTACGGACGGCAGCGTGCCCGACCCGGCGCCGGCCCCGATCATCAGGCCGGCGTACAGGAACCCGACATACGGCACGCCATCGCTCGCCATGCCGTTGACGGCGGGCAGGATGATCTCGCGCATCACCTTGGCATGCAGCTGCGGCGTCACGACGGGGGCGGGCGAATATGCGCCCATGCCGCCGGTGTTCGGACCGGCATCGCCGTCGCGCAACCGCTTGTGATCCTGGCTGGTGGCAAGGGCGAGCACGTTGCGCCCGTCGCTCATCACGATGAAGCTCGCTTCTTCGCCGGCAAGGAAGTCCTCGATCACGACGCGCGCACCGGCGCCGCCCAGCCGGTTGTCGAGCAGCATCGCTTCGACGGCCTGCTTGGCTTCGGCCCGGGTCTGCGCGACCACCACGCCCTTGCCGGCGGCCAGTCCGTCGGCCTTGACGACGATCGGCGCATCCTTGCGGTCGAGATATGCGCGGGCGTCGGCCACCCGGGTGAAGGTCTGGTAACCCGCGGTGGGAATGCCATGCCGTCGCATGAACGACTTGGCGAAATCCTTCGAGCTTTCGAGCTGCGCCGCGGCGCGGGTCGGACCGAAGATGCGCAGGTTGTGCGTCTGGAACACGTCGACGACGCCCGCCGCGAGCGGCGCTTCCGGCCCGACCACGGTCAGGTCGATCGCTTCGCGCGCGGCGAAGGCGGCCAGCTGTTCCGGATCGGTGAACCGGACGTTTTCCAAGCGTCGATCGCGCGCCGTCCCACCGTTGCCGGGGGCGACGAAGATGCGCGACAGGCGCGGCGATTGGGCGAGCTTCCAGGCGAGCGCGTGCTCGCGCCCGCCGCCGCCGATGACGAGCGCCCTCATGAGCTGAGGTCGGCGGTCGTGTAGACCTGCTGCACGTCGTCGAGATCCTCGAGCGCGTCGAGCAGCTTCTGCATGCGGACCGCATCCTCGCCGGCGAGCACCGTCTCGGCGAGCGGCTTCATCGTCACCTCGGCCACTTCCGGCTTGAGTCCGGCTTTTTCGAGCGCGGCGCGCACGGCGCCGAAGTCGCCCGGTGCCGAGATCACCTCGATCGATCCGTCTTCGTTGGTAGAGACGTCGTCGGCGCCCGCTTCGAGCGCCGCCTCCATGACCCTGTCCTCGGAGGTGCCGGGCGCGAAGATGAACTGCCCGCAGTGCTTGAAGTTGAACGCGACCGATCCGTCGGTGCCGAGGTTGCCGCCGTTCTTCGCGAGCGCGTGGCGCACTTCGGCCACCGTGCGGGTACGGTTGTCCGTCATGCAATCGATCATCAGCGCGGCGCCGCCGATGCCGTAACCCTCGTAGCGGATCTCTTCGTAGTGCGCGCCTTCGAGCTTGCCGCTGCCGCGCGCGATCGCCCTGGTGACGGTGTCCTTCGGCATGTTGGCCGCGCTCGCCTTGTCGAGTGCCAGGCGCAGGCGCGCGTTCATGGCGGGATCACCGCCGTCACGCGCGGCGACCGTGACTTCGCGAATGATCTTGGTCCACAGCGAGCCGCGCTTGGCGTCCTGGCGGTTCTTGCGATGCTGGATGTTGGCCCATTTCGAGTGGCCGGCCATGGTGCCTGAGTCCGAAGGAGGAATTGCGGGAGGGGCTGCAGCGGGGCGGCGAGTCTATCACCGCGTGCTTCGGCCGATCCCTGCGTCTGCATCCGCTGGGTACGCTCGGCGCGCCCGAAGCCGATCCACCTTTGATGGCGTGCTCACGATGACCGATCCTCTCGGCATGCTTGCGCCACCGTATTGCGCTTCGCGTAGTCTGGCCGCACGGCGCCGGACGAGACGGGGGCTCCGCGCGCTTCCCGGACGGAGGCAGACATGAAACGCGTGATCGTCGGATGCGTGCTCGCGGGTTTTGCGCTGGGCGCCGCAGGCTTGCTTCTTTGGCCGCGCTCGCAAGCCAGCGCCCAGCTCCCGGCGCAACTGAACGCCGATGAGTGCACCTGCTCGCGGCCGACCGTGCTCGCCGCGGGACGCGAGCAGATCTCGATCTACGCGTGCGCCTGCCCGAGCATGCAGTGCGTGATCACGGCCACCGCCGCCGGGACGGCGGTGCCGCCCAACATCGTGCAAAGCTGCCGGGCGGAGAGTTCGATCACTCCGAGCGCGTTACCGCCGAGCGCCATCACGCCAAACGTGATCGCACCGGGCGCGCCTGCCCAGCGGTAGGCAAGAAAGACTCTGACGCGATTCACGCGGATCAAACGACGCGGATTTTGAAATCCTTCGTTGGACCGCGCAGATCCG
>Ga0335077_10000749_pt1 | contig 37025 bp, 33 predicted proteins | sample Lox_Sample_31_FD_207151 | JGI IMG/M metagenome (GOLD analysis project Ga0335077, IMG submission 207151) | Soil microbial communities from Loxahatchee National Wildlife Refuge, Florida, United States - Lox_Sample_3.1 | ecosystem: Environmental > Terrestrial > Soil > Wetlands | place: USA... | reverse complement strand
GCCTTCGCCAGCGCGCGTACGATATTGGATTCGACCGTCTGTTCGGTCGTGTTGCGCACCGTGGCCAGCTCGCTCACGAGAAGAAACTTCGCGCGCTCGAGCATCTTCTTTTCGCGGAAAGAGAGTGGTTTCGTCCGGCTGAGAGCCACAAGACCCTTTAAAACTGCGGCGACTTCCATGAGGGATCCGGTGCGCATCTTGTCCGAGTTCTCTTTGAAGCGATGTTTCCAATCGTGGTGGGAAGCAGAGCGGCCTTTTTCGAGGTAGGAAAGAACTGCGCCGGCCTGGGTTGAGCGGATAATGGGTCGCAATCCCACGCTTTCGATGTTTGCTTGCGGCACCATCACCTTCAAGCCACTCGAAAGAATCCGCAACATGTAGAAACGTTCCGATCTGCCGTTCACATAACCAAAACTGATTTGTTCGATTAGCCCTACGCCATGGTTCGGATAGACGACCTTTTCGCCTAGCTTAAAGTCCATGAGTCGAAGTTCCCTCCCCCGAACTACCTGAACAAAGTTTAGGCTCACGCGAATGACGGCGTCAAGGAATTACCCACATTTCTCGCAAAATCAAATTTGGAGGATCGCGCGGTTTCATCGGGGTTTGGCAGCGCAATTGCCCTATAATCGGGCACGTGCTGATCCTTGCCCTGGACACTTCTTCTCCCGCCGGAAGCATCGCGGTGCTGCGCGATGAGAGAGTGATCGGAAGCGTATCGACGTGGACCGATGAAATTTACTCTTCGCGAATATTTCGCCACCTTGAATTCCTGCTGGGCGAACTCTCTGTTGGACTCGACGCGTTCGATCTGTTTGCGGTGACGGCCGGCCCCGGATCGTTCACGGGTTTGCGCGTCGGACTCGCGGCCGTGAAGGGCTGGGCCGAGGTGTATCAGAAGCCGATTGCAGCGGTGAGCGCTCTCGAAGCCGTTGCGGCACAATCACATTCGCCGGGACCATTACTAGTACCAGTCCTTGACGCCAGACGCGGACAGGTTTATTTCGGATTCTACAAGCGGACGGGCGCAGAGGGAGAGAATGCCTTGGCACTCGAAGGCGAAGAGTGCGTGATGACGCCCGAAGAATTCGTGGAGACGCTGCGAGCGCGCGCGCCGGAAAGCGAAATCAGTATCGTCACGCCCGTGCCTGAGGTTCTGACGAGCGCACTGTCTCGTTCTGAGACAGGTGGCGAATTTGCCGGGCGAATCAGCGTGGAGCAGGTGCCGGCCGTGCTGGCGCCGCACGTGGGGCGGCTCGGCTACGAGAAAGCAATACAAGGAAAGCTCGCCGATCCGTTGACGCTTGACGCAAACTACATCCGGCGCAGCGACGCCGAACTTCACTGGAAGAGGCCGCCGGAATCTTGAACATTCGCCCGATCGAGACGCGCGACGTGGATTCGATTCTTGCGATCCAGTCGGCGTCCCCTGAGATCGCGCAATGGACAACGTGGGATTATGCGCGCGTGGCGCAGGGCGCGATGGCCGGATGGGTGGCCGAGCAACAGGACGAGGTTGCGGGATTTCTGGTGGCGCGGCGCGTGGTGACCGACCTGGAAATTTTGAACTTCGCGGTGCGGCCGCACGCGCGTCACAACGGCATCGGCACATCTCTGCTCCGCGAAACGCTGGCGTGGGCCGCGACGTTTGGCGCGGAGAAGGCGCTGCTGGAGGTCCGCTCTTCGAATCTTGCCGCGCTGAACTTCTACGAGCGCCATGGCTTCGAAGTGATCGGGCGCAGACCACGCTATTACTCCGCTCCCATTGAAGACGCGCTGATTCTCACCGCAGTGCTGGCGAAGTAGAATAGACCCCGGAAAATGACGAAGACCTTCGACGTAGCCATCATCGGCGGCGGCGTGATCGGCGCATCGATCGCGTTGGAGCTGGCCGGGCAGAAGCTTCGCGTCGTCGTGCTGGATCGGCAGCAAGCCGGGCAGGAAGCTTCGTGGTCCGCGGCGGGAATGCTTTCGCCCGCGCCCGATTCGCCGCGCGACATTCCGCTCGCGCCGCTCGGGCGGGAGAGCCTGAAACTTTACCCGGAATTCGTGGCGACGGTCGAAGAAGCATCGGGACGACCGACCGGGTACGCGCGCGAAGGAACGCTGGAGCTTTTTCTTGCGCCGGCCGGAGAAGCCGAGCGCGATCGCCGCGTGTCCGAATGCAAAGCACTGGGACTAGCGATCGAAGCCGCGCCGCTTGATGCCGCGCGCGAGTGGGAGAAATCGATTGGGCCGGCTGCGCGCGCGGCCGCATGGCTGCCCGAAGAAGGCACGGTGGAACCTCGCGCGTTGACGGATTCGGTGCTCGCCGCGGCCCTCCAACGGAGGGTCGAGTTGCGCGCGGAATGTGCCGTCACGGGATTGCTCCGCGAACACGAACGCTGCATCGGAGTCGTTGCGGGCGGCGAAAGAGTCGAGGCGAAACACGTCGTCGTGGCGGCCGGGTGCTTTTCGAGCGCGATTGCGGGCGATGATGATCTGCTCGCGCGCTACGCGCCGACGCGTCCCGTGCGAGGACAGATGCTGGCGCTGCGATGCAATGGCGCGGGCTTGCGGCGTGTCCTGCGATCCGAGCGCGGATATCTGGTGCCGCGGCGCGACGGCCGAATCGTGGCGGGCAGCACGTCGGAGGAAGCCGGATTCGAGAAGCGCGTCACGCCGGGGGGAATGCGGCAGGTGCTCGACGCGGCGCTCGAATTGCTTCCGGGGCTCGCAGGGGCGGAGATCGTGGAGACGTGGTCCGGACTGCGGCCGGGAACGCCGGACGATTTGCCTATCCTTGGCCCGACCGACATCGAAGGGTTGCTGATCGCGACGGGCCACTACCGCAATGGAATTCTTCTCGCTCCGGTGACGGCGAAGCTCATGCGGGAGTGGATCGTGGACGGGCGCACGGGCTTCGACGCGCGAGTGTTTTCACCGCTGCGATTCGGCAGCGGCCATACGATCAATTCACCCAGATCGATGTCCCGCGGCATGTGACTTCAGGGGTTAAAACCCCCGAAGAAATCATGCGAACTACGGCGAGGTCCCCTCGGCTTCGCCCGGGACAAGTGAAACCCCACTCTTCCACTTCCAAATCAAGTCCTAAAAGGGGATTTTGCTCCGCGTGGGTTCGCGGTTGGGCGGACCTGGAAGCGTGGAGGCTTGTCCCGGAGTCGTGAACTGAACCTTGTCCGCATCGAGATAGATCGCGCGATCGATCACGGCTTCGAGCGTGGAGCCTCGCGGCAACTCGGCTTCGGGGCCGCGCGAGAGGAGCACCGCGCCGAGACCAGCAGCGGCCCCGATGCCCGCGCCGATTCCCGCTCCAGTGCCGCTCCGGCCGGCGATGGCGCCGATGCCCGCGCCGACGGAAGTCGACTTGACGACGGTGCCGACATCGGAAGCCTTGTCCGTGTCACCGACCACTTTGCCTTCGTTGTTCACGCTTTCGCCGCCGCCCGTGCCGGCGCCGCTGGGAGTGGCGTTCAAGTTGACCATGTAGGAGTTCGGCAGAATCATCGTCGTCAATTTGATCATCAGCTCGGCGCGGCCCTTCACCCGCCCGGCGCGCTTGGCTTCCGTGACCTCGCCGCTGACGTAGGAGCCCGCAGGAATCACAATCTGACCGTTCACCGCGACGGGAAACAGCGTTTCGAAATAGACCGGATCGCCCGGCCGCGCGCTGCGCGTGGAGATTGCGTTGTGGAGCACGAGGGGAATGTGCGTGCCCGAGGGCACTTCGATCTGCGCGCTTTTGGCGGTCGGAGTCGCGGCGGCTGGGGCAGCTGGAGTGGAAGGTGCGGTCGGAGCCGCGGCAGCAGCCTGCGCTGATTGCGCCGCGGGAGCCATAGGACCACCTTGCTGCGCGGAGGCAGGAACTGCCAGCGCCAGAACCAGAAAAAAGGCGCCTGCTCGCGGCGCGCCGAATTCGAGACCTCTCATTGGTGTCCCCCAATCGCCATCTGAACTAACCAAGATGCTCGCGCGGCCAATCGAGATGCTTGAAGCGTAATCCCGGAACCGTCCGGGAACAAGCACGACTGCGACGGAGTGTACGACTGAGCACGCACGCTCCGCGCCCGGGACGCTCCCGGAGCGCGCGCCTCATATACTGAATCGGGGTAACTCTCAGGCTGGCCTGAAGATGCGATTTCGCGTGCGGACATCCCTGCGCAATAAAACGCTGCTGATCGTGCTCGCGGCGCTTGTCGGCCTGGTGGGCGGCCTCTTCTGGCTCTCGCGCGCCGTTCTTCTCGGCGGGTTCGCCAAGGTCGAAAGCGACTTCGCGAGCGAAAATGTCGAACGCGCGTCGAACGCCCTGTCGAACGAGATCGACACGCTCCAGCACACCGCCGATCAGTACGCGGACCAGGATCAAACCTACGCTTTCCTTCGCGGCGACGCCCCGGCGAAAGTGGCGACGGAATTTCCGTCACGCACGATCGAGCAGCTGCGCCTGAATTTCGTAATCGTGCTGGACAGCGCGGGGCACAAGGTGTTTTCGAAAGGCTTCAACCTTGCCGCGATGGAAGCCGCGCCCATCCCGGCCGGGCTCGACAACCACTTGCGACCGGGCTCGCTTCTCGGAGGCAAAACTACGGACACGGGGGACGTAACCGGAATTTTGATGCTCGCGTCCGGCCCAATCCTGATCGACTCCAGCGCCATCCTGACCAGCAACTCGGAGGGGCCGGCCGCGGGGCGATTGATCATGGGGCGGTCGCTCGATTCCGACGAGACGGTGCGCCTCGCAGGGATGACGCGCATGCCGGTTGAAATCGTGCGGCTCGACTCCGGCGCGATGCCTCCCGACTTTGAATTCGCCGCGAATGCGATTTCGGACCAGAGTCCCACGCTGATTCGCCCGTACGACGCAGCTTCGCTCGGAGCCTATCACAAGTTGCACGACGTGTACGGGAACCCCGTTGCGGTGCTGCGCGTCCTTATGCCGCGCAACATCTATCAACAAGGCCAAACGAGCTTGCTGCAATTTCTGCTGCTGTTGCTGGCCGCCGGCCTCGTCTTCGGCTCGGTTACCATGTATCTCCTCGAACGGTTCGTGATTTCGCGCGTTGCCGCCCTGAGCGAGAACATCCTGCGAATCGGCGTGAGCGGAGACCTCAGCGCCCGCCTGGAGGTCTCGGGCCACGACGAGCTCGCCAATCTCGAAGGCACGATCAACAGCATGCTCGAGGATCTGGAGCGGGTTCAGACCGAGCAACACGAAGAGCGGACCCGCCTGGGCGTGATGGTCGAGCGAATGCCGGCCGTGCTGTGGACGACGAACGCCGACCTGAAAGTCACATCGGCCATGGGCGCGGGATTGGACGCCCTCGGATTGCGCAAGCGTGAGCCGGTCGGCCTGCCCCTGATGGAATTCTTCTTCACGAGCGATGCGGATTCTTCGCCGATTGTGGCGCACCGCCGGGCGCTCGCGGGACAATCCGTCGCCTACGAGGCGAGCTGGAACGATCGGCGTTTCGAGTCGCATGTGCAGCCATTACGCGACAACGAAGGCGTCATACAGGGAGTGATCGGCGTCGCGCTGGACATCACGGAGCGCGAGCGGCTGGCGGACCAGCTGCGGCAATCGCAGAAGATGCAGGCGGTCGGCGAACTGGCGGGAGGAGTGGCGCACGACTTCAACAACCTACTGATGGTGGTGAAGGGCCACGCGCAGCTCCTGCTCGAACGAATGCCGGAGAATTCGGCGCTGCGGCTCGGCATCCAGCAGATGGAGAAGGCGGCGGACCGCGCGGCAACGCTCACGCGACAACTGCTCGCCTTCAGCCGCAAGCAGGTGCTCCAGCCGCGCGTGCTCGACTTGAACGACACGGTGGCGGGAATGATCCGCATGTTTTCGCGCGTAATCGGCGAAAACATCGAGATGGCGTTCCTACCGGGAGGAAAACTGGGCCGCGTGAAAGCCGACCCGGGACAGATCGAACAGGTGTTGCTGAATCTGGTGGTCAACGCGCGGGACGCCATGCCGGAGGGCGGCCGATTGACGATCGAGACGTCGAACGTGGTGCTCGACCGGGGCTACGCGGCGACGCATGCGAGCGTTGAGCCCGGGGCCTACGTGATGCTGACGGTGACCGACACAGGCTGCGGCATGAGCGCCCAGACGCAGGCGCGCATTTTCGAGCCGTTCTTCACAACCAAAGGGCCCGGCAAAGGGACAGGTCTGGGTCTCGCGACGGTGTACGGCGTGGTGAAGCAGAGCGGCGGCTACATCTACGTGTACAGCGAGGTTGACCACGGGACCACATTCAAGATCTATCTGCCGCAAGTGACGGCGGAGGTAGACCGGACCCCACTCGAAACGGAAGCGAGAGGCGTCGCGCGAGGAACCGAAACGATTCTGTTTGTCGAGGACGAGCAGAGTGTCCGCGACCTCGTGCGGGACTATCTTGGGGTGACCGGCTACTGCGTGCTGGATGCCGCTGACGGTGAGCAGGCGCTGCGAGTCGCGGCGACGCACCCCGGTCCAATCCACATTTTGATCACCGACGTAGTGATGCCCCATCTGAGCGGGCCGGAGCTCGCAACGAAATTGACGGCGGAGCGGCCGGACATGAAGGTCTTGTTCATTTCGGGATACACGGACGACACGGTGTTTCGCCACGGCGTGCTCGAAGGCGGGGTGGCTTTTTTGCAGAAACCCTTCAATCTGAAAGCGCTGGGCACGAAAATCCGCGAAGTGCTGAGCGGACAACCCGTCGCCGCAGGTCCCCGCGGGGACTTCGACGTAAACTAGAGGCCGAATCAGCGGCGGGCTAGATCAGAAAGACGGTCTGGCCGGTGAGATCGAAACGCTTGCGGCAGCGAATGTTGCGGCAGGCTACCATGTTGTCGATGCGAACCATGTACGAGCGGGCTTTGGCGAACTGCTTCTTGTCTTCTTCATTCGCGCCGGCAGGAACGCCGGATTTCTTGTTGCGCACCATCCACCGCACGGGATAGGTGCCTTCCTGGCGGCAGTGCGGACAGGTCAGGGGAATCTGCTTCGTCTCTTCCTTCTCGTCGTAAAATCGTCTCTCGTCCATTCGCCTCTATCCTGTCAATTCCGGCCGATCACTGCGGCAAGTCGATTTCGTCCAGTGTCACAAAGCGAAGGCCCGCGCCCTGCCACCGCGGGAGCCAATGCTCGAGCGCCGCGACGCTGTGGCGGCGGTCGCCCTCGAGCACCCGATGGTCGCCGTCGTGCAGCAGGACGATATCCCCTCCACGCACGCGGCGCAAGCGCCGAATCACGGGCTCGGCCGGCTGCGGCTTCCAATCCCGCGCCCACACGGACCACATCACCACGCCGGCGCTGCCGTGCCTTCGCACCACGCCGCCGAGCTGAGGACCGCGAAAGCCGAAGGGCGGGCGCATCCAGCGCGGCTTCGTGTTCGTGGCGGCCTCGATGGCATCGTCGCAAAGGCTGAGTTCGTCCGCTATTTTACCAGGCGGCATGAACGCGAGCTTCGGATGTGTTTCCGTGTGATTTCCGATGACGTGGCCGCGCGAAGCGATATCGTTGGCCAGCGCCGGAAATGCCCGCACGTGGCGGCCGATCAGGAAGAACGTCGCTTTAGCGTTATGCCGACCAAGCAGGTCGAGCAGCGCGGGAGTGACGGAAGGATTCGGGCCGTCGTCAAAGGTAAGGGCGATCGTAGACGGATCGCAAGTGCGGCGGATCGTCCGACCGAAAAGCTGCGACGACGGCGCGACGGCAGCCCACGAGAGCGTGCCGCCGACCGCGCATGTGCCGCCCGTCGCGGCCAGTGCAGGAATCGTCCACATCGCAAGAATTCTCGCATCGCGGCTCGGGAAATGCCATCGAGTGGGACTCGGGATGATCGGCCTGCTTCCGATTGGGTGCTAATCGGGAGTCTAACGCGTTTCTTTCGAGTACGCGGGCGGGTTGGGCGGATGAAATTCCCACGCCATGCTATGCTGCCAGCGTTGGGCGAGTTCTTTGGCTTCCATCCGCCGTAGAATCCTTCCGCTCGGTACTTCCAGCTCATAGCCCAGAACCTGACACATGATTCCGCCCATCGATGAGCTGCATTGGACCTCGGCCATCACGACGATCTGTGAAGAATTGCCGATCCAGTCCAGCCCTACGACGCCGATGTAATTCTCCGGCTTGGTTGCAAGTTCGGCGCAGCTGTCAACGGGGTCCTTGGCTCGGCAAGGTGGAAAGCTGCGGGCCATGTCCCGTTCGACTTCGCCGGTGATGTTCCCAGGACCGAGGTTCGGGTCATCGAGTCGGTGAACAGCGACATGCTCATCGCCATACCCGTTGTTATTGCCATTGACGAAGAAGGCCTGGGAATCAGGGGACCAAGTAAGTTCGCCTTCGACGCTGCCCACTGGTTTGACCTCGCCCCTATCTCTTCCGAGCGTTGTCACGTGGAGGGAAGCGACTTCGGTGTCCGGATAATCGGGAATCGTCCTGTAGCTGATGTCGACAATGTTCCTGCCATCCGGCGAGGGAATTCGAAGTGGCCTGCAACCCTTGAAGGGGCGGCTGCAGCCGGTGGGGAAAGTTATGCCTTTCTTGGACCATTCCGGCTTGTTCGCAGGCGAGTTCGCCGCTGAAACCAAAACAAAGACAGTCAATACAGCAAGGCACAAAGCTAGCGGAACGCCTTTTCGCGACATGATTAGTAAGAGTCTACACCTGAGTTAGCAGCCGCAGCCACATACGAGTAGCTTTGGATGACTGGCAACGGTAGGCGAAGTCCCCACAATTCGGATAATCAAGAAATGATCTGCTACCGAATTCCGATGTACCCTCTGGTACGATCTCTGCGATTTCGCCGAAATGAGTGATGACGCTGCCCCCGAGACAAGCCGGGTTGCCGCAGTGGATTCGATGGGTCGCGTTCGTGTGGCTGGCGCTGTGGGTCACGGCCTACTGGCGCAGCTGGGGGCCGACTAATTTCCTGCATTTCTGCGACATCGCCGAGGCGCTCGCGTGCGCGGGATTCCTGGCGAACAGCGCGCTGCTCATTTCGAGCCAAGCAACAGCGTCTCTCCTGCTTAGCCTTACGTGGGCTCTTGACGCGGGATCAACCCTTGTGTTCGGCCGCCATCCGATCGGCGGGACCGAATATATGTGGGATACACGCTACCCACTGTGGATTCGACTTCTCTCGCTCTTCCATCTCGTCCTGCCCGTGCTACTGCTCTGGGCCCTGAGCCGAATGGGATACGACCGGCGGGGACTGGCGGTGCAATCGGCGATCGCGCTCCCCGCGTTCATTGCGTCACGGTTCGTATCGCAGGCGGAGAACATGAACTACGCCTATGCCGACCCTTTTTTCCATCGAGCGTGGGGGCCGGCGCCGGTTCATATCGCCGTGATTTTTATGTTTATGGTGCTGGTCGTCTATTTGCCGACGCACGCGCTACTGAAGCGGATCTTCCCGCGGCCCCAATCGCGGACGTCGTGAAGCGCTAATCGGTCTGGCGGAGAGAGCGGAGATCGATGCCGAGCTGCTGGCATTTCTTGTAGAGGTGGCTGCGCTCGAGGCCGAGCGCCTTTGCGGTGTTGGTCATGTGATGCTTGTTGCGCTTGAGCTCGGTGAGAAGTGTCTCGCGTTCGAACGACTCGACACGCTGCGCAAGCGTTCCATCAGCGGACTCTGCGGCCGACATCCCAGCAGATGATGCGGCGCCCTGCGGCAGGGCGCGAGGGATGGTTGCCGGCTCCACAACATCCCCGACGGCATACAGCATCACGCGCTCAATCACGTTGCGGAGCTCGCGCACGTTTCCCGGCCACGAGTAGCGCTCCAACGCTTCGAGAGCGCCCGGCGAAAAGCTTTTCGGCTTCCAGTGATTTTGCTCGGCCAGTTGCCTGACGAAGTGCTCGGCCAGCACGCGGATATCCTCGCGGCGCTCGCGCAACGGCGGCAGAACGATCGGAAACACGAAGACGCGATGGTAGAGGTCTTCGCGAAACGACCCCTGCTTCACCTGCTCCTCGAGATTGCGGTGCGTGGCGACGACCACGCGGACATCGACGGCAAACGGGCTGCCGCCTCCGACGCGCTCGATTTCGCCTTCCTCAAGCACGCGCAGCAACTTGGCTTGCATCGCGAGAGGCATGTCGCCGATCTCGTCCAGAAAAAGCGTGCCCCGGTGCGCCTGCTCGAATTTTCCGATGTGTCGCGCGGCGGCGCCGGTGAACGAGCCCTTTTCGTGCCCGAACAGCTCCGATTCCATGAGTTCGGCGGGGATCGCGGCGCAATTCAAGGAAATGAACGGACCGCCGTGGCGGGGACTCTTTTCGTGCAGCGTGCGCGCGATCAGCTCCTTGCCTGTGCCGGTTTCGCCACGGATGCAGACGCGCGTTTCGCTCGCGGCGACGTGGTCAACCTGCGCCATCACCTCGCGCATCGCCGGGCTCGCCCACACGATCTGGTGACGCCCGAGCCGGCGCTTCAGGTCTTTGTTCTCTTCCTCGAGGCGCGAGAGACGCACCGCGTTCTCGACGGTGAGAAGAAGTTTTTCAGTCGAAATCGGCTTCTCGAGAAAATCGACGGCACCGAGCCGCGTGGCCTTCACGGCCATCTCGATCGTAGCCTGCCCGGACATCATTACGGCGGGCGAAGCGACGCCGATGCTCTTGAGGTCTTCGAGCAGAGCAATGCCATCGCGGCCGGGCATCACGACATCCGACAGGATGAGATCGAAGCGCTCCGCTTTGGCGAGTTCGAGAGCGCGGGCGGCGTTGTCGCAAACGGTGGCTTCGTGCCCGGCCAGGCGGAACGCGCGGGCGAGCGAGGCGAGCGTGTTCGCGTCGTCGTCGATGATGAGAATATGGGCCTTCAGCGGCACGGGAGGCTACGCCCCTTCGCTCGGAGCGCTTTCCGGAGTTGGCGGCGCCTCGACAGGACTCGGAGTCGGCGCCTGACTCTGCACAGGCGCGGAAACCGGGGCGGGCATTTGCGGCGGTTTTGCCGGCAAGTGGATGTGGAACGACGTGCCGACGCCGGTCTCGCTCTCAACCGAAATGCGGCCGCCGTGGTCGCTCACCACCGCTTGCACGATCGCGAGGCCCAGGCCGGTACCGTGTTGCTTCGTCGTGTAGTACGGGGTGAACAGGCGCTCGCACTCTTCCGGGGTCAGACCCGTGCCCGTATCGGAAACTTCCAGGCCGACGCCGCCATCCTCGCGCGTGGTGCGAAGCATCAGGACGCCGCCGGCGGGCATCGCATCCATTGCGTTGAGAACGAGATTTTCAAGCGCGCGGTGCAGAAGCGTCGCGTCGGCCTGAATCACGGGGAGATTTTCCTCGAGATGCAGCTCGGACGTGATCGGCGGCCGCCCCACCGCCCCGAACTGCGCTTCAAAGAGCTTCACGACGGCGCGCACAACGTCGTTGAGGTTGACCGTCCCAAGCTCGGGTTGAGGCATCTTCGCGAAATCGCTGAAGCGCCCGACGATCGTCTTCAGATTTTCGATCTCGGCCAGCAGGATGCCGGTGGACTCGCGGAAGACCTCCTCGAACTGGTCGAAGTTCTGCTCCTTCGCTCGCCGAAGATTTTCGACGGTGGTCTGAAGCGGAAAGAGCGGATTCTTCAACTCGTGCGCCAGGCGGCGCGCCAATTCGCGCCAGGCGGCCACGCGCTCGGCCTGGAGCAGACGCTCGCGCTGCTCGGTCAGCTCCTGCGTCATCTGATTGAAGGCGAGCGCCAGCTGGCCGATTTCGTGGCGGCCGCGAATATCGGTGCGCGCGCTCCAGTTCCCTGCCGACACCTCGCGCGCCACTTCCGCAAGCTTGCGCACGGGGCGCGTGACGCGCGCAGCTCCCCACCAGCTCAGGAGGAGTCCGACCAGCAAGCCCATTCCGGCGACTCCGAACGCGAGCAGCCGAATGCGGCGCTCAAGCTCCACGACCTCCTGCTGCGAATTCCCGATCAGCAGAACGCCGAGCAGCTCTTTCTGCCGCCCCTGCAACGGGAGCGCATGAAACGCTTCCGAGCCGGAGGGATCAGGAGTCCATGCGATCGCAAACGTCTGCCTGCCCGGCTGCTGCTGCTCCTGCGCGATGAAAGGAGCGAAGCGCTCTCCCAGATTTACGGGACCCGAATCGTCGATCAGGTTGGACGCCTGAAAACTCGGATCGAGATTCATGTAGAGGAGGGCGCGCATCCCCGCGGGAAGAACGAGCGAGGCGAGAAAATCCTTTCCGAGCCGCTCGCCGCCGAGGATGTAGAGATTGCTGTCGCCGACGCGAACGGTCGAAACGGACATCAGGCCGAGCGCGGGGCCATCCTGAGTGTCCACGGTTGTGAGGAACGAGCCGAGCGTCGCCCAATCCTGCGGCTGCGTGAGCCAGTCCATCTTGTAACCGAAGCGCGCGGGATATTCGTTCGAGGAAATGATCGAGCCGTCGTTGCCGACGAAATCGAGGAAATCGAGCTGATGCGACTGCGAGACGCCGTGCGCGTCGTTGACGTACACCGAAACGTCGGCCTTCGGACGGCTCAGCTCAATCGCCATGCGCACGGTCCCTTCGGCGTCGGCGATTCCCTGCACGCGATGGGCGACATCGAGTCTGCGGCGGTCGAATTCACGCTCGAATTGCGCAGCGAGCGCTTCGCTGTGCCGGCGGCTCAAATCCTCGAACGCCTGGCGCGTCACGAGCGTCACGCCGGCGGCGATCACGCCGACCGACAGCAGCAGCGCGAGCGTGAAGACCCAGAAAAGTTTCGAGCGAAACGTCACTGTGATTCCTGATCCAGCCAGACATCGGCGAACGGCCAGCTCTCGCCCGGCGCGGGCGCTTTCCAATCCCTCACGCGGGCGCTCAAACCATACACCTGCGGGAGCCAAACCAGCGGAACGACTCGATAGCTATTTACGATCGCGCGCTCGCGGTCGAACACCTCGTCGGACGAAACGCCCGCCGGCAGCGGAGCGACGTCGAGCGCCGCCAGAGGTCCGAGCATAGCAACCAGATTCACGAGCGCCTCGCGCGGATGCGGCGACGGCATGCGCACTCGCATCAGCCGCGCGTCGAAATTCGGAGACGCGGAACCCGGGCCGGCCACCGATTCGGCCGTGATCGAAATTCCGGCGTCGCGTGCGTTCACCGCGATCCGCTCCGCAATCGTTTGCTCGAGCGAATCGGCGGAATCATATCCCAGGACAATCGTGGGCGAACCTGCGATTTGCGACCAGAGTTGCTTCGCTCCGGCGGCGTCCATGGCGGTTGAGAAGAGGAAGGCGATGCCGCTTGACCATTGCGGCAGCAGTCCTCCGGCCGGCTCTCCCTCTTTCTGCAAAATAAAGTTGACGATCGCGGCTCGATCGATGGAGCGGGCCAATGCCTCGCGCGCGTGAGCGTCTTCGGAGATCGGACGCCCGGCCACGAAAACGACGGCGACGAGTTCGTCCGGATCAGAGGCGCTGACGCGCACGCCGTGGTCGGACGCGCTGCGCGCCTGCTCGGCGGGAAGCTCGGCGAAATCGACGTTGCCGGTCTCCAGGTCGAGCAGGCGATCTTTCGCCGCGCGCCCCATCTGGATTTCGATCGAGTCCACGAACGCCCTGCTGCCGCGGCTGCTGTCGCTCGCCGCTAGAGTCACATGCTTTCCGGGATCCCACGCGGCGATGCGAAACGGACCCGAGCCGGCGACTCCCGCGAACGTTCCGTCTGGATTGCGATGGTCGTACAGAAGCGCGCCGATCTGGTCCTTCGCGGCCGCTTCTTCCGGATTCGCCGCCGCGACGGCGGGGTCGAGCGAATTGACGACGGCGCCGATTTCCACGCGCAGCGTCGCGCCGTACCTGGGCCGCCTCGAGGGTTCGAGGCGGGCCGCATGGACGAGCGTGACGCTAATTGCCGCAAGTATCAGAAATAGTCGAAGCTTCATACTGTCCTGTCGCGAGATTCCGGGAAACCACGCGCGCCGACTTGCCGTCTTCCGCGGGCCAGAGCGCCAGAATCGGGCCTGAAAATTCGAGCGGGTCGCCGACGGCGGTCGCGCGTCGGTCCTTGAGTTCATAGAGCTGTATCTGGTCCGGCTGGGTCCAATCGCCCGCGCCGGTGACAAACACCTGCCACGCCGCTCCGCATGCGGGTGCGGCCGTAAGAATATCGCTTCCCCAGCCGTCGAACGTGGCCACCGCGTTCGCCGAGCCCGCGAAGAGCTGGGCCCGGCCGTCGAGCCCAGCGATCACCCAGCGCGAGCCGCCCTGGCCGCTCGTGGCGGACGAAGGCGAGGCCGCGGAATAGAATGGGGGGAACTTCGTCTCGAGGCTGCTCGAGAAGATCATCGAGCCGGAAAAGTTGTTGCGCGACGGATCGATTGCCCAGCTCACCGAGCCCATCTGCCATTGCTGATCCGGATTCTCGCGGCACTCGAGCGCGAAACTTGGATTCCAGACGCCGTCGCAGCGAACGCCGCCGACAAAAGCTCTTACATGAGTGGCATCGGTCAGGACGACGCGGCCACGGAGATCACGCGGGGCGTAGAGCTTCGAGATCGGCCGAGCCTCGTGAAACACCTGCGCCCCGCCGCTGAACTCGTAGATCACCAGCCGATCCGGTTCGAGCAGGTACCAGATCTCGTGGCTCGAATCCGGCGCGCCGACGGCGAAATCGAGGATGGGGCGCGCCTGCTGCCACACAATTTTTCTCTGAATGCCAGGAGTGAGGCTGGGCTGAGATGCGGCCGGCTCGGAGCCCCTCACGGGGGCGGTCACCACTTGGAGCGTATCGCCGTGGCGGATTTCCGCGACCAGCAAGAAGCCGTCCACATTCTGAGAAATCGTCACCGACACCTGCGAATCGGCCGCCGTCGATGACACCGAGCGAGCGCCACGGGGCACCAGATCGGCCACGAGCGTCTGGCTGACGGCCGCCAACTCGACGGCCGCCCCCGAGGAAACGTCCTTCACTTCGACCGAGTAGGTGCGCGACGGAGTCAGCGCGGCGGCGATTTTTTCGGCGAGAGCGTACACCGCATCATTCCACGGAAGCGGAAGCTGCTCGGGCGCCTGCGCGGGAGAAGGGCGCGCAATGCAGCCGAATAATAGGACGGCGACGATGAGACGCAGCAAAGTGGGAACGATTCGAAGGGGTGGCCGCATCGGCTTGGGCCAATTGCGCAATTCGTTGGTCGCGGGTCATCATAGCACACCGTTTCGCGAGTCAAGTTTGGAGTGCGGCGCGTGGTTCAACTCTGCGCAACATTTTCAGAGTGTTCGCCGCTGGCGAATCCGGCCCGGCGGCGATCCGCCGGCGGGGGCTTCGTCTTGGATCGAGCTGACGAAGCCCCCGGCAAGGGTTTTTGCCGGCGTTACTCCCGCAACCGATCCGACCTCTCTCCGGGTTCCCAGCCATCGCCCGGATAGACGCCGGATCGGAGGGAATCTCTAGCGCTTGGCCGTGACGGCGGGGGGATCGCCCGGTCCCCCGGAAGTGTCCGCCGCCATCGCGGAGCGCAGCACGTCGTTCGTGAAAAAGAATTTCCCGTCGTTCGGGACCATCATGATCTGCACGCGGTCCGAGAGACGCTGTGCGACGGTGAGTTGCACGAGCAGCGGATTGGACTTGAGCGCGGCCGCTTGCAACTGCATCTGCTCCGACTCGGCCTGCGAAGTCAGGCGGATTCGATTGGCTTCGGAGTCGGCTTGCAGATTATCGCGGACCTGCTCGGCCTGCGCGGTGACGCGAATGCGATTCGCTTCGGAATCGGCCAGCAGGCCCTGGCGTTGCTGCTCGGCTTTGCTATCGATCACCTTGGCCTGCGCTTGCGCGTCGGCGTTCTCGATGGTGGCTTCCTTGCGCGCTTCGGCTTCCAGACGCGATTGCTCGATCTGTTTCTGTTTCAGTGGCAGCGTGTACTGCATCGCGTCCGATTGCGCCTTGGCCATGATCACCTGCGTCTGGGCATCGGCTTCGGCGTGCTTCACGTCGCGAATCTTGGCGGCTTCGGCCTGGTATTCAGCGATCACCACGCGCTTTTGTTCGATCTGCGCATCGACGGAGGTGCGATCGTCCTCCTGCTCTTTCAGCAGCAAGTCCTCGAGACCCTTGGCGTACTCCTCGGGCAGCTCGACTTTCTTCAGCAGCACCTCCTTGACCACGATGCCGTCGCCCGCGAGTCGCGTGGTGATGAGCTGCGCGGCGCGCCCGCGAAATTCCTCGCGCTTGGTGGAGAAGAGGTCGCGGACCACGTAGTTCGGCGCAAGCTCGTGAAAGGCGGCCACGATGGTCGGCGCGACGATCTCGGTGTCGAGCGGCTGCGGGACGTTGGCCTGGATGTACCCGAGACGGCTGGGGTCGGTCCGATATCGCACGGCCACTTCGAGTCCCACGGCCAGGCCTTCGCGAGCCTGCACGCTGAGGACTTCGAGGTTCTGGTTGCGGACCTCCAGGGCGGCGGTGGAGAAGACTCGGTCGCGGACGTCGAAGAATTGCACGCGGTCAATCAGCGGCACGATCAGGTGCGTTCCGGCGTAGAGCGTTCCCGGGCGCACACCTGAAAGTTGGCTGATGCGCACGCCGGCCTGGCCGTCGGGCACAACGAGGATGCTGCGGCCAAGGAGGCCGGAGATCGCGCCAATTGCGACGAGCTTCGCGGCGGTGCCCAAGCGGATCACGCGGCGAGTACGCGGGAACTGAACGGGGGGCGGCGGGGTTCCCCCAGTCAGTGTCGGCTCGGTGGGACGTTCGCTGCGACGCAGAATCCGGCCGAGCTCGTACGCCAGATAGATGTCGTAGAGCACCATGCCCGCAGCGCACACCAGAAAACCGAAGCACGTCAGCAACAACATGAATTTCAGGAACAGCATGGCTTCCTCCTTTACCCTGAGAAAGCGCCAGCGGCGCTTTCGAAGGGTTCGTCCACCGGAGGCTCCGACTGCCGTCTCCGGGGGGTTGTCCTGAAGGCGGATCGCCCACGCATCAGGATGTTCGCTGCGTTAAGGGCGCCCGTCGCGCGGGTGGTGGCGCCGCACGGGCATCAAGCTGGTCAGGCCGTACAGCCCGACCCACTCGAGCCCGAGCGCCAATCCCAGCGCCGCGAGGATCGCGCCCACTATCTCGGAAAATTCCATAAAGCCGTTCATGGCCGCCTACCTTTCGCTGGGCCTGCGTACGGAACGCACGGATGCAGATTGCTCGCCGAAACCGGAGAGGCTGGCTTGAAAGAACTTAGGGGCAAGCGCGGCCGGAAGATTCGTGGCGGCTAAAACACGGCGTGGAAAATGACACGCGGAATCGCGCCTCTGCTAGAATCCACGCGGAGACAGCCGATGGCGCAACCTGCTCAGGGCTCCGGAATAAGGATCGGGCGGATTTTCGGCATCCCGATCTTTCTGCACACCAGCTGGTTCATCATCTTCGCGTTGATCACGCTGTCGCTTCGCACGCAGTTCACGTCCCAACATCCCTCGTGGACTTCCGGACAGCACTGGGCGCTTGGGATCATCACGAGCGTGCTGTTCTTCGGGTCGGTGATATTCCACGAGCTGAGCCACAGCGTTGTGGCGAAGCACTACCGCATCCCGGTGCAATCGATCACGCTTTTCGTGTTCGGCGGGCTGTCCCGGATCGAACGCGACCCCTGCAGCGCCATGGAGGAGTTCAAGATCGCCATCGCCGGGCCGCTCTCCAGCCTTTTTCTTGCTGGGTGCTTCTGGCTGGTCCGGCACTTCGTCCATGGCAGCGAGATGGTGACGGCAGCGGCGGCGTGGCTCGCCTGGATAAATTTCGCGCTGGCGATATTCAACCTGGTCCCCGGATTCCCGCTCGATGGCGGACGGGTGCTCCGCGGAATCGCATGGGGCATTACCGGCGACTTCACCCGCGCTTCGCAGATTGCCGCCACGTCGGGCAGCCTGTTCGCTTACTTCATGATCTTCGTGGGCATCTGGCAGGCGCTGAGCGGCAACTGGGTTGGCGGGCTGTGGCTGGCGTTCATCGGCTGGTTCCTGTTGGAGGCGGCGAAGGAGAGTCTCGCGCAGGTGGTGATCAGAAACACGCTGCTCGGGGTACGCGCGGAAGACATCATGTCCACGGAAATCCCCACGGTGGGCCGCGACATGACGCTGGAGGAGTACGTTCACGAGGTGCTCCGGACGGGCCGCAGGTGCCACGTCGTGGTCGGGGGCGACCGGCCGTCCGGGTTGGTGACGCTCCAGTCGGCCCGGGCGGTGCCTCGCGACGAATGGCACAACACCTCGATCCAGGCCATCATGGTGCCGTTCGATCGGGTCCACTCGGCCTCACCGGAGGAATCTGCGCTCCGCCTGCTCGAGCGGATGCAGGCCGAGGACGTCAACCAGATGCCGGTCGTCTCCGACGGCCGGGTGGTTGGAATGATTGGCCGGGACGCCATATTGCGCGTACTCCAGGCGCGCATCCAGACGGGACACCTCGCCCCTTCGTAGCGATCTGTCCGCACGCCCAGTTCTCCTCTACAATGCTGACGGTTTGATCGAAGGGGGTCTGTATGCGGAAGATTCTGGCGGCCATTGCGGGGAGCGCGACGTTTGCAAGCCTCGCGTTCGGCCAGACGCTCGGCCCGGAAGTAAAGCCGTTCGTGGAAGTGAACGCGCCCGTGGTGGCGCTGACGCACGTCCGCGTGATCGACGGGACGGGCGCGCCGGCCCGCGAGGATCAGACCGTGGTCCTGGCGAACGGCAAGATCGCTGCGGTAGGCGACGCTTCCATGGCGGTTCCGCCCAACGCGCAGGTGCGCGACCTGCACGGCTACACCGTGATACCCGGCCTGGTGGGAATGCACGATCACCTTTTCTATCCTTCAGGCGAAAGCATGTACGGGGAAATGGGATTCAGTTTCCCCCGGCTGTATCTCGCAGGCGGCGTGACCACGATTCGCACAGCCGGCGCGCTCGAGGCTTACTCCGACCTGGAAATCAAGGCGGCCATCGATTCCGGGGCGGCACCCGGGCCACACATACACGTCACCGGGCCGTATCTCGAGGGCAAGGGGACGTGGGCGCAGCAGATGCACCAGCTATCGGGCCCGGAGGACGCGGTGCGGACTGTGAATTATTGGCTGGACGAGGGCGTCGACAATTTCAAGGCGTACAATTTCATCACCGCGGATGAACTCGCAGCGGCGATCGGAGCGGCGCACAAGCGCGGAGCGAAGGTGACCGGCCACCTCTGCTCGATCGGTTTCCGGCAGGCTGCCGAACTCGGCATCGACAACGTGGAGCACGGGCTTCTGGAAGACTACGAATTTCTGCCGGGGAAGAAGCCGGGGGAATGCCCAGAGGCCAAGCCCGAGGACGCCGTGTTCATGTCGAAGATCGATGTGAACACCGGCCCTGTCCACGACATGATTCTGGAACTGGTGCAGCGCCACGTCGCCATCACATCCACGCTGCCCGTCTTTGAGGTCGATGCCCCGGGCCGGCCGTCGATCGAACAACGCGTGCTGGATGCGCTGTCGCCGGATGCCCGTGACCAGTTCTTGAGATACAAGGTCCGTCGCAACGACACAGCCTTGTCGCGCAAGCGGTATGGCACCGAGATATCGCCCTGGAGCCCGGCACTCAAGAAAGAGATGGAATTCGAGTTCGCGTTCGCGAAAGCGGGCGGCACCTTGCTGGCCGGCGAGGATCCTACCGGCATCGGCGGCGTGCTGGCCGGGTTCGGGGACCAGCGTGAGGTGGAGCTTCTGGTGGAGGCCGGATTCACGCCCGCCGAGGCGATCTGCATCGCGACCCAGCATGGCGCGCAATACCTCGGCGAGGCCGACCGGATCGGCACAATCGCGCCCGGGAAGAATGCCGACGTTGTGGTCATCAAGGGAGACCCTTCCCGGCAGATCGAGGACATTGAGAACGTCGAGATCGTCTTCAAGGACGGAGTCGGCTATAACTCGGCCAAACTCATCGCGTCCGTCCGCGGACAGGTGGGGATGCAGTAGCACGCCGGGACGGCGGCTTCCCCGCGGAGTTGTGGAAAATTCCCTTCCAAGCAGGTAACCTGAAGTCACGGCGCTCCGGCGCGCGGCTTGATTGGCGCGAGCGAAGCGTGCTAATTTCGGCCTGTCTGCAGCGGTTCGCGCTCGTTCATCCGATCATGTCCTCATCCAAGTACATTGAGCCGAATCAGGTTGGGCTCGCCGGGGAGCGAAGTCTTCCGTCTCCGCGGCGCGAACCCATCTATTGGCGCGTCGAGGGAAGCCTGCTGAACCTGACCGCGGTGCGGCCGGTCGCCTTCTTCACTTGGAACGCGCAGACCTTCCTGGAACGGTGGACGCGCCGGGGGACGATGGGCGCCCTCGCGCTGGCCAGGCTAATCCTCTACGCGGCGGACCGGGTGTTCGCCACGCGCGTGCTGCACGCCGTACTGCGAGGCGAAAGCCGCGACCGGCTCGACCTGCTGGGCGAGGAGTTTTTTCACTACTACCTCAAGCCCCGGCTCAAACCGCGCGGCGTTGAGAAGCTCCGCGAGGTGATCGCCTCCGGCGCGGACGTCGTGCTCGTCAGTCAGGGCTTGGACCACATCATGCGCCCGCTCGCCCGGCATCTGGGCGCCGAGCGGATCATCTCGAATCGCCTCGACTTCCGCGACGGCATCGCCACGGGACGGCTGCTCCACCCCGTGATTCGCCCGCGGGGACCGTTCGCGAAGCTGCGGAAGGACGAGCCCGACGGGACGGTGGCCAGGGCCCAACTGCTGTGGGACCTAGGCTTTGGCAGGACTCCCGACGTACTCGAGGCCACGATTCGGCCGGCGCAGCGAACGGCGCCGAGGATTCATGTGCCCGTGGTCGACTTCGCTTCGAAAAATGGGCATGCGCCGTTCTCGGTCCGCGGCGCGTTGCGCGGAAAACAGATTCTTCTGATCGGCGGGACGGGATTCATCGGCAAGGTGTGGCTCGCCAATCTGCTGACCGAGCTTCCGGACATCGGCCGCATCTACCTGCTGATCCGCGGCCACCGGTCGGCCACGGCGCTCGAGAGGTTCGAGCGCGTCGTTTCCGAGTCGCCCGTATTCGACGGGCTCGCGGCGCGATACGGCGATGGTCTCGCCGAATTCCTGCGCGAGCGCGTGGAAGTGGTCACCGGGGACGCGAGCAAGCCCGGCCTCGGCCTGGCGCCCGATGTGCGGGAGCGCCTCGCCCGATCGATCGATTTGATCGTCAACAGCGCGGGGCTGACGGACTTCAATCCCGACCTGCGCGACGCGGTCGCCATGAACGTGCGCTCCACGAAGTACATGCTGGATTTCATGCGCGACTGCGATCACGCTTCCCTGCTGCACCTTTCTACCTGCTACGCCATCGGGCGCCGCGACGGCCGCATCCTCGAAGAGCTTCCCGCGAACTACACGCCCCGGAACGTGCCCGGGTTCGACGCGGAGAAGGAGTTGCTGTCGCTCGAAGCGCTTGTGAAGGAAACCGAGGCACGTGCGGAGTCCGCCGAGGTGACCGAGGAGATTCGCCGGCAGTCGCTCGACAAGCGGAACGCCGCGAAGAATCTGCAAGGCGCCGCGCTCGAAAATCAGATTCGCAAGAACCGCGTCCGCTGGCTTCGCCAGACCCTGACCGACGCGGGCACGCGGCGCGCGAACGAGCTCGGCTGGCCGAACACCTACACTTTCACAAAGAGCCTCTCGGAATCGCTGATCCATAATTTCCTCGAGGCGTCTCCCAGCGCGGCCATTGCCGTGGTGCGGCCATCGATCGTCGAATCGTCGATTGGCGAGCCGTTCCGCGGATGGAATGAGGGCGTGAACACATCCGCGTCGCTCTCCTATTTGCTGGGAACGTTTTTCCGCCAGCTGCCCACCAACGAAAGCAAGTGCCTCGATCTGATTCCTGTGGACCTCGTCGCGCGCGGGATGACGCTGATCGCGGCCGCACTGGTCACGCGGCGCCACCGGCCCGTCTATCACCTCGCCACCTCCGTCGCGAACCCGTGCGACATGCGGCGTTCGATCGAGCTGACCGGTCTGGGCCACAGGAAGTTCTACCGCTCGCAGACGGGACTTCACCACCGGCTGCGCCTGAAGTTCGATGCGATTCCGGTCTCGAAGACGCGCTATGAGACACTTTCGGCGCCGGCGCAAAAGGTGTTCGTGCGGGCGATCAACAGGACCATCGAGCCGATTCCGTTCGTGCGGCCGCCGCTCGCGCGGCAGGAGCGTGAGCTCGAAAAAGTGATCAAACTGATCGCGCTCTTCGAGCCGTTCATACTCGACAACGATCACGTCTTCGAGGCGGCGAATGTCGAGCGGCTGAGCGCCGCCTTGCCCGCCGACGAGCATGCCGCGTTCGGATACGACGCGCGGTCACTGGACTGGTGGGACTACTGGATCAACGTGCACATTCCGGCGCTGCGCAAGTGGTGCTATCCTCTGATCGAAGGACGTCCGCTGGAAACTCGCCCGCGGCGCAGCGTGCCTCTTGCGGCCCGTACTGAAGCCAGCGCCGCCGGGGCGGCAGCCGGGGCGGCTCCGGCAACAACGTCCTGACACCCGAACACTGTGGCCATCCTCCTGACCGGGAGCACCGGATACATCGGTGCCCATATAGCATCGAACCTGCTCGCGGATCATCCCGAGCCGCTAAACGTGCTGGTGCGCGCCCGCGATCCCGAAGAAGCGCGGCTCAGGCTATGGCACGCTTTCCAGCTCCACATGGATTTTCCGCGCTTCGAATCTTTCCTGAATTCGCGTATTCAGATTTTCCGCGGCGACCTGACCGACGCACGCTTCGGCCTTCCCGAGGACGATTACCGCCAGCTCGTCCGCACGACGGACTCCGTGATCCACTGCGCGGCTTCGCTCAATCGCAAGTCCGAAAAAAGCTGCCTCAACGTGAATCTGCGCGGCACGCTTGAGGTGATCCAGCTGGCGATGCGCGCGCGCGACGAGCACGGCTTGCGCCGCTTCAGCCACGTGAGCACGGTGGCTGTCGCCGGCCAGCGCGCGAACGAAGTCGTGGAAGAAGACGCTGCGATCGATTGGGACCGTTCGGACTACGACCCCTACGCGCGCACGAAGAAATTCTGCGAGCACATGGTGCGCCAGCTTCTTCCGGACGTGCAGCGAACCATCTTCCGCCCCAGCATAGTGTTGGGCGACAGCCGCCGACCGGAAACGAATCAGTTTGAGATGGTGCGTGCGTTCGTCTTCCTCGCCGGGCTTCCCGCGCTTCCCTTCCGCGCGACCGACAAGGTGGATATCGTACCGGTCGATTACGTAGCGGGCGCGATCTCCACACTGCACCAAAAGGAAAAGCCGGCGCACGAAATCTACCATCTCTCCTCGGGCGTCGATTCCGAGACGTTTGTGCAACTAACGGACGCGCTGTCGAAGGCGCAGGGGAAGCGCGGACCCGTGTACATGCCGGGCCTCGAAGGCCCATCCTCGAAAATGATCGACGCGCTCGCGGGCGGCGCGGGCAAGGTCGGCGGGCTCGCGCGCCTCTTGAAGGTCTTCCTGCCGTATCTCGTGTGGAACACCGTCTTCGACAATCGCCGCGTGATCGCCGAGATTGGGCAGCGCCCCGCGCCGTTTTCTCAATATTGCTACCCGCTGCTGCGCTTCAGTCGCGAGAACAATTTCAGCTACAAATACCGCGACTGGCCCTCAGAGGGCGCGCCCAGGCCGGCGTCGGCTGCGGCGCAGGGTTCACGCCCATGATGGATCTCGTCCTCGAGGGTTGGGTCAGCGGGCTGGTCGAGCTGAACAAGCTCGAATACGTGCTCGGCGCGGGCAAGGCGTGGAAGCCGGGCGAGAAGCTCAAGCTTCTGTGCGCCGGCTACAACGGCACGCGCAACACCGGCTCCGACCTGCGCGTCGAGGAGATTCTGCGGCAGCTTCGGCGAATCCTCGGCCCCGAGAACGTGGCGCTCAGCGTGATGACGCAGAATTTCGATCTGACGCGCGGGTATTTCGGCGACGCGCAGCAGGTGCATCTGCCGGATGTGTTTCCGCCGTTCCTGCACTCCGAAGTGAGAAAGAATCACGGCGTCGTGGCCTGCGAAGGGTCGATGTTCAAGAGCAAGTTCGCAAACGCCCTCGCGACCATGATGATCGGCGCGCTGGGGATCGCCTCCGCGCAGAACAAGCTGAGCATCGCCTACGGCGCCGAAGCGGGGGCCATGGACCCGCTGCTCGAGAAAATGTGCCGGAGATATTGCGCCGATTCGCTGGTGATCACGCGCAATGTTGAATCACAGGAAATTCTCGGCAAGCTGGGCGTCGCAACGGAGCTCGGCACCGACACAGCGTGGACGTTCGAACCTCTGGGTCCGAAATACGGACGCAAGGCGCTCCACGACGCGGGGTGGGACGGCACTACGCCCGTGCTGGCGGTGTGCCCGGTGAATCCCTTCTACTGGCCGGTGAAGGCGTCTCTCGGGAAGCTGATCGCGCATTCGATTACCGGCGCGTACGAAAGCAGCTACTACCGCACGATCTATTTCCACCGTTCGGGCCCGGACGTCGATGCGGCCTATGAAAAATATCTCTCCGAGATGGCAGAGGGAGTTCAGCGATATGGCCGGACGCGTTCGGTTTTCCCCGTGCTCGTCGCGATGGAGATGCTCGACCGCGACGCCTGCGAGCGGATCGCGAAGAAGCTCGGCGGCGCGCCGATCATTTCCTCCGACCGCTTCAACATGTACGAGATCGTGAGCATCCTGCGCGAATGCCATCGCATGCTTTCTTCGCGCTTCCACGCGATCGTCAGCTCGATGCCCGCGGGCGTGCCCTCGGCGGGCGTCACCATGGACGAACGCATCCGCAACCTGATGCGCCAGCGCGGCCACGAGCACCTGTTGATGGAAGTGGACGAACCCGATCTTGCCGATAAGATCGTCGCGGCGCTCACGGCCCTCGATGCCGAGGCTGATTCGATCCGCAACTCGATGGGCTGCACCGTCGCCCGCAATCTCCAGCTGATGGCCCGGATGGGCGTCTATTTCGAAGAGCGGGTTGCGCGGCAGTACCCGGAGTTCCCGGTTCGGACCGGCGTAGTCGGCTGGGAGGAGTACCTTCCTCCGCTCAGTCCGGTGCTCCGCAAGCTGCTCGAACAGTACAGTGGAGCGCTCGCCGCATGACATTCGTGGAACAGATCTTCGCGCGGTTGGAGCGGGCGCACAGCTCGCCCGTCCTGTGCGAAATCCGCGATGCCAACATCGCCTCTGTTACCGGCCCCGAATTGCTCGCGCTGGTTGGACAGGCGCGGAGTTTTCTCGCTGCGCGCGGCATGAAGAGAGGCGATCGCTGCGCCTTGCTCGCGCCAAACAGCATTCGCTGGGCGGCAATCGATCTGGCGATGATGGCCGAGGGCCTGATCGTTGTGCCGCTGTACGCGCGGCAGGCGCCCGCCGAGCTCGTCGGGATGATCAAGGACGCGACCCCGACGCTGATCTGCTGCTCGGACGAATCGCTGGCCGCCGAAATTCGGAAAGCTTACGCGGCGGCGCCGGAAATCGTGCTGTTCGACACGATTTTTCAGGGCGAAAGTGCCGCTGCCGCCCCGCCGCTTCACCACACCGATCACGATGCGGTCACCATCATCTACACGTCGGGGACCTCCGGCGAGCCCAAGGGCGTGGTGCTCAACACGGGCAACGTCGGCCACATTCTGAGCTGCACCAACGAGCGCCTTGACCGCCTCATGAATGGGCCGAAGGAACCCGAGCGAATTTTTCACTACGCTCCGTTCTGCTTCGCGGCATCGTGGATTCTGCTCCTGACGGCCCTTTCGCGGAACAGTGTGCTCTTTCTATCTACTGATCTCACGAAAATCGCGGACGAACTGAAAGTAGCGGCGCCAAACTATTTTCTGAACGTGCCGGCGCTCCTCGAGCGCGTTCGCGCCCGAATTGAAGGCGGCGTCCAAAAGCGCGGCGGTTGGGCGCAGGCGCTTTTCACGAGCGCACGCGCGGGGTACTACCACCAGCGTAACGGCCGGACTCGATTGTTCGGAGCTTTGAGCCTCTGGCTTGCGCGCAAGTTCATGTTCCCGACGATTCGCAAGAGCATTGGCCCGAATCTAAAGGCGCTCATCTGCGGATCGGCGCCGCTCTCGACTGAAACGCAGCTTTTCTTCATGATGCTGGGCATTCCGGTGCTGCAAGTTTACGGGCTCACGGAGACCACCGCGATCTGCACCATGGACGACCCGCGCCAGTTCGAGCCGGGCTTCGTCGGGCGGGCGATTCCCGGCGTCGAGATGACGGTGGCAGAAAACGGCGAGATCCTCGTGCGCGGGCCGAACGTCTTCCCCGGATACTGGCAGCGCCCCGCCGAAACGGCCCTGGCGCTCAAGGGCGGCTGGTTTCACACCGGCGACCAGGGAGAAGCGGATGCACACGGCAACTGGCGCATCACCGGCCGGCTGAAAAATTTGATCATTCTGAATTCAGGACACAATGTGGCGCCGGAACCGATCGAGGAGGCGCTGGCGGCGCGCCTGCCGGAGGCGCAGCAGGTGGTGCTGCTGGGAAATCAAAAGAGCTTTCTCGCGGCGCTCGTGACCACGGCCGGCACGAATGGTTCGAACAATGGCCGGATTCAATCGGTGATCGACGCGGTCAATTCCGGCCTGCCTCACTACAAACAGATTCGAGCGTTTCACGTCGTGCCCGAGGCTTTCAGCGTGGAGAACGGCCTGCTCACAACCATGGGCAAGCTTAAACGCGATGCGATCGCCGCACGCTTCGCGGCTGAAATCGACAAGCTTTACCAGAAGAAACCCGCATGAAGAATTTTTCAGGCAAGACGCTCTCGTGGAAGCTCGCGGACGGCACGATCGAGCTGCTGCTCGATCGCGCGCCATGCAATGAAATCGGCTCGGCGACGCTCGGTGAGCTCGAGCAGTTCGTCGCGGCGCTCGGCGAGCTTGAAAAAGAAGCGCGCGCCCTGATCATCTCGAGCGCGCGGAAGGAAGGCTTCTGCGCGGGCGCCGACCTCCGGGAACTATACGAACGCTCACAAAAACTTCCGGCCGCCAAGAGAGTCGCGGCGGTCCGCGAGTTCCTGGAAAGGATTCATCGCGTGATGAACGCGATCGATGCGGCGCCGCTCACGACGATGGCGGCCGTTCACGGCGTCACATTCGGCGGCGGATTCGAGCTCGCGCTCACGTGCGACCTGATCGTCGCGGACAAGATGGCGCGATTCTGCTTCCCCGAATTGCGCCTGGGACTCATCCCCGGATTTGGCGGCATCCCGCGGCTGAAGCGCGATCTCGGCAACGCTGTCGTGCGCGACCTGCTTCTGACGGGCCGCAGCATCAACGCCGCGAAGGCCCAGTCGGTGGGGCTTGTGAGCCAGGTCGCGGCGGAAGGCGATGCGTTGCGCGTGGCGCGCGCCACGGCGGCTCAGTTGAACAAGTTCGACCGCGAGACGGCCATCGCCGCGAAGAAGTTCATCAAGCCCGTGCCGAGCGAAGAGCTGCGCCGCGAGATCGGTATTTTCTGCGAGCTGTTCACGCGGCCGGCGGTCGAGGCCGGCCTGCGAAAGTTTGTCGAGAGCACCGACGCCCTACCCTACCTGCCATAGGGGCAGACGGAACCCGTCCGCGAAATATGGCAAGATATGGTCTATGCCCACTCTAGACAAAACGATCGATGAAATTCTCGCGCTGGCCGCCGCGCATTTCAAAGTGCCGCGCGAGCAGCTCCGTCCCGACGACGACTTCTTCAAAACGCTCGGCATCAACAGCCTCCAGGCCCTCGACCTGCTGACCCGCCTCGAACAGCATTTCCGCATCGAGCTGCCCGATTACGAACTTCAGGGCGTGAGCGATTTCCGTACGCTGGCCGAACGTATACAATCCCGCCTGTGAGCCACTGAGACACAGAGGCACAGAGTTGGAAGAGCTCAACCCGCTGACTGAGAAGATCATTGGTTGCGCAATCGAGGTGCATCGCAATCTGGGCCCGGGGCTTCTCGAAGCGACATACGAGGAAGCGCTTTGCATCGAGCTCACGGATGCCGGTGTCAGTTTCCGCAGACAAATGCCGTTCCCGATTCTCTACAAAGGCAGGACTTTGGGAGAGTATCGGCTGGACCTTCTGGTGGAGAATGCGGTGATCGTGGAAATCAAGAGCGTGGAGAGATTTGATCCGGTATTCGAGGCCCAAATCCTCACTTACCTGAAAGCAACACGAAAGAAAGTGGGCCTGTTGATAAACTTCAACTCCAGACTTTTGCGGGATGGAATCAAGAGGTTTGTGCTTTGACCCTCAGTCCTCTGTGCCTCCGTGCCTCTGTGGCTAAATCCTGATGCTGGACCTGCGCCAATACAACTGTCTCGGGGATGCGCTGCGGACGGCGCTCGACCGCTGGCCCGACGAGATCTGCCTGATCGAGGCGGACCGCGATCGCGAGAACGCGAAGCTGACGTATCGGCAGTTCAAGGAGACCGCTCTCCCGCTCGCGCGCGCGATGCAGGAGGCGGGCTTCAAGAACGGCACGCGCGCCGCGATCATCATGACGAATCAGTCGAAATGGCTGATTTCGGCGTATGCGATCTTCTACTGCGGCGGCGTCCTCGTTCCGCTCGATTACAAGCTCACGCCCGCCGAGCAGATCCAGCTTCTCGCGCATTCGCAGGCGGAGTTTCTCGTCGTCGAATATCATCTATGGAGGGCCATCGCGCAGACAAGCGGCCTCAAGGATTGCGCCGCTCGCGTGATTCTTGTTACTGAAGCCCCCGCCGGCGCCGACCTCGGCGGCGCGAAGCGATGGGAGGAATTCCGCGACGCGCGCGAGCCGGTCTTTGTGCCGCGGGAGCGCACCGATCCGGCGTGCATCGTCTATTCCTCCGGCACGGGAGGGCGGCCGAAGGGCTGCGTTCTCACGCACGAAAACTATCTCGAGCAGTGCATGGCGCTGACCGCGCTGTATCCCTTCTGGCCCGGCGTCCGCTACCTGAGCATTCTGCCCACGAATCACGCCATCGATTTCATGGTGGGCTTTATCGGCCCTTTCACCTGCGGCGCGACGGTGGTGCACCTGCGCACGCTGCGGCCCGAGTACATCCGCGAAGCATTCACGCGTTACAAAATCACCTACATGAGCCTTGTCCCGATGGTGCTCAAGAATCTGGAGCGCGGACTGCGCCTGCGGTTTGCGGAATTGCCGCAGGGGCGCCGCAAGGTTCTCGACTCGCTCATCGGCATCAACCGCGCCCTCACGCGCCGCAAGCCGAATCGAACGCTCAGCCGGACGCTTCTGAGGCAGGTCCACGACGCGTTCGGCGGCGAGTTGCGCGCGCTGTTCGTCGGCGGAGCGTTCACCGAACCCTCGACGCTGCAATTCTTCTACGATCTCGGAATTCTCGTGGGCAATGGATACGGATGCACCGAGGCCGGCACGGCCGTGACGCTGAACGATTTCAGGCCATTTCGCTCCGACACGGTGGGCAAGCCGCTGCCCGGCATGGAGATTCGCGTGGTCAATCCGGACGCCGAGGGCATCGGCGAGGTGGCGGTTCGCAGCAAAACCGTGATGTCGCACTACCTCGACGATCCGGAGATGACCGCGGAAACGATCGTCGATGGCTGGCTGATGACCGGCGATCTCGGCCGCGTCGATTCCGGCGGGCATTTGCAGCTCTTTGGCCGCAAGAAGAACATGATCGTCACCGAAGAGGGCAAGAACATCTATCCCGAGGACATCGAGACGGCTTTCGAGGGCGTCCAGGCGAAGGAGTTCTGTGTTTTCGCCGCCAATTATCTGTGGCCAGCGCGCACGATGGTCGGAGAGAAGCTGGTCCTCGTGCTCCATCCCGAAGCGGGACAGCCTGTCACGCAAGAGATCGTCGCGAGTCTCGCCGAACGAAATCGGCGCCTGTCGAATTACAAGCGTGTCAGCGGATATCTGGTCTGGGACGCGGACTTCCCGCGCACCGCATCGCTGAAGATCAAGCGCGCGGACCTCGCCGAGCAGATCCGGAAAGCCGCCGCCCGCGAAGCCGTGGTGCCGCTGTGATTGCCGCGCGGCGCGTTTGCGCGGAGGCCATAGGTCCGTGAACGCGCGCTTCTTTGCGGTGGTGAATCCGGCGGCAGGAGGCGGGCGCTGCGGCAAGCTCGCGCCCGCGGCTCTGGATCGCGTGCGCCAGGCCGGAATCGATCTCGAAGTCGCGCAGACGACGCGCTCGGGAGAGGCGACCGATCTTGCGCGCCGCGCGTACGCGCAAGGCTTCCGGAATTTCCTGGCCGTCGGCGGGGATGGAACTTCGTTCGAAATCGTGAACGGCCTTTTCCCGGAGGCGGTGACGCAAGGCAGGCCCGCGCTCGGATTTCTTCCGCTCGGCACCGGCAACTCGTTCCTGCGCGACTTCACCACGCACGGCGTCGAGCACACAATCGAAGCGCTGCGCCGGGGCGACCGCCGCCCGTGCGACGTGATTCGCTTGCGGCATTCGGACGGCGAAATCTACTTCATCAATATGCTGAACCTGGGATTTGCCGCCGACGCGGGCGAGCTCGCCAACCGCAAGTTCAAGAAGTGGGGGCCCAGAGGTTACACGCTCGGCGTTCTCGCGAGGCTCGCGTGGCTCAAGCACATGGCGTTTCCGCATCGCCTGGACGACAAAGCCGAATGGGACCGGCGGCCTTGCCTCTTTCTCGCCTTCAGCAACAGCAAGTTTACCGGCGGAAATATGATGGTCGCGCCCAAAGCAGATTCCGCAAACGGCCGGATCGAGTACGTGCGATGGGCGCCGCTGGGCCGGCTTCGGCTGCTCTGGAACTTCCCTCGCCTGTTCACCGGCACGCACATCGACCACCCGCTGGCCACGCGCGCTGCCGTCGAACGGATCGAGCTCGATCTCGAAGGGCCCGTGAACGTGATCGTGGACGGCGAAGTGATGCGCCTCAACTGCCGCTCCGTCGAGGTGCTGCCGGCCGCGCTGGAAGTGATCGTATGAAGCAGGCCTGGCTGACCGTGCGCTCGGTCGTTCTCTGGGCCGTGAGCGGCATCCATTTCGCGGTGATCGGCACGAGCCTCGTGTTTCTCGGGCTTCTCGTCGATCCGCGCAAGAACGACCGGCCGCAGCGCATTTTTTTCCGCAATATCCTTCGCGTGGCCGGGGCGAAGTTCGAAGTCCTGCGGTCGCCCGGATTCGATCCCAAGCCCACGAGCATCTTCATCTGCAACCACGTGAACATCTTCGATCCGTTCGTGATTTACTCGGCAATTCCGCAATTCGTGCGCGGCTTCGAGCTCGAGTCTCACTTCAAGCTGCCGATTTACGGCTGGATGATGGGCTGGTTCGGGAACGTAGCCGTGCCAGATGCGCCGACGCGCGAGGGTCTCGAGATCATGACGCAGCGCGCGAAGGCGGCGCTCGATTCCGGCGTCAGCCTGATCGCGTTCGCGGAGGGCTCGCGCACGCGCACCGGCCACGTGCGCGAATTCAAGAAGGGCATTTTCAGCCTCGCGCAGAAGTTCGGAATTCCCATCGTGCCGATGAGCATCGTGGGCTCGTACGAGTTCTTTCGCACGGGCCACTGGATGCTGCATCCGGGGAAGATCACGGTCTATCTGCACGACACGATCGATACGTCGAAGGTCGGGCGAGGGGATGTGGACGCGCTACGCCGCCGCGTGCACGCGATCGTTGCCGCGCCGGTGGAAGAATCCTTGAAGAAAAACGCGAAGCATCACAGCGGCTGAGGGACGCTGGCGCCGGGAAGCGAGCGTCCGGCGCGCAGCTCCTGCCAGGTGTAAACCACGCGGTGAATCACTGTGAGAGTGGAAATCGTGGCGATCACCCAGAGCGCCGGCGCCATTCGATTGAACGTCCCGCCCATGATCAGCAGCACGAGCCGCTCGGGCCGCTCCATGAACCCCACTTTGCAAATCGCGATCAACGATTCGGCGCGCGCTCGCGAATAGCTCACCATGAACGAACTGGCCATCGCCACGGCCGCCAGCACCATGTAGAACGACCGCCCGATCAGCGTGTAATACACGACGAGCCCCATGTAAAGCCCCAGATCCGAGTAGCGGTCGAGCGTGGAATCGAGGAAAGCGCCGAAAGCGGTCACGCGGCCCACGCGCCGCGCCACTTGTCCGTCGGCCATGTCGAGGAACGCGGCGAAGAAAAGCGCGGCCGCCGCCGCCCGGAACCTGCCCATGGCAAACAGGGCCGCTGCGGCGGAATTCACGCCGAGCGCGAAGAACGTAAACATGTTGGGCGTGATGCCCGTGGCGGCAAGCCCGGTCACGACGTGTTTCAAGAGCCAGCCGGCGCCCTCGCCGATCCAATAGGTGATGGGGCGGTGCAACTCTTTGCGGTCGTTTTCCATCTGCCCGCCATCATACACCGGAAACCACTAGCCCGATGCACGAGCCGGCGCGAACTCGATCTGCATCTCATCGCCGATTTCCGTGCGCGTGGCGGATACCGTGCCCTCGGGAAGTTCCAGAACGCTTCGAGCGGTGAGCTTGGGCCAGACGACGGAGTAGGGACGGACCCTTTCGCGCACTTCGACCACGCGCGCGCTTCGGCTCAGAAGGACCAAATCGATCGGAAAACGCATCCCGATCGTGTGGATCGAATTGCCGGGAATCAGCCAGACGCCGCCGCCGGACTCGAGCGAAGGCCTGCCGAGGAGGCCGACGAGTCGGCTCCAAAACGAGTTCGCCACCTTGGCGCGAGACGCCAGGAGCGTTCCCTTCGTTCGGTTATAGACGTTGGCGTACAAGTCCCGCCGGCGTGGCAAGCACCGCTCTTCCGTCATCTCTGCGAGCGCGCGGAGACGATGTGGTTCAGCGGGGCGCGTTTTTCTTCAGCCGGAAAACGAGGATGAAGAATACGGCCACGGCCAGGACCCCGGCAATGATTCGAATCAGAGTCACATTTTCCATCGAGATTCCTCGCTACGTTTGATTGGTGAAAAACATCCTGAGCCTCGTAAAGGACCGGGCGGATGCCTTGACGGATCTCCCGGCCTCCGCGTTAGAGCACCAAATTCCCGAAGCTTTTCATGACCATGATCACAGCCGGAGCAACCGTGACGATGAAGATGCACGGGAAAATGAGGAAGACGAGCGGCAGCACGAGCTTGATGGTCGTCTTCGCGGCGTTTTCCTCCGCTTGTTGCCTCCGCTGCGTTCGCAACGAATCCGAAAATATGGCGAGCGACTTTGATATCGGTGTCCCGAACCGCTCCGTCTGCACCAGCATGTTCACAAACGAGCGGACGCTCTCGACTTCCACGCGGTCCACCATGCTCCGCCACGCCCCCACGCGAGGGCTCCCCGCGCGCTGCTCGAGGTTGATTTGCAACAGCTCCTCGCTGAACGCGGGGTGGCTGATCTTCAACTCGCTGCCGACTTTTACAATCGCCTGATCCAGGCCGAGGCCCGCCTCGACGCAAATCGCCAGCAGGTCCAGCACGTCGGGCAAGCCGAGTTTGATTTCCTCCTGCCGCTTGCGGATCGCGCGCGCCAGCCAGAATTCCGGCACCAGAAACGACACCATGAGAGCGGCAACGAACCAGATGATGACGTTTTGCCTGACGAAGAGCGCCACGGCGCCACCCGCCAGGACGGGCAGGACCAGCTTCGCGCCGGTAAAAATGTCCGGGTCGTACGCCTTTCGGTAGCCTGCTCGCGTCAAGCGGCGCGCCACTTCGGCGTTCGGCTGGCTGGCGAACAGACTGCGCATCCACACGAAAGGACGAGCCACGCGCTCGATATTGATCCACTTCCACCGAGGCCTTTCGGGGACAGAAGGATCGCCTCGCTCGGTCACCTCGGCGAGCAACGCGCTCTCCTTCGACGGACGGCTCATCAGGATGAAGATCGCGAAGAAGCAGGCGAACAGCCCGACGCCAAGAGCGATGACGAGCGAAAGACTCATCTGTTACACCCGTATGTTGATGATTTTTCGAATCGCATAAATTCCCAGCGCCATCATGATCAGCCCCGCGTAGAGCAGGCGCACGCCGATGGGATCCGTCCAAAGCCGCTTTTCGTAATCGTGGTTCACGAAATTGATAACGATGAACACGAAAAACGGCAGCAGGCACAGGACCCAGCCCGTCATGCGGCCCTGGGCGGTGTAGATCCGCAACTGCCCCTTCAGGCGCAATCTCTCCCGCATCACAGCCGAGGCTTTGTCCAGAATTTCGGCCAGGTTGCCTCCGGTTTCCTTCTGCACCAGAATCGCGGTCGCCAGGAATCGAACGTCCTCGATCGGCATGCGTTCGACGAGGTTGAGCATCGCCTCGCGGATCGGCAATCCGAGGTTCTGCTCCTCGAAAACGATGCGGAATTCCGAGCAGATCGGCTCGGAGGTCTCCTGCGCGACCACCTCTACCGCGGACATCACGGAGTGCCCCGCGCGCAACGCCCGGGCGATCAGATCGATCGCTTCTGGCAGTTGCGCGTCGAAGCGCCTGAAACGAGAGTCTCTTTTCAGAAGCACGTAGCCGAACGGCAGATAGCCCGCGACGATGCCGACCGCGAGCGCGATCGGAAAGCTCGAGATCAGCAGCGTGGCGGCCGCGGTCACGAAAGTCGCCAATAGCAACGACCCCAGGATCAGGGCACCAGCCGTCCATTTGCTGCCGGCCTGCAACATGAAGCGGTGCAGCCGGAAACTGACCGGCGAGAGCGACAGCAAACGGTTGACCCACGGAATCGAGCTGAGCGCTTGCTGCCTCAGGATGCTGACTCCGGCGGCATCCCCCGTGGCCAGATTTCCGATGTCCTTGAGGTGCCGCTGGATATCCGCCTGCCGCTTGCTCGGCGCCAGCACCCACACCATCACGCCGAACGTAAGCAACAGCAGAAAAATGAAGAGAATCACCGGAGACACGATCACCTCCCCAAACTAGACTCGCACGCTGTGCTCGAACAGAGCCGCGGGAACGGGAATGCCGGATGTCTTGAGCTTTTCGGCGAGCCGAGGCCGGATTCCCGTCGCAGAGAAGGTACCGATCACGTGGCCGTTCTCCGCGATGCCTTCCTTTTCGAAGACGAAAATGTCCTGCATGCTGACGACGTCTTCATCCATGCCGGTGATTTCGCTCAGATGCGTAACCCGCCGCGTGCCGTCGCTCATTCGCGTGATTTGAATCACGATGGCGATCGCGGATGCGATCTGCTGGCGAAGCGCCTTTTCCGGAAGGTTCAGATTGGCCATCAGAGCCATCGTCTCCAGGCGAGAAATCGCGTCCCGCGGGCTGTTGGCGTGGACGGTGGCGAGCGAGCCGTCGTGTCCCGTGTTCATGGCTTGAAGCATGTCCAACGCCTCTTCGCCGCGGACTTCGCCGATGATGATCCGGTCGGGCCGCATCCGGAGGCTGTTCATAACCAGTTGCCTCTGCTTGATTGCGCCTTTCCCTTCTACGTTGGGCGGCCTGCATTCGAGCCGCACGACGTGGCGCTGCTTCATCTGAAGCTCCGCCGAGTCCTCGATCGTGATGATCCTTTCCCGGTCGGAAATGTAGCCGGAAAGGACGTTGAGAAAAGTGGTCTTCCCCGCGCCGGTGCCGCCAGAGATGAGAATGCTGAGCCGCGCTTTCACCGCGCCCCGCAGGAGTTCCAGCATCGGCGGCGTGAGCGTTTTCTTCTCGATCATGTCCTCCGCGGTCATCGGAATCTGGGCGAAACGCCGGATCGAAAGCGCCGGCCCGTCGATCGCGAGCGGCGGGATGATCACGTTGACGCGGGAGCCGTCCGCCAGCCGCGCATCGACCATAGGAGACGATTCATCGACGCGCCGACCCACGCCGCCCACGATCTTTTCGATCGTGTGCATCAGGTGCGCGTCGTCCTTGAACATGACGCCGGTTTCCTCCAGAATTCCGGCTCTTTCCACGTACACGTGCTTGTATGTGTTGACGAGAATGTCGTTGACCGTCGGATCCTGCAAAAGCGGCTCGAGCGGGCCCAGGCCGAATACCTCGTCGAGGACTTCGCGGGCCAGCCGGTCGCGCTCCGCCGCGCTCATCGGAGTGCTCAGGTTCGCCACAAGATCCTGCACGATGCCCAGCACCTGGCTCCGCACTCTGCCGTCGCGGACCGTCGCCACCTTCTCCAGGTCCACGCGCGTCAGCAAATTCTGATGAATGGAGGACTTCAGTTCCTGATAGTCTTTGAAACTAAGTCCTGCACTCGCTGACTCCTCTTTCATTTGCCGCCCTTTCCACTATTCAGTGGCCCCAGGACCCTCGATGTAAGGTTGTCCGAGGGAACCGTTCGCCCAACTTCACGTACCCAGAAATGCGAGCAGCCCTTTACTCGATTTCTTTGCCGCGATTCTCGTCCTTGGCCCGGCTTCGCTTGCGAGGCTGGACGCCCATTCGTTCAAATTTCGGGCTAGCTCGGAACTCGAAGAACCCGAGGATGGATCTCCGCCGTTGATGCTTTTGATGACTTCGAAATATTGATTCGGCAGCTTCCGGAAAATCTTCGCGTGGATTGCCTCCTCGATCTGTTCGTCGCTGATCGAATCTCTCTTGGAACAGCGATTGAGCACCACCCGGAGCTTCTCTCGCGGAAAGTTGATTTTCGCGAAGTATTCCAGATACCGGGCGGCATCGCGCACTGCCGCCACTTCCGGCACCGTGATCACGTATACCTGGTCGGACCGCTGGATGGCCTCGAGGTTGTCGTCGCTCAGCCCCGGCGGGCAATCGACGAGCACAAAATCGTATTGAGAACGCAGAAAATCGATCGTCGCGCTGACCGCTTCCGGCTTCACGGCCTTCGCCGGCCGCAGCGTTCCGGGCGCGGCCAGAAAATCGAGGCCGCTGTTGTGATGCAGCACGAAACTCTGGAGCAAGTCCGCGTCGAGGCGATGGGTATTCTCGAGCAGCTCGCGAAAAGAATACTGATACTTGGTCATCCCGAGGTAGAGCTCCGCGTCGCCGAACAGCGGATGGAGATCGACGAGCAGGCTTCGCCGCGAGTGGGACCGCGAAAGGAGCGTGCTGAGATGCGCGGCCGTCGTGGTCACGCCGACCCCGCCCTTGGACCCGATGAAGGTCAACACCTGGCCGATGGGCTGGTTCTCCTTCTTCCGGCTGGCCACGCGCGCGATGGCCTGGAG